>Ga0307513_10004556_pt1 | contig 18481 bp, 22 predicted proteins | sample 15_EM_MG_FD_202174 | JGI IMG/M metagenome (GOLD analysis project Ga0307513, IMG submission 202174) | Populus trichocarpa ectomycorrhiza microbial communities from riparian zone in the Pacific Northwest, United States - 15_EM | ecosystem: Host-associated > Plants > Roots > Unclassified | place...
GGTCACCCCCCAGGAGCTAGCCACAGGTTTTGTGTCAAAACCTGGTGACTGGGGATTCCCACCATTTTTATGTCATGTTTGGCCAACCTTATCAGGTTTTTGACACAAAAAGTGCGGACCACAGCTGAAAAACGGGGCACAATGACACATAAGGACTCACGGATAACGTTCGTTCTCCGTTTGGCCATGTTGATAAGATCATGGCCCAACCTCAATGAGAATTCAACAGCATAGACAACACCCTCCTGGAATCCGAACAAGATTCTGTTGGTCAGGTTGGACATATCTGAGGTGAAGATGAAAGACGCACTGGTCTGACGATATCAGCAACATGGCTGACACTTGTGCCACTTGCTTTTTTTTTTTTTTAAATTCAATTTATCCTGTGACACCTTTTGGCGAACGTAAACTAGTACAACACAGCTAATGTTCTCAAAGTCTGGTTCAGAACCCGCTGAACCTGAGTTCGAACATGAACACGACCGACGGGAACTGAACGTCTGGTCCGGTTCACGCCGTGTTCTCATATGGTTCGGTTCACATTCGCCCACACGGTGAAGGTTAGTGGACGCGTTCGAACCCGTCGGATGTACCCTAGCTTAGTCCAGTCACTGGGGGCAGAGGGGGTCTTACCTGGCAGGCAAATTGAGAGTTTGTTGAGAGTTTGTAATCAATTCACTCCCACTTTGCCCAGTGGGTAAGTTGTGAGTTTGTTTAAAACTTACTCACCACTTTGATCTCAATTTGATCAGTGGGTAAATTGAGAGTTTGTTCAAAAGAAACCTGCCACATTACCCACCAGGTATTTTCTGAATGAACCCCCTGGGTTCTTTGAAAATTTTGATCAAAACTTACTCAAATTTTGCCTGAGCCACTCATTGAGAGTTCTTTCAAAGAATGCCCAGAAATTTGATCACAATGTACTCAACCATGTACTCAATGAGTTCTTTGAGAGTTTGTGGTAAAATTGAGCCACATTGAGAGTTTGTTGTGAGTTCTTTGAAAAGAACCCACCAGGCATATTGTGATCAAATATCTGGGCATTTTGTGAAAGAACTCTCAATGAGTGGCTCAGGCAAATTGTGGGTAAGTTTTGATCAAAATTGTCAAAGAACCCAGGGGGTTCATTCAGAAAATACCTGGTGGGTAATGTGGCAGGTTTCTTTTGAACAAACTCACAACTTACCCACTGGGCAAAGTGGGAGCGAATTGATTACAAACTCTCAACAAACTCTCAATTTGCCTGCCAGGTAAGACCCCCTCTGCCCCCAGTGAGTACAGTGTCCTAAGTGTTGGCCCGCCAGAGGAGGTGGCACGAGAGCACATCACTCTCCATCGTGCAGGTGCCCTCGCTATGACTGAAAGTTTTGCATTAAACTCGGATGGAGGCTTTAAGAACCCAAGTGAGATAGCCTGGGTACACTCCCCAAACCATGAGTATCCTCCATGGAGATATTGCGAGGATCGCATTTGACCACCTCCCAGTTCAGGGCTCCTCAGTTGCTTTGTAGAAGGTGTTCTCGGGCAATGCGGGTCTCAATGATGATACACGCTGTGGTAAAGTCTATGCCAGTACTTTTGGATGCCTACAGTTTGTTAATGCACACTATGAGAAATGTCACGACATCGGGTGGAGGCTGTGGCTGAAAAAGTGGCAAACAATGCCCAAAGGGTGACTTAGACAAATACATAAAGGACATGCTATGAGCCCTGTCTACTATCTCAATAGAAAATTGCTTGCTACCAATGCATTCAACGTTTGAACCCAAACTGAACCTGAACTGAACGGAGAGCACCCGAACCCAAACTGAATGCGCGTTCGCGTTCGTGTTCAGGGCCATTGGGAACTACAGTCAAGTTCAGTGTTCGTGTTCACCAGATTTTGCCCGAACCGGACATGAACCAGACTTCGAGAACATTAAACACAGCTGGGGTATTATCTAGCACACAGCTAACCGGCCTCAACTCAACACAAAATGAACCATAAATAAAATAGATCGAGGGGGGAGGAAGGGGAAGTGGACCGGGATGGGGAGCAAGTCGTGGTGGGTGGCCGAAGCCATGATCGGGAGCCCAGGACATGCAAACTGGGTTGTGGGTGGGAGTGGCAGATGGCCGTGGGTTCGGAAGTCAGGTGGGAGTGGTGGATGGCTGTGGTTCGGATGTCTGCATGTTGTGGCATGTTGTCCAATGTGGGTAGGAAATTTTTTTTTTTTGAAATGGGGTTGGAAAGATGGCTGGAGATAGTGATTGGATAAAGGGTTCAGATAGGGGGTTGGAGTCCAGACTGGATGCTGGATGGGACAGGTGTGGCGCACGCCAAATGAATGGGGCGATGGCCGTGATAAGGAGCCGGCGTGATGGCTGGATAGGCAGGAGCTCGGTAAGATGGGCCGAGATAAGGACGGAGTCCAGGCTGGCTGGAAATCGTGGAGGGTAGGGGGCAGGAACAGCGTCATCGCCAACCCAAATGTTGCTCAGCTTCTAGGCTGGTGGTTTGGACTGGAGAGACCGATCCCTGGTCTCACCAGTAGGTTGGAGGCGTCTTCTTTCTTTCCCAAGGAAGCCCAAGTCAGCTTGCCAAAGGCTGAGGGCGTTTCACAGGAACGTATGTCCCGTCGACCATAGCGGCCAACGACGGATTGTCTGCGGACCCGGTGCGTGATCCAGTGCGGCTTTTCCTACAGTTCCTCAGGCTGTAGGGGCTGTGGATAGAACAGAGGCGGTGGGAGGCAGATCGCGGGGTTCCCCCGACATGAGGGGAAAGGGAGAAGAGGGGATGTCGTGCCACTTGCGGCACCAAGATACAACACCTTGCCGGGGGCGATGAAGATATTGTCCAAACCATCGAGAACGCCAGCAGCAAGCTTGCTACGGAAAGGGTTCCACACCCGGTATTCGACCTTGGTATCGGCCTCGGTACCCTCGATAGAAATTCGTTTTTCGCCGTAGACGGACTCTCCGGGAACAAGATTTTTGGTGACCAACATGCTCTCCTTGGCTTTCGCGATGAAAATACCGGGGTGCCTGTGGGGTTCGACGATAGTCTTTGCACCTCCCCTGGCACCTCCACGTCCCCCACCACGACCACCCCTGCCTGGGCCGCCTCGCCCCCTCGGGGGACCACCGAATTTTTGGATACCACCACCCGCACCACCTGTTGAGTGAACGAGTGTGAAAGAAAACGGAAAACCGACGAACGAAAGGATATACCTCGTGCTCCCCCTCGCCCACCAAAACCGCCGCCACGTCCCCCGCCGCGTCCTCCACGGTCTCCTCCACCTGATTAACAAAGGTGGAAGGGCGCGTGAGATCCACCTGTGCGGAAGCAGGTCAGCGAGTCAGAGAGCCGGAAGACTATCGCACGGACCGAAGGCCATTTTTTCTTGGTGCTGGATGGGAGTGCGTCGGCAATAACCGAAGGAGTTCGGTGCGGGAGAGCGGGACCGAAAATTTTTGTAATTTGGACTCACCCGCTCACCCACGTATCTTACAAAAAAGAAGACTTGCCCTCTCTCTCTTCTTAACCAGACAATCATGGCTTCCCAGTAAGATTCGGCCGTTCTCGCCTCGTACGCCTGGATGTTCACCCCGATGTCACAGAGAACCTCTTCAAGACGTCGCAGAAACAGAAATCGAGTCCAACTGGGACCAAGTCGTCGATAAGTTCGTCTTCTACGCCCCCCGCTCGACCCTGGACCTCGCTGACGGATCCTTTTTCAACAGCTTCGACAACATGGATCTGAAGCCAGAACTTCTCCGCGGTATCTACGCTTATGGGTACGTTAGGCCAAAGACGCTGGCGATTATCTCTGACGTTTTCCTCCTCTAGCTTCGAGCGTCCCTCCGCCATCCAGCAACGTGCGATCGTTCCCGTCATCAAGGGTCACGATGTCATCGCCCAGGCTCAGTCCGGTACTGGCAAGACCGCGACCTTCTCCATCTCCATTCTCCAGCAGCTTGACCTCTCGGTCAGGAGCACCCAGGCTCTCATTCTGGCACCGACCCGTGAGCTCGCGCAGCAGATTCAAAAAGTTGTCTTCGCCCTCGGGGACTACATGAACATCGAATGCCACGTCTGTGTCGGTGGGACCAACGTCCGTGAGGACATAGGCAAATTGCAGGAGGGTGCTCACGTCGTCGTCGGGACCCCCGGTCGTGTCTTTGATATGATCAACCGCAGGGCCCTCAGAACCGATCACATCAAGATCTTCTGTCTCGATGAAGCCGACGAGATGTTGTCTCGTGGTTTCAAGGACCAGATCTATGAGGTCTTCCAACTCCTCCCTCAGGACACCCAAGTCGTTCTTCTCTCTGCCACCATGCCCGCGGATGTGCTCGAGGTGACGAAGAAGTTCATGCGAGATCCAGTTAGGATTCTCGTCAAGAGGGACGAGTTGACTTTGGAGGGTATCAAGCAGTTCTACATCGCAGTGGAAAAGGAGGAATGGAAGTTGGACACCCTTTGTGACCTCTACGAGACGGTCACCATCACGCAGGCTGTCATCTTCTGTAACACCCGCCGGAAGGTTGATTGGTTGACAGACCAGATGCATGGGAGAGAATTTACGGTTTCGGCCATGGTATGTTCTCCACTATGCCCATGATAATATTAAGAGGGAGCTGATCGCTTTATATGACAGCACGGAGATATGGATCAGAAGCAGCGGGAAGTTTTGATGAAGGAGTTCCGCTCTGGTTCTTCGCGTGTTTTGATCACCACCGACCTGCTTGCTCGCGGTATTGACGTACAACAGGTGTCGCTGGTGATCAATTACGACTTGCCCACGAACAGGGAGAACTACATCCACCGTATTGGCCGTGGTGGGCGGTTTGGACGAAAGGGAGTTGCCATAAACTTTGTGACGACCGAGGACATCAGGATGCTGAGGGATATTGAACGTGAGTGTGGTTGACGCGCCGTCGTGACGGAAGTGGAGGCTGACCGCGCTGGGACCTCATCATGCAGAGTTTTATAACACGCAAATCGATGAGATGCCATTGAACGTTGCGTAAGTTATCTTTGTGTTTTGAGTTGAAGGCAGGTTGCTGATGGAAAGCGCAAATGTAGCGACCTCATCTAGATCATTCGCCGCTGTCATCCGTTTTCCACACACACCTCTTTTTCGCTTTCCCCTGCCATTGTTTGCAATTCGCCTTGGCCCTGAGTCTAACCATTCACGGAACAACCTCCGCTTGCAGATCAAACGACCGCTTACGCACATAACAACGCCCAAAGGAGCATCCAGCTCGATCCACTCCGCGTCGACGACGCAAATCGCAACCCCTGAAATCAGCAACGATGTGAGTCGGCGGGCGCGTGCGGGAAGCTCGATCGGTTTCGGCCGGTCGAGTTCGTCGCAACACGGGGTTCGACGACCACGGAAGAATAGGGGCGTTCACGGTTGCAGCGAATGCAGCATCTGCAGCTGCGGCAGACGCTGACTAAGCGATCAAATTTCCTTACCCGGAAGTTTAAGCTGTCTACCCTTCGATAGCGGTACGGCACTTCGGCAGGGTCTGATTTTCTTACTTGGGTTCAAAGTCCGCCGATGCATTTTTTATAGCGCTTCTAGTCCCACTACATTCTGTAACAAATCATAACGAACGCGAGGCTCTTCGCCTCGCCTCACAGTTGGGGGACATACATATTTGTATATTGCATGTAGCACTGTAGGTATGTAAATAGAATAGTTCTTTATGAACGTATGTAAGGGGGAGATGTGGTCACAGCCAGACGAGTTCTGGTGCCAAGAGTTGTATTGCGCTTAAATGTTATCGAATGTAGTGAGACCAGAAACTACTACAAAACGCCATCACGCGCGTCGGCGGACTTTGAACCCAAGTAAGAAAATCAGACCCTGCCGAAGTGCCGTACCGCTATCGAAGGGTAGACAGCTTAAACTTCCGGGTAAGGAAATTTGATCGCTTAGTCAGCGTCTGCCGCAGCTGCAGATGCTGCATTCGCTGCAACCGTGAACGCCCCTAATCACTCGTAGAAGAAAGGATATCGAACTCTGTTCGATGCTGTAGATACTAGTACAAAGAGCCCTGTCTTATATACTATATCTACGAGTCCATGAAATCATTGTAGAAAAGCAGAATAAAAGAAAAGGCATATGATGTCGTTGGTCTTTGGGCTCTGGGCCCGCATAATCGTGATGTGATGTGGGTCCGGGCCTTACAAACAAGGCCGATGTGTTTTCCTCTGGTTCTTCCTCTTTTTCCTATTTATCGCGGTCACTCGCGTCATCCTGCCTGTTCTCTCACACATTGAGCATCACTGTATTTGATTGGAATGTACAGCACGTGCACTGATAATATGAAATGATTCTATGCTCTTTCAGCCCGCGTGGTCTGGGCTGGACACCCCGTCGGGTTCGAGGCGTTTACGATCCCCAAGGCTCACGATGGTCGCAAGCTCGTCGGCAGAAATGGGAAACTTATTCACGACTTCTACCTTCTCGACCAGTGGATTAAGGGTCGCAACGCGGGATTCCTCAGCTACCACGAAAACGTTGTGAAGGCGTTCAAGATCTGGTTGATGTCGTACGCGGAACGCAGGGAAAAGGTGAAGACGTGGCAGGATGCTCTCTTCAAGGAACAGGTCGGCCACGTGTATGACACTGGAGAGGCGTATAACAGTTGTTTGGCGTCGATTGACCGAATGTACGGGAGGAAGACGGAGGCTATTTTGAACGAAAAGAGGATCATCGCTTGCACAACGACTGGAGCTGCCAAGCACGGTGAACGAATCCGCGCTGCTTCCCCGACAGTCGTTCTTGTGGAGGAGGCTGGAGAGATTTTGGAGAGCCATGTTTTGACCGCGCTGGGTCCGAAGACGGACCAGTTAATTTTTATCGGTGACCATAAGTCAGCATTCCTTTCTTGTTTGTTTGGCGTGAGTATACTGATGACTATTGCAGACAATTGCCGCCCCGCCTCAACGTCCAGGACCTCCCAAGGGCCCAATGTCGAGAATAGTAGGCGTATGGCGGGAACTTCCCACTGCTTCGCTGGGTCCTTGTTCCAGCAGGTTGTAATCATGTCCCATACTCTACGCCGCAACCGCCGATTCACATCTTGATTCCTTGGACGTGGGGGTCACTCCCCAGATTGAATGCAGGAAACGACAGCGTCGTAGTTCTCCACCCCATCATATGGCAACACGCCCGTGAGGACCTGATAACAATGGGTTAATTGCATCAAGTATTATTCCATTTCCTAGTGGGAGAAGGAGCATACTGTAAAGGAAGTCATTGCAAGAGAATAAACATCACTTTCTTTTGAAGCGGGGCCAATGCAATTGTTATTAACTCCGGACTGGTTAAATTGTTCTGGGGCCATATAACGGGCGGTCCTTAGCTTAAACATGCGGTAATAACCGGCGAATTGATATGTGATCCCAAAGTCTCCGTGCCATCTCGAGTAATCAGAATGTTGTTCTGGATGTACGAGGTATCAGCGTACAGGTCAGCACACAGACTGTTCTGTTTCACCTACCGGAGCGATGCAACCATGCAAAATATTTAGCCCGTGAAGATATGAGAGGCCATCGCAGACCCCTGCAAGCTGTTACCGACGTGGTCAGCGGTGTACCCCTATCAATTTCAATGGATGCACACAAGCATTAGCCGATTGGCATCCGGGATCTTTTGCATGTACTGCATGATATTTCCATCTGACATCCATGGACTCATGATGCAGAGCGGAAACAGCGTCTCCGAGATCTCAATGATGGGAAGTATGTTTGGATGGGAAAGGTGCTTGGACCCCTCGACTTCACGGCAATAAATCTGGTGTGAAGCGCACTGAGTTGAACTCTAATTAGAAAAGGAGCCACGTACCTTTTTGATGTTCTTCAACCAGCCTATGCTTCGTGTCCGAATTACCTTGATGGATACCTGGTCCCCGTGATGACTTCCCTCCCAAATATCCACCAATCCAAGGGGCTCGAAGCCCGGGGGTTCATCACACAGTTCTACATCGGGAAAGATTTGTGATCCACGGAGGAGGGCGTGGGCGTAAAGTCTGAACCATGCGATCCTATAGTCACGGCCCCAGGAATGCCTGTCTATGGCCTAACCACCACCAGCTTGAGAAGGTGAGGGAAGGTTTTGCGATGAAAAGATACCTTCTGAAACGTTTCCGCCAATACCGCAGCATCCCGTGAGGATAGACTCGTTGGAGATCTTCCGGTCCTGGAGGCCACCTCGGAGATCTTGTCTGCATATTCCTTCTCCACTTGCCACCCCAGGTGTGTTGGGCACGGAACAAGGGATGCGCGCATGAAGACTTTCGCTAGTCTCGTCATCTTCTCGGGGCCAAGCGAGGCAAAGTCAACTAAATCATCCATTTATCAGCTGCTACCACCCGCGTTCATGTAGGTCGGTGGCTCACTCGCACGACATCTTATGATACCATTGACTACCTGATCAGGTGGGGGCATCGCGGCGATGGGAAGAGAGGTTTCTGGACAACTGTTGGCGTTACGGGGAGACGTGTACCCCAGCCTCGTGGAAACCACGCCGTTCCCTCGCTGCGGCCACGAGGGTTGCCTGAATCGGACACTGACGTCGTCAATCTCGCGATCTCCCGAAGGACGGGCGCTTCCCCGAGGACTCTCAATTAGTCCTCGCACGACCCCAACTCGCCATCTTCTCTCTGTCTGAGTTTTCTTGCGAGCATCAGGGTCGGGTGCCACGTATTGTGTCCGAGAATCGCCGCAGATTGGGGTGGCACACCCGCAGTCTCAGCCGCCGGGCAACAGAGTCGGTTGTGGACAGGCAGTGAAAGGAACACTGGAGTTTTTGGAAACAGCGTGACCGCTTTTTCGTCCCTCCCGTCCACTACGCATGAAAGTGGCCCAGGGAATGGCGAGGAGGCCGATGAAGAACGTCGGGATCCACCCGAAGCTCTGAATTGAGCTAGTCATCCCCATGATCCTTACACGAACGTCAGTAACGAATAACCCCTGGTGACCACTCGTGTGCGTACCCTGGGGAGGCCGTGAAACTCTCTTCAGAACACATCAATGGTTCCCTTGACAAGTGGTCTGTTTGAGGAGACGGGACCTACGGTCATGGCGGACGGAGAAACGGAAAGTATCAATCCTAATTCTCTGTCAATCTGTTGGTACGCGATACCGTACCGGTTCTTCCATCAAACGAGCAGAGTCGGGGATCTAATGGTGGGCTTCATCCTTCGGGATATCAGCCTCCAGAACGACGGGAACGCGTCAGCCTCGGTCATTCCAAGAGTAGTATTACCGGTGTCGACAGTGGTGGTGGAAGGAGTGGCTCGGTCGCATTGTGCTGGACGAATTCGGAAGTGAGGTCGGTAGGGAGAGTGCAAGAAATAAGGAAAAGCCTCGAACGGGTTTTAAGACTGGTGGTGGAGGAAGGTGCGGGATGCCTGTCGGCGCTGGCTTGTGGGCCTTGAGTCCCCTGAGGTACGAGTCCCGGGCGAGGTTTGAACGGGACAGACGGTGAAGTTGGGGGACGGTAGCGCCCGAGATCACCACTCTCAATGCCGGTCTCGGCTCCACCCGGCTGACTCGGAGTAACCACAACCCGCCAACTGCAACGATGGCTCCGAATCCAACAACTAGAGAAATGAGCCACTCAAGGGGCACTGTATTCTCGGTATCAAGTACGGCTCCCCGCCGATGCACATACGTGCCTCTGACCTTCGCACTGTAGGGATCGCTCGCGTGGTGATCGATTGGTATCGAGGCAAAGCCAAGGTCAATCGTCCACCTGCAAGTGCGCCTCCAGAGGTGCCTCCGAGAATATCCATGATAGGCGAATCGACCTGTCGCTTGCCATACGAGATCGTGGAGATGATCGTCTCCCATCTCAAAGACATCAAGGCGCTCAAAGCGTGTTCATTGACGTGCCACTCCTGGCACACCGCCGCGGTCCCATACATCTACCACATCCTCATTCTCAAAGAGAGGACACCCGGCGACGCTCGCAACAAGCTGAACCTGTTATCCGGGTTACATGGGCTGGGTCTAACACCTCACGTGAAAGAGATCCGAGTGAGGGAGTGCTTTAGCACGCATTGGTTCGTGCCCGAGGCATTTAGTTCCCTTGACTTGGGCTACTTTTCCGCTTTAGCGAACGTTCACACTCTGAAACTCGAGGAACTGGAGATCCACCGCTTCGTACCAGGCATTGAACACTATTTCGGACACTTCTCGCAAACCCTCCGATCCATCACACTGTACGACCCACGCTGCACCCCGCGACAGCTGTCGCGTTTCCTCTCTCTCTTTCCAAACCTCGACGACATCGAGATCTGGTACATCTCCACACACATACCACACACGATCATCCCTGATACGGAACTCGTTCCGTTCTCTGCGCCAAAACTGCGGGGGTAGCTGACGCTTTGCGACTTTCGTTGCCCCGAGACTTGGACGGACTTGATCACTTCATGTGATGGCTTACGGCTCCGTCACATGGACCTGCGCACGGTGGCCGGCTGTGCATCTGTCCTAATCCCGTCGAATGACAACACTCCTGTGAGAGCCTGATGGTAATGCGTCAGTTGCATCGAGTATCGCTGTTCCACAGCGGAGTATACCATAAATAAAATCATCGTGAGGGTGTAAACGTCACTTTCTTTGTAAGCCGGGTCAATGAGATTGCCGTTGTTGAACTATTCTGGAGTCATACTTATAACGCGCAGTTCTTAGCTTATTAAACATGCGGCGGTGGAAATTGATGAATGGATATGTGATCAGAATCTGATCGCTCTCAGCCTCCACTCCATTAGGCGTTCGGTGTGGCCCCGCCCATACCATTCTCCTCAATCTCACTACGTGACAACCGTCCTAATCAATGTCTCCCTCACCCTCCACTCCATCCCAAAGGCCTCACCATCACCTCTGACATCGCTGCCAGACCAGCATCGCGAGGTACCACGGCCCCGAAAATCAACCCAACATCACGAAACGAGTCTGTTTACACGAGGCGCCCCGCGACAAGATGACCGCTCGTCTCCGTTAGGGTTTGGGTCCATCCTTACCGCATACACGCCGCACTGCTCTTTCGCAACTACCTCGAGTCCCAACCATGGCTACAAACTCCCAACGACCGAAGCATTAGGACGGCGGCCTATCTTTACTGAACGCGGCTGTCAAGGCCCTGAATCTCGCGAAGGAATTCTCAAGCGTTACGCCGGCTACGGCCGTTTTTGAAACCGTCAGCGTTATCCTCAGGATGACCGGAGTGAGTTTTTCTCCTAGTCTGCGCTGAACGATTGCAAGATGACATGCAACTAGGACACGATGATCAACGAGACTGGCCTGCACTGATGTTTGTATCGCCCTCGACCGGGGACTGAAGGGGAAGAGGTTGAATGAACTTAACAATTCTGTGGTTGAAGCAATTGATCAGTTCACGACGTGAGTTACACCAGTAATGCACACTTTGAGTGTCCCGTTGACGACATCTTTGATCCGACTTCGGGGCGGTCGCGGAGATCCGAAGGAACGTCATCAAACAGGGTAAACGGAACGGACTCTCTCGATTTTTTCACGCAAACACCCGCCTGGAGGTCGGACCTCACCAGGATCCTTCTCGTGTTTAACGTGCGGCTATTATTGACCGTTAATTCCCAGACTGAGCTTGCAATTAATAAACACGTGGCTGTTGTGAACACCCACACCCTTGTACTCGATAGGAGATGGGTCTGGTAGTTTCTTCGATACGAGAGATACGATGAAGGCTGCGGGCTTCGAGCTTGCGGATTGTTCAGACAAAGAAGAGCCACCCGTTTTCTGCCAAGGGTGGTTCGTGCACACCACCCCGAATCTTGTATGTGCCAGTATTTCCATCGAATGACGCGCCCGGTGCTTACCATGCAACAGATATCACCCAAGTGACCCCGCCTCCCCCGTATTTTCTTCTCCCTTCTCCACGCTCACGAGATATGAACTTGTCCTCTGCCAGATATCCGGTAATACGCCAAAGTGGAGTCAATCTCAGATGGGTACCTCTTAGAGGGAGACTGTTGTGGGGGATTCATTGTCCGCGACGAACACCAACGCGGTGATGTGGGGAGTTGGTGGGCTCAACAATAGCTGTTCCCGTTGTGCCGACCCGGTTAGGTGTACTTTGTCCGAGGTGGTCAGACCCGTCACGCCGGCGACGACTCGCTCCATCTCGCGGTTTGCGCCTCGCGGGCCGGGACACTGATCTGTAGAAATCGCCAATAGAGTCGGAAAGGTCAAGTACACCGGGTTCCTTGGGATCCTGGCCCCTACGTTTTGCAGGCCGCGTCGTCAACCACTGACACATCACCGCGATCACCATCATGCACTCACCCACCTTGGACGTCGGGGGCGAGTTCTCCGGACCCCCGAAGGCTACGAGCGAGTGTGATATCAAGATCGCCGTCCACTCTCCTGATTTCGAGGGTGGCTAGTCCGTGAACGGGTCGCGGAGTACCAAAGGAGGGCTTCCTCCAATATCCTCAAACTCATAGACGGACTGAGGGAAATCGAGAAGTATAACGCAATCGTCTGCCTGTCACTCCGTTTGGCATCGGCTCAGGGGGACCAATGGCGCCTCAATCCCTGGCCGCTGGACTTCTGGTATGTCCTGTCCGGTACCGAGATCATACCACACCCGGAACTGAACTATCACCGGGGCGGCAGTATCTTCGTAAACCACCCGAAAAAAGGGATGCTGGGAAACCTCAAACCGCAAAGGTGATGGCAGATAAGGCCGACGCTACCTGGGGTGACCATTAGGGAAGGTTGTCATTTACGAGGCTGCCCGCTGTGGCCACCCCCGAGTTTGAATCAGGTGTTGGCAATGCTCGACGAGCATACGTGGTCCTATTGTGTACAGTAAATAAGTAGTAGGAGATACGTGTAGGAAAAACAAGTGAAGATAGGATCATTAACATATGTATAAGCCGTTTGGTTGCCGCATTGCGAGTTAATGCTCTCTCATGTACCAGAATGCCGTCGCGTCGTTTAAGCAGGAGAGAATATCTTCTATACCGGGTCGTGCGTTGCGATCCTCTAGCCAGCATAGCTCGATGATTCTCCACAGCTCGTCATTGAAGCCAAGTCGTGTCGCCCCATCCGGTTTCTTCGGTCGATCTCCCTCAGTGATCGCATTAATGACAAGAATATCCGACTCGATTTCGACGTACGGGCGATGTTCGCATAGAACCTGGAGCACACCCGGTTAACTGCGTTATACAACAAATTGGCTCACGCAAGCGCCTACCTCGTATATGACCATGCCGAGAGCGTAGCAATCGGACTGCTTCGTCGGCCTATTCTCCTCCGATTGTGGCATCCCGAACCTGTCTGGATCCAGCAGTTCAGGGCTCATCCACCGGTACGTCCCCCCTTCAGTGAATGACACCAGTGTGTCATTCGAGATTAACGACACTCGGGATGCTGCGGCAGAGGCATGAGTCACAATGCCGGTGATGGTCGAAAGGCCGAAATCGGCGATGCACGCTCGTCGGTTCTCGTTGATAAGGATGTTCGCCTTGATATATCAGTGAGAAGTATATAGATATGCGATTTGAGAGAACACATACACCCTTCAAATCTCCATGGACAATTCGGAGGTCGTGCATATACTTCAACCCATTTACAACATCAGTCAGCTGGACAATTGATCAGTTAGGCCACAGTTGGAATTGAGTGTTAAACATACAAGCTCGATGCGGTTCACATGTCGATCTTTCCCAACAAACTCGTTGATGCTTCCGTTCTCCATCCATGCGGAAACCATCGCGAACCGTTGGTTACTGACTGTCACTCCAATCAACGGTAAGATGTTTGGATGCCGGAGGTGTTTCCAGGCCACACCCTCTCGGCAGAATCTCTGTAACATGTTTGTCTGTATAGTCATGGCAGTGGAGGTGGAGGACTCACACTGAGGATGAGATCCAGGTCACTCGTGATATACACACGCACGACCTTGATAGCCACTCGATGCCCATCGTATGTACCCTGCGATACGTTGGCGTAGCCGCCGCTTGCAACTTCCCTGGAGCCTTCCGAACAATCTGGAATGTGCATGGACTTCGGAATCACGCGGTGTCGGCTGCACATTTTGCAGAACTTATTGAACATCTTCAGTCGTTCTTGATCCGATAGGGCGTGATCTTCCAATTGCTATGGCTCGTGTTAGCCTTGGGGGGAGAGTAGGGGAGGTGGAAGAGCCTACCCTATCCATTTCGTTAACGATTCTCTCGATTTCTGGTTCCGGGACTTGCAGAAACTGGAATAGAGAGGTGATCCGTGGGATGAATCCTCCACGTCGTTGCCGCCCTGCTTCAACGTCCAAGACCTCCTGGGGGCCCAATGTTGAGAATAGTACGCGTATGGCGGGAACTTCCCACCGCTTCGCTGGGTCCTTGTTCCAACAGGTTGTAATCATGTCCCATACCCTACGCCGCAACCACCGATTCACATCTTGATTCCTTGGACGCAGGGGTCGCCCCCCAGATCGAATGCGGGAAGCGACAGCGTCGTAGTTCCCCATCCTATCATATGGCAACACGCCCGTGAGAACCTGATAACAATGGGTTAATTGCATCAAGTATTATTCCATTTCCTAGTGGGAGGAGCATACTGTAAAGGAACTCATTGCAAGAGAATAAACATCGCTTTCTTTTGAAGCGGGGTCAACGCCATAGATACCGGACGAGAACCGGCGAAATCGTTCTGGGGCCATATAACGAGCCGTTCTTAACTTAAACATGCGGTAAGCGCGGGGGAATTGATATGTGATCCCAAAGTCTGCGAGGCACGCGTTGCCATCTCGAGTAATCAGAACGTTGTCCTGGACGTACGAAGTATCAACGTGCAGGTCAGCACACAGTCCGTTCTGTTTCACCCACCGGAGCGATGCAACCATGTAGAATATCTAGGCCGTGAAGATATGAGAGGCCATCGCAGACCCCTGCAAGCTGTTACCGACGTGGTCAGCGGTGTACCCCTACCAATTTCAATGGATGCACACCAGCATTAGCCGATCGGCATTCTTATTCTTTTGCGTGTACTGCACGATATTTCCATCTGGCATCCATGGGTTCATGATGCAAAGTGGATACAGCGTCTCCGAGATCTCAATGATAGGGAGTATGTTCGGATGGGAAAGGTGCTTGGACCCCTCGACTTCACGGCAATAAATCTGGTGTGAAGCGCACTGAGTTGAACTCTGATCAAAAAAGGAGCCACATACCCTTTTGATGTTCTCCAACCAGTTCATGTTCCGTGTCCGAATTACCTTGATGGATACCTGGTCCCCGTGATGACTTCCCTTCCAAATATCCACCAATCCAAGGGGCTCGAAGCCCGGGGATTCATCACACAGTTCTACATCGGGAAAGATTTGTGATCCACAGAGGAGGGCGTGGGCGTAAAGTCTGAACCATGCGACCTTATACTCATCGCCCTGGGAATTATTGTCTACGGCCTAACCACCACCAGCTTGAGAAGGTGAGGGAAGGTTTTGCGATGAAAAGATACCTTCTGAAACGTTTCCGCCAATACCGCCACATCCCGTGAAGGTAGACTCGTTGGAGATCTTCCAGTCCTTGAGGCCACTTCGGAGATCCTGTCTGCATATTCCTTCTCCACTTGCCACTGCTGGTGTGTTGGACACGGGACAAGGGATGTGCGCATGAAGTCTTTCGCCAGTCTCGTTATCTTCTCGGGACCAAGCGAGGTGAAGTCGACTAAATCATCCATTTATCAGCTGCTACCACCCGTGTTCATGTAGGTTAGTGGCTCACTCGCACGACATCTTATGATACCATCGACTACCTGATCAGGTGGGGGCATCGCGGCGATGGGAAGAGAGGTTTCTGGACAACTGTTGGCGTTACAGGGAGATGTGTACCCTAGCCTCGCGGAAACCACGCCGTTCCCTCACTGCAGCCACGAGAGTTGCCTGAATCGGACACCGATGTCGTCAATCGCGCGATCTCCCGAAGGCCGGGCGCTTCCCCGAGGACTCTCAATTAGTCCTCGCACGACTTCAACTCGCCATCTTCGCTCTATCTGAGTTTTCGTGTGAGCATCAGGGTCGGGTGCCACGTATTGTGTCCGAGAATCGCTGCGGATTGGGGTGGCAAATCCGCAGTCTCAGCCGCCGGGCAACATAGTCGAGGCAGCGAAGGGAACAGTGGAGTTTTTGGAGACGGTGTGACCGCTTTTTCTTTCCTACGCATGAAAGTGGCCCAGGGAATGGTGAGGAGGGCGGTGAAGAACGTCGGAATCCACCCGGACCTTTGATGAATTAAGCCAGTCACCCGCATGATCCTTGCACGAATGTCAGTAACGAATAACCCCTGGTGACCACTCGTGGGCGTACCCTAGGGAGACCGTGAAGTCTTTTCAGAACACATCAATGGTTCCCTTAATAAATGGTCTGCTTGAGGAGACTAGACCAACGGTCGACGGAGAAATGCAGAATATCAATTTATATTTTCTGTCAATCTGTCGGTACACGATACCATACCGGCTCTTCCATCAAACGAGCAGAGTCGTGGATCTAATGGTGGGCTTCATCCTTCGGGATATCAGCCTTCAGGAACGACGGAGACGCGTCAGCTTCGGTCTTTCCGAGAGTAGTACTACCGGTGTCGACAGTGGTGGTCGAAGGAGTGGCTCGGTCGCATTGTACTGGGCGAATTCGGAAGTGAGGGTCGGTAGGGGAAATAAGGAGAAGCCTCGAACGGGTGTAGTGGAGGAAGCTGCGGCTGCGGTTCGGTCTGAGGGAACGGCGCTGCCGGCGCTGACTTGTGGGCCTTGAGTCCCCTGAGGTACGAGTCCGGGCGAGGTTTTTACGGGACGAGACGGTGAAGTTGGGGACAGTAGCGCCCGAGATCACCAATCTCAATGCCGGTCTCGGCTCCACCCGGCTGACTCGGAATAACCACAACCCGTCAACTGCAACGATGGCTCCGAATCCAACAACTAGAGAAGTGGGCCACTCAAGGGGCACCGTATTCTCAGTATCAAGTGAGGCTTCCCGCCGATGCACATCAATGACTCTGACCTTCTCACTGTAGGGATCGCTCGCGTGGTGATCGATTGGTATCGAGGCAAGGCCAAGGTCAATCGCCCACCTGCAAGTGTGCCTCCAGGGGTGCCTCCGAAGACACCCATGATAGCCGAATCGACCTGTCGCCTGCCATACGAAATCGTGGAAATGATCGTCTCCCATCTCAAAGACATCAAGGCGCTCAAAGCGTGTTCATTGACGTGCCACTCCTGGCACACCGCCGCGGTCCCACACATCTACCACATCCTCATCCTCAAAGAGCGGACACCCGGCGACGCTCGCAACAAGCTGAGCCTGTTATCCGGGTTGCATGGGTTGGGCCTAACACCTCACGTGAAAGAAATCCGGGTGAGGGAGTGCTTCAGCACGCATTGGTTCGTGCCCGAGGCATTTAGCCCCCTTGAATTGGGCTACTTTTCCGCTTTAGCGAACGTTCACACTCTGAAACTCGAGGAACTGGAGATCCACCGTTTCGTACCGGGCATTGAACACTATTTCGGACACTTCTCGCAAACCCTACGATCCATCACACTGTACGACCCGCGCTGCACCCCGCGACAGCTGTCGCATTTCCTCTCCCTCTTTCCAAACCTCGACGACATCGAGATCTGGTACATCTCCACACACATACCCCACACAATCATCCCTGATACGGAACTCGTTCCGTTCTCCGCGCCAAAACTGCGGGGGCAGCTGACGCTTTGTGACTTTCGTTGCCCCGAGACTTGGACGGACCTGATCACTTCATGTGGTGGCCTACGGTTCCGTCACATGGACCTACGCAGGGTCACCGGTTGTGCATCTGTCCTGCTGGGGGCATGTGCCGAGACCCTGGAGACGCTGCGGTTCTACCCGACGGATGGTTCCATTGGTGAGTTACTCAGCGTAGGTTTATCCGCGAACCCGAGCTGATGGCGGGCAGGAATCCTCACCCTCTCATCCCCTGAATTTAACCTATCGCGCCTCAAAGCCCTCCGATCCCTCGAAATTGGGGATTGGACAGGCGACTTTGGGGGAGGGGGAGGCTGCTACACCATCGTCATGGAGATATTTTCGACGATCACGTCCCCCGTGTTCTCCGAGCTCGTTATCGCCATCGAGCATAATGAGATCGGTTATTTATCGTCAGACGCTGCGTTGTTTAGGACACTGCGCACGATGAACAGAGTCAGGCCCTTCAAATTGGTCTTTTTGGCCGAGATCGGGGAATTTGATCGGCACCTCGGCCGGCTGGAGGAGTCACGGTGGAGGTTGGAGGGTGCTTTGAGCTCGGCGACTACAAAGGGTCTCCTCGATTTCCTCGACTCCCCGCCCACCATCCGCACAGGCCGACTTCCCGACCTAGGATGGGAGACCCGGTGTTGAGTAGATGCTCTTCACGCGTGCCCCGTGTAGTTTTACTATGTAACACGGACTTTCTCTTACCA
>Ga0307513_10004557_pt1 | contig 18477 bp, 15 predicted proteins | sample 15_EM_MG_FD_202174 | JGI IMG/M metagenome (GOLD analysis project Ga0307513, IMG submission 202174) | Populus trichocarpa ectomycorrhiza microbial communities from riparian zone in the Pacific Northwest, United States - 15_EM | ecosystem: Host-associated > Plants > Roots > Unclassified | place...
GCTGGGAGGGGGTGGGGTCGTAAGGAGGGCGTCGGACGCTTTGGAGGGAAAGTGGGGCGTCCGGGCGCACCAGACGCAAGAGATGAAAGGCAAAGAGGACTCAGGAGATCCGGAAGGACGGGAGGCAAAGAGCGCACTGGCTTCGTCCGGACGCGGGCTCGATACGTCCGGTGAAAAAGGTTTTTTTGCTGATGTTATTTAAAGTCAATTTCAAATTCTCTTGATACCCCTGTATAATCCTGTCAATTTTTGAAACCCCTATTTCATTGCAGCATCTGTAAATCCTACAAGTGAGATATCATGATTCTGTATAAAGGTATTGTAAAGCAACAGAACGACTAACGGAAAAAAGTCAAAGATTTCTCAAGATTATTGTATAGGTGATGTACTATGAGACTTGTAAAGAATAAAGAATTAAAGCAAGATTTAAGGATGAGCAAAAGGCTCAAAGATTAGTCGTCTTTTAACCTTCAGACTTAGCTAATTTTAACATATATCTCACCCTTTTGCAATACCAAATTTCACAAAAGCACTTCAAACCCTATGCCAAACTGGAAGCCTGACCTAAAGGATAACCTTCAGGCAGCAATTACAATTAAGAATTAAAATTCTCATGTTCTCATCTAATATTTAGTTAAAAGCTTTAATAATTACAATTCAACCCCTCAGACACTACTCAATGGCTGTACAACTTCTAGAAAGATTACTGATGAAAGCTAGCCGTTGTTTACCCATCTGGACAAAAAGGTGATAGTCTAGCAGTGAATATTATAGTCATAAGGGTATTGTACAATGGATATTGACGTATTGAATATGTATGAATGAGATACTCTTAAGAAGTAGCCCATGGATAATGCAGAAAGAATTCAGAAAGTGAACGGTAACATTGAGCAGAGACTAAAGAAAAGAATGCAAACTAGAGGGTAGAAATCATGTCCTTCTAAGGTTTCTGAAATTTCAAAAGGTGAATATGGTGCCAAAGAAAAAGATGATATGGTATTTATACTATGTTTAGTATTTTGCAAACCTTTGCTCACAATAAATAGTTACCCAAATCAACTTCTCCAACTTCCAGCTTCAGTAGTAGCAGTCCCCACAGATCCCCAAGCCATTGAATCAATTATTCTATGAAGGGGAAAGTGGCAATGCAAGCTTTAACAGATACTTAAAAAGATTTTATGCAATATCACTCTGCTGGATTCCAAAGGCATTTCGTTTCTAAAACAGTTCATCTTTTATAGTAATTATTGCTTGTGCTCATTCTATAGTCTTGATAAATTTTAAAAGTTGAAATAAAAATGTAATGACAGAAGTTCACCTGTTTGTATAAGAAAAATCGAATATGGGACACATTACTGGAAGGTGATCCATTACTAGGTGAAATTCATTATACTCTAACACCTGATCATTTCATTTTCCACATACTAACTTTCGACTTTTTATTTTATGTACTCTCACGCCTTATTTTGTCCTGGATGTTCTGTATTGTAATCGATCTTGCCTAAGCTTTTACTGCCCTACTCAACCTTGCTTGTGAAAGCACATGAGAATATGCAAGAAGGGTTTTCAGATAAGGGCTTAATACCTGATGCCCCAATCTTGTCAAATATTGCAAAGAGACTGACAAGCAAATAATGCAGTATGTAGCTAGGGGGTAAAACAATATATTTCTAGTCTTTCAGCTATTTACAACTAAAGTCCTTCAACTTATATCATGTTAAGCTTGCTAACTTACTGCATTTCATGCTCATCAAATTGGATGTCTTGTTTAATTCCACTTACTACATGGTAGAACGAACCAGGTAGACCCAGCTATCTCTGTTTGACAATCTCTCTCAGCTTAGAAAATGATTACAATACGCTAAAAGCAGGATATCAAATAAAGTATAAATTGTAGAACATGCTTTTCAGAATGGATTTGCCATCGAAATAGCACATATCATGCCTCTTACACTGGTGTATGTACCAGAATGCCTAAAAATGAATTTCTGGTAGATGTTGAATCTGTTTCCCATTATTGAAACTACCGACACAATATTCAGAAATGGATTGCAGGACCTTAATGAATGTAGAAATCTAGTTTCACTAGAAAACTCAATCCATTCCATGTTTAACAGAGGAGCACTCACATTGACTCTATTGACTACTAGTGGTTGACAAATTACTCGGACAGGCAATTGCAATACCCCAGTGATACTTTCAACCATTCAATATTATGCTATTATCCTATTAGTCCATAATTAAATCACAGTTGATCAGTTAGACGTACTCAAGCTCACGAAATAGCCTTGAATACCCCTCTTAATTACAACACCACCACAGTCCCTAAAGGGATCTGGTGTTTAGAGGCTAGAGTGGTATACAACACTTTAGCGCTACTCATGAAATTACACTTATCAACCCTTTCCGTAGACCGTCAGCATAGTCGAATGGGACATTAACTGGAAAGAGGTTTTTACTCCATTATCATCTGGGGTAAATTGTGCAATGGGTCTTCAATAATATTGAGTCTAGCCACCCACTACTCCACCTGGTATCTTCGTTCCAGTTTACTTAGTGGTAGAGGACTCCTCAGCTCCTGGTAATACTGCAGCGACAGTTAATCAATTCCCTCTCTCAAAAACTTCCTTTTATATGCTCCACATTCTGGCATTTCAGAAAGAAGAACTTTGTATAGGCTGTTTAGGGAATCCATCAGGATAGAGAAGCAGGAAGAGATGTAAAGGCGGAGTATACATAATGGGGAAATGAGAGGTCAGAATACAAGTAGTTAACTGTAATAATCCTATTCTTCTTATATTATATTGCAACAGGTAACGATCTTGATTACCAACCACTTAAGATCTTACAATCTCTTCTGATTGTACAGAACTGGCTTGCTACCTTTTAGTTCCACTATCTTATCAGCTAGTGCCCAAATGTCTTATCGTAATATAGAACTATCACAGTTGTTCTATATTATCAATACACCATTTCGGACTGTTACAACAGTCACAGGTGTCGAGTGTTTGTCGGTAAGGTTTTCGTAGAATTCAATAATATAAAGATATGGAGAATTGTATTGCATCTTCCTATGATGGAAATGTGTTTAGATAGTGGAGTGAAGATGTAATCTCTCAGGCCGGAAGGCCTGCCTTATATAGGCATCTTCAAGACCCTAATCCTCGTGACTCATCACCTCATGTTATATGAATTCTAAGACTCATAAGTGAGACAGTATTTGAGATCCATCATATGACTCATATGAGTTACTGCACAACATATGGTCAATCTATCAATACCCATAAAACCAGTCATGTACTCAAATGAGTTACATGGGTGAAACACGTTACCCATAATGTAAGTCATGTACCAAAGTCATTACTGCACTTGACTAACAATTCTGCGTTATCAAAACAATCAACCAATCATAACATAATGATAGCTCGCTATTTCACCGACATCTGGAATACTATAAGTCAATCAACTTCATTCGGGGACAAAATAACATACATATGACTAATAACTATTAGTCATGTAAAATCTGCCTCACTTATTCATGATTTGTAATACAGTGTCTGGAAGAAGAAGGAATGAGATTGGATGAATGTGAAAAAATGGTCCAAGAGGCTAAACTAATGTTGGTTAGAGCCAGAAGTGGAGGGAGGAACCCAAGAAAAACCCCTTAGAAATGATGAGAGAATAGAGACGCGGCTGGTGAAATGGCAGCATTATTGCAAAAGACATCCAATTGAGTACTCTGGGTGTGAGGAGTATGTTTTGCTCAAGGTCAAAATGTGTGATAATGTAAAAGTTACTATAAGAGAAGGTGCAAGTTAGGTTGACTTGGTTTACCGGGTGACAAAAAGACTGGCACATGGGAGAATTGAAAGTGAGAAGTGGGTTCCAATGGGGCAAAAGAGTCACTGTTAATTATAACGGCGCGGGTTTTATGATAAAAGGTCAACTCCCTAGCATGCAACATGTAATATCCAAAGAGATCTACTCTGTAGTTAGTGGCGAGAATACAGATTGTAGTAGTCATAAAGAGAAAGTTTAAAGAAGAACAGGGGAAGGGAGAAATCACTGGCATCGGAAAGTTTAAGAATAAAAAGGTTAATAACCCAAACTAGCTGAGGAAAAATTACTAGTATTATGAAAACACTGTTTGTTATGACAAATAGGCTATAAATCTATCAATCTACTAGCTAGTTTGCAGAATTCCATATTGACTGCCTTTTGCCCTCAGTTCTTTTGCTGCTTTGTCAAAACTTTTGGAATATATCTAATTGTCAAGTATGACAGTAAGTCTTGTCATACAATTTGCTAGCACTAATATCCTGTGGAGTACTTTGGTCTGCAAAATAATTATTTCAAGTTCACCTTCTGGCATAGCGAACATGACTGCACTGGACTACATTCTTACCACTTCTCCTACACTGGGTGTCCATACAGGCTCAAATGCTGGAATAATGGGCTATTTGCCAAAACATAGCTGGATTCTAACATGAAGCATGGAAAGATTATATGCAGGTGGCAGCTTGCTGGTGTGGACTATTTTTAGTACTGTTATTACAATCAAGTATAAATCTTGTAGCGAGAGGTTTATCTCTCCTCCTCACTTTAATCACTATATGGTGTTGGAAACATCAGTTCTGGTAAAACATAAGGGTTTTTTTTTTTTTTGTTAATTCTATAGTATGATTTTAGGTACATGACTAGCACTCCCTAGGGTCCAACCGCTGCATTCGGGAAATATCCCATTGCAAATAAAAACCCAAATCAAAACAAAAACAAAAGAAATCAAACAAAACTATTCACTAATATCTAAGTATAAAATCAGCGTGGGTGTTTCCCGACCTATGAGATTCTTCCAATTCCATCCTGAAACAAGCTTCAAGACTGCACCTGTGTTGCCCGTGTAAATGGAAAAACATTTTTATCATCAGGAAAATTTAACTTATTCAAGGAAATAAACGAAATCAAAAGCTTCATCATATCCCATCTTTTCTTGTTCTCTTTCCATACTAATGAATCTGGGGAAATATCAAATGAAAGCTCCGAGTGCCTTATCCTAGCTTCCGCTAGGGCGGGGCATCCGGTTATAACATGTTTAAAACTTTCTTCTTCTTCCTCATACCTCGGGCACAGAGGAGATCCATTAGGGTCCCTCCAATCCTTGTGTGCTTTAAGGTAGCTCTTACCTGCCCTCATCTGATGGATGCGCGCTGCGGTAAACTTTCGCGTTGTCATGAATCGCCAGCATGTTCTGAACCGTGGCCTGTAGCCATAGTAATCAGGGTAGTTGCGCAATTTCCATTTTTCGTAGATGGCTTCCCTAACTGTTTTGATCGTGTCATCGTAGTATGTGCACTCATCGCCACTAGGGGGTGACCATATGTTCGGTTTTCTTGGGACTGCCCATTTCTTGAAGATCAGTCTAGCTCTTCTGGCCATGTCATCAATTGGTAATACCCTCTGGACCGAAGTAAGAGATGTGGAGTCCCATGTCTTAGGTTTCATGCCTCCCGCCTTTGAGAAGGCAGCCCTCCTGTTGGAAGTGAAACGGAGGCTATCGCCTAGTGGAAAGCCAGGGGGGAAAAGGGCCGTGGCAATGTTGTTGTCGGGGAGTGCTGTAGCCCATCTAATTGTGGCCCTGTCTCTGATTTGTTCGAGGTATAGGTCAGTCAGCATTAGGCAAGCCACTGCCGATAGGACTATCGTGTTGGTCGAATAGAAACAATTCGTGATCCATCTCCGTACTCGGTTCATGAAAGTCTCCATTTTATTGTGCGTTGTGATGTTGGGTTCGAGGAATTCAGCTCCATAGAACAGCGTGGGGACTATGATTCCCTTCGCCATTCTTCGCCCACTGTATGGTGTAAGTCTTCCACCTGGTGAGGAGAGTCGTTTTATCCTTTCGATGACAGCTTGTGCCAGGGCGAGTCTCTTCGCGAAGTGTGTCCACGTACTGTGATTTGGTTCGAAATGAAATCTGAGCCACTTGACTGCTTTCGGGGCCGGTTCGAAGCATTGTTCGTCAATGACAATAGGGTGCTCACATTTATCCGCTCGCTCCTTAGGTGTCCTCTAATGCATCAGGTCTGTTTTATGTGTAGAAAAGCTCACTCCTATTGCTGAAGCTGCCGCCTTGATCCTTCCGTATGCTTCCTCCAACAGTCGGGTGTTCTTCTTCCATGAGCGTGAGCTGACCGTAATCTGGATGTCATCAACGTATGAAATAATAAGTTCCCTGGTTGGGTCCAAGCACGAATGAAGGGGCTCAACGTAGATTACGAATAAGATTGGAGAAAGTGGGGAGCCCTGAGGGATTCCCGTGTTGATGCCTTTCATATTCCTTAGTGAGCCAGGGAAGATTATAGCGCATTGTCTGTATGCAATGAAGTTTGAGATCCATCTGGTCATATACTGGGGGGTGTCCTTCGACCGAAGCCTCCAAAGGAATGTACCGTGGTCAACATTATCGAATCCGCCTTTGATGTCCAGGAACATGGTGCTGGCTTTGAGGCCTGCCGCCTGTGCTTCTTGGACCGAGTGTTTAAGGGAAATTCTGGCGTCAAATGTGGCTCTCTGGGGGAGGCTGCCTGTTTGTCTGATTGTGTAGAGTCCGCTTGCCTTGGCAAATTTGATGAGGCGTTGGTTGATTATGCGTTCTGCTATTTTCGAAAATGTTTGCATTAGTGCGATAACTCTATAGCTCGCAAAGGCGTCATAGTCCCCTTTTGATGGCTTGGGGAGGAGTATTCCTAGTGAGTCTTTGAGGGCCGGTGGATGTATGGACCATGTGAGCATGTGATTGATAAGGGCGGATATGATGTGATGATTCACGCTATGTATCCCCTTCCAAAGGCCATATGGTACTTGGTCTCGTCCTGGTGCAAACGTGTTACTGCACTTTCGGAGGACTTGTGCCACTTCAGAAGCGTCAACTGTATCTTTCTCTTCCAACTCAATGTACCTAGGCGGTTCCATGTCGACCGGGTTCGGGTTTTGTGGGAAGAAGTGTTGCATTATTGCGAGGTTTAGGGAGGCTGCACTCCGGTAGTTATGTCCGCCGGGTACTGTTGATCCTAATCTTTTCTTCGTAAATTGATGTGCTGTCCACACATCATTTTTCTTCGCGTTTTCCTGAAAGGTCCTCCAGTGAGCTGACTTGGCCTTTTTAACCTCGTTCTGGTATTTCCTCTTGGCTTGTCTTGCATTGTCCACTCCTCCGGGGTCTTCCTTGGCCTTTCTGGTTTTGACCGTGAAATCCTTCCTGAGTTGTGTAAGTTTGGATGTCCACCACGATTTGGACAACCAGGTAAAACACAGGGAAATGGTTGGTTTATGTATAGCTGGGTTATGCATGAGTGGGGTATACTGCAATAATAAGTAACTTAGTGGAATTGATGCAGGAAGTAGCTTCACTAAATCTGAGAAGAAAGTGGGAAGAAATGCGAAATCGGTTGAAAAAATAAAAGTATTCTCAGAGTAACTGTATTGCAGATTGTGATGCAGGATGTAGTTGATCAAATAGGTACATGAGTTTTTTCTTTTGGAACAGGAGCGTGCTAGAGGTGTATTAAGTGTTTGGAATAGCCCTGGGCAGCTGGCTAGAACCGTGGGATGAGACTAGTTCTCCTTTAACAGTCTGAATACTATAGTCACAGTAGCAGAATCCCTGGACAAATAATAGTGGCTTGGGCAGTGGGATTCATAGATAGATTTAGTGCCCCTTGGCAGCAAAGGTAACATGGTAGGTGGTTAAGAAAAATGTGGAATTGTCAGAGACTGTCATCAGCAAAAATAATACCTTGCGTTCCGTGTGTTCCGTGAATTCTGTACGTCTGACCCACCTGATGCTAGAATGCAAATCGCGAATCAGGACGCAATGACCCTACCATACCATGCATCTGATACATCCTGACACAGCACCTAATACTCAGGACGCACCAGACGGAGCACCTAATCCTCAGGCAGCTACCTGACGCACCACCTAATACTCAGGATTCGAGACATCATACCACCTCTTCCTGAGATAAGCGAAGTGTCCCCTCTTTACTTTTTTCTGACATGGGTCACAATAGATTTCATACCATCAAACTGTTAAATTTACTACTAGTAGTGTTCTATTCTTCTAATATACAGGCCAATTCACAGAGAAACACTAAGTCATAAGAAGGCTGCTGGGCTGGACACGATTATCCTCTACCCGGGACCCTGTAGCTCAATGGGGAATTGGTGCCTCAGGACATATCTTATACCACAGTGTAGATGGCGGCACGCACAACAATCTCCCGCAATCAGATCCAGAATCGGCCTTGCGGTTATGGAGGAATCAGGTATCGAGCTCTGGGATCGCCAGTACACCATTTAGCACTGTAACTTCATGAATAAAGGTCGTGGGGGGAAGGACCTTATACCATCATGTAACTGGCGTTGAGTCCAACAATCCTCCGTGATTAGATCCAGAATTGGCCTCCTGGTTGTGGAGGAATCTGGCATCGAGTTCAGGGACCTTGAGAAAGACAACTCTCAGAAGGGTTGGCAGATTCATGAGTTTTGATGCGACAGATATACCTTATACCACCGCGTAGCTGGCGTCAAGCCCAACAACCTCCAGCAATCCAAACCAGAATCGGACACCTGGTTGTGAAGGAATAAGCCATTGAGTTCTGGGATCACCAGCACACCATTTAGTACTGTAACTTCATGAATAAAGGTCGCGGGGGGTTATGTTACATCATTAGGAACCCTGTATCATGGCCAACAACCTCCCGCAAAGAGCATCAGAATCCGTCCTGCGGTTATGGAGTAATCCGCTGTTAAGTAAAATATCGCCAGCTTAATACCTAATAGACCCTCCACAGAACACTGCGAATTTCTGAGTTTCGACACGACAGAGACGTACCTTATACGATTGGAAAGCTGGCGTCAAGCCCAACAACCTTCCGCAAAGAGCATCAAAGTCCATCCAGTGGTTGTGGAGTAATCTGCCATCGAATAAAATATCACCAGCCTGATACCTGATACACCCTGCACAGAAGACAGCGATTTCATGTGGTTTGATGCGACGGGGACCTACCTTATACCATTGCATAGCTGGCGCCGAGACCAACAATCCCCCGCAATCAGATTCAGGATCGGAGTAGTGGTTATGGAGGAATCTGCTATCGAATTCTGAGATCGCCAAAGTACTAGCTATAAAGACAACTCACACAAGGGTCAGCGATTTCATGAGTTTTGATGCCACAGAGATGTCCTTTATACCGCTGCGTGGCTGGCCTCAAGCCCGACAATCTCACGCTATCAGATTCCGGATTGGAGTAGTGGTTATGGTGGAATCTGCCATCAAGTTCTGGGATCGCCAGGGTTTTTATAAAGACAACTCCCACAATGGTCAGCGACTTCATGAGTTTTGATGCCCCAGAGATGTCCTTTATACCACTGCGTAGCTGGTGTCGAGCCCAACTATCTTCCGTCATCAGATTCAGGATCAGAGCAGTGGTTGTGAAGTAATCGCTATTGAGTTCTGGGATCGCCAGCATCCCTGCCCATTCAACCCTGTAACTTCATGAATAATATCACTCCGGGGATGAATCTTATACCGCTGGATAGCTGGCATCGAGCGCAGGAACCTCCATGTGTCGGATTCAGGATTGATTGTCTAGCTGTGGTGGAGTGTTGCAGCTGTGGCCCGGGAGTGTGGATGTTGAGTGTTGTGATGGAAACAGTGTGTCGCGTCGCGTCCAGTTTGCTGCTAAGTGCTGTGAAACCACCAGGCACTATGCTAGACTTGAGAGTGTTATGGCTATCACTCGCTTTCAGACTAGAGTGAGCTGGTATTTTCGCTTATTCAAAGATGACTTGGGGTCTTTAGCCCAAATTTAAGATTAAGGGTATGATGGCTGACTCACCAGGTTCCAGCACTACCTATATTTTCTTTGCCAAGAAAGACTGCTTGCTCACATCTGGTCTGGAAGCCAAACAAGGCTGAAAGGAGAATCAGTAGTAGTGGGGAATCCTGATGTGCGATTATGTTGGGGTGTAAGTCAGGATGCGAGGGAGGCAGGGTTCCTTAGTTGCATCTGTTCGGACGGAACCCAGTGTAGGCAAGAGTCTGCGGGCGGACCAGACGCAACTAGATGTAGTGCCTGGATACAGGACAATGAGGGCCCACAGGACGCAGAGTCCATGCTAAGAGAGTCAGGACGCAACACCACTGTATCTGACGCAGGCCACCTTTTTGGTGATGGTGTTAGCACTATTAGCTCTCTCATATGTAAAGATGCAATTACAGTTCAAAATGTGAACGCAGGGAGCACAATCTATTCTATGTGGATAATACTGCCCAAGTCCCAGGGGGGCTGCGAGGCACGCTTGGTGAGGTGTATAGAGCAGATTTGGTAGCAGTTCTTGTTCTTAATTATTCCAAAACAGGTAGACAGTAGCAAGCATATTTATACAAAGTGTGAGCCCATATGTATGAAAGAAATATAGGGAAATCTATGTAAGAAACATAAGTGCGAACATGTTTGACCCTAAGATCCTGCCAAGTAATCCTAAACAATGTGCGTGAAACTATGAGGGTGTGATCTGAATATTAGAAATATCAGGACCAGTAATAGTGTATAAGAGATGCATAAAATCCTGAACACCGAATAGGAAAGCACATGTTAAATCCCCCAATATTATCCTAAAACATTCAATAAAACACCTTAATATATATCTTAGCTGTAGTAATATAAGCGGTATATAGGTGGAGCTGAAACACAAACTAAGTAAAAAATACATGATAGTGTTATGAAATGCATATAGGAAATATAACAGAATTTCAACACTTCCCCACATTATCTATAGTCCAATAAACCAACCATTTGCTGATGCGCAGGTTTTGCCAAGACTTTGGTGCATATATCGGCAAGATTGTTAACCGATTCAACCTTAAGGAGAACAAAAAAGTTATCTTCTAGTGCTTCTCGCGTGATGAAGTAGTCGACAGCAATATGTTTTGTTCGAATATTAATCCGAGGGTTGACGGCTAGGAAGTTTGCACCAGTGTTATCGGCATGCATAGCGATTGGAACAGGGAGGCGAAGGTCGGCAAGGCCGTTGAGCAGCTATCGAATATGGCGGGTGCCGTATGACATAACAACGAATTCTGCTTCAGTTGTTGATTTGGCGACGGAGGCTTGTTTCTTTGAGAGCCAGGAGATACAACAGTTATTGAAAAGAACTATGTAACCGGAGGTGGATCTTCTGGTGTCATGACAACCAGCAAAGTGAGCGTCAACATAAATATTGATAGGGTTCGTTGTTGTATAAGGGTAGAATAGGCCAAGGTTTCGCGTTCCCTTAACATATTTAAAGACATGTTTAGCAGCCTTTATAACTTCGTCGGTAGGGCAAGAGGAAAATTGTGCAAGAAATGATATCATGTACACTAGACCAGGTCTTGTGCCAGTAACGAGGTATATGAGGGAGCCTATCATGGATTGGTACGTCGTCATTTGTTCTTTTAGTTGTTCCATGGTCCCTTTCGTAAGTATGATGCCTTTCGGTAAGGGGATGGATACCAAATTCGAGTTTTCTATTCCAAATTGAAAGAGGATAGTACTGATGTAAAGTTCCTGGGTAAGAGTTATGCCGATCGGAGTATACATAATATGTAGGCCGAGTAAGAATGAGGCTTCCCCAAGGTCCGAGATCTCAAATGCCGTTTTCAGGGCTTTAGTGAGAGTGGTCAGATGGAGTGTATTGGCCAAATATATTGCAATGTCGTCCACGTAAAGCGAAATGTGGCAGTCAAACTCGTTGTAAATAAACATGCATGGCTCTTGGTGTGATGCGGTGAAATCTTTGAAGGTCAAGAATTTCGCGAAGAGAGCATACCATTCGTTCGCAGATTGCTTAAGTCCATATATGCATCGGTTAAGTTTCCATACTTTGTCTCTGTACCTGAACCCTGGTGGCAGTCGCATGTGAACTTCTTCTTTTAGTTTACCATGAAGGAAAGCCGATTTGACATCAAATTGTCGTAGTAACCATTTATTTCTGGCACATATCGCAAGCAGTAGTCCGAGTGATTCTTACGGAATGACAGGTCCGAAGGTATCTTCAAAATCAATGCCGAGGGCTTGAGAAAACCCTTGTGCAATGGCATGTGCTCAAAGTATTTCCAAAGTACTGTCAGCATTCTTTTTGGTTTTCAATACCCACTTACTCCCTACAATGTTCCGTCCCGTTGATTTGTCGACAACGTCGAAAGTGTTATTCTTCTTTAGCCCATTGATCTCACCATCCATTGCGGAGGTCCTCCTTTCCTTTAGCGAGCTATTTACAGCTTGGCGATAGGTAGTTTGGTCCTCATCCGGCATTTCTTTAGTATTTCTACCGCAGTGTGTCGGTGGGCGAGTCATTGTTCCAGACTTCCGTGGTCCTTCCTTATAAGGGAGCCGCCCAGTAACATCTAATGCAGGGTGAGTTGGCTTTTGATATGGTAAAGAGGAATCTTTCTCGTATGTCGTCGTGGTGGTCGTACTCCCTTTGCCTTTCGCATAGGTTTTCTCAGCAAGTAAGAGTTCCCTGGTTCTTGTTTCAAGCCGTATTATTATCTTGTTTGTCCAATGGATTTGTTGAGTTTCAGTGACCTTATGCTGTGATTGGACGTAGACTCTATATATCTTATGAGAAGAGGTGTAACCGATAAGGTATCCTTCGATTGCCCGGGGCAATAGTTTCGTTCCAGGTTGTGTTTTCCTCTGGTAAGTGAACGAAGCATTTGGTCCCCTATGAGCGTAAATGGTTGATCAATGGTTTCTTGTTGTAGAGAGATTTATAGGGCGTCGTCTTTCCTATGGATCAGTTAGGGATTCTGTTTCGAAGGTAAACAGCAGTTGCAATAGCTTCTGCCAATAAAGCCATAAGTAAGCCCATCAATAACGAGCGGCAAGCGGTAATTATACTTCGGTTGTATAGTTCAGCAACATTATTTGATTCATGTGAGTAGGCAGGGGTGAGATCATGTACTATGTCTTGTTTATCTAACAATGTTAACATGGCAGCATTTACATATTCTCCTCCATTGTCTGTTCTGAATCGTTTGATTATGGTGTTGTCTTGAGTGTGGCAAGCATAGATGAAACTGGTGAATACTTTAATGGTGTCAGATTTAGCCTGGATGGGATATATCCAGGCGTATCTGGTGCAGTCATCCATGAAGGTAACATAGTAATTTGATTTGCAGAAGGATGTTTTGGAGAACTTTCCACCAAGGTCAGAATGTATTAACTGAAATGGAGTGTCTGATCCTGACTCGGTAGTGTTTGTTGATGTAAGCTTCTGTTTTGTGCTTTTGGAAGTGATGCATGTTTCGCATTGCCAGTCTTTCGGAACTTTCGGGAGCTTAGTAGCGTCGGAGTAGTTGTTGCTTTTGAGGTAGTCAGGTGAGGGATGGCCAAGTGCTTCATGCCACTGTTGTTAAGTCATCTTCTTTGCCGACTCCTTCTCTTCTTGCACAACATAGTCTTGTCCGTCAAGCTTTCCCCATATAACCTCTGTTTTATTTCCCCTGAAAATATACATATCCCTTCCGGAACTAGCCAAAGAAAATCCCTTTCCCAAAGAAACAATTCCGCACCAGGACAACAAACTACAAGAACCCAAACTTGGAACCCAAAAAACACGTTCAAGGTATCCAGAAGAAAAATGACCAAATGATTTTTTGGCCAAGATCATAACTGTTCCACGGCCACATGTCGCTATTACAGAGTCATCGCCTAACCTAACTATGCCTTTTATGGCCTCGAAGTTTATAAAAAGGTCCAAGTTGTTTCTCATGTGTGAGCTTGCTCCTATGTCTATAACCCAGTGGGGGTAGAGAGAGATCTTGGTATCAGTACGGGTGGAGGATAAAGTACTGACCGGTTCGGGAGTGTCTTCCTTTCCGATCTTGGCCGACTTAATGGTCTTCTTTTCTTTATTCTTCAAGTTTGCGGCCTTGAGTTTGCAGCACTCATTCCAGGTGTAGCCTTCACTGCGAGCAGTTGGGAGGTACTTTTTGCAGTTGGTGCATTCCATGGTGGTGGCCATTGGTCCCTTACGGGAAGGTTCTCTTCGCGTTTCCTTTCCTTTTCCCTTAACATCTGCTCTTTTATACACTTTGTTGTCCTCAGAATTCCCACCGGTGGGAACTTTCAAGTCCATCAGTTTATTGTAGATATGATCGTAGGTAAGGTCCTCCTTGGTTTACAGGTTATCGACCATATTATTCATCGATTCGTGAAGAGAACCGAAGACGATGGCTGCTTTAGTCTCTCGTGATTCGAATACCGATTGGAAGGCAAACAGTAGGGCATATCGATCGGAGGAGGTAGCTGTAGAGGAGCGAAGGTGTAATCGATTCCATAGGGTATCGTACTTATTGATCGGATCGGAAAAGAGTTCTAATGTATTGTACTTGGTATCGAAGACAGAATTAAGTTGGTCGAAGAAGGAACAAGTATTTTCTCTAGAAGATTTATCCTCAAACGCTTGCGAAATGTCGGAAGGGGTCCTGTGGGTGGCCAGCAAGATTAGCGTTTGGGGTTCGATGGTTTCGAGAATGTATGCTGAGTCATACTGGTAGCGATCGCCGTATTCGTCGATGTTTTCTCAAAGTTGGTAATGTCTCTCTCATCTTCTGTTTTTTCCATTGGTATCTCTTCCATTCCCACGACAAGGTCCCAACAATTGAACAACTGTAAACAGACTCTGAAATATCTCTCCAGGTGCGCTAGTTTTCCAAACCACTCAGCTTAGGAATTGAACTGAGGTTGTAGGATGTGGCGAAACCACGTTTCGTAGAATTGGAGTGTTAACTTGTAGTTGCAGGTGGTTTACCTTCCTTTTCAGAAGGTTTGGTAGTGGTTGTACCGGACCATGAATCTGTTGGTGTGTCCATTGTGGCATTTAGGCCGGTATATAACTCCCTAGTTGGATTAGAGAGATAGGATAGGGAACGTGCTGATAGGGTAACATGAAACGTAGAAGGAGGAGGAGGAGAAGTTTGAGCTCGAGGAGGAGGTGATGGGTGAGGTATTGATGAACCACTGACGAATGGTCCACGAGAATCGCGAAGAGGAGGAGCGGTAGTAACAGGGGTTTCTTCAGTGTCAGAAACAGCTGTGGTAGCAAGAACCTCTTCAGTGTCAGTGTCTGTATCCTCTATTAGGGCTCGCAGGTCTCTGGGTTCATCTGTTCCATCTATAAAAAATCCTCGATCAGAGGATTGTTTTCTCTGTCAGCACTTCCTGTACCAGGTCCTACCTTGGTATCTGTGAAACCCCAAATAAAGATGTACACCGTTCTGTAGCTTTCTTTACCAGGCCACCCCGTTTGATTGATCAGAAAGGGGTTCACAGAACTTTGGTTGAGTTAGGTACTGGTGTAGTTGTGTGAGAAAAGAAGGGAAGTTGCATTGCAACGGAGGTTCGGTTGCTTTTAAGTGTGATAAAAGGGGTTGCGCCAAGAATTTTCCATTTCCACAACAAGTGTTGCTAAGGAAGAGGAGGTGGTAGATAACTGATTGCAGTTCATCACTGTTGGGTGGATGCGTGTGAGAGTATTTCTTATAGAGTAAGAAGAGCCTGGGCTCATAACCTTTTCAAAATGTGAACCCCAGGGGCACAATCTATTCTATGTGGATGATACTGCCCAAGTGCTAGTGGGGTTGCGAGGCACGCTTGGTGAGGAGTATAGAGCAGATTTGGTAGCAGTTCTTGTTCTTAATTATTCCAAAACAGGTAGACGGTAGCAAGCATATTTATACAAAGTGTGCGCCCATATGTATGAAAGAAATATAGGGAAAACTATGTAAGAAACATAAGTGCGAACATATTTGACCCTGAGATCCTGCCAAGTAATCCTAAACAATGTGCGTGAAACTATGAGGGTGTGATCTGAATATTAGAAATATCAGGACCAATAATAGTGTATAAGAGATGCATAAAATCCTGAACACTGAATAGGAAAGGACATGTTAAATCCCCAAATATTATCCTAAAACAATCAATAAAACATCTTAATATCTATCTTGGCTGGAGTAATATAAGCGGTGTACACGTGGAGCCGAAACACAAACTACGTAAAAAATACACGGTAGTGTTATGAAATGCACATAGGAAATATAACAGAATTTCAACAGTTACCCACTTAGGTCATGTCTTTGGGTTAGGTTAGGGCTTGTCCATATTTGTGATTACAATTATTAATGGTCTTGGCATTGGTGTTTCTTCTTAAATAGTCTTCTCTCTTCTATAATCAGAATCCAACACCCATCACATCTCACATATGATAAGTCCACACACCCAACAGCCTATTGCAAAGAGCAGTCTTTGAAATGAAAATACTCACTAGACTATAGGATTTCCAGGATTGGATATTAAGCAGGCTACAATGGGCTTGAATAAGCTCAGCTGGAGTTAAAAGTAATAACTGATACTTGTTTATACTTAACTTTTAACTTTTACATACACGGTTTCTTAACACCTCTTCACATAAGTGTTTAGGAGTAAGTTAATACACTTATAGAGTAGGGGTAGAAAAGAAATCTCTACAAATTGCTATCTTGACTCATATACTTAACACTTGAGATCTACCTTGATCTCTTGTCTATCACCTACACTCTAACCTCTTATCTTTTTATTTTCTGCATACTAACTTGCTATTTTTTATTTGATATTCTCCCACCCCCTATTCTTTTCCTGGAGGTTGAGTATTGTGATAGATCTTGCTTAAGCTCTTACTACCCTACTGAACCTTGCTTGTAAAAGCACATAGGAATATGGAAGAAGGGTTTTCAGATATGGGCTTACATACCTGATTCTCCAATATTGTCAAATCTTGTGAAAAGACTTACAAGCAAATAAAGTAGCATGCAGCTAGACAGTACTGTAATATATTGCTAGTCTCTCCAGTATTCACAAGTAAAGCCCTCCAACTTGTGTCATGTAATGCTTGCTAACTTGCATCACTTCAAGCTTACCAAATTACATGTCTTGTTTAATTCTACTCATGCTATAGTAGAGTAAAGCATGCAGACCTACCTCTCTCTTTTTGACAATATCTGCCAGCCTAGAAAATAATTATAATATACCAAGAGCAGGCTAACAAATAGGGTATAAGCATAGGACATGCTTTTCAGAATAGATTTGCCATCGATATGGCACATATCATTCCACTTATAGCGGTGTATATACCACAATACCGGAAAATGAACTTTTTTTTTTGATTTTCTTTTGTTCAACCTGTTTCCTATGGTTGAAACTACAAATACACTGTTCAGAAACATATTCGTGGACATCAATGAATGTAGAAATCTAGTTTCACTAGAGAACTAAATCCATTCAATGTTGGATAAAGGGGCACTCATATTGACTCCATTTACCACTACTGGCTGACAAATTACTATTTGGAGAAACCATCTATGATTCTTGAAACCACCTCGGTCCATTAACACTCTGGATCACAACACCACTACAGCACCTAATTGGGGCGAGTGTTTAGTGGTCAGAGTAGTATCCAACACTTTAACACTTCTTATAAAATTACCCTCATCAACAGTTTCCTTAGGTGGTCAGTATAGTTGAATGAGACCTTCACTGGAGTGAACTCATTGCACTATAATACCTGTGAAAAATTCCGGAAGGCATGAGCAATTATCTTGAGTCGGACCACTCACTACTCAATCATGTTTCTTCATTCCAGTTGGCTTAGCCGTATGGGACTCCTCAGCTCCTGGTTGTCACAAATTCTGACTTAGCCAAATTGTTTTCACATGACTAATCAGTTATTAGTCATCCCCTGTTTATGTTTTACGCTATGACGTCGTCAGACTCATAGTTCTCACATGACTGCGCACTTGTGAGTCATTGTTATGTTATGATTGGTTGATGATTTCTTGACGCACGATTGTGACGTCATATGATGTAATGACTTTTGCACATGACTCACATTATGAGTCATGAGTTTCGCGCGTGTGACTCGTTTGAGCACATGACTGGGTTTATGAGTTGTGATTGGTTAACGGAATGTTGGGTGATGACTCGTATGAGTCATTGATGGATTTCGCGCTATGACTCACTATGAGTCATAGAGGTTTTATGTAGCGCGAGGTGATGAGTCACCAAGGTTAGGGTTGTGAGAAGATGCCTATATAAGGCGCTTGGTTCCGACCAAGGGATAGGACACGAACCATCTCTCCTCCACCTCCGGCGATTGAAATCTCAACACCACAAGAAATCATCGTCACTATCCCCCACCCACCTCTCTTCCCCCATCATGGCTACTGCCTAGGGGTTGATGTTAAGCCGTCTACCCTCCTCTCCTGGGGCACGCATGCCTCCCCTCCTTGGGGTTCTCGTTCCTGTTCGTCGTTGACACCCGCTCATGAAGTTCGGTTCTCCCCCTTACCCCGCACTTGCTTTGCACCTCGCTTAGCATTTTGCACGGTCGGAA
>Ga0307513_10004558_pt1 | contig 18474 bp, 15 predicted proteins | sample 15_EM_MG_FD_202174 | JGI IMG/M metagenome (GOLD analysis project Ga0307513, IMG submission 202174) | Populus trichocarpa ectomycorrhiza microbial communities from riparian zone in the Pacific Northwest, United States - 15_EM | ecosystem: Host-associated > Plants > Roots > Unclassified | place...
CTAGCCCCCCCCCCCCCGCCTATTACCAGTAATAAGCCAGATCGAACAAACACTATTAGCACGCAAACGAATCCCCGAGTATGTGCCAATACTTTCACCTATGATGCTACCCGTATGACAGATGATACACTACTATACCCCATAACCCACCTCCAATCCCAAACCTAATCCTAATCCACCCAAACATGTCCCACACCCTTCAACGACCCATCAGCCATGTACAGTAAGCACCACACAAGCACCTCCCCACAATCCTAACCAGTCCGCCTCCTGACAAACCAGTCGACACAGCCCCCAACCCCATGACCCGAACCCACCCCGCCCTCCAAGGCTCCTCTCCAGCTGGTCAGCTATCATAGCTAACTAGCGAGCACCACCTACCCGTATCTCACCCCGACCCACTAACCAAACGGACTGCAGGAGGCGGGTACGGGCAGCCAGGGGCCTGATCGTCGAGTGAGGCATCATGAGCATCAACCAATCCAAACGCAAGATGGACGAATGCACCCCCCAATCCTGGAACCTTCCATGGTCCCTTTTCTAGGAGTGGATTTGTCTCGCGTGGGATATATCGAAGGCCAGTGATTGGGATCCGCATGTCCATATGATACTCGAGAAATGGATGATGGGACGGAACAGATAACGGCGAGAGAGGGATGGATGGAGGAAGGCAAGGGGAGAGCGAGCGAGGGCCAAATGCTAGTCGTGCGCGGGAGGGAGGGAGGGAGGGAGGGAAATCAGACCACTGTTCATACTCCTTACTATGCGATACCACGAACCGAGTCGAGGCAATCGAGTCGAGTAGAGGACCAGAACCACCCACCCAACCACCTCCTCCTCCTAGTCAAATTCCAACACAAACCGCACCCGCCACTACCAGCTCCCTCCGGTAAAAATCCAGCCTACGGAGTGGTCGGGAGGGGGGGCGTAGGTGATGACACCATGATTACCAACATCCAACACTTCCAATTATAACAAACCCATCCCCACCCCTTCCCTCACTGCGGTGCTGCAGGTTACGACAATCACGCGCGATCACTCGTCGATATAGCGCGCTGATGTGACACCCCGCATGGAGTGCGGCGTTCCAAACACTCCTCCTACTATTACCATTCCCTCCTTTACTTGATATCCATTGTCCAACATGAGAGCACGAGTAATACATCGACAAGTACGCAGGCCGGACCGGGCAAAGCAGACCACGTCACCGCAGCACAAGGCAAGGTGCGGTGGGGAGACAGGAGCACGCTCCTGTGCGTGCACGAGTGCAAAACACACTTCAAACGGATACAGCTCTCTTCAAACAGGCACATTTCCTATTTTTCTCCCCATTCCTTCCCTTTACAGACGAATTTGGGTATTTATTTTATTTTATTATTTGATTTGATTTGGCTAGCCCGAGCCGGGGCCGACATAAACTATACATTTTTTGGATGTTTTTTGGATTCTTTCTTATTTTTTTCCTCTTTTTCACTCCAATCGTCCCCCTTCCCACTTCCCAGACCGATTCCCACGACGCAAATAAGGTAAATGGGAATTTGTACAACGCCCCCGAAAAAGAAGGAAATAGAGGAAATATCTCTCAGCCTCGTGTACTGCACTGTCCTAGACGGGATAGGTGGGCAGAGGAAATGCCGAAACCATCTGATCACCCTGCCAGGAAGTGGGGAAAACAATGAGAAATAATAGCGTGGAGGGGAGGTAAGAGGAAAAAAGAGGAAGAAAAAAACTAGACTAAACTAGACAACTAGACAACCCTCGCACAGTCACCTGGCTCTGCTATGGTAATATGATGTGAATTAGACAGGGCACCCCATTTTGAGGGGGAAAAGAAAAGAGGAAAAATCCATCTAAAAATCAAAAGGAAATAACCCCATTCGATATCGCCAACCGCCTTTTTAAAGTGTAAAAATGTAACAAGTAAGAATGTTAAAGGTTTATACAATGCAGGGGTAAAAAAATAAAATAAAGGGAAACAAAAAATCTTTCATTTACGCGTACGCCCCAAAAACCCCGAAGAAGAAAAGGCGATGAGGAGATAGTTCATCGTTAGGTAGAAAGAGCGTAATTCATCATCGTCACTATCGTCATGCACCGTTAAAAACAAGAGTAAAAATAGAACAAAATGTAATGTATAAAACAATGGTGAAATCATCAGTCCACCGGTCATTTGGATAGAGTGTGCTCCGAGCCCTTCACGCTGTGGCTGTCACCGCCTGGAAGAATGGTAACTGGTATGATCGGTGATATTGGGTTGCTGGTTGGAAGTGGGTAACTACCACCCAAACTGTCGATGCTGGATACGCTCGACATCGCCGAATGCTTGACCTCCGATCTCCTCGCAGCCTCAAGAATTTTCTTCGATTCCGCAATGCGGTGTTTCCAGTTCTTTTCCTTGTCCTCCTTCTGAAGCTCAACGTTTCGGATCTCCTGCGCGCTTGACCATCCACTCTCAATCATGCGAGCGCGCGTGGCGTCGTAGGCTTCCAAGTCCCTATTCATTTCCTCAATCATATCTGCAAGGGAATTTGCAGTGACAAAAGTGATCGGAGATGCGAGTTTCTTCGGCGCAAGTGGTGTGGCCGGGTCAATGCTAGGAACCTTCTTATGCGTCATTGATGGAGCTGGCATACTAAGCGAGGTTTGCGACGTTGACGCTAGGGAAGGTGACATCAAAGGCGAGATCGTCGGGGGATGCAAGGGAGAGCAAATTAGTTCGGATGGGATTGGTGAGTTGCACATTTCCGGAAAGACATCCGTCCCAGCGAAGCTAGGAGTGTTTAGGAACCTCGGCGACTGGAGTGGGGAGATGATATCTGTTTCTCCTGCAAACGTTGCCGCGGGGTGCAGAGGAGGCGGTAGTGGCGCCTCCGCTTCTGCAGCAGAGTGGACGCTCATACCATCATCTCCAGCCGCCGGTTTCTCGCTGGGGCCTCTCAGCCCCCGGAAAAAATTCTCCAAATGGTCCTCCGGTGGCGTCTCCGGAGAATAATAAGATGAGGAAGTAGGCATAGTAAAAGCCGAGGGGATTGATGGAACTTGAGGTGTATTGTTTGGGCTAGACATCCTGCGCTTCAAACTCGTCCGTATTTTAGGAACAATCTTATTGAGAATTGTCGCCGCACGACTCCGACCTGAGCCACCTTCGCTAGATGGCGATTGAGGCAGGGAAGGAGGACCTGAAGAAAAACACTCCGGGTCGATGACCAATTTACCAGATCGACGAGGTCGCAGGATGGGAGAGTCGACAGTTGAGAAATTAAAGTCCTGCTCTCCGGCTGCAATGACCATTAGCCCCCGTAAAGCACATATAGCCCCAAAAAGGCAAAATCTTACCATGAGAAGGAGGAGTTGGGGGCATTGAGTACTGTTCCCTGTTGATGTGGCTATTTTGGAATTGATGAATAAGATAATCGTGGTCAAAAGATGGATTGCTTCCTGTTGTAATGTGCAGTTTCTCTAACAAGTTTCTTGTCGTCGTCCGTCCACTAGCTCCATCCACCAATGCCTCGAGCCCTAGGCCACTCAAACCATCTACACTGCCGCCACCACAATTGCAATCGCACAACTCGTCATCCTCCTCATCCTCCTCTCGAATTGACGACGGGGCGGTTATCGGTGACATGATATCTGATACTTGAGGCTTGAAAGGTGAAATGTCAGTCGGTGTGATTGGGGTTGTCATCGCTGTGCTGTTGCCAGTTTCATAGGAGTAGGGTGTACTGATGACAGAAGATCCCTGAGAAACAGGTCTGCACAATTCGTTGTCTAAACTAACCCTAGAAGAGATCAAAGCTTTAGGTGACCCGGCAGGCTCCAGAGGCTGAAGTTCAGGTATCCCACGTCTCTCGGACAGCCTTCGAGGGCTATGAGTTGTAGAGTAGTATAAAGCCATGACGGTGTTTGCGGAGAAGCGGACCGCAATGGCAGCTCGCTTCCTTCAGATGGGGGATATTAAAACGATTCAGGATGATGGGTATTGCGGGAGCAGTTCCAAGAAGACGGGTGGATGTGAACTTGATAAACAAGGGAGGAAGGCAAAAAGGGAAGTGTGGGAGGTTGAGGGGGGGGACAAGAGTGTGGGCGGGACAGCGAAGAGGCCAATTGATTTGATTGTCCTGACAAGTTTGTCTGTTGGATTGCTTTTCCTTCTCTTCCTGCAGGACTTGCGTGGCACAATTCGAGTAGAACAAGGTTACCTTTTTCGGCTCTCTTCGGTCGCGTGGCAGTAAACCCAAACAAAGAGTTCACAGCGGATTGGAGAAATAGGGAAACAAAAGATTGAGCAAAGGTCCGTGTTTAAGATAGACGAAATCTGGGGGAAGGAGGAGGAAGTTGTTCGCTAGATATAATGATCTGATGAATTGTTGGCTAGGAGGTCGGCGGTGATTGTTTGTTTACAAGATGATCGAAGTAGGGTCAAGAAGAGTGTATAATTTTTATTTCTCCCCAACCAACAACAGTGCCTTGAAGAGATGATTCACGATTGACGTTGATGGAAGGAATATGGCGAATCCGAGGTTGTGCGAAGTGGGGTTTGTAGAGGCGCGAGGATGACTGGAGCTGTTGCGGGACAGATATGTATGTATATCGAGGGCAGGAAGGAAAAAGAAAGAAAGAGAAAAAAATGGGTATGGTATGATAATATGAGGATTAATGTATGCAGTGGGAAGGCGGTTGGCGGTGGTAATGATGGTGGTGGTGATGGTGGGCAGCTGTGGTCGTGATTATGGTTTGTGGTTGTAGAGACGCGAGAAGGCAGTCGTCGTCCTGTTGAGGTTACAAGGGCGTAGGAAGTTTGACGGACGCTGGACGGTAGGGGAGGGCAAGCCTCGAGGATGAAATAATTGGCCAGGTTGTATTGAAGCTCTTATTGGTCCAGAGCGGTGGTATGGAGAAAAAGAGTACCGGTAGGTCCACAAGATATTGTCAAGGGTATGCTGTGTAAGGAAGACGTTGACGCAGTAGAACGAGCAGCGAGCAGGCAGGACTCGGCGGGCAGCTCCAGGTTAAGGTAGCTGTGAACAGAGCAGTGAATAAAGGTGATGGGATGCGTCAGGATACATGGGTTCATGGGAGGTGATGGTGGGTGGGGGAGTCAACTATGATACTCTACATACAGATGCGCCTGCCGTGATGGTGATGATGGTGATGGTGGAATAATAAGTTGAGTTGAAGCACATAAAAAGGACATGAAAATGTATGGATGGGTGGATGAGATTTATGTGATTAGGTGTGGGGGAGGAGAGTTGGTTTGGTGAAGAACCACCACAAAGTTGAGTGTATGCATGAGCACAGTACAGTACATACCATAAAGTACATACCGTACTATTACAGTGCCGGTAGCTGGCTGAACTATACTCGAGTAGCGTGCCGTAATCTACTGTAGGCAATGAGGCTGCACGCTTCTTTTTCTTTTTTCTTTTTTCTTTTCCTTCCTCCAATTTACTTCACTTTTTTTTCCTTTTTTTCTTTTGTTCCTTCCCTCTCCTCCACCATCGAGGACAAAACGGTCCAGGGAGACAAGGAAGAGCGGATGAGGCACTTGACATAAGTGGAAAGAAGATGTCTTCAGAAGACAGGCGAAAAAAGAGACACAAAACCAATCGCCTACCGGGAGAGAACCTACCAGTTAGGGTGGGCTTGAGGGAATGATTTGGGGGGCCGCGGCGTTGGGACATGAGACTTTTCCACCACTAAACTCAATTGGTTATCCCACCATTATCAACCCAGTCCCCACCGACCCAATCAGCACTGGGCCCAATGCCCACCCCGCTCACACCGCTGCCATTCGATACACTCTTTTTCCCAAGTTGATCTGTAGTCCTCCTACCTCTGCCGCACGGCACTTGATTCCACAGCATTTTTTTCCTCCCTCTTTTATTCCTTTCCTTCTGATTTTTTCCCATATGCTTCCCCTGCCCGACCCTTATCCTCACTCCTTCCTGTCGACCTTTACCCCCCCCCCCCCCAAGGGAGAAAAATGAAAAAAACGCTGTGCCCGCCGAACAAAGCCTCCCATTGCCCCCAGAAGGGAATTTAAATGGGCACAAAGTGCGGCGACGCACGTAAAAGAATGCCAGTTGCCGTCAACTTTGTAAACCAAACGAAATGCATCCCCGCTAGTTGAAACAGTTCATACCGCGCTCGTGAAGAGGAATTTTTAGAGATTGTGACTATAAACAGTTTCCAATGATAACACGAGGAAGGGAAAAAGAAAGAAAAGTGTAACGAAACCCAATAACCACAACGGTTCACCCAGAGGGGAAGCCTACATACCCCAGGTGGCAGAGAATGTGGCACACATTGGCCACTATGGCACTGTGACTTATTTTTACGACACCCATATAAGGTAAGTGAGAGCCAGTGAGCGGGCTTCCGAAACATGGCAAAAAGCCCAAATCCGAAGTGGTCCTCACGCTTGAGGTTCCTCTAACCTCGGAACTAACTAACGCCAAAGCTCTACCATAGACCCCCAAGCATGGTCTCCCCGCCTCGACCACAACTCTAACCCCAGACACCCAAGTAACAGGTAGATACCGCAGCAAATACACTACCCCTCTAATACATCCTGAACAACCCATCTGAACAACCCATCACAAGAAACTATGAATTTACCACTTGATATGACCTTAGCCAACATCTATAACTAGATGTGCTCTTGGTGACATGCTATTCACAAGTCTTATACATACAATAGCCCTATCTATAGTATTTCATTTATCCAAAACTGCTTGCAATAGTTCTTCTTTTGGCTATTATTTAGTTATTCCACCCTTTGCAGAACTCGTCCTGTAGATTTAAAAGGTTGCGGGAAAGAATCTGAGAGGTAGATATTGTAAATATTTGTTAAATACATACTCGGAACATAGAGTATAATATAAACACTAGCCTGGTTGTAGGAGTTTAAATTAAATATACTATAATTTAGAGAAATGGGTTCTGATATTTCTTTTTAGTTCTAATGTAAGCACTGTATACTAGATATGAATAACTACTTGTAAGCTACTGCTTATATTTTACTCCTGAGATTAGAGTAGCAATAAGAGGGAACTAATAGTATACAGTATTTACTTAAGTTCAATGTTAGTATGGAGAACTTTCATTATATTTATACCAAATCCTTATTAAACCATTAAAATCCGGCTTCTTTTAAGATGTATGTCCTCTAACTATGGTATCTGATATCATTATTAATTGCGGTTTGCCTAAAACATAGCTCTTATAAACCTTTGTAGCTTTTCCTAAGCATCACAACAGATTCTCATATCCCATGCCCTTTATGCAACCCCAAACCCGAGATGAAATCTTTAAATAGCCTTAATCAGAAGCCTCATCAGCACGCTGTTTCTAATACATACCCTTTGCAACCCCCCGAACAGTCAAGCCCGGTACCCGCCCATACCCGAAACCAAGGTCTGAGAGAAGAGCAATATTCTGGTTTGCAGCTTAAAGTTCCGCACCATGTAGGGGTGCCATAGGTCACCATCAGCTCAAATTACTTATTGCCGTTAGCTTCCCAGGTCACATACTTTTTGGTTCCCCCCCCGTGTATCATTGGTTGCTACAGGACCGCCACAGTTACCTGGTCCGTTAGGAGAGAACTTTCCGAACAGAGTTTACAGTACCGGCACCACAACAACGGCAACAAGAAAAAAGAAAATAAGAAAAGAAAAGGATCAACTGCATAGCGCCATTTCCCTCACCCGACGGCTCTGGAAACTCAAGCCAGGTCAAGACAATCCCAACTTGGGTAAGAAAGGTAAGCCGTTCTCGTGGATGATCACCTGCGTTCCCAGTCCCCGGGGGAATTCAACTTGTGAAGGCGAAAGGAAGACACCGGGATTAAAGCTCAACCGGTACCCTGCAAAGAAAACGGTTCCTTGCCGCTGGTCTGCCCTGTAAGGGGGGGTAGAGAGAAGCGGAGGCCAGAGATCTTACGGCAACCAATTGGCCCTTGGGTTTGTTTCCACTCTTGAAAACAAAAACGATGATAGCCCCTATCGTACTTGCAAGTGAAGGTACGATAGGTCAGTCAGCAGGGGGGAAGGGGAATACATAGCGACAGAAAGAGAGAATGTGGAAACAGAGTAGAGTTTCCAAGGGCAGAGTCTCTAAGAGCAGAGTAGAAGCCATTGGGAGACAGAAAAAGCACAAAATCATGGTAAGACTCAGATAATCATCTCCATTCCTCGTTTATTGCTATTGTACGACTGGGAAAAAGTCCACACTTTTCTGTTTTTTGTTTTTTTACAAAAAAAAACCCCAATCCGAGTGACAATCTATAAGCCACAGTCACCACCACCACCACCACAAAGCCATACCACAGGGGGGGCAAGAAAGGAATGAAGAAAGAAAAGAAAAAAAAGCCACTGTCCAAAAAAATAAATAATTTCCCCGGCCGGCAGAACGTACGCCACGTCGGGACTGCAACGGCCCCAACGTTGTCTGCCAGCCAGCCAACCAGGTAAGACAAGACATGTCTCGGGCAGTTCTTACACTCTCACCTCCATCCACCACCCGTCCATCAAGAACGCGCGAACAGAACCCAAGTCTTCCGAACGATGCGTGAATCTATGGTGCGGCGCGCCCAGTAAACCAAGGACACCGGTACAGGACTATCTGTATGTAGGTGACGAGCAACTGCGAGAGAATTGTGAAATAAAATAAAAAGATAAATAAAAATGCCTGTACTGTACAGTACTGCACAGCATAGCACAACAAAATCCAGCAACCACGCTTCCACCCAGGCTAAACCAGACAAGAGCCAGACAAAAAAAAACTAAACAGAACCAAACCATCCGCCTGCTTCTCACTCACTCCCTTTCCCTCCATTCCTGCTTGCTTGCTTTCCTGCCCGTTTGCCTACTCATCCTATGCCATGCCATGCGCTGCAAATCCTTCCCATCTACCACTACCACCACACATACTATCGGTGTGAAGTCCTTGGAAATCCTGCGCAAATAGTATCAAATCCAAACCAGAAACAATAGCAATTAGGAAGAAGAAAAAAACTTACCACACTCCTAATCAGTGCCCTTCGCGGGTAAAATGAAAAAATCGAAAGGGACAAACAATGTTTGAACCGGGTAAGAGGGTTCTCAAGGGACCAGCAGGAGGGGCGTTTATTTAGGTTAGGCTAGGCATGTGCCGTACTATATGGCGCTTGATGGGTGCTTTGACTGTAGCGCACTGTAGTGCTGTGCTGTATGTACGAGTTTTTCTTATTTATTTAGTTTTTTAAATTGATTTGAGCCCTTTGATACGAGAATTGTGCCGGTACAACTGCTTAACCGATACAAGGACTTAAGGTAGGGGGTTGTGTCGTGTCGTGTTTGGGTTCCGGGTGATGTTTGATGGAGGCTTAGTCGACTGGTGTAACGAAAACTATTGGGGAAAAAAGGTACAATGCAGTACCGTACTGTACTAGTACATGTGGTATGGGGTTGCTATTGTTTCGTTTGGCGGGCGGATTTCGTCTTGCGGGTGAAACCGTAGGGGGTCGTTTTCGTTCCGGGCTGTTAGGGTTCGGAGTACAGTACAAGTGTAGTACTGTACAGCAAAAACGAGCCATAATAGAGGTTGAGTGAGTTGATGAGTTGGTTCCGTACCGTATAGTGCCGGCAGCTTCAAGACGGCGACTTCGTAACTGTGCCTACTTGTACCGGATCAGTAACTACGCGTTGGCAGGAGAACCTGTTCCTATTAGAGAAGGAAGAAGACGGAGGTAGAGTACCCCACACGTGATACAATATCACTCTATCTGATTTTGGGCAGAAACCTATCCACCTTCACCCATTGGAGCTTTTCCGGGCACCTGCGGTAATCTGGTTGCTGAAAGGGGAAGTTGGCCACGAGGGAGGCTCTATATTCCCTTAGGGATGAAGCGAGGAGAGTAAGGCTCGACGAATTTCTACTCTTCCTTCATTTAGGTTTAAGTTTCGGGTGTTCTTGAGAATGCAAACCTATCTTCGCTCTAATTGTGAAGTCCCTGGACTATGATAAGCTTAGAAATTTCCTTTAGGTAACTCCACCGGGGCTCCAGGGGGCTCCATTACGGTGATTTCAACATATTGGAGCTAAAGCCAGTGGGGCAGCTTACTTGTCGGTGCTTACGGTAAGCCCAACATTTTCAACCCCCCCCCCATCACCTCCGTCTCTAACATCCCAATCGGTTCTCTTTCCACTTGTAAAACTCTGACTTCAATTCTCACTCGCATCCTCAGAGGCCAAGCCGTCTCACTGAACAATGCCATGAACCTCCGGAACCTTAAAATTTATCATGATATATAACATAGTAGGGGGGATAAGGGACATGAGGGTACGACGAACAGCCTTACCAAATTTGTTCTTTGACGCAAGATCCCAGGAGCATCATTCGTTGTCCTCCTCCATTCCTTGTCCGACTATATTACTAAACTAAACAACGCTTAATAGTACTAAACAGCAATTCCTATGATAGCACTGCCAGATCCATCCGTCCGTCTGCCGGTACCTACCGCCCCTCCGGCACCTACCTACCTGTCTATCTGTCTGTCAATCTTCTCCGTCCCCCCCCCCACCAAACCGCGCCCTCGCCACAGCAGACCCCAAACCTGACCGAACCACAACTAGCCAGACCACTGGCTAAAAACGGGGGCCAAATAAAAGTGTAAACGAAAAACACAACAACAGGGAAAAAGAGTTCTCAACAGGACCATGTAATGATACTTGTACACCCAAGCACATAGCTAGAGAATTCCACATTATGACTAGGGACTAACTAGCGCAGGTACGCTTTACTCTAGCATACAAGCAACACCCCCTCTACTCTACCCTACCAGCTTATCCTTCGCATGAGGATGTTTCACAGGCGGGTGCCAGTATGTGTAGTCAGGATGGTTGACGCTGGATTGACATGATGTACCTGCGATAATTCCCTGCCAGCCCTGTTTTATAACGGTACCTCGAAGGGGGGGAGGGGGTGCCTTACGGTACGGGCGCAGTACCAGTACTACTTGTATCATACAAGCCCCTCCCCAATAAGGCTAGTGAACAAACAACAAATTCGTGTTTACCCGTAAGATAACCCCCTGTCTCGTACGAAAACATCTCCCTGGCACTTTGTACGAGTACTGTACAAAACCCCTTCCACCGGAACGAATGCCTACCGAAGTGAACAGCAAAGCTCGCGTAATGCGTGTTGAAAATCGAAAACAAGCCATTTTTGTCGCTATCTATGCTTTCTATGCCTGTGCTGCGAGAGAGATAAAGTGCTTCATTCCCAACGTACCGTACCGGAACAGTAGGTGAGTAGTATATATATAAGTGTTTACCGTGCTTGAAAGTTCCACACTACAGTACCGTGCGGCGACCGGGGGTAGATTTGAGTAGGTCTAGTCTATGTTATCGGACGAAAGTGTATGGTACTGGACTGTACCTGCTTCTGAGGTGCCTTATTTGTCTGCGTCGGGTAAACAGCTCGCGCTCCATCTGTCTATGTCTCTGTCGAAACTGGATGAAGATATCGGCACTTGACGAGCAGAAGCAGGAGTGGTAATTCCCGTATCGGTACTGCGGTGGTTACCGGTACTATTCCATAGACTAATTGATACCCCTGCCCTCAATAACAACCTTGCGCTACTGTAAGCGGAACAAGAGATTTGGAAGAAAGAGAAAAAAAACTAATAAATGATCGTCCTTGTCCCAGGCCATTAGTACAGTACCAGGAAACAGGGATTCGCAAGGTATTTGGCAAACCATCTGTGCGCGTCTGAGCGCCAGCACAAAGTGTACCCCTCCAGTTTTCGGGGACAGATGGCCTGGGACAAGTTCTGTATTTTTTCCGGTTCTTGTGGTGCTTGACAGGCCATCCACCCATCCACCCACCCCTCAATTCCAACTTCTGCGTAAGCTGTACACCGCGTGTATATACTTGTCACAGGCAATAAGTACCCGAACACAAAAGCACGACGACCGGTATTTACCTCATTTTTGAAATAACGACTACGAACGAAAATCGCGATCGGACGTTCAACGAATAGCGTGACGCCAAAACGCTCCATCTACGGCTACAGATTGTCTTTAGGATTTAGTGCTTACCTGAAGAGGCATGGGTGGAAATGGCATTTTGGGAGGGGGATGGACGAAAGGTGGAAAAAGTAGGGATAGGGTTGAGAAGAGTGGTGTTGGCAAGAGAAGATTGGAGGAGAAGGATGTGAGGTGGGTCATGGGTGGGAAAGTGGGTGTGGTGAAGGGATTGGATGGGGAGCAGGAATTTTTGACGGGATTGGTGGAAGGGGCAAAGGGATGGAGCAATGGAAGTTACGAGATTGTTAAGGGTGGGGAGGAAGTGGATATGATTGGTGGAGAAAAGGTATTGAGTTTATTTGATGAGGCGGAAGAGTTGGCTATTGAAGGATTGTTGGAGGAGTGTGGGGAGGGAAAAGAGGTGGTGAGGCTGAGTGATAGGAAGGGAAAAGGGGTGGAAAGGAGCGTGGGAGAGGTGGGTAGGATGTTTGAGAAAGGGTTGAAGGTGGAGAGAGTTGAGGAGGTTAAGAGGTTTAAGTTGGTGGGGGAAGAAGTGTTGGAGGAAGAGGGGGATGAGGAAGGGGTGGACAGTATGGAGGCGTGGAAATTGAAGAAGGTGAATAAGGAGAGGAGGGAAAAGGAGGAAAGAAAGAAGAGAGAGAAGGAGGGTATGGTGATGAGGGGAAAAGAGTTGGGAAGAAACAGGGAGGAGGTTAAGAAGTTGAGGAGTGAGTTTAGAGATTGGAGAGAGGAGGTGGAGGAGGTGTGTTATATTTTGGGAGAAAAAGAGGAAAAGGTGAGGAGTTTTGCGTTGGATATGGAGGTTAGGAGGTGGGGCAGAGAGTTGAGAGAATTGGTTAGTAAGATTGGGTTGAAGGGGATGAAAGTGGATGAAGAAGTAAGGGTTTTGAGTGAGGTAGTGGTACCGGAGATGGTGGGAAGAGTGGAGGAGTTGAAGAAAAAGGTGGTAGTGGGAGAGGGAAGGAGTTATGGGGAGGTTTTGAGAGGAGTGAGCCCGAGTATGGGTAATGAGGAAGTGGAGGAATTGGAGAAGAAGAAGGTAGAGGAGAGGAAGGAATTGGAAAGTAGTTTGAGGGAAAGAGAAAAGAGGTTGAGTAAGAAGGTGGAGGTGGTTTTGGATACGCAAGATGGATTGAGCATGGAGGTGGATGGAGAGAGTGAATGGAGTAGTGGAAGAATGGAAGAAGTGTTGGGATTGAACAAGGGGGATGTGTTAGGAATGGTGAAGAGGAAGGGTAGGATTACGGTAGAATTGAAGGGAGAAGAAGAGGTGAAGAAGGTGGAGGAAATAAAGGAAGAAGAGTGGGAGGAAGTGAAAGGGGTGAGGAGTGTTGGGAGTTTGGATAGTTGGGCAGGTATGGTCATTCCGGCGATAGAGGTGAATAGGTGGAAAGGTAAGATGGGAGAGTTGAAGAGAGAATTGGAAAAGGAGGCGGGTTTGAAATTGATGAAAGATCCGGTATGGTTGTTGAGTGAGAACAGGATAGAGGAATGGAGGATGAGAGAAGTAGGAGTGTTGGTACATGTGGCGAGGGAATCAGAGAGGGTGAAATATGTGGAGGAAGGGTTGTTGTGGAGAGGGGTGAAGGTTAAGGTGAACAGGTACGTGGGAAAGAAGGAGGTGGAATGGTGTACGAAGTGTGCGGAATTCGGGCATAGTTGGTGGAGATGTGGAAGTAAGACGAAGAAGTGCAGTATATGTGCTGTGAAGGGGCATACGGGGTGGGAACATAGGTGTGGTAGGTGTCAGGTTTGGAGAAGTAAGTGCGTGCATCATGGAAGTTGTGGGGGTTGTGGGAAGGAACATATAATGAAGGAGGCAAATGAGAAAAATTGTGTGGCTTGGAGAATGGAGTGGAATAGGTTGAAGAGTTTATACTAAGGGCTTGAGGGTGGTTTCTGCTAATGTGAGAATGAGTAGGGACGGTATGTTGGCTGTAGGGGGAATGGAGGAAGGAGTGGATGTGTTTTGTTGGCAGGAGGTACCGATAATAAATGAGGAAAAAATGTATAGATTGGAAGGGTATGATAGCATTGAGGGAGTAGGAGGGTACTTGGAGAAAGGGGAAGGGGCGGCGGTATGTATGATGGTACATGAGAAGTATAGGGGTAGGTGGAAGGTTATAAAGAGGAGTAGGAAGAAGATAGGGGTGATTTTGGAATGGGGGGAAAAGAGGAAATTGGAGATATGGAATATATACGTGGGGAGTGGGAAGCATAGGAGGTTTGAATGGGTGGAAGGGGATAGGAATGGGATAGTAATGGGAGACATTAATGCGAGGAGTAAGAGATGGAGTGGAGAGGAAGGGGAGGAAAATAGAGAAGGAAGGATAGTGGAAGAGTGGATGGATGAATGGGGCTGGAAGGTGGGAACTGAGAGAGGGGTGATTACGAGGAGAAGTGAGAAGGAAGGAGTGAAGGATGGGGTGTTGGATGTGGGGTTTTATGTGGGAGGGGTGGTGGTAGAAGGAAGAACGTGGGATTGGGTAGGGAGTCTGGACCATAGACCGGTGGAAATGGTGGTGGAAGTAATAGGGGAGGAGTTGAGGAAGAAGGAGGAAAGAGAAGGAAAGGTGGATTGGGAGAGGGTAGAAACGGAGTTGAGGTTGATGAAGGGTGAAGGTGGTGGTGATGTGGTAGGGAGAGAGGAACTGGAAAGGAGAGTTGAGAGTTTGGAGGATAGGGTGATGGAAGTGGTTAGGAAGAATAAGGGAAAAGGGAAGTGGAAATATGGAAAGAAGGTGTGGTGGAATGGGGCGATTGAAGTGGAATACGAGAAGGTAAAAATGGAGGAGAAGAAGTGGATGGAGAATGGAAGGAAGGAAGGGAGGGATGAGATGATAGAGAGCAGAAGGAGGTGGAAGAAAGTGGTGGAACAGGTGAAGAGGGAGCATTGGTTGAAGTATTTGGAAGGACTGGAAGAAAGAGATGGGTATAAGTGGGTAAAAACGGATAGGGATTTTTTGGTGGATATACCGGGAATTAGGAATGAGGAGGGTGAGATAGTGGAAGAGGATGAGGAAAAGGCGAGAGCGTTGGTGAGAGGTTTGGGGAAGAGGGAGGAGGAAGAGCAGGAGTTGGAAGGGTTTTATGAAAAAGTGGAGGTAGAGGAGGAAGAGTTAGGAGAAATGATAAGGAAGCAGGGTGATGGGAAAGCGGCAGGGGAGAATGGTTTAGGAGGAAGAGTATTGAAGATGATGTGGAGGGTAGATTGGTGTAGGAAGGAGATAAAAGAGGTGGTGGAAGGGTCGTTGAGTTTGGGATATGTGTGTGAGAGGTGGAGGAGGAGTGTGGGAATAGTTATGAGGAAACCCAATAAGTTGGATTATGGGTCTCCTAATAGCTATAGGATAATTAATTTGTTGGATGTGTTAGGAAAGGTGGTAGAAAGAATTTTGGCGAGGAGACTGGAAAAATGGGGCCAAGAAGGAATGGGGGATGAACAGTTTGGTGGGAGAGTGGGGAGAAGTTGTATGGACGGAGTTGGGAAATTGTACAAAGATTGGGAGGAGGGTGGGAGGAAGGGATTATTGTTGTGTATGGATGTGAAGGGAGGGTATGAGAATGTGGGAGTGAATAAGGCGATGGAGAGGTTGGAGGGTTTAGGAGTGGATGGATATATGGTGAGATGGGTGAGTTCGTTTTTGAGGGAGAGAAAGGTGAGGGTGAAAATAGGGGGAAGATTGAGTGAATGGGTGGAAATGAAGGGAGGGACGATACAAGGATCACCGTTGAGCCCGATATTGTTTATGTTCATATTGGGTGGGGTATTAGAAGAGGTGAGGAAGGAGGGAGTTGAGGGTGTGAGTGTAATAGGGTGTGTGGATGATGTGGATTTTATGGTAGTAGGTGAGAACGAAGAGGTGGTGGTGGAGAGAGTTAAGAGGATGGAAAAGGGGTTAGAGAGGGGTTTAAGAAAGTGGAAGGTGGACGTGCAAGAGTTGAAGTTGGAAGGGTTATGGATGAGGAGGGATAGTGAAGAATGGGGTAGGGAATTGAGGTGGCTGGGAGAGGAGATTAAATTGAAGGAGAGCAGGAGAGTGTTGGGGGTATGGTGGCAAAAGAATGGAGGATACGAGGAGCATTTAAAGCAGAGATTGATGATGGGAGATAGGAGGTGGGAGTTGATGATGAAATTGTTGGGAAGAGGAGGAAGGGGTATGAGAGTTAAGGATTTGAAAAGAATTTGGAAGATGGTGGTGGGACAATCAGTGATGTACGGGATGGAATTATATTGGGACGGGCAGGAGAATTTAAGAAGGAGGCTACAGGTGTGGTTGAATAGAGGGATGAGGAGGATATTGGGTTGTGTGAGAACAACGCCGGTGGATGCAATGTTAGGAGAATTAGGAGAGAAGAGGATAGAATATGAGTTGGACAGGAAGGTGGAAAAGTGGGGGTGGAGGTTGTTGAGAAAAGGGAAAGGGAAGGATTTTGGAGAAGAATGGAGAAGGAGGGAGGAGAATGGAGGTTGTTATGAGAGCGGGTGGGTGGGAAGGATGATGAGAGGAGTTAAGAAGCATAAATTGAGGGGAGAGAGGTGGGAGGTCGAAGAGGAAAGGGAAGGAAAAGGAAAATGGGGGGTGATAATAGGAGTGGGAAAAGAGAAGGTGAAGGAGAGGTGGTTGGAAGGAAAAGAGGAAAGGAATAGAGAATGGGTAGTGGCAGTTAGTGATGCGGGAGGGGATGGGAATGGGATGGGAATAGGAGGAGGGTGGTGGGAAGGAGGGGAGAAAAGAGGAAGTTGGAGTTTGAATGGTGGGTGGGGGTTAACGGTAATGATGGGAGAAATGTGTGGAGTGAAAGTGGCGTTGGAGAGAGTGGAGGCAGAATACAAAGGGAAAAAGAGGAAGTTGATGGTGGGAGTGGACAATGTAGGAGTGTTGAAGTGTATGAGGAAGGGGAGAGGATTGTGTAGTGAGGGGGAGAAAGGTGTGAGGAGGGTTTGTTTGAGGATGGAGAGGAAGGGATGGGAAATTGTATTGGTATGGGTGCCGGGACATGTTGGAGTTGAGGAAAATGAGGAAGCTGATGAATTGGCGAGTGAAGGGAGTTGGGATGATGAAGAGATGGAAGAATGGAAAGAGGTACTGGGATGGGGAAAATGGGAGGAGAGAAGAAAGAAGGCGGAAAGTAGGAGGTGGAAGGAGTTTTGGATAAAGGAGAGAAAGGGGGAGGAGTATTTTGGAGTAGGAGGAAGAGGAGAATTGGGACATGAAGGAGAGAGATGGAAGAGTAGATTTTTGGTGTGGATGAGAACGAATCATGGGAGAATGGGTGGGATGAGATATAGGAAAGATGGAGAGAGGTCTGAGTGTGGAGGAAGGGACGATAGGGATCATTTATTGCTGTATTGCAAGAAGTGGGAGAAGGAGAGGAGGGAGGTGTGGAAGGGGTGGTGGGATGGATGGTTGGGTAATGAAGGGTGGGTCGAAATGGATAGGATGTTGTTTGGAGAGGAAGGAGTGAAGAGGATGTTGAGATTTGCGGAGGAAATAGGGTGGATGAGATGGAAGTTTAAGAGTGAATTGGTGGGGGGGGTGGAGGAGAAAGAGGGGGAATTGTTGAAGGAGAGAAAGGAGGGGAATGGAGGTTGGTTAAGAGAGAGGAGTGAGGGGAGGAGAAGAGAGATTTTGAAGGGGGCGAGAGAGAGGGCGGAGAAGAGCAGGAGGAAGGAGAAAGATATGAGCGTGGAGGATAGGGAATTGAGAAGGGAGGCGAGTAAATTGAGGAACATGAGATGCAGGGAGAATAAGGCGAAGAGAGAGGGTAAGGAGATAAGGAGTAGGATGAGCAAGGAGGAGAGGGAGGGATTGGAGGGAAAGTTGATGGAGAAAGGCGTGATTAGGAGGCAGAAGGGTATTATGAAAGGGAGAAAAGTTTTGGGTAGTGTGAGAAATGTATAGAGTAGTGACGATGGATTAGTGTCATGCCCTTTTGGAGTACTACGATGCCATCCAATGCAAGTGGTATTTTGGTATTGTAAGGGGGCATGGGAGTAGTTGATTAGGGTCACGCTTTAGAGTAGCTTAAGTACCCGAAATGGAAAAAGTTTTAAAAAAGAAAAAAAAAAAAAAAGTACCCGAACATCAATCACCACGTCTCTTACAACCACAGTCATTGAAATTGCACCTCCGTGTGATCAATCACATTTAGGTTTTCGACCAATACGATTCCTTGAACCCCTCTTCTCGTCGGCTTCAAGTCTTTAGTCTAAGAGCTTCCTACTCTTACTCTAATTTCATCACTGGAAGATAGATTTATCTCTTCCATCTATTATTTTTAGTTCCTCATCTTCCATAAGCCGCACGGTATCTGTTAACATCAGCAAAAGTACACATTTGCCCCCTATACCTCATGAGGCATGTGAGGGATGGGGGGCAAAATTATCAAACTCCAGTTGATGTATGGGTCATCCATACCCTCATAAACCTCGGTTAAATC
>Ga0307513_10004559_pt1 | contig 18472 bp, 19 predicted proteins | sample 15_EM_MG_FD_202174 | JGI IMG/M metagenome (GOLD analysis project Ga0307513, IMG submission 202174) | Populus trichocarpa ectomycorrhiza microbial communities from riparian zone in the Pacific Northwest, United States - 15_EM | ecosystem: Host-associated > Plants > Roots > Unclassified | place...
CACATCTCAGTTTTCCTATCAGCGACTGACCCGGATCGTTCTCGTGACGACAGATCCGATCATTGCTGTGCCCTTGCGGTGCCTGTCCGACGGCATATTCCCTGCGCGGAAACCAGACCTCCATCACACTTCTATCATTTGCTGCCGGGGGAGGTGCGCAGAGCCTAGTGACGTTACTTCTGGAACGCGGGAATGGCAATCCCAATTCACCGGACAACTGTGGTCGAACACCACTTTCGTACGCCGCCGAGGGAGGACGTGAAGATGTAGTGACGCTACTTCTAGAGCGCGGGGATGTCAATCCCGATTCACCGGATAGTCATGGCCGAACACCCCTATCACTTGCTGCCCCGAGAGGACATGAAGGTATAGTGAAGCAGCTCCTAGGGCGCAAGGATGTCAACCACAATCCGACGGACAGCAGCGGTCGAACACCGTTATTGCACGCCGCCACTGCGAGGGCTTGGGGTGTAGTGAAGCTATTTCTTGAACGCTCTGATATCAATCCTACTTTACGGGGTGATGATGGCCAAAGACTTCTATTATTCGCTGCCTGGGAAGGATGTAAGGGTCTTGTGGAACTACTTCTGGAGAGCGGAGGTGTCAACCCTGATTTACCTGATAGTAATGGCCGAAAACCCCTATCACTTGCTGCTTCGAGGGGACATGAGGGTATAGTGGAGCTGCTTCTGGAACACGGGGATGTCGACCCAAATTCATCGGATAGCAATGGTCGAACACCGCTATCGTATGCCGTTATTTCAAGGTCCGTGGGTGCCGTGAAGCTCCTTCTTGAACGCCCCGATGTCGATCCTAATTTATCTGGTAATGATGGCCGAACACTCCTATTCTTAGCTGCCTTGAGAAGATATGCAGACGTAGTGAACCTACTTCTGGAACGTGGAGATATCAATCCCGATTTGCCGGATAGAAATGGTCGGACACTCTTATCATATGCTGCCGAGCGGGGGCGCGAGCATCTAGTGAAGCTGCTCCTAGAGCGCGACGATGTCAATCCCGTTTCGCGAGATAGCAGTGGTCAAAACCCCCTGTCATACGCTACCCTGAAGGGGCGAGATGGTGTAGTGAGGTTATTTTCGGATTCCAGAACTCCCAATTGCCAACTATCGGAAAATCCTAATCGAATGCCAACCTCTGTCACTGACGAGAATGCTTCACACAAAGAAGCAACACATGCGCCCACGGAAACTGAACCTGCTACTCCAAGTACAGCTGATGATCCTCCAGTTTGCACTCCCACCGCTCGTTCCGTCCTATCCCGTCCTCTTCCAGAACAACCTCTACCTCTCAGGCAGTCTCCAGCAGACCAATTGCACACACCCCTTACCGTAACTGTCTCTGCCCCTCCCCTTCGCTCCAGGTCCCCATTTCCGTTCTTCCTCTGGACTTTAACCCTGTTAATTTTCCTATTTTCCGCGCTTCTGATGTGCCTTGGGTACGGCTCTTCTAGTGAATAATTTCATACCACCTGCTGAGCTTAGCTGTAATCAATACTTCAATATCTCTTAAGTTGGTTGTATTTTAGAAATGCGTCTATACGACACTTCTGTTTCTCCTTCACCTCCGCTTTTGATCAAGATTCGCTTTGTATATTGTCCCTTGCGTCTCATATAGATAGAAGCATTCGTTCGTAATAATATAAATCTCACCACAACCACCAAGCCCCCGTGTCTATAGTGAATCATGATACCAGGAAAAAACCCCAGTCTTCTGCAGCTGATAGCTGTGGTGGATGTATTTGCAGATGTTGTCACACGGTGTTGCTAAAAATCTGGACCAAAGCTTCCGAAAGGAGAGTTTGTAATCCGCAGTGAATGCAGGGTTCGGAGTGCATGGTAACCGCACGTCAATAGTTGACACTTTGCCTCGGTACCGGTAGTGCCATACCGGCTAGCAAAGGATGTATGCAGTAATAGAGGATTGCAGTTGATCAGCGATGCAAAGTAGCAGGGATTCACTACCCACAGTCTCCGGAATTAATTCCCGGCTTATCCCTTCCCGTCACACTCTATTCGGAGTTCGTTCTACGCTCTCCTGATAATTTCTTCGCGAAGTTTCATGTGTAGGAACGTGGTGGTGGTGGAAGAATGACTTAGGGGGTGTTTGGCAGGCCGTTGTTTGAAATAATCGTTATTTGAAAACATGATTTGTACACATGTGTACAAACAGCCAAAAACCATCGTTTGAACACATGATTGTGCCAAACCATACCATCGTTTGAACACATGATTGTGCCAAACCATACCATCGTTTCTACACATGATTTCAAACAATGTTTTGTAAACTTATTTTAACTCCCTTAGTTTTCTTTTTTTTAACTTCTATTTATATAACAAATAATATATATATTAAATTCTTATAAATAAATAATAATAATAATTATGAACCATATATACAAGGGGTATTTCAAATTAAATTTGTAACAACCATAGATATACAACAACGAATACCGGCGAGAAGACCTGGAATGCTCATCATGTCTGCTGATTACGAACAAGAAGAAACGGCAGAGATATTGCAAGTTGCGGCAATTGCAGTTCGAGCCTTGAGCGTCCTGTCAACATTCGAGAACGAAATAAAACATTCGCAAGAGCACAAAACCCGTATTCCACGTCACAATTCTGTTCTAAGTGGACAGCAATATACCAATGAACTCTTGGCCTCACAAAGTGAGATTCGCATTACCGAATGCCTACATATGCCTTTGGCTGTATTTACATTAATTTGTAACCATATGCGCAAGAAGAATCTTCTAAATGATACAACGTATACGACAGTTGAGCATCGAATGCATATTTTCCTATATATTACAACTACGGGAGCATCGAATCGGGCTGCACAGGAGCGATTTCAGCATTCACCTGAATCAATCAGTCGTATTTTCAAAACTGTCCTACTGGCTATAAACACTATGGCACCAGAGTTTATGCAAACTCCAACACCTAATAATACCAATCTTGATTTGGTATTACCCGAGATTCAACAAAACCCAAAGTTTTTCCCCTTTTTCAAAAATTGCCTTGGAGCAATTGATGGGTCGCTTATCCCAGTATACGTAGCACAAAAAGATGCCCCAGTACATCGAACTCGAAAGGGCTTTACAGCTCAGAATGTTTTTATCGCGTGCTCTTTCGATTGTACAATTCAATTCTCCTTAGCAGGATGGGAAGGGTCTGCTCATGATAACACTGTCTTGGCAGATGGTATGGGGAAAGGGTTTCAAGTACCTGCAGGAAAGTACTATTTGGCTGATGCAGGGTATGGGATTACACCCCAATTTCTAACCCCTTATCGTGGAATTCGGTATCATTTGAGAGAACAGGTTGTTAGTAATCAAGCGTGAGTATTTCCTTTTTATATATTTTATTTTTTATTTTTAAACAAAAGCATTGTTTGCTGATAAGTAATGGGCTTTTAATCTAGTCCTCAAAATGCAAAGGAATTATTTAATCTCCGACATGCCTCTGCAAGAAATTGTATTGAGAGAACCTTAGGCATTCTAAAGAGTCGATTTCAGATCCTAAAACCCGCATCAGGATATGATTGTGAAAGTACTGCAGCATTATTCAATTCTTTATGCTGTATGCATAATATGATCAAGCGTGAAGGAGTTCCAATTAATTCGCATGAGATTCCTTCATCTCACAGAAGGCATGAAGAGCAGCATAGATCGGCAGAAGGGGAAGTGGCAATGATGAGTGCAAGGCAGCTGAAGCAGAGGGGTGAGGAGTTGAGAGATCAGATTGCTAATGATATGTGGAGGAGTTATCAAACTATAATGAGAAGCAGACACTTTATGCATATTGAGGATAACTGATGTAAGGTAATCTAACTAGTTTTAATCTCAATATTTATCTGTATTAGATACACTAGCACCCAAGACAGTGCCCTGTTGGGTCTTTAAACTAATTGTCCTTTTTAGCCACCTTTCATGCAGTTCTTCTGCAAGTCCTACAAATGTTATACAGTGAATTGGATGATTTTCCAAGAGATCAATTGCATTATTAACCTCCTCTTCAGAAAACTAGCCCTCCTTGTACATTTCCATCAAAACTCCTAGGGCCTTGCGATAGCGTTGATACTGATAAGCAACTGGGGTTTTGTTGATAGCATTTATGGATGACTCAGCACGACCAAGGGTTAGGGAGTCTTCAGCAAGTCTGGTGCGTTTGTTGGTACGGGTTTCCGCAATGAATTCAGAGACCACATTGGCAATAAGTTCAGCATACAAAGCCATTGAAGGGTTGTTTGAAACAGGCTGCTTGATCCTTTGGCGTTTCGTTCCACTTCCTGACTTTGAATGTCCAGTTGAAGTACTGGTTGCTGGTGTCGAGTCGCTAAGGTTGTAGAGTGCCAGGGAGGATCCTTGTTGAGTTCTAGCCCGGCGGCTGAATGGTTGATAGAAGGTAATATCTTGAAAACTAGTGTCGGGTTCCTCATTGCGAAGTGCTGGATGAATGATATCGTTGAGTTCCTTGCTTTGGGATATGAGGTAGGATATATCGCCCTCAAACCAGTCAGGATTTTAAGCCTCAGGCTGCTGAATAATATCATCCTCTGCCGCTGTTGCATTCTCATCTGGGTTGGAAAGGCTAGCCTGACCACTATTACCTAACAAACCCTGAGCCCTTCTGCTGGTTTCTCATTGGCTGCCACCAGTAGCTGATGCAATAGCATTTTCTCCGGTTGCAGTCGTATTCAAGTTGCAAAAGATCTCATCCAAAGCATGGTAGTTTTCAAGGGCATGGTGCCTAAACTCTGCTGCCTTAGGGTGGTTCTATTTCATAATCTATATTAGCACCTCTGATTTCTATTCAGCAGTAAATAGGAACTTACATGCAAATAATCTGCCCATACACTGTCAGATGCAGTGACAACTGCTGACTCATTATTCCAACCAAAGCCAGACGAGTTCAACAAATGAGTGAAGGTCTTCCACTTTTGTTTCATCTATTATAATTAATTTTATAATTAGTCTTTCTTGTCAAGTTTATTCAGATCATAATACTAAGCAAATTTTGACTTACTGAGTGCATTCTGGTTTTTAGCTGTTGTACAGTCTTTGTCTCCTCAATTACAGCTTTATTAAATTCTTCCATTATTTCCTGCTAAACCTCCTTTTTAAATCCATTATCCAACTTTTTTCCTTTTTCATATTGGGCACGCATTCCATCGATCAATCGTTGGTCTGCATACTTGGTCCATACAGCCTTGTGAGCCCGTGGGGTTTTGAGTGACGACTTGAGAAAACTAATGACTTTGCATTTGGCTGGATTCAAGGAATATGTTGCAGATAGTGTGGTAAAGCTGTACTGGTATGCCTTAGTAGCTTGTATGGCAAATTATATTTCAATATTAGTAAACAAGGTAAAATAAAGAAAAATTATTGACTCAATAAAGATTCAATTTTTCGCAAACCAGGGCTTCAATAGCAATAATTGGTATATATAAAACCCTTAGTCCAAATTCCTTTATTCCCCTGTGATTTTCCTTCTTCAAACAATTTTAATATCATAGCAGTATTTTATAAATCTACATTTAATAAACAATGTTAAAATAATATCTAACTCTAAATACTAGATAACTTAACACTATAATATTATAAATTCATTACAGAAATTAATCTTTGTCATTATAAAAATAAAGTTTTTATAGTATTTGAAAACGCGTGTACAAACGATCGTTCTGTTGTGTGTACAAACGATGGCGTGCCAAACCCAATTGTTATTTCAAAACATGATTTACTCCAAAAGGCGTTTTGTAACGATGATTATTTCAAACAACGGCCTGCCAAACACCCCCTTAGTGTATTTTCTATCTATGACCGAAGATATATATAGAGATACATGACCGCCAAGAGCCAACAACCAGTTCTACTAACCCTCCTGCTCAACCCCAATACATATGAGGATAGCTACCCATACCTACTGCTACCCTAATATCTAACACACCCCTTACGGGCGCTATCCCATGAAGCCACTAAACACTAAGCTATGCTTAAAAATTTTCAAACATTGCCAGTAAACACATGTAAAATCCCATTGGGATCAAGACAAACCGCATATTTTAACAAAGACGATATGTTTAACTCCCGCCAAAGGCTTGGTTAGCCCATCCGCTACCATCCTCTTTGTGCTATATTAATCCATGACCACCTCTTTCCCATCCTCAATAATCTCCCGAATCTGACAAATGTGAATGCCAACATGCTTGGAGTGAGGTTTGTACGCTGTATCCGTGGATGTAGATAAAGATACCTGGTTGTCGTTGTAGAGCATGCTCAACTCCAACGTAGATGTAGTGATTCAAGTTTCTGATACAAGATGACGGAACCAGATGAGTTCCTGGATCGCCATTGCGCATGTAATGAACTCTGCGTCTGCTGTGCTGGTCGCCGTAATAGACTGTCTCTTTGAATGCCATTAAATAACTGTGGATCCCAAAACCAAGATGTGTCCGGTTGTTGATTTCAATGTACCCGTATCTCCAGCGAAGTCAGCATCCACAAAACCATTCAGTGGGATCTGTAAAGGTATATCTCTCCCCAGACCAAGCTGCAGATACCTCGTTTCCGCCAGATAGGGTAGAACTCGCATTGCGCATACCCAATACTGCCGAGAAGGATTTGCCTCAAAAGGCCCAAGATAGGAGACGGCAAACGAAATATGTGGCCTAGTGCCGATCGCTATCCACCCGAGACTCCCAATTAATTGCTGGTACCGCGGCTTATCGCAGGCTTCTTCTTCCTACTCTCTCTCACATGGCTTGTCTTTATCCATTGGTGTAGCCACTGGTTTGCAATCACTCATGCCAAACCTTTCCAAGACTCGCCCGATGTAGCCTTCCTGTGTGATATAGACCTTTTGCCCACACACATCGTGTGAGACCATCATACCAAGGAAATGCTGTACCAAACCCAGATCAAACATGTCGAATCTCGCCTTACGCTTCTTCTGCAAATCTGATACAATCGGCTGTCTACCTGGTAAGAGCATGTTGTGAACATAAAGAGCAAGGATTGTACCGTTCGTGTGCGTGTAGATGCAGGTGTCAAACCTCCCCCCTCGAAATCCAAGATGGGAGACAAGAAACTCATCAATCATGGTATACTAGCACCTGGGCGATTGCATGAGGCCATATAGACTGTGATTGAGTCATGCCATCCTTGGACCTCCCTGGACTCCAAGCGGTAGATGAACGTAAATCTCTTCATCCAGCTTACTCCCAAGAAAGGCCGTTACCACATCCATTTGATGGACTGCATACCCACGCGTACCTGCAATTGCCAACACGATATGCACGCTTGACAGAATTGCTACTGGAGCAACAGTTTCAGCGAAAAATGCCTTCAAACTTGCCGAAATCCCTGTGGCACAAGTCACTCTTTGTCCCTTATCGTCTCTCCCCCAGATCCGAGCTTCCATTCCACTATCAGCTTTGTTTGAATCGCTCTCTTTCCAGTAGGAATTGAATCGACAACCGTTAGAACTTTGTTCTTCACAACAGAGGAACACTCGCAGTCTACAGCCTCTTGCCGTTGCGTGGCTTCGGGCGTCTCCATAGCTGCTTTGTAGTTAACTGGACCCGCTTCAACTATATAAACCGTAGATATCATGGCGTGAGTCGAACCACCAGCATTTCCTTGTTGACCGTGCGTACGTCCTCCTTGCTGAACTTCATGTAGCTCCCCTGGTTCTGCATCCCCGAACTTACTTTTCCCTTTCATGCGTAACCCGCTAAGCATGTATGGTTCTCTGTTTCCATCCTTTGCTACCAGTTGTGATACCAGATCTCCACTTGAGGGTTATCCACCAGATGCCAGGTCAATTTGTGGTTTGGGTGGACGAATGGGTGCTAGTACTTCTTCAGCTTCTCCCCAGTCAACGGGTTCTTCTTCTTCCTTCTCTTCATCCTCCTCAGGCAAGATTTCGTTCTCAACTCTGGCTGAGGCCTCATTATCACCACCCGGCTCGTCAAACTCATTATTCCAGGCCAACTGTTCATCCCACAGCTGGGTTGCTGGTGCATTGTAAGGTTGTGCCGGACTATTATCGAAGCCTTCTAACGGATAATATGATGTGGATTCCTCGAAGACGACATCTTGTGATAGAAGAAATCTGTGATCAACCGGATCGTAGAGTCTATACTGCTGTGCAGGGTGCGTGTAGCCAATGAACATGCATTTTCGAGCCGTCTTATCCAACTTTTTGCGTGTCTCCTTTGGGATCTCAATGTATGGCAGTCATTCCCACACACCTAAGTTCCTATATGACAGTTTCCTCCCAAACCACCGTTCATATGGTGTTTCTCCACCCGCTATAGCCTGAGTAAGTAACTGATTGGGAACATAAATAGCTGTCATTGCAGCTTCACCCCAATATTCCTTATGTGCATTAACAGCATGCAGGAGAGCCCATGTCATTCCAATTATCGTTCTGTTCCCTGCTTCGCTCAGTTTATTTGACTGGCGTATATGGCGTGGTTCATTGAGCTTCGAAACCTTCTTTCTTGAGGAGATGGCTGAACTCGTTGGAGGTATATTCTCCTCCCCCATCAGTATGTAGCTTGCATACTGGTTTTCCATGATGTTTCTCTGCAAGTGCCTTGTAGTCCATAAAACATGTAAGGGCTTCCGATTTGCGCTTGATCAAGTATCTGATCTTGAATCGTGTGAAATCATCCGTAAACATCAACAAATAAGGTACTCTACCTAGCGACTTAGGAGTAACTGGTCCAGTAATGTCGCTATGAATTATTTCCCATGGTTGAGTAGCCTTTGAACTGAGCGGCAGGGACAGAAACGGCTTGCGTACCATCTTTCCATATATGCATCCCGTGCAAACGCAATGCAGCACAACTGGTAGCCTTGGTATTGCCTTATCTTCCATGGATAGTCTGCATACTGCATCCGCTCCCAAATGCGCCAGACGAAAATGCCATAAAGCTGATTCCTTGCTTGCTGCTTTCTCTTCATCTTCTTCGCCACCATGCACTGTCAGTGCTCTCACGCTCCCTTGTGCTGACCGTGTCTGTAAGATGTAGAGCACGTTGACTTCTCTCCGTGTAATGCTCTGCCGATCATCGCGCCCTAACAATCCTCCCCTGGTCCGATGAAAGTCGAAGTAGTAGCCCGAGTTACATAGCTGGGAGACTGAAAGCAAAATTGTTCCTTCCACACTCAGGGACTTGTAACACTCCCGGAATCACAAGGTTTCTTTCTCTCCTTCCCTTTTCATCCCATATGGCTAGAGTTACTTCGCCTTTCCCAAGAGCATCTATCTTGAGGTTGTTTGCGACAAGTATCTTCCGCTCGCCTGTCGCGACTACAACGTATGAGGAAAAGTGTTCTCGCATTCCGGTGACGTGAGTGCTGTACCCGCTATCAAGAAGCCATTGTCCCTGACCCGTAGATGCCGACGCTGATGAACATGCTGTAAAATTCGAACGGCTTAATGTGTCTGTCGCCGACGTTACAGCTGGCATTGGTGAATTCGAACGATCCACGTGTATGCCCCTCTCTCGATCTGATTTCAGTTTTCTGCACCCGCTACGTCGATGCCCTTTCTTCTGACTGTAATAGCAGGTTAAGGTCTCATCCGTGCTGCTCCTATTGCCCCTCTCAGGTCGGGCCTGCTCATGTCTTCTATTGCGCTTCCCTTTTGCACGGCCAGCATACGTCTTGCCTTCAACACTGAGTACAGTATTACCCGTTATTCCCTGATCACAGGTAAAGCTGGCCTCACGGGCCTTAATCGCCACAACAAGCTGTTCTGGTTGATCAGGTTTGATGATTGTTGCCTGGAGATCGCGCCACTCGCACCATGTAGCAGGCAGCCCATTGAGAAGTTAAAATGTCTTCTTTTCTTTCTTCATAACTTGTTCCGCTTCTCGCAAGCATTCAATTATCCTGTCGATCGTGTGAGGATACTTAGCCACCATCCCATGAGCTTCGAGCATACAGTCAAAGAGAGAGCGACGGAAGTAATACACCTCTAAGCCAAGAGCTCTCCTATACCCTTCAGCGAGCTTATCCCAAAGTGCCTTAGGATCCTTATTATAAGTATCTGATGTGTACTGCGCACATATATGAGGTTCCATCGCATTTCGAATCTTTGCCGTAGTGCTCGAACATTTCCGAAGCCATTTATCATAAGCCTGAATATCACTAGGCTCCTCACTCTCGCTCTTGGGGGCTTTCTCGCTCCCAGAGATAATCTACCATAAATCCATCTCTCTCAGTTGATCTGACATCCGCTGACGCCAGGGGTTGAAATTATTGTCCCCCAGTAGCGGAAAAACCAGACGTACTTGCTGCTGCGGATCGAGTATCTGTGACATGACGATGATGAAGATGACGATAATAAGGCAGCGTAGAGAAACAACCTTTCCACAGATGGAAAGCAATTAAAATGGAAAAATAACAAACAGACATGGAGGTGAAAAAAAGATCTGGAAAATTCGAGCCGTGTTGACAACCCTCTACCAGATGCACTTTTTTAATTGTTCTGTTGATTGGAATCCCAGAGGCTTATAACCTGTAGGAACGTGATGGTCGTGGAAGAATGACTTAGTGTATTTCCTATCTATGACCGAAGGTATATATAGAGATACATGACCGCCAAGAGCCAACAACCGGTTCTACTAACCCTACTGCTCAACCCCAATACATATGAGGATAGCTACCCGTACCTACTGCTACCCTAATATCTAACATCATCTACCTCAAGATTGATGCTCTATGCTAGTTGTATAACTAAAACCTATACCTTCGTGCAGTGTCTAGTATTTTGAGTCCAATGAAACCTAGACCTATTGCTAGGTCTTATACTCAAGACTCACTAGCTCTCGGTACTTTGTATAGATAGCCCACCGGTCGCACCCCCAGCATGATCCGATGATATAACCCTAACCCCGCACTCAGGCAGGAGCTCCATAGAGTATCACTCGGGGCTGAACCTCGCCGTTGCTAATTGAAACGGCTCCCACAGGTAAAGTATTACCTTGCTACGAGCTTAATTATCATTCACAACAAGCAAGCACTAACGTCAAAGTAATGGAGCAATTCCACCGTGGTATGTCAGTTAGGGTATAACTTACTAACAGGAGTCACCCAACCTGGGGGGAGTGGTTTCCCGGTGATGTGTGATAGTGGGTCAACTACAATTCGTGACTACCACAGGCCATATTTAATTCTACCTTGTGTTCTTTTCTCTGCACACCAGACACTCACATCGAACAACCAGCACCTCTTTGGTTTCTTACCACACCCTTCGCTCCGGGCTTCTCATGGCTCTCGCCTCAAGGCAGGTTCGCAGTGGCGCTTCATACCAGGGCAGTTTCCCCCCTCAGCGTGATTCCCCGCATTCCTTGACCGATCCCCCATCAGAGGAAACAACCAATCAACCACTCAAGATATACTGCCACAACGTCTACCATCTGTAGTTACATTCCTCACACGACTAATGACCAATCGGCCATCATCCGCCCATGTGGTACAAACAAGAATGAGTAATCTATCGTAGGGGAGGTGCGGGATATTACATCCCAACTTGTAAAAATTGTTGCACAGTTGTTCTGAAATGGGGGGGTATCATCCCTTAGGCTTTGTTTTTCCTAGCTTAGCATAAGTTAGCTACTATGTGGCGATCCCTATTGTTCTGGGAGGAGGGGGCAGCACACTATCTTCTTGACATTGTTAGGCCGCCATAAATGGTCCCCTTGCACGATCTTTGTTCACAACCGCCGGGATACTCTACCGCATTGGCATTAGAACAGTTTCCGTGGTTTGATTCTGCCCTTTGGTGGGAGAATGGTTAGGAGGGCTGCCGTACTATCACTAGCATGCAGTAATCGCAAGTACTCAAGCTCAAGTCACAAGATTGAAGCTCTGCTTTTTTGTTAGCAATACGGTAAGGAAGAGGGAACTTGAATCTGGCGAGTTGAGCCGTTCTTCTAGAACCTTAGGGTGTTTGAACGCCAAATTTCGTAAGGCTAATGGCGTTTTGCACACTGTTTAAATGAAACGCAGTTTGAGGACATGATAATTTAGGGTTAAGGAATTTTTTAAAAAATACCGGCTCCTATACACCCTCTTAATTGTCAGACCCTCCAGCATCCGCCCATTCTGCCGCCAAAAACGCAAGCATTACCACTTCTTTTGATCTACCAACAGCACCACCAACAATAAGGAGCACGATGTCCAAGGCGATATCAGTTCTGCGGCATATTAAACTCGACTATTGCCGTAAACAGAAACGTGGTAATGTGGCGGATAATTCCCAGAATGTGTGGAATAACTACAAGATATTGGTAAGGGATGAGCATCGCCAGGCTTTGGGAGCTGTTGCCTCCCGGAAAAGCATCAAGCTGGGAGTGCAGCGGGGGTGGGGTGCGGAAGACACTTCCAACTCTGAGAGAACTAGCATACAAACGAGGACAGGCAGCCCATCCCGCATTATTTTTCCATGGGGATCCAGGGGTGTGGAAGACATATCTGAAGTGTATATCATTGTGAATCTCTATTCTAGCTAGTTCTAGAGAAATCACAATACTAAAACAAAGAAACCCCTGTCTAGCGTGTCTGCTTTCTGAAGCGCAAGAACAATAAACAGCCAATTACCAATGTTGAGAAATTGCACCCGATTAAAGAAACCCGACAAATCACAATCAATTCAACTCTCCTAAGCTAATCACCAAACCCCTATCTTCAAGAAACCACACAAAGAAAATCCTAGCGAAAAGAAAGCCCAAGCTTGCCTAGTTGACCCACTATCACACAGGTGGTCCTCCGCTTGGTATCCCCTCTTGTTCGTCAGCCGTCCCCTTTTCAAAAAAAAAAAACCTTCTACCGGAAAGAAGCAAGAAGGAAAAATAAATAACTCCCTTATATCATAGACTCCACCCCTCTTGTCGGCTAAAACCGGTAAGCAACTGCTCCTGCGGTAAACATGACGAGTTCTTCCCCACGGCTTACAAGCAACGCAAGCATAGAGTTTTTTTTCTTTCCCAAACAAAGTTGAATCATGAACTATTATTCGTACTCCACAAAATCGCCCCCAGCTAGCTAAGACATTCTAACCATGAAAAACCAAATTTTATCCCCAACAGTACCTAAGATAACACCAGCGTACACAAATGAATTTGAATGAAGGAGAAAAAAAATTCCATGCAGTACTCTACGCGAAAATCATTTTCTGTTAGTGATCGGTTTCTGTTTGTTGCGGGAATTTGGCTTATTGCTCTAGCTGACCGAGGCTGGGGAGGCGCTGGATGAGAGCGGGGTTGGTGCAAATTTACCCAGAGACAAGTCATGTTGAGTAAGTGCTCCCATCCGTGTCCAGGAGGATGATCTAACAGCACCTAGCACTGCTCGGGTACTGTCTTAACCATACCCGTTACGAAACTGGGAGGCAATGAACAGGGGTATTTGGTGGGGAAAAAAGTAAATCGTCAAGGTTAGGGTTACCACAGATTACTTGTACTGCCTTGATAAGGGATCCTGGTGCGTCACTCGCCGTTTCGTTGTGGGTACGGTGGAGACTGCGCCGATGTATACTTCATGACAAGATCAATACTCGAGTACATGTATGCATGCATCCGTTTGATATTCAGGTTTGGTTTAGTTGTGCTACTACCCATTTGTTCGTCTCCGCTGGTTTCCTTCGTGCCCCAGTTTCCGACGGTATGGCGCGAGGCGAGAAGCCGTTGGGGGAGATGTGTGACCGCCCCTCCCCACTTCTATTTTTTTTAATTGGCAGGGGGCAGTCAACCGGGCCCCGAAGCTCAGAGGCACTATCGGGAAAGACCGAATATCTGCACGCGAGCCACTCAGGCCTTGAGAGCTACACACTTCCCTTCTCGTACCACCCCTCCTCGTTTATCTGGGATAAATACCGGTATATTTAATTATGTCGCTTCTGGAACCAGACAGTTCCACCCCACTGCAGCCTAACTTAAATTCCAACCTGGAACCAAAAATCGTTGCCCTGCACGAGCAGATCAACGAACACTGGTACAGGTATCCACGTGGAACCAAACGCCAAGATCTGGCACCACCTCCCATTCTCTGTGCTCATTGGACCCGCGCGTTTGTCGTCCCCGCCCCCGCCCTAATCTCTGACTGCCATGGAATAACCGGGAATGTCACTCTGGGATGTCCGGAATTTCCCCCTTGATACTGATTGGAGAAAGCACAGAGAAAAGGATCCTCTCTTTTGTCCTCAGTTGAGATAAATAAAAAAGCTAGTACTCGAGTACAACGGACCTTTTCCCGGAGAAACAATTCTAACGACACGGCAACATTCTCAATTATTCAAATTCTTACGCCTTGAACAGAGCCTGAGGAATTCATGTTTAGTAAGCTACTAGTATGAATATTGCCATGGTCTATAGTGCATAAAAACCCCAGCCTATTCTCTGTACAACGTCTGCCCACTTCCCCGGAAGAGACCAAGACCATAATAACATCCATACACACCACCGCAGGTTAAGCATTCAAATTAGACGCAGATTTTTTTATAATCGAATTTAGAATCTCATTTCCCTACAGCAACTCCTATCTATCATATCTACAGTCGCGAGTAAACTGCGCGAACAGGATATTCAATCCAAGGCAGAGCTCCACCACCGATATTCCTATCCCAGGTTTCCGGCAAGGCGTTCTCTTATCATAAATTAACAGAACACCCCTCAGTTTCATGGTGCCGCCACCACCCGTATCTGCACAATAGATCACTTCTCGTCCAACCTGCAAGGTTGCTGTGATGGCAGATGGTTCAACCTTGACCTCACAAATTCTATCATCCAGAGGCTATAGCCGGATATGCAAGATATTTTATGACATTCCAGAGAGAGAAATAAACTTTGTGGAGTAATTCCTACGGTACAATTGGTACAATTGCAGGGCGCTAAAAACTAAGAGGTACCGTACGAGGGAAGTGGGGAATGGTCTGGAGGACGAGGCTCACGAGGTTCCTATGTAGGTAGCAGCCTTAAACTTTGCCAAAATTCCCCCTACCCCCTCGCAGATTTGTAATATAATAATTACCTCTGAGCTTCAAGGGAAGATATCGGGAAAAAAAGCAAAGAACCTCCCCACCTGGGGGAGGTATGAGAGAAAAAATTCCATGGGTTGATAGAGAAATAAGTTACCTGCGCACTCAACGTTCTACAAACCTTCTAGGCGTTTGCATTACCACGTTCTCGGTACCATTGTGGTACCAGGACTGTGGGGTATCGCACACACATAGTACCGCGATCATGGTTCATAGAGGTGATCTGGGATAGTTTGCCAATGTTACACTGTGTGATAAGCTCAGTACTCGTAGGGAAGAACAGTTCGCCTCCGGGAAATTCTGAATAGTTGACTTAGTGGGCCCCTAGAACGGTAGGGGGTTGCTTTGTGATATAAAATGCATGCTGCGGCCTTAATTCGACAGCCTCGTCTGCAATTCGGCAAGGGAGGAGGCTCGGTGATCCCGAAGATAGAGAGCATATCGTAAATCGCAAATATACTCTACTCAGCGCCCGCTGGCCAGCAAAGAGCTCTCCCTCAGTCTGTTATCCCACTCCTTGTGCATGATGGGCGGTCCAGTTTGTAAGGCTCGCACCAGAGTTGGGCACCAAATACGAGGGCTCTCTTAGCATCCCTCAGACCCACCTGTAAAGCAGGGTGATTCTTATATCGCGGAACCACCCCTCTCCCGCCCCCGTCTTTGCCCCTGCTCTCACCATCGTCAATCCCAAAGACCCCAACAGACCCCCACAGACTACCCCCATAACGGACAAAGTACCATGAAGAACTTTGCTCAACTATTCCTCCTTGCAGCCCTCACGGTTGCCCCATCTCTGGCAGCTGACATAAGCCCCCGCCCCCTATTCAACCGCGGCTTCCAGCAAATGGGCGATCCCAAACCCGGGTCCGAAAAATTCTACTTGGGGATTGTTCTTGCTACCGGAGCATCCTCACTTAGGAAACGGCAAATTGGGTGCCTTACTGGCCACTACCTTTGTCCGAACACGAATATGTGCTGTCCTACCGGGTCCACTTGTGAAGTGGATAGCGTGGGCCCCCATTGCCGCTCATGTGACCCTGGGTATTTTAGGTGCACGACCGGTGTTGATCGTTGCTGCGAGAATGGATACGCATGCATCAGGGAGAAGCTCTGTTCGAAGCCGTGTCCATTGATATCGACCCGGTGTGGTGAAGGATGTTGTGAACTAGGATTCTCTTGTGATTCAACTGAGCTGTGTACGCCGATCGTGGGTCCCATATCACTACCAACCATAATACCAGTTCCAACGAATTCTAGGGTTGCCACCCCTCTCGTCAACTCACTCACCACGATCCCAACGACCACTAAGGCAGTTACCTCAAGCACTACCCTCGTCAGTCCTTCCGCCACGATTCCACCGACTACTAAGGCCGCCACGACAAGCACTGATCCGGTCAACCTTTTCACCACAACCTCAATAAGATCAACATCCACCATCGCTAATTCGGACCCCACATTACCCTCTATGACTGAAGGCGAGAATTCTTCGAGCGGCACAGAGTCCTTAGGGACAGGCCCTAGCTCTCCTACAATAGCCCCCGAAAGCGGTGGCAATGGCCTAAAGCCAGCAGGATGGCTGGCGGGATTCGGGCTTGTGTTTCTCTTTGCTTTCTTCCACATTTAAACATTAGCAGCTTTCTCTCTGTCTCAGTTCGATAATGGCTGTGACATGATGTTATTATGAAGAGTGTATGAAATGCATGGTGGATGGATTGATGTCAGCTTCAGGGTTGAGTAGCCAGGCTACAGAACACCATAGTATGCCTAATTGAACTATTTCTTCATATAAAATTTTCCCCAGAAGGGCAGCCGCATCAGGGAGGTTCGAAACTCTCAGTGCGAGAACTAGAAGTAGTACCGCGGGGGCTCTCGCGATCCACTACCGTAGGAACTCGAATAATTGAATCGAACATCACAGGACGTTGGAGTTGCCTTTGCTGGTGGGGCCGGGCTCTTTTTTCTTTTTTTTCTTGCCTCAAGGTTTCAATAATTTTGTGACACTATCATAGGCAAAGCTAAGGCTAAAGGAGTCAGTTGTCGCTATGGGCCCGCCCTCCCCATCCCGAGGGGCAAGCTTGGACGCCCCATAGGGACTTAAGGTATCGGATTACCGGTGGAAATCGGTCCATTAGGCCACAATAAGCTTAGTTTGACTGGTTAACAGAATTGAGGATACCGGTAAATGGGATCTAACATCCACCTTAGCTGATCCCATTCCTATCAGGAAAAGGATAACCCTTCTCAAGAGCTTTTGGCTCAGAATATAGATATTACAAGGCTCTGGGAGATGGTGGATCTCAAGAGTTCCTATAGTACTGGCGCCCATTGGGGCGTGACGAAAACCAGCCATGACGAACAAGGGGATAGCCGAATTGTACACTTCCGTCTAAGAAGTCCTCGCATGGTCCATAGCAACGGCAACACAGACATAATGCGGGTCGCGATAAAAGTGCTCCAGGCAAAGGCAAAATCTGAAGAAAATTCACCACCAATCTTAGCACAAGGCACCAACGATGAAGAATAGAAATAAAGACCAAGCATAGAGAATTTCCTTGAGATTTAAACCATGATTTCAAAATAAAAAATGAAGACTGGAGGTCAAAGGCGAGTGATTTTGTATGGGTGAGTATTGAAATTGCCAGAATCGGGTGCTGAAACACAGAAAGAAGAATTTAGGCCTTGGGATTATGGAGTCCTTGGCCAACCTGCAGTAATTGGCCACCACGGAAACTTCACCCAGGCCGTGATTTGTTTAGCAAAACTCAACGGTAATCTAGCAAACAGTGAATCAAGAGCATCCCTTATTAAATAGACGCTTCTATAATTTGCTAGCACAATAAAATCTCTAAAAGAAACCAGGAACCCCTAAGTATATTGCAAAAAAGACAGTAGTTTTGAGTAATAAGTAATGAGAGGAAAAGAGATATAAAAAAAATATAAAAAGTCGCTATCATTTCCCCTGGTGCAAATCAGGGGTTGCTTGTCCCAGGCGGCCAATCTTATTAAGATAAATTTGTGAAAGCAGTGTCAGTAGTTGGTGTTGTGTAGTGCGTGTCTAGTAAGCAGTATTTTAATCCTCCCTCTGATTGACTTCAACAGTCTTGTCTAGGGTAGCCTTGGCAGGGCAGGTTATTGGAATCGCGAATACCAGTGTGGGGCATGGTCTGTCATAGGGTAGTTTGGCGGTCACAAGGAGAATTTTCTCCCACTGTGACTTGCCCACTTTGTATCTAGCTCAGCGTGCATTCTTCTCTCTTTCTTAGCAAGACAGCAACAGCAACAACAACCGAGGGGCATCAACACCCAGGCAAGCAATCAATAGACATCGTTTCCTTTCTATTCCTATTGGGTTCATCTCTTTCTCTGTTGTTCTATCCTTACTCAGTCAATTACAAGCG
>Ga0307513_10004560_pt1 | contig 18472 bp, 17 predicted proteins | sample 15_EM_MG_FD_202174 | JGI IMG/M metagenome (GOLD analysis project Ga0307513, IMG submission 202174) | Populus trichocarpa ectomycorrhiza microbial communities from riparian zone in the Pacific Northwest, United States - 15_EM | ecosystem: Host-associated > Plants > Roots > Unclassified | place...
GACCTGTTCCCGTGTGTGAAGAATTGAGGGGACCCGGTACAGTTGGATGAACCAAGTCATATTAGCAAAGGGGCCAAGGGAGCCTGGTAATGGCCGTGCCAGCACTAGTGCTCGGGATTTTAGTTCGTTGACACTATTATATGCTGACATTACTTGCGTTGCAGATCTGGAGCTGACAGACAAAGGAAATTGAGTATTATAAGTAACTTATAGTGCCACCTGAAATGCTGCAATGTGGTTTCGGATAGTGCCAGCTGCGGCAATGGCTATTCTTGTTCTATAAGAGCGACCTCAATTGAGCGATCTGACCAGGCCTACTACTGACCCTGATATATTAGGCGGTTGTCCAGCGACAAATCAAACAGATTGGAGCTGCGATCGGCAGGTGATGCTATAATATGTAATAAGACTCGGGCTAGTGGACGCTAACCAACAACGTATATTGTATACCTATTATAATATGTAATAAGACTACAGGTATACGTGAGTGTGAGATACATAGAATGAAGAGCTACTTTGCCTCGGGCTAGTGGACGCTAACCAACGAGGTAAACAGAAACAAACAAAGAGGGCCTGACGCAACAAACCGAACGAGCATCAACTATCGCTCAACAGGTGAGGTGATCTCGAGTTCTCCCAAGTCATGCCCATAGGGCCGGGGCCTTGCAGAAGGGAGTTGTATTACGATGCACCAGTGATGCATAACTCACTCTATCTAGGGAGATATAAAGCACGAAGCAAAAGAGGATGATAACAAGCGATGATAGCATCTCACGCTCTACCCTGAGTAGTTGTTCGTAATACCCATACGCGTCCCATCACCACCAAAGCCAAAGCGGCAACCTGCCAGAGTCCCAGCAAGAATTAGGACAGTAACAGAACGCACTAAGGCTCGTACGCAAACCCACACATCCAACTGTACGTGTAGCATCTTAGCACGATAAATTGGATTTACAATAAAATAAAATAAAATAAAAATCACTCTATTTGGATACACCAGAATATACCAGGGTTGTATCAAGCCTGCATCCGCTCAAATTGGCTCGAGACACCGGTACCACCAAACGACACATCATTGTGCCCTAATATCTGCAATCACCTATGTGGCACTGGTAACGCACCTTGCACGTACGAAAATAACCCTCGGGAGCGCCTGTCTGCGATCTCGAACGTTGGCACCGGTTTCAATCAATAATTGAGCGAGATGGACAATGCAGTGCGATTGGTCACATAGCCGCTGATGATATTACTATCATCGAATGAGATCCGCTGTCAATAGTCGATGCCTGAGCCTCAAGCGCGCATTTAACCTCTGTCGAGGCATATATGATCGACCATTGGACGGCGATGGAGAATGTCAGTCGAGTGCGCGTTGAGCGAAGCGCGCATTATCTTATCTTCGGGTTATTTCGGACGATGGCCAGTTTTTCGGACCCACGACCGGGTACAATTTAGTAGAGAGAGCACCTTCTAGTCCAATAAAGGAGTATGTGCACGGCTGCACGTTCTGGAGGTGTATGTCTCCGTGCCTTATTTCCATCTTGATAGCCATGCATATCGCTTATGCGATACCTATTCCATCGATCATAGGTGCAAAGAGTGAGACATCGAGTTTGATTGGTGGCTATTGCTTTTTATATTGAAGGGATGAGTCCCTGGAGGAAGGGCGCAAATTAAGAGGGTGTCAATGCTCAAAGGGCCTGCTTCCATGAGATCGCTAGAGGAGCGGCTGTTCGGGTATGAGCCTGACCTGTTTCCGTATGAAGAATTGAGGGACCCGGCACAGTGGGATGGACCAAGTTATATTAGCAAAAGGGCCAAGGGAGCCCAGTAATGGCCGTGCCAGCGCTAATGCTTCGGATCCTCGTTCGTTTACACTATCGTCTGCTGACATTATCCGCGTTTTAGATCTGGAGCTGACAAACAAAGAAAATTGAGGACCATGGGTTCGGATAGTACCAGCTGCGGCAACAGCTATTCTTGTCCCAGAAGAGCGGACCTCGATTGAGTCATCTGACATCAGGCATATTGCTGACCCTGATACATTAGGCGGCTGTCCAGCCACAAATCAAACAGATTGGACCCATGATCTGCAAGTGAGGTGATCTCGAGTTCTCCCAAGTCATGCCCATGGGGCCTCGCAGAATGGAGTTGTGTTACGATGCACCAGTGATGCATAAATCACTCTATTTGGATACACCAGAATGCACCAGGGTTGTATCACGGTTGCATCCGCTCAAATTGGCTCGAGACACTGGTACCACACAAACGACACACCGTGGTGCCCTAATATCTGCAATCACCCACGTGGAACTAGTAACGCACCTTTCAGGTACGAAAATAGCCCTCGGAAGCGCCTGTCCGCGATCTCAAACGTTGGTGCCGGTCTCAATCAATAATTGGGCGAGTTGGACGATGCGGGGCGATTAGTCCCATAGCCGCTAATGATATTATCATCATAGAATGAGATCCTCTGTCGATAGTCGATGACTGAGCCTCAAGCGCGCCTTTAACCTCTGTCGAGGCATATAGTGCCTACCATTGGACGGCGATGGAAAATGTCAGTCGAGAGCGTGTTGAGCGAAGCGGGGCATTATCTTATCCGTCGGGTTATTTCGGACGATGGCCAGTTTATAGGGCCCACAGGAGTATGTCGCCGTGCCTTATTTCCATCTTGATAGTCATTCATATCGCTTATGCGATACCTATTCCATCGATCATAGGTGCAAAGAGTGAGACATCGAGTTTGATTGGTGGCTATTGCTCGTTATCTTGAAAGGATGAGTCCCTGGAGGAAGGGCGCAAATTAAGAGGGCGTCAATGTTCAAAGGGCCTACTTCCGTGGGATCGCTGCTGATCTATATAAGACCCAGTTCCCCCCATTGATCCTTCCACTTGTGAACGCTATCGATCATGGCTTTTGTTAGCACATCTAAAGAGATCTACATCGACGAAAATGGCAGTATGCTCCATGCCAAATGCCTAAAGAAGGACGGTACAACCTGGGTCGCCTCTCAACTGGAGCTTGATACTTTTATTGGCAATAACGACGGTAAGGTGAAATCTAAAACCCGGCAAGCAAAAGGTGCTAAAAGAGTTCCTAGGGACGTTTACATTGGACGGAGTGAACTATTCAGCGACCGCCAGCGGTGCTACACTCGACAAAACTGGTGCATATTTGTCGGCGAAGCTGACCAAGAAGGCCGGAGGACACGATGAGCAAACATTCGACCTCAATAAGTATATCTCCAACGAGGACGGCGTTCTCACATACAATTGTTGATTGCTCGGCCGGGGTGAGCATTGACTTGCCTATTGTACCGAGTTGAGCTAAGTATTGTCCTACAGCGGTCCTTGAGGAGATCTGGGGTTAGTACGGAATGTGTCAATTGCTTTTCGATTGCAGACTGCCACTGTCAGGTCATATGATTGAACGAACGTCGCGGGGAAACGAAGCGGTGGACACATACATATGTAGATACCGCAGATGAAATAGGTGCTGATGAAAATGCCCGTCACCGCAACATGCATGCCGGTGGCGAACGAACTGCACCGGCAGTCTCAATAATCATGGAGGTAAATCAACTAGTGGAAATGCGCCTGTTGGAAATAGGTGGGTGAAGTTTCAGTCAATGTGGTTCTAGTCTCTTCGACGCTGTTCAAGTACGACAGGACACACCAATAGCGCTCACCACAGAGCCCTTAACAATCTCAATATATAAAATCCCAGAACATATGAAACAAATTTGCATCCGTGGCGCGCCATCCGTTCATAATTCAACCTCACGTCTCGTGGACCTTCGTTAGCAAATATTATAAGCCAAACATGTAAGGTGATACGGCCGTTCCGTGGGTCCGAATGTGGGCCGTTTAATTACTTTGACAGGGACTTAACCGTCCGCAATGTTTGTTGTTTGGGGGACCTTGTTCGATAAAGCATGAGCTCCTGAGACTGACACCCTCGCCCACTGTAGAACCGTCGCGTCGTGGCAAAGCGTCACGAAGCGTGCCACTCGTTCCCACTTCTCAATATCGATATATACATTGATAACCAATTATTCCCTCGTCGCGAGATGCAAGGATGAGAGCGGTGGTTAATGGGAGGAATTCTGATTGCATACTAATCAAATTAATACCGAGAACGATGCAAGGATATTTTATGGGCACTTTTTGAGTAGCATTCATGCATCATTAGTTCAGGCTGGATTACGCAAACCCTCCTTATGCTATTGGGGGGGTCCTTGGAATTTGCGATGAACATATCGGGACAAGAAGGCCAGCTTTCCTACTCAGGTACCTCGTCGTTCTCCCGGTGATATTGTCAAGTTGCCTCCACTAGGCTGAGCGTTGGCCGTGGTTCGCCTGAGTCTCACATCACAAAGAAATTGGCAATTAATTACATCCTGATTAAAACGGCCAGATGCCTTTCCTTGACATGAAGTTGGAGACTCTAGCTCCAACACTCTTCAACCAACCTTCCTTCCCATTCCAACTTCGCAATCCATTTGTTCGCGTCTTCTTCCGTCATGCCGCCTTCCTTAATCGCGGCATTCTTGATCGCACCCTTGACGCCAAGAGGCATTTTGTTAGACGACCTGGAAAGAGAGGTGCTATCAACACATAACAGCACAATAGAAAATAGAAAACGAGTAGGTAGGTACCCTGAGATATAGACCCAAGCGCCTTTGACTCCGACGAGATCCCATATCCTGACCGAGTCTTCTTCGATTAGATCTTGGACGTACACCTTCTTGTCCTATATTCCTTTCATTCAGTCATCTAGGTGTACAGAGCAGCCTCACGAACCTGATCTCTGGAGAATGCGATCCTAAATACCAACTTTCCACCTTGCGCCTCCTTCTCCCATTCGTCCGAGTAGTAGTAGTCTTTTGCAGCCGACCGACAACCGAAGTATAGCGTGTTGCCTTCAAAAGGCCCTCGTCAGCCCTCGGCCGTATTGGGGCACGTGCACGGGAACACACTATGTGCACCATCCACCGTTCTCTCTTGGATCATGCACCTCATCGGCGCAATGCCAGTCCCCGGTCCTATGCAGACTACAGGTGTCTCCAGCGTCGGCGGGAGGCCGAGTAACCCCCTGTGTATGCCAACTCGGAATTTGTTGTCCTTAGAAGGCTCGAGTCCAGCAAGCCAGGTGGTACAAAGACCCTTGCGAGCATGCTTGAGCTTGGTTTTGTACTTGACGATTGCTATACATAGCTGGATCGATTTGGGGTATTTCTGTTCAGCGCGGGTGAGAGAGACGGTCGCAACTACGGGGTGGGGGCAGACCGCACTTTGATGGAACTTGCGATGGAGAATTCTCGGGGTCGCATGAGTGGGAAGAGGTCGAAGATGTACTCTTTCGGTACATTGGTGAGTCGAAAGTCGAGCAATACTTCGAGTATCGTTCTTCGTGGTCGTTGGACGTATTCGTACATTTCATCCTAGATACCCGCATTAGTGCATTTCCCAGCTGGTTATAATGGTAGTTGGTCGAACTTGGCCTTCAGGACTGCAGAACTCTTCAAATTTCTCTTTTTCCATTGGGTCGTCTGTGAAGTGTCGTAGAAGTTCAAAGAACGACTTTCGTGGCACAGCGGTAATATCGAGAGTGTTACGAAAAAGCTCGCGGAAGGTGACGGTTCGACTCGTCACATAGTCGGGCACCGGCTGATCTAAATAAGACAAGAGTCGGTACACTGGTTGTGACAGAGAGTGAGGGATCCTACCAAGCGATAGAGAACTGATTTTCAATTCCTCGTCGGCACTGCCAAGCCAGTCAAATCGCTCGAGCAAAGCAAGAACATCGCCCACTTGAGCATAAGGATGCAAGATGGCAACATCCCCTGGTCTGTACCTAATAGGACATCATTAGTATCGGTTTCGGTCGTTCAACGTCAAACCATCCACGCACTGGATGGGATGGTCGAACCCAAACTCGACGTGTCGAACGTCCTGATACCAGTCTTGGGCAGTAATACGTCGATTTTCTTTCAATAGTGCCTCATGGTACTCTGTTTCCGGTTCCAGAGGGAGTATTTCCCCTGCCAGGACGTCGTCGCTGTTGACTACCTCAATGCTGACGCGCGGAGGAGGCAACTGATTCGGGGGAAGAACTTGAAGACCGGAGGGCAATGGACGGAGTGTGTCCAGCGTCTCGATGAGGCCGGCTAACCACGACCCGAGGACACCATCGTATCTAACAGAATCGGTCAGTGGACGAAACGCAAGGTGTGTCCAACAACAAAGAGTATGTACCCGAATCGCTCTTGCTCATCCGCGTGACAGCTAGGGTGGAACTCCTGCGCCCCGAGACTTTCCATCCGCCGAACGAGTTTCTTGCTTGCCCAGCAAAACCGCTCATAGGCCGAGTCGCCGAGCCCGAAGACGGTAAAGCACGTCTCATCAAAGAGGTCCCTTGGGAGGTCGGCGCGAAGGAGCAGCTGCCATAGCCGGATCATCGGTCGCGGTTCCGAACCGGAACCCGTCGTTGAGAGGACGAAGATGACGAGGGGCTCGCTGATCAGGTCTTCCTAGGAGGTCTGGGTGGGTTAAAAGGGCTTATCAGAGATTCTTGGGAATCCAGCTCACGAGAGGGTATGCGTCTGTCGATGCAAGTCGGGTATGAAAATGCCATCGACGCGCCTCGCGAGCGATGCGTTCCGCTGCGTCTAGTGAGTTTCCGGTCTCTGTAGCGTATAAAATTAAAATGGCGCGTTCTTCAGCGTGTTCAATACCCTCGCTCATTGTAGTTCAGGCGAAAATGGTCTTGCTTTGTGCGACCACCCAATCCATTCCTTTTGCCAGAGGGAACTAGATATTGATTGAATTCAAGAGAGAAGCATGGAACCCCGGCTTTCTCCTATCGAGCCGAAGTGGATCGCTAGCCGTGTTCAACACGCACCATGGATGCTCGAAAGGATTGGGAAGGAATGGAAGGCTGATAAAGTGACATTGGAATCTCATTTTTTAGTTCTAAAAGAGGTCCTATGGGCCTCGAGGTGCCACCTGCGGAACGAGAACCCGATATCTTTGGGGCGTTGACGCTGAAGCAGCCCATGGGATGGGCGATATCCACCTTGGCGTGAATAAAACAGGGCTTACACGGTATCACTCGTGCCTCCGTTAACAACTCACCGTCAGGCCAGTGCCAATTAATATCGCCATTTTTTAAACTAAGGCGCGTTGGAAGCGATTTAGCTCGATTGGAATAGGATTTCACGTAGTGCAAATGAATTGATCAAGCAACATTGTGCACGCTACCTCGATGCCTCGATGCCTCGATGAATTGTTGCATATCGTTGTTTCTCATCTGGTAAACGATCGATCGTGGTGAAATTGAAATCTTAGTTGGATAAGTTGAAGTTAAAGTTCACTCCAAAGGGGTGTTCCCACACTAAACTCTTTTAGACTCGCAGTATTGACAGCGCGCGCTTGCCAGAGGCCAAGTAGGCGCGGCGTAACGCTGGCTCTGAGCTAGGTGTATGCAGTATTAATGTGTCGTCATATGGCTTCTAATGAGTACACATTTTAGCTGCCATGACGGCTCGAATGTGACCCAGAAAATCAGTGGCTGCCGGCCGCGTCGCGAAGGCGATTGTGTGTACAATCCTTTTTGGGTGCGTGAGACGACGATCCCAGCCGCAACCAGACGGTGAGCGTGCTAGGCCAGAACTAAGAACTGAGCGCCTAGTTCGATCTGGGGAAGCAAGAAAAAGCGGTGACTGCTGACATTTCGACAGCACGAGGTTACCTCACGCCGACCACCCCACCGCAGGAGCAGCCGGGCATGCCTTCGCTTTTCGAGCGTCTGGGCCGTACTATCGCACGCAAGAAGAGTGGTGATCCACACTCCAAGTCTTCGGAGAGACCCACGTCGACGGCTACCGAGCTCGACGGCAAGTACGAGTCCATCTCCGCAACTGAGGCGAGCCAAGCCCCAACCGAACCCTTTCCCACTCAGGAGAAGTCCAGACCGCTTCAGAAGCGCTTCTCGCGAGCGAAATCGCCCTCGGCACGCCCAGTTCCGACCACAAGAGTCCCCGTGCTCTCACTCCATCTCCCAGAGCTCAACAATGCCGCCGTTGCAAAGGCACAACGACTTACCTTCGAGGCGACTGAGGTGGATCCACTCCTTACCCCGGACGTTATCGCCAGACATCGTTTGACACCCCGAGAGACTGTCTACCTTGCAAAGCAAATGTCTGGAGCTCTGCACGGAAAGGGTATGCATCTACACGAGTCATGTCACGTCCTGCTGCTCCTTGCTTACTGCTAACCTCCTCGACCCTTGCAGGTCTCGCCACACTCGGCATCTTCAAGCCCCATTGGCATTCTGCCTTGCAAGACCAACAGCGCAAACTCATCACGCTCTTCCTTCAATCTATAGCAAATACTACAACGCTCCCTCCGCCTCCCGGCACGTCACTTGAGAAATTCGAAGCCCAACTTCAAACCGCGTCTCCTCACGACGTTGCGGACGTCTTGAAATGGGGCCTCCGTCACCTTCAGCTCGAGAACCAGTCATTTCCTACTGCTACTTCCCCGGACGGATGGGGCTGGTACAAGACTTTTGCGCAAGCCGAACGCGCCGCCGACTTCCCTCCAGCTGCCTACTCCGACTTGCTTTTGCCTCTGCTCCCACCGGCACACCAAGAGCTCCTGTCTACCTTCCTCGATATTGGCACCTCCGTCGCTGCCCATGCAGAGACTAATGGCGTTTCAGGTCAGTGGGTTACCATCACTCAATATGCAATCTGGTTGCATGCTCGACGCTCCGCCTGTACTAATCCCTTCCTCAGGCAGCAAGCTCACCCGTCTTGTTGGATGGTGGCTCCTCAGCCAACGTAAGCCCGCGTCGAACGGCCTTGTCGGTTTCATCCAGGAATGGGAGACAGCTGCTCGTATTCTCGAACATATCTACTTGGCATATATTCGGTGAGCGGAACCGCTCTCCATTGTGTCATTGTGTTGACGCCTTTGATAGGGACCACGCCCGGGCCGGCAAAATGCCAAAACGGTTGACGCAATTGGTCAAATCATACCCTTACCTCAAACAAGCTTCACCTATGGATCAGCATTTTCTCCCACGTCCGAAATTTACCACACGCCGTCGAACTGCTCTCTTTGTCCGCGTCTCCAGCACTTCAAATGACAAGACGACCTATCGGAACCACCCTATTCAACTTCTCCAGGACGCGCTTCATGCCGAAATTGACAAGGAGAACAGTCCAAAGGAGTTGCTCTACGTCTGGGATGAGCTCAAAGCGCAGGCGGAGCAGGACATTGCGGCCGAAGAAGCAACTCCTGTAGCAGCCACTTTGTCACTGTCCGCTCTACTTACTGAAGAGGCCACCCGGCTGCTTACTTCAGCAAGCGACCAGGGTGATGCCTTGTCACCCTCGCCAGTCGCGCTCTCACAAACATCTCTTCCGCTCCGTCAGCCTGAGTCTAGCGGAACCAGCCGCGCGCCGTCGGACTGGGATGGGTTCACCAGCGGCGGCTTCGAGTTCATGGGCGGGCTCAACCTCGCGGGCGGACTGCAGGATTACGCCTCCCCACCCTCAAGCCCCGGCAAGACGAAACGTCGCTCACTCGAACTTGGTCGGCGGGGGTCGCTGGATGCAAAGGGTGGCAAGCCAACTGCGCATGCTAATGGCCCCTCCTCGCCCACTGCCACCAAACCGTCCATCGTGTCGGAAACTGTCGCATCTACGCTCCTCCTTGACGAAGCCCTGATCGACGGATGGGCGGACATGTTCACAGACCCGGTCATCTCAAGCGCATGGCCGACGTTCGTCCTCTACCAGCTCAAGACGCCCCTCGCAGACCCGACCGCCGCGGCGAACTACTCCGAGACGCCCGAACAAGACCCTGCGACGATCGACTGGCTCGTCATCGAGACGTACGCGCCTGCGCCGTTGAGGAGGGACAGTGCGAATGGCAAGGACAAGGACAAGAAGGACAAGAGGTCGTCGTCGAGGCCGCGCCTTGGAGCATTCTTCTCGACCGTGGTCGCGGTTACTACCACCAAGGACAAGGACAAGGACAAGGACAAGGAGGGCAAGAAGAAAGAGAAAGAGACCCCTGGTAGAAAGTCGTCCGTCGGCATTTTAAAGGGTGTGTATTGGCTTTTCTGGATCATTCCTTGAAAGGTGTGTGACTGACTTCATTTTATTTCTTGTTGCACAGAGGCTACAAAGTCCCAGCGTAGTCTCGTGAATCAAACCATTGCGGAGGAAGCAGAAGTACCGCCCGTCCCCAAGGCTCCTGTAGATTACGGTATGCGCGCGTTTTGCATCTTCGTTGGGCCGTATATCTGATCTAGAGATTGGCCAGACGCCGTTGTCCCGTCTACCGCTGCGGCCGCTGTCGCAGCCGTCGCCGCTGCTGGTGTTATCGCCACAGTTGCTGAAGACGCCGAAGGGGAGGAAGCTGGTAGGTGCCTAAATCGGAGTAGTTGGAACAGTTCTGATTTCTGATTTGCTATTCCAATCCCCTCTCTCACACACAGCGTACAAAGCCATCGAACAGGGCGGAGAACAGCCTACCAGAGTTCTCACTGAACAGCTCAATATTATTCCGGAAGAGACGGCTTCTGATGGGAAGGCATCTGCCATCTCTGCTGTCGTTGACGAGACCCAGGTTGGAGAACCTACCGTACAACCAGACTCCCTGCACGATGGGGATGGGGATGGGGCACGAGCTGAGTCCCTGGTGGAGGAAGAGGAGGATGAGGCCGCACGAATTGAAGCGGAGTTGGCCGCCGCCAAAGCCCAGGAAGAGGAACGCCTCGCTGCTGAGAAAGCCAAGGAGGAGGAGCGTACCGCACGCGAGTTGGCGGCTCAGGCGGAGGAAGAACAGCTCCAACAGAGGATAGAGGCGGAGAGGGATCTTGAAGAGCAGCGTCTTGTTGGGCTCGCTGCGAAGGAAGAAGAGGAGAGGCTTGCTCGTGAGGCCGACGAGAAGGCCGCGGCGGAAAAGGCTGTCGAGGAGGAGCGCGCTGCCAAAGCTGAGGCCCAACGTCTCGAACGCGAGCACGCCGAGGAGGAAGCCAGGCTGGAAGAGACCCGCTTGCAGCAGCTCCGCGAGGCCGAAGAGGCACAACTTAAACGCGAAGAGGAGGCTCGTCAAGCTGAGGCTGAGGCTGCCGAGAAAGCGCGCCTGGAAGAGCTGGAGAGAGAACGAGTTAGGGAGGAAGAGGAACAACGTGAGGCGGCTCGCCTGGTGGCCATTCGGGTTGCCGAGGAGAAGCAGCGTGAGGAAGAGGCTGCTGCGGCTGCTTTATTGGCGAGTCAAAAGGCCGAACAGAACGATGAGGGCACCTGCGATCCAATTGTCGACACTCCAGCCGTCGCCGAGAACGAAGCCGGAGAGGAGGTGGTTCCTGAAGTTACTGAGGACCAGTCGGAAACCGTCCCTGCTGACGCTCAACCTGAACATGTTCCTCAAACCTGATCGTTGAGCCTGACTTGAATTACTCTCCCGTATATAGGTCAGTTTTACTCCTCACAATCCTTTATTATTCTCACTTCTTTCATTTTTAGTTTCCCCATATTCTCAATTATGTCTTTGGTTAGACCAGTCCTCTCATTGCTTTCATCGTCTCTTATCTCCCGCCTGCAACTATTGCAGTGGACTATGCACTCCCTGTCTCACACTCTGTGATTCCGATTTGACTAATATTTAATCGACCAATATGTCCAGGGTCAGATTGTCACCAACTTTTGTTCTTGCTAATTGTGTCTGTAATATTTTCGTTGTCTCATCGATACAGTTGAAATGCTGATTTGGACGGACTTCAGCCGCGAGAAGGACCCCCCTCCCCCGATATTTCTCCACGAGCTATCCTTCATTTCCACCTTTGTTGAGGAACGATGTTCCATCTAGTTTTTCCTGTCCTGCGCCTCGTACAAACTGTGAAAGTCACGGATAGGAATCAATTGGGTATGAGGCGCCTTGCCGATTGTTCATAATTGCTACAAATCGTTAAAACAGGACATTTATACATGATATTTTTTTCGTCGAATATCGGTTAAACTTCTCAGAATCCGTCGAGCAACCGAATCCCTAACTTCAAAATAACAGAATGAGGAGCTGCCTTCCTTGTCAGGTGGTCCCTTGGTCCCTTGATGTGTACCTGTGACCACGGAAGAACATAGATCCTGGCGTATTCCTCCTCGAATTCCACGAGAGATGACTAGAGGACAACACATGCAAAGTGTGGACGGTGGACAAGTTAGGATTATTGATCCAAACAAAGCCACACAAATGTAAATCGACTTCGGACACTACAGGAATGATTGACTGTCAGGATTTCCGCACAGCTGATAATACGACAAAATGGTGTTTGTTGGGGCCCGCTACAAACACGTAAGGACACACGAGCACGGATACAAGGTCTTACATACCCGAGGAGCAGCTGCATAGCCTCTGGTCTCAAGTGTCCGCTGACGTTCGGATCGTTGAGGCTCGCATGCTAAACCCTATGATAAAACCGTAATGGAAATGTAAGGGATATGAAGTACTTACACCCTCCCCCCTTAGAGTCAATGTCAATTCTCCAGGAAAAGGGTCCAGTACGAGAGTCAGAGTACCCTAACACTCCATAGGCGTATCGGTCGCGTCAGCGGTGCCCTGGGAAGCGCTGGGATCCCTTGCTCTAAGTGGAGGACCGCGAGGTCCATGTGCTGGAGTCCACCCAAGATCGTTCTCAAGGCCCGGAAGTGAGTCGTCGGTGGGCCCGTGGTAGATCTCAGGTGGAACTAAATCCGTCTAACTCTTGCGCGGGTTGTTTCTGGCCTCTATGTGGAAGGCCTTAATTCTCAGGGTGTCTCCTCGCCCCTCAGGTCTTTTCCCTTAGGGCATTCAACACAGATGCCAGTAACAACCCGCGCAAAAGCAACACGGATTTAGTACCACTTGAGGTCTACCACAGGTCCGCCGGTGACTCACTTCCGGACCTTGGAGACGATCCTGGGTGGACTCCACATGGTCCTCGCGGTCCTCCACTTAGAGCAAGGGATCCCAGCACTTAGCCGGGAACTGCTGACGCAACCGATACGCCTATGTAGGTTCAGGGTACTCTGACTCTCGTACTGGGCCCTTGTCCTGGAGAATTGACATCGACTCTGAGGGGGGAGGGTGTGAGTACTTACGTCTCCATTACGTTTCCATCAAACATCTTATATCTCAATGTTGGAATATAGGGTTTAGCATGCGAGCCTCAGCTATCCGAGGTTAGCGGACACTTGAGAGCAGAGACTATGATAAGACCAATATCCGTGCTCATGTATCCTTACGTGTTTGTAGCGGACCGCATTATTTTGTCGTATCATCGGCTGTGCGGAAATTCCGACAGTTTCCTGTAATGTTCGGAGCCGATTACTTTTGTGTGGCTTGGTTTGGGTCAATAACTTGTCCACCGTCCACACTTCGCATATATTCCCCTCTAGCATCTCTCGTCTCAAATACATTAGGATTCGATTGCACTGGAGGAATGCGCGATTAGGGCAAAGGGCAAATGAGGTATCCTACAGTAGTTACATCGGACTATTTCACCTAAATCTCGCCGGGTACCATTATCATACGAGATCCCGCCATCATGGACCACCTCCGGAACATTATTATCAGACTCTTTGCATCTGGAACTGGGAGGCAACCCGTTAGTTACACACGAGCAAACGCAGTCACTGACAGCACCCCAGGCTCAGCTGAAGTAGTTCGATGGGAGGGCAGCTGACGACCGATTAGAATTGACAGTGCTTCATCCGTCTTACAAGGCGATAAACGCATAGTTCGATCCCTATAAGCACCTGCCACAAGGAGGCCAAAACGTTTATAGTTGTTAGAGCGACGAGTTACATTATATAATACATGCCAGTAGCACATCAACAGAGCGTCCAGCCGGAGACAGCAGAGTGTTAAATGGAGCATGAGGACATGTGCTTGCTCGACATAGGAACACAGATCATCACACCAGCGATAGCAAGGACGAAACACCAATGAGAACGACACTGTACTCGGATCTTCTCAACCGCCATCGACTGGCCGCGCCATTGACGTTCGAATTCAGAGTACCATTATTAGCAAGTGGGTCCGGGAGAGGGGCGATAGTGTTAGGGATACCGGAGGTAGCCGGTATGTTAGCGCTCGGCGCAGATGTTGCAGCCGAGTATGTTGCGCCGTTCGTTGTGAGACGACCGTCCACACCACTGAGTCTAGCAAAGCCGACTGAACCGGAGATCGCTCCTGTCAGAGAGTTCTCAAATCTGGGGCCAGGGTTGAATAAGCGAGGGTGAACGAAGGGGAGATCAACAGACCTGAAAACAGAATAGACGTTCTTCAAGAATGCATCACCCACAAGCCAGGCAGGGCCACCGGCACCGATGATTTGGTTGTCGAGTATGCTTCCAAGGACGAATATCGCAGACAGGCACATCCCCTTGAGGCCAGGAGTAGTTGATACATCGTCCAAGATCAGATCAATGCCGGTAAAGTTGTAGACCTGCCCACCGAACTTGAAACCAAGCGAGACCGTATTCATCGCGCTGCAAGCTGTGAAGGTGATCGCACGATACCAGCTCAATTGTCCAATTGTAAGTCCATTAAGACGAAGGATGCTCACGAATCAAGTAGTATCCCTCGTAGCGGGGATCAACTACGCCAGCAGGTATCGAACCATTTATGCGGGCAAACATTACGTCCAGCACCTCCTTCGGCCCGCCTGCACCCAGCCAAAAGATCAGACTGCACCATCGAGATGACCATTTCTTATTTTCCACTCACCAACGAGCGTGGTACCGGTATCAATTATGGCATCCTTGGCGTTTACCGGGAGCGTCATCTCTTGACCATTCAGGACGATGGAATCCATAGGTATTGTCCACCAGTCGACCTGAGATAAACGGATATAATTGATTTCCCCAGTGAAGAGACTAGAATTGACGCCGCCAAGAGTGAACTGGCCGCCCGGCAATTCTTGGGTCGATAGTTGCTGGGGTGTACCCCAGTACCTAACGGGGTGGTCGATCGATAACGATATCAAGTACGCAAGCGGTCCCAAGACCATCGGAGAAACCGAAGAGTAACACAACACGTCGCGAGGGTCGTAGCGGTTAGTCCAGACTAAAAAATGATATCGACCACAAACCTAGAGAGCCAGAAGGCAAACAAAGTTTGGTCTGGGCCAAGTTGACTATCTCGAATGAGACGAATCCACCACGGAACGGTATTGGGCGTCGCCATCAAAGCGGGAAAGCCAAGACCGAGGATGCCGGATACCGTTCCTTGAAGGAACCCTTGTGACGTTTGTGACGCGGTGGAAATCCTCTGGACTAAGCGTCAGAAGCGCTAGACAATGGTGTATTCCATTGGGGGAGGATAGGCGGTGAAGGATGCGATGTTCAAACTATACCTCTTTCTCGCTCTTAAATACGCCCATAGAAATTGTTTCATAGGCGAGATCGGCAACAATTGAGCCAGACCCATACCTAAGCTGTGTACTCTGTCCAAGTGGAGTGAACGTGGAGCTCTTGGATGAATCGAATCGTGCTCCATTTGAACACGCGATGCATTGAGATCCTAGAACCCAAGTCTCTCTGCGCAAAATGAGTAGGGTCAGTCACATGGGAGAGTACGCTAATGAGTGATGATAGTGTGCCGCGTTAACTCCCCGCGCAAACGGGGTGGCCCAACTCGATGGCTTCTCCCCCAGCATGCAGCTTGCGCTGGCGACGACAACAGAGCCCCCTTGAAGGAGACACGTGGAATATGGTGGGCATTCTTGTGCCAATACCGCACATAACGCACACTCAAGTGCGCCAGTAGCCGACAAGAAACCGCTACTCACGAACTACCGGTGTCGGGGATAACGCTGAACTGTTGTGGTGGAGTACCAATGTTGATCGATACCATGTAATTGCTATCCCAGAACTGATCGACGAGCCCGAATGTGCCGACGGCCCGCTTCGCCAGCTCTTCGCGGCGTTCAATCGCCTTTACCGCTGCAACCCTCGCATTGCCGTATCCAAATCTTGCTCTCAGGCCGTTCTTGACATTTTCCCAGTGAGATGGTGGGTGGTGAGAACCCGCGTTGTAAACAGTGCGCCGTTCTACTGGGAGGGTGAGGAGCGGGGTTGCTCCGCCGGCTTCTTGGACAAACAATGACAAGAAGAGAGCCACCAGGAGCGTTGTGAGAGGCAGTGGGAGCATCCTGGACGACGGAGGCCCCTGCTGGCAGAGATGGAGATGGAAACAACCAAGTTGCGAAGCGCCCATTGGCGTCGGCCCGACACCGCGGTCCACTCTTACTAGAAACAAAACGGTTCCGCAGCAGAAGAGCTCTCAGACGAGTATCAAGGCGCACCCTAATACTAATAGATACGTCAGAAGCCTAGTGTCTTCCCATCTTCCCATACCAGAACACATCGACCACAAAGGGCGTATTCTGCATGAGACGGTGCATGCCACTGTCCGTTGCTTATCTCTGATATCGCATCCTCTTCCCTGTCATTAATTTAATATCATCTTGGAGTTCTCTGACTTGGTAGACGCCGTTCATGCCTCGTTCACGCATCGTTCTCCTTATAGGGAGATATGAGCGCAAAGAAGCACTGGGGCACTTTGTCGCTGTTTGTGCAGGAACCCATGATGGATAGAAGTTAAGTTTGACCGGTATCGTACGGGGTAAGACGACAACTGACCTACAGCTTTGTTGGGAATTGAACCGTTGAGGTTGGGAATTCGGCTTGGTATGGACATAATGTCTATATACTTGTTCAGCATGGAGTGACCTATCTTCCCTGTCATTCGTTGAACCCATATTTTTGATCCAGTAAGTCGTGATAGCAAACTGAGGTTGTATTAAAAGTAACTAAAGTGAACGCGCTACGGTAATGTATCAGACACTAGGAGCCACTAAACCAACAGAGCGATAGACTTACAAACTGAGTCTGAAATGTCCTACAATCGAGTAGTTTTAATATACGGTACCATCGGACTGGCTGTGACTAGAAAAAGAGATTGAAGCCAAATCCGTAATAGCCGTACACCCACGGAACTCGGCTGTCAGCCCACACGCATTTCCAACAAATATACGAAACACTGGACTTCCTTTGACACACTGCCACTAAACTCGGACACGTTACGTCGGCATAGAAGGGTGTTTCCCCATCCTGTTTGCCGGCCCCAAGCCAGATCCCCTGTCACTATTTATCTTACCCCCCTCGCAGCAATCTTGGAAAAACCTCGCTCCATCATCCTCCTACCTTGTATGTCCCACTCCAATCCTCGTCTTGCTAGTTTACAAGCGTCGATTCGGATTCACAATACGGGTCTGACTCAATTAGTGACGGAACGGGAGAAAATGTGGCCTCCTGTACTTTTCAGTGCAGGACAATGCGAAGCTGTGGGTGTGTTAGTAGTCATTGTACTATTGTGGCTCACACTTTCGTTATCATCGACAGTTGCGTAAGTATGAACTCCAAATAATAACAATGGTTGTCAATCTTGCCTTGACTCGCGCTTCTTTGTCAGGACTTGACAGCGTTGGCAATCCACCTCCCGGTCCCACGTTGCCCCTCCATCCCCTCCCGATCATGGACTCTACCTCGCTAAACATGGCGACTCGATCACTCAATGCAGCCAACGTGTGGGCATCTAGACAGCTAGCTAGCGCGGCGTGATTGTCTAATCACCTCCAAGTCTGTATTTAGACCGTGCGGCGCTTCACTACGATATAGGTCACTGATCTTGCGCGTCAATACAGAAGTCATGTTGCAAGGTGTTGTAAATTCGAGGTATGAGCTGGAGTTGCTTGTGGGAAATTAGGAGATAGAATTACGGAAGGAAGGCAACCGGACCTGGACACCAGCCCAACGCTCGTATGTCCCTTGTTTCATCACTACATACACTCAATGAAGGCTGTGCATGTGTAGAGAAAATTTCCCAGCATCGGAGATACGCGGGGAGACCCAAAGGATCACCGGTAATCTGTCTTGGGCGAATAACCGACAGGCGAACGATGTAATCGACCTACAAGGGCTTTTGATGACTATTGGAGCTCCAACAAGCATGAGTTCACTGTACCGAGTCAGCCGTGATGACCCACTACTCCGCTCATGTCTGACAGAGAAGACCAAGGGTCGTTGGGTTTGGACAGCCTCATGGACCTCTAGAATTCCAGTTCTCTGCGAACGCTACCGTTATTCGTTTTGCAACAACCCACCGCAGCCAGCTAAGAACGGCGGCATAGGCGGAATCTTTACGCCCAACGCTCCACGAACTTGAAGGGCTGATAAAAAAATACACCCCACTGATGAATAGATCAGTGGAGGGGGCTTTGGTATCAGGTATCCAACTTGGCACCGTATTCGCTGAAATCCGCGCTCCGTTTGGAAACCAGCAGGACCTTGACCCCTTTTAATCACAAAGGCTGCCTTCGGTGTTGCCAAGTCACATTTGAGGTTCG
>Ga0307513_10004561_pt1 | contig 18470 bp, 19 predicted proteins | sample 15_EM_MG_FD_202174 | JGI IMG/M metagenome (GOLD analysis project Ga0307513, IMG submission 202174) | Populus trichocarpa ectomycorrhiza microbial communities from riparian zone in the Pacific Northwest, United States - 15_EM | ecosystem: Host-associated > Plants > Roots > Unclassified | place...
TGCGCCTACGCCGAGCGTTCCTCATGATACCACAAACCCCCACCCACCCCAGCAAATTGCAGCAGGGGGATCTCGGGATACCCGCCCCCCAAATGCGACGAATACGCCCCACACGCCCAGCCCCGAACCACACAACAAGCCTGAACCCCCGACGCACACTGCCCCCCGACTTAGGAGAGGCCGTTGAGGGCGTAACAGAACACGAACTTGAACGTCTTGCCACTTCCCGATTATTTTTTTCACGCCACACCAAAAATTCTACACGCTTCCAAGCCGTCCCGTATTCTCTTACCTTTTCGCGTCAGCTACACACGTCCTAGGCGTCTCATAGTCTTTACATTTTCGTGTTCCTATCCCCTGTATAATAGGCGATCAATTCCTTGTACCCCCTTACTTTGGCGTCCGGTAGTGGCTACTTTTAGAATCTCGTTGCCAGTTACTGTATTTGTGCACATCGCGTTAGTAGACATGATTCGCGTGGGTCAGATTATTCACAAGGTTGTGTTCCTTGCATACAGATTTCAGGGGGCTGAGTGGTGCTGATTCGCCGTTCGGAGATGAGAGTAGATACTCCAAATCCTCTTTGGGCGTGGGGGGTGTTTTCTGTGCAACCTCGTCGTCAATCAATCCTGATTGCGGCTAGCTTTCGCCCAGCTGGCGACATTTGCGCCACGATCATTTCGCTTATTTTTTCCGACGCCCGACACCTGCGTGTGGGGTCCTATGGATTTCAGCTTCAAAGCTCAACTTGAACCTTCACGATCCCAAAGCCCGATTTCGTAGGCAAAATCTCGACCTTCGGACTTTGCGTTCCTTGTAGTTCTCCCGACACCAGTATTATGTGTCCTATGAATGTTACAATTGTCTGTGTAGCAGGCGCCGCTACGATGGCAATCATTCCAATACAGATCGTAGGCAATTCTTTGACTCTCATACCGCGTGATAGTCTGTGCATAGTTATGTCCGGTGTGGCGTGAACCACATTGTTGGATTCCTCTCAATAGGTTTTCAAGGAGCTAAGTGGAGCAGATTCGCCGTTCGGAGATGTGAGTAGATACTCCTGATCATCCTCTTTTGGCGTAGTGTGTTTCCCGGGCAACCTCGTCGTCAGCCCATGCTGCTTGTAGCTAGCTTTCACTCAGCGACATTGACGCCACCGTGGTTTCTCCTTTTTTTCTGACGCCCGACCCCCGTGTGTGGGGTCCTATGAAGGTCTTGAATTTCAGCTCCAAAGCCCAACTTGAGGCTTCACGATCTCAAACCCCTATGTTGTAGGGAAATCTCCTGCATCGGACGTCCCGTCTAACTCTCCTGACGACAGTATGATGTGCCCTACTCATGTTGGGATTGTCTGCGTCGCTGGCGTGGCCACAATGGCAATAATGCCAATACCGATCGTGGGCAATTCTTTCACGGTCATACCGAGTGATAGTCTGTGCATAGTTATATCCGGTCTGGAGTCAACCGCCTGCGTCAGAATATTCACAAGGCAGTACTGTATCCCTTGAATACAGTTTCGGTTGGTGGTTATGATTCGACGCTGGGAGATGAGAGTAGATCCTAATCCTCTTTTGGCGTGGTGAGTGTCTCGCGAACAGCCCTCGTCGCTAACCGATACTGCTTGTAGCTAGATTTTGCATGTCCGGCGACGTTAGCGACACCTTCCTTTCGTCCATTATTTCTCACGATAGACCTCTGAGTCCGAATTCCTGAACCGTGGATATGGTATTGAAAGTTTAAACCCCTTTGTGTAGGCACATCTCTCCCTTGCATACCGAGTGATAGTAAGTGAGCCTACCACACCCCTAAATCCTAGCGTACAGGTATAAGACCTAACGCGTCCTCTTCGACGAAAGGAAAATACTCACTCCTCACTTCCATCAAACTCAACACATCCAATTATCAGATTGACTCCAATCTTTACCAACGTTCACTAACCGTCCTATATCCCACATGCATCCGAATTCCAGCAGTCAGCCAGCACCCCAGGTAGGCAATCTTAACGGGCGCAGGCGCAACATCATACCCGACTCGATGGGGTCGAGTCAGCCAACTCCACGAGTGGGCAATCTGAGCCGGGGAAGGCGCGACGTCAAACCCGACTCCATGGGATCGAATCAGCCAACTCCACGAGTGGGCAATCTGAGCCGGGGAAGGCGCGACGTCAAACCCGACTCCATGGGATCGAATCAGCCAACTTCACGAGGGGGCAATAGGAACGGGCGTAGACGCGACGTCGTACCCGCGGATAGGCTGTCCAGATCGGTAACACAACAGACCGAATCCGGCAGCTCCAATAGTGCTGAATCGTCGGGTCGTAATTCTTCCCCACCACCAATCGCGAGAGGGCTTCTAGCACGACCGGCCAAGCGCCTCCGGAGTAGCACAATTCAGACCACAGCATATACTGAACCTGAGATGGAGGCTGACGGACAAGGGCATATGGAACCCGTCCGCCTCAGCGACGATAGCAGCGATGAGTATCAGATGTCACATCCGGGCGAAGAAACTGAACCGGACACCGAACCCGAAGGAGCGAACCTCGGTGGTGCGGATGAGACAACACCTAGACGTCGTCGTGGGCCACGATTGGGGGAGACACACGGAAAGAATCGCCCAAGGACAGTGCGAATTTCGACCAACTCTGGTTCACAGGAGGCACGAATTGTCCCACCAACGCCCGCGGCCTGTGTGACCATAACTCCCGGTACGTCCTTGTCCCCGACGATATTCCCATCATCAAGCGTAGCACGGTATTCGTCTCCACTTGGCATCCCTAGCACAACAACGTCTGGTATCAGGAGCTCGAGTCCACCAGGCGAACCGAGTACAAGAGGAACTGTGTCTGTCCGGCATGTAATTAATTCGCGGCGAAACACAGTGACAGGCGTGGAGGGGGAAATACTAGGCGTAGCAAAGGATGTGATGCTTCAGTACACCCTTTATGTTAACCCACTCCCGAACCCGATTGCTTTGACGTCTGAGGTGCATAGTGTTTGGAGTCGCGCGCAAGATGAGATTGCGGATGCCGGAAATATTGAACCGTCGTCGAAGAGTATAGACATTGTAAGTCCGAGGTCACAACCATAAAGGGTGCTGCACTAACTACGAAAGATACGTCAAAAACACTCTGGCGTGCAGGCGCAGTCGGTCCATTATATAAATAATCATATACGGGAATTATACGGACTACCGGGCTACCCCACTGCCATCGCTCGTCGAGTCGAATCCCTTCTCGAGGATGACAGGTTCATGTGCCCCGCAAATGGGTATGAGGTGTGTATCCGCCCATCGCCCGTCGCCCAACCAGGACTTCCAATCACGACTGACTATGACCTGGATGCAGCCTATATCATTCCGGTTCCTCGCACCTCAGATTGCCGACGCCAGCTATGGTAAGTATTTCAATGGCAAGAGAAAGCTTGGGATGCTAGACCCGGAATTCATCAATTGTGTCAATGCTCCGATAGTGTGTCTCACTTGTGCGATCCGGTGCCATCAACTACGCGCATATCGACTTGGGGTGCATCAGGATCCCCCGGACTTCAACCCTGACTCAGTTGGAGGTAGGAGACCCTCAATGTCGCCCCCGTCCTTGGTTTTTGTTCTGATGACTAACCAATCTTGCAAGATCTGTTCTTACGGCAGAAGAACACCTGGCGGACAGTACCACGGCCAACGCAGCAACTCATGCTCAGTAATCTGCGTGAGATGATTACAGACAGGATCCAGCAATATCATCGTATGATGCAGGAAAGTTGTGAAGGCTTTGCTGACAATCATGACGCAATTCATGCCGAACTGGAGCGTCAGCTATCCAGGCGTCAGCTCTCCAGCCGGAATCCAAGACCAGCTGCTGTGCGGGAACAGACACTGCTCAACAATCACGCCGGGGGTTTAGAGCACTACCGGCAGAGTCAAGATGCATCCCAGGGGAGCGAACTGTCGTTTGACTACAACCCGGCGTTGTTCGCCCAGGCGCTTTAGATGCAAGATTCAGATCCGGTGAGCCTAGGTAACTCACAGGAGCTGACGCTGGGACTAGTGCAAGAGGGGCAAGCGACCCCGGGTTTTGCCAGTCGGCTATCGTTGAGCCTAAACAACTCGCAGGAAAGTGACGCAGGCGTGGGAGAAAATGGTTTTTTGTACACTTGGCGATGCGTGAACCGTTGGGTTTATGGAATTTGATTTGCAGGAAATGGAAACTATTAGATTTCGGTTGGTCGATCTGGGGAGCCGTGAGGACAATTTGGGGTGTATTTCTGAGCGAGATCTGAGCGAGAGCTCAGAAATGTAGAATCGCCATGGCCAGGGTGTCCTGGACCCCCTGGTCACGGAAGTAGACTAGTAATAATAGAATATCAAGATGCGGATGAGGTTCAAAGTCACGATACAAGGGGCACCAGGGCCTCGAAGCTTTTGAGAATGGCACTCAGTAATACAAATGAATAGTGTAGCGATCGAGATGTCGTCTGGAATATGTGTGCTATCATGACGCCGTCGAGAGTATGCATGTGAGCTATCACAACGTTGTCAAGACGGCGTCTGGAATATGTGTGCTATCACGAAGCCATCGAGTGTATGCATGTGTGCTATGACGACATCGTCAAGACGGCGTCTGGAATATGTGTGCTATCACGACGCCGTCGAGAGTATGCAAGTGAGCCATCACGATGCTGTCGCGACGAACATGTGAGCTATTTGGAAGGCATTGGGAGCCTATGGCTGGACATGGCAATTGATGCAGAGGGGGTTCAAATATCGCTGGGTAGCATTCGGAAGACTAAGCATCGGGATAGTCTTCCGCATGCTAGAGTGGAGTTAGATTCCGCCATGACGAGGGAGGCGCAGGAAGGAGATCGTCGGGATGCGGGAGAGCTTAGAGTCTGAGGGCATGTGGACGCATGCGCTTGGTGGTAGACGTCGTCGGGACGTCGAGGACCCAGGGGTAGATAGGGAATGGCGTCCGGACGTGACGTCTGGCCGACGTCGAGTCCCGAGTAACGGTTAACGTTCTGAGCGTCCTGAGCGTCTGATGCACGGGACGCTCAGGACGCATATAATAAATTTTGCTGATGTAGCTATAGACTTCGCTGGCCCCTTTAACAAATCTGATGGCTATACATCTATCATGGTCATAATGGACCGCTTTACCTCATACACATATCTCCTCCCCCTCAAGAACCCGGCTACCTCTAAGACGCTCTTCAAAAAGCTTCACAGCACAATCTTCGATGTCCATGGTCTCCCCCTCAGCATTCTCCTTGACCAGGACTCTCGCTTTACCTCTAAGTTTCTGTCACAGATGATGAAGTCCCTTGGTATCCAGGTCTGGATAGCCACCCAATACCACGACCAAACGAATGGCCAGGTTGAGCGAAGGATCCGCACCCTCAAACAGCTAATAAGGAACTTCGTTAACCCCAGAGAGAACAACTGCTCCAGCGCCCTCCCAGCTATTACAGCAGGCATGAACGGCACCCCCCATGAATCTCTAGGCATCTCGCCATACCAGGCCCTCTATTGACGCCCCTTGAAGATATTCAACCCTGTCCAGAAATCCGCCAGCAAGGTACCAGCTGTGGACGATATCTTAAACGCCTATGAAGCAAGAAGAATAGAAGTAGATATGGCCAGAAAGCATCAAACCTTCCGCGAGACTGTCCAGGCAGACACATGCCGCAAACTCCTAACGGAACCATTCAAGAATGGCAGCACAGTTCTCGTTAGAGGCCGCCCTTATACCTCCTCCCCTGAACGATCCAAGAAGCTAGAACCACGCTGGTTTAGACCATTCAAGGTCCTAGAACACTGACCTGACACAGACAACTACAAGCTATACCTTCCGCTGAGAATGGCCTGCCAGAAACCCTACTTCCACGTCTCCTCCCTTAAGGAATCCAGAGGGAACGATCGCGATAGATTCTAGTCCCATAGAATAGACAAGCCAGCACCCATCCTAATCGACAACGCAGAAGAATGGGAAGCAGAGCAGATACTTACTGACCGCCGCCAGAACAAGAGGCACGAATTCCTGGTCGACTGGAAAGGCTATGAGCGAGCTGTGGAGTCCGGGGAACCTATTGAGAACCTCGACCACTCCCTGGATCGCATGCAGGAATACGGGGACACAAACCACGCGGACGAACAGACGCCCCAGATCACCTCTCACTATATCAAAGCTTTCGGGGAACCCATGGAAGTTTCCTCCACACCCTGTACCGCAAACTATTGCCCAGACAACTTGTGGAAACCCTATGACAATGAGAAATATGATTCTAGCAGCTCTGAGCAGGACTATTTCCCCACAGATGACGACAGCCTCCTATGGCACACCGAAGAGAGCGCTGAAGACAGTGAGGACTTTGGAATGATTGTTGATTTTTCAGAATAAGGGAATGTAACATGTGTACATGGTCCGGTACCGGTACCCAGGAGCGGGCAGTGCAGGATTTCTTATGTTTAGTTGATTTATATTTCATTTATTTGATTTGATTTGAGCTTCGCCGCTGTCTCTGAGTCAGATAAGCTATGCTATCATATTGCTATGTTTAGTTTGCTTTGCTGGAAGTTTATATTTAGGATTCCGGATATGGAATGGTCATCTAGCACTGGTGGAGGCTGAGGTGTGTTTCTTTCCTTAGTCTTGCAGGATTTCTGGATTCCAGTATATGCACAGCTACTGGTAATGATCGTGATTGCAGGAAGGCTATCGCTCTTTGGGTTTGTATTTAAACGAGTCTCCTGGCTAGCAGGAGATAGCAGACTTCGACAGACCTTCAGTCTAAGAATACACTTGGTTGAACGGCAATCCCGGAGTTCTATTTGTCCTTCAATAATTATCTCTTTTCTCCCATCCCTTGAAGCCTCCCTTAGTACCAGTACTAGCAGGCCTATCCATTACCCTGGCGGGAATAGCTTGCATAATTATGCGCGAGGTATATGCCACTATGGGGGAGAGCATATATCCGAACCCAAGCTTCCTGAGTAGGGACTTCCCGGAGGCCTCTGGGAGACTTCTCAGGAACCACAAAGAGTTCACGTTTCAAGATATGGCTAAATGATTGGAACAATGATTAGAGAATCAGTTCTCTACTCTTACTAATGCATACGCATTATGCATTGATAGATGAATATCGGACTTGATCACTCCATATTCATGATACTATTGGTATGTAGGCATTTAGACTGCATATTACATTATAGTCTATCAGGACGAAGTGATCGAAGACTGACTACTGGTGGAGTGGGGACACCCTCAGAAGAAATAGCAGTCGGGAGATTCTCAGAGTCGTGCGGGGCAAGATTCAGGGTCAAACAATGTTCGCATTTTGTTCTGACGAACAGAATTTCTAGAAACATACTTCTTTACTAGAAAAGTCAAAATAGCGTGAACATTGGTATAAATAGTAGAGCTCTCCCCGATGGTTGAGAACATCATCAAGCAACGGAGAAGAGACCTTAACAATATTATAAGTTATTACGATATTTTTCTCTGACTTTATCAAACAATTCTTGTTGAGCCTTCCTCACCTATAATCTGTTGTCTCAAATATCCTCGGCCTACTTAGCCCAGAATCCTACCGTGTTAGCTACCCTGTAACACTATATTGTTATTCTTCAGTCACCAAGGCTCCTATGTGGACAAACATTCTCATCTGCTTTATCCGTTATTACCATTTTTTCATCCTTGAGGATACACTACAGGCTGCCATTGTCGCACCTGAACCCACGATCACTGAAGATTCAGGTTCTTTAGACGATTGGGAACCTGAATCTGAAGGAGTTATAACTTTACCTTGTTCCTCTGCTTCCCCACCTCTGGGCTTGTCTCGACCTTCCACCCCAGAGACTATTATTCTTTCAATGCAAGCCATCGAACAAGTAGATCGAAATCAAAAGGTTCTTCAGAACCTTCATCAGCAAAAAAGTGTTTACTCCAGACAGATAGGCATTGCGTCCTGACGCAGGAAATCCGCCTGGAGCATCCTGTCCACCCAGCGCACCCTCAGAGGGCCGCGGCCGAATGGTTGCATCCTAGTCCGTTGGGTGCAATACAACCCGCATCCTGTCCGCCCAGTGCACCTGGATGGGCCATTTCACAACCTAATCTCCCGAAGAACACCAAGGTAAGCGACTAGGGGGGGTATCCATTGGGGATCTCCCCCTGCCCCTGATCGCCTCTACTTACAACTGACTACTTCATCACCAGACAAAGACTGTTCAGACGAAAAAGGGGCTTAAGATAGGATGACTAACCATCTATTGTCCCGGTAACGACCCAAAACATACCCCTTATTTAATCACCACTAACAAGGCACGCAAAAGGCTTCTAAGTTCTTTCACACCTCACATCAAGCTTCATGATCGAATCAGTGGAACTATTGAATAATATCAACCTTGGGAGAGGGGCATGCTCTTGCATCCAGGTTGACACTATGCATGACCGCTAAGCGAGCGGATTTCAAGGAGGCCCCTCCTGACTCTAGCGGACATCTGCTAGTGCCCGGTGAGCTATCTGCCTTTGTCTGCCTGCTGACCACTATAGCCATGCGGACGCTCCGAAACCTATACCATTCGATTCCCCTCGACGAGCGGACTCCAATGAGACCCTTCCCGACCCTGGCGGACATCTGCCCGGTTAGGTATCCCCCTTTTTCTCCCTGCTGACCTCTATAGCCATGCGGACTCTTCGAAACCTACACCATTCGATTCCCCTCTGCCTGCGGATTCCAACGCACCCTGTCCCAACGCTGTCCGACCACTGGTTGCAGGGTTATCCATTCTTTTGTACTTGAGTTCCCCGGGTAGGTAGCTTCAAATTGTTAGCTATTGAGTGCTACAGGCATGCGGACGCTTCGGGGCCTATACCATTCGATTCCCCTCGGCGAGGGGACTCCGATGGGACCCTCGCCGACTCTGCCGGACATTTGCCCACTGAGATTTCAGCCTTTTTCATCCAACTGACCGCTATAGATACTAGGACTCTTCGAAACCTATACCACTCGATTCCCCTCGACCGGCGGATTCCAACGCACCCTGTCCCGATGCTGTCCGACCGCTGGTTGAATGGCTATGCATACTTTTGTACATAAGTTCCCCGGGCAAGTACTTTCACATTGTTGGCTGCTGGGTGCTACAGGCATGCGGACGCTTCGAGGCCTATACCATTCGATTCCCCTCGGCGAGCGGAATTCAATGAGACCCTTCCCGTCTCTGGCGGACATCTGCCCGCTGAGGTATCTGCCTTTTTCATCCTGCTGACCTCTATAGCCATGCGGACGCTTCGAAACCTATACCATCCGATTCCCCTCGACCGGCGGATTCCAACGCACCCTGTCCCGATGCTGTCCGACCGCAGGTTGAATGGCTATGCATACCTTTGTACATGAGTTCCCCGGGCAAGTACTTTCACATTGTTGGCTGCTGGGTGCTACAGGCATGCGGACGCTTCGAGGCCTATACCATTCGATTCCCCTCCACGAGCGGACTCCAATGAGACCCTTCCCGACTCTGGCGGACATCTGCCCGGTGAGGTATCTGCCACTTCATCCTGCTGACCTCTATAGCCATGCGGACGCTTCAAGACCTATACCATTCGATTCCCCTCGACCGGCGGATTCCAACGCACCCTGTCCCGATGCTGTCCGACCGCTGGTTTCAGGGTTATCCATACTTTTGTACTTTAGTTCTCCGGGCATGTACTTTCACATTGTTAGCTACGGAGTGCTACTGTTTTCTACACTAGCTTTAATAAATATATACCTATTTTAGTATCTAAATGACTCAAATAAGTAAATATGAGTAATACTGGATGGATCTTTCCGAACAATTTGGATATTCTCCACAGTTTTCACTATCTCATTCAAAGTCCTCGAAGGTAGAGTTGTTGAATTAGGAGGTATCTGATGATAGCCAGTTACACCTGAGTACTTCCACTATTCTACTATCCTATCAGGTTGCGTCTGGAGAACCTTTCTGCGTCCGGTACCTTCTGAGTCCTTGGTTGCGTCTGGTGCCTCCGGGCGGCATGGACCCCTGTTCACTAGCACCCCCCAATAGACCGCACACCCAGGACGCGAGTTTACGTTATATGCGCCTGGACCGCCGGACGAACAGGGAGCACGGGGTGCGTCCCGGTGTGGCCTTTTTCTTTTGCTGATGTTATTGACGCTGAAGAACAAAATTGGTGGGTACCACCCGAAGGGTCCTTTCGTCACCCTTCCCCTACTATAGCGAAGGGGCTTAAAAAGGCTCGATGATCCGGGAGAGTTAGAAATCTCCTTCCTAATTAAAGGATCACTAACCTCTACCATGGCCCTCGCAAGCCCCAATTCTCCTCACCCGGAACTCATCCGAGATCCTGATCAACCCCTGGAGGATGACGATACTTCCACCCCTCATCCATCCTCATTCGATCAGTCCTCCCGTGCTATGACCACTATCTCAAATCCAGGATTGGTAACATATTCCCCCCTGAGTCGCTCGCATAGTGCGCAATTCGGCGTCGATAAAAACCCGTCACGATCAAACCCCGGTCAACGCACAAGAAACGCTACAAATCATATGGAACTCCTTAAGCCACACATAGGACTAGTCTTCCAATACATTTCTTCATCGATCAACCAAAGTAAAGACGAAAACTTGATAGTCCTGGATACATTATCGGAAGATACTAGGGCCCAATAGACTAACCTACAGTTATTACAAACAAGGTTAGAAAAGGGGGAATTAATAGTTGACAAGGAACTCGCGGATGCTAGAAAAGCACTAGCAACTCTCGATGGAGCAAAGCTTGACGAACAGGAACAGCTAAAAATAGCTATTGTACAAGAATTTAGCCACCAAGAAGCTCAGCAAAAAGAAAATGCGAAATCTTCGGAGGTTTGAGATACAATATTGGAAGCTGAAGTAATATGCTTAATAGCTCAATTTGCTGAACAACTAAAAAAGCAGGACACCGAATGGCAAAGAGTCCTGAGACACCAGGAAGACCGTGCTGCTGAACTATTCAATCAACAAAAAGCCAATGCAGCCAAACAGCATCAAAAAGACCGTCAAGCAGCAAAGGAGCTTCTGGATAAACAAAATCATAAATTCCAAAACACCATATAAGCTTTGACGGACAGAATAGATCATCACGAAAAGCCCAGCTTTACCATCTGGCCTACTGGGGCAGGTGATGGCGATCCAGGACCCCCAAACTAGGGTCAATTGAATTCTTGAATTCCTCCAAATAATCCTAATCCGGATAAACAATCAGCTTCTACTCCAATACAAGATAAAGGAAAGGGAGTTGACAGTGGAGGAAACTTCCAACCACCGCCACCACCACCTAGTAATATTGGTGGTGATCCAGACCCAAACTCAAGTGACCATGACGACGATGATGACAAAGGAGGAAACGATGGCAGGGGCAGAAGAGGCGGACGTCCGGAACGCAACGCTCAAAGACCATCGGTTCCTAGAGACACATCTCCCAGTAGGAGAGGCTTATTAGAATTCTTACAACAACTCAGTACACCAAATCGATCAATAAAAAATGCGGCTGAACCCCCTTACTTCTTTTAAGGCGATGATAACCAGGATGTTAGACACTGGCTAACCGCATGTAAAGATTATTTTGATCGAAACCTGTACCAATGGGAGAACTACTCTGATTGCATTGTTTTCGCGCTGGGTAAAACCAAGGGAAACAAGGTAGCCCCTTTCTCGGAGAAATATCGAAAAGTAATAGGAGGAATAGGAGGTTTCACTAGAGATCCCGATTATGCAACTTGGGAGAGATTCCGACAAGAAATTATTAAAAGATATGTCAGTGTCAAGGAAGAGCGACGAGCCCTAGAGGAAATGGACAGAATCAGCTATAAGGGCAAAATTGATACATACCTGCTCCTCCTCGAAAATCTCAACCTCAAGGCAGAACTCTCAGGCATAGCGTGAAGGGTCCATGTCGAAAGCAAACTCCCTCAAGAAATATTACGTCGCCTATCTCACATTTCATTTGCCACTGATGAAGACTGGATGGAAATTTTAAGAAAAGTCGGTAGGCAAGAAGAGGAACTCCAGGAAAGGGAAAAATTCACAATATCCCTAACAACCCCACACGCACCCCCTCCTAAGCGAAAACGAGAAGAACCCGACAAAGGTTTCAATACCAAATACGAAAAAAGGAATCGGACAATAAAGCTGGAAAAGGACCTTCTCGATCGAAAGCTTCTCGAAATAACACCGCAAAAAATAAAATTAATGCCGCTGCGAAGGACAAGCATACCGATTGGAAAAAGGCACACAATGGAATCAAGGACGATGTGGTTGAAAAACTAAAGAAGGAGAAATGCTGCACCCGTTGTAGCATGGACAACCACACCTGGAGAAAATGCCGTAAGCCAATCTTGGTTGCAGCAACCCTCGCATACAAAAATAGGGGAAACCCTAAACAACCATTTAAATCAAGAACTAGCACACTCGCAGTGCACCAACCTCCTCCAGCATAACAAGAACAAGCTGCAAAGGTTAACTTAATACGACGGGAAAGGCCATCGCTAATCTGGGAATTATCCAATACCGCAATGTCATAGGTGCACGCGTCGCAAAATATCTAAGTATTTTCTTTCCTCAGTCTATAAGTCCTTATTTATCTCGCGTAGAGGACAATCTAGGACGGATGTCAATGTGTCCTTAAGAATGACAAGAACACGAGTAAGTCGCGTTCTAGAGTCGAGATGCCAGCAGATACCACTTATTCTTAAGGCAAGCAGGAAGTAATTACAAAGATTTTTTCACACACATTACACCTCGGAATGTTTCGGAAACTCTTGGCAAACTCTTGGCACTCCTACAAAATTTATCGCTGCAGAATGTGGAGATACCACAGCTACAGGAACCGTCGAATATGGAGTAAGTGGACAGGTGGATGGGTACCTTCCCGAGAAGGAATCTGGGGTTTTGCCTTCTGAGAAAGGACTTTTGAGTTGCCCCCCGAAGGAGGACTTTTTCTTTCCCCCGAAGGGGTCAGGTATTCCTAATTTGGAACAGTTTTTCCCATTTTTTCGACTTGGGTGTCTTGGGATAAGGATCAGGGGTCGTGAAACCCACTGGGCTTTCCCGGGCTCAAGGTGCCACCAATACAAATTACATTTGTTGATGCCAGAGACGGAACTCGAACGCCTGACCCTACGGGTGAAGATAGGTGGGCCTGCCCTATCTCACCAACTAGACCATGGCGAATGGTTCAGAAATACCCTTATATGATCACGTATTATACCCCAACCTCGCGTAACCTCAAAAACACCAAAAACGCGTTTAGGCAACAACACCCCAAACAATGAAACAACAAACAAAGTCGCTAAGACAACCACGTTACACGAAAGCTAAGTTTTGTTTACTTTTATTGTTTCTTTATTTTAAGTTTGTTGTTTTATGCAGGATTGCTTGGCGTGGGGATTTGGCTCATTTAGTGAGCTTTATATCTTCGGGAACCTCTCGGCAGGGGGTAAAGCCCGCTTGTAGTGGGTTGCCCGGAAGTACAAAATATTTTAATCATTTATTATAGAAAGTTTGTCTGAGGAGACCTATCAGGTCGCAACAACGCGGGCGTTGTAAAAAACACCCAACTATACAACGCCTACAATGCCTTCTAAGCGAGGTAAACGACAAACTTCTAGTCGCATTAAGGGAACTGATATTATAATCAACGAACCACAACGCTATGAATGTCCTGAGGGACACGCACACATTTACATCCTCGGCAAACGCTATTGAATCCCTGTCTTGTTAGACTCTTGATCGAATATTTTTCTTATCAAAGAACAACTCGTTAAGGACCTTCACATTCCTCACCACTCTCGGTCTGATGCAGTCCAAATCCAAGGTTTCACTGTAGAAGCAATCTCTGGCGGTGGATCACACTCTACAAAACCTCTCTACCTAGAAATAGGGACAAACAAACACTTGTCGCTTGTTTCCTGCGAAATAGCGTTAGCTGGCAAGTACAGAATGATTATACCTTTTGGGTGGTGGCATCAAGAACACCCGATAAAAAATATTGCCAACCCAGATGCGTAGTGCTTTGATGATACTGACTGCTAACCCCATCTGCTCCCCGAGGATGAAGGAATCTTGGTAGAATTGGATGAAGATGTGCTAAACGATCCCAACGCAGTGGTCATAGGCAGGATTGAAAGGATTGATGAAGAAAAGGTTACTATCATCGATCGCCTGCCAGATGAATACCACGATTACCTGGACCTATTCAGACCTTCTACAGCAGAAAGACTTGCGCTCAGCCGTACCTTTGATCATGCCATCGATCTCAAACCAGATACCCAACCACCTTGGGGCCTGATATATCCGTTATCACAGAAACAGCTCGAAGCCCTTCGGAAATACCTTGACGATATGCACAAACAAGAAAAGATTTCCCCCAGAAAGTCCCCCGCGGGCACACCAATCCTTTTGGTACCAAAGCCTCACCTTCGCTTACGGTTGGTTGTTAACTACCGAGGCTTGAACAAGGTTACAGTACACAACATATACCCCATCCCCTTAATGCCAGAATTGAGAGATCAGGTCCGTGACGCTCAGATTTGTACTAAGCTAGACCTGAAGAACTGCTTTCATTTAATAAGAATACAAAAAGGAGATGAATGGAAGACACCTTTTTGAACCCATTATGGCCATTACCAATATCGGGTTATGCCTTTTGGATTGGTTAACGCACCCACTACCTTTCAAGCCATGATGAACGAAATATTACAGGAGTTCCTAGATCAGGGATTTGTAGTATACATCGATGATATCCTAATCTACTCACAGACCCTAGAGGAACATATTATACTTGTTCGCAAAGTCTTACAACGACTTGGGGAATACTGAATGGCCATCTCCTTGGAGAAGAGCTTGTTTCATGTAAAAAAGGTGGATTTTTTGGGTCATGTGATAGCAACCAAGGGGTGACTATAAACGAGAAAAAGGTCGAATCAATTAAGTCTAGGAAAGCCCCTGCCTCGGTTAAAGATATTCAAATCTTTATTGGGTTTGCTAATTTTTACTGCTGTTTTATAAAAAACTTCTCGGCATTCTGCACCAATTACGAACCTACAAAAAGGGGACCCCAAGAAGGTTTCCCGTGGAAAAGAACAACAAGAAGCCTTTGAGGACCTGAAACGTCAATTCATATCGGCTCCCATCCTATGTCACTTCTATCCAGATTTGAACACCATGGTCGAAACAGATGCCAGTGACTATGCACTTGGTTGCATCTTATCACAATTCCATGGCAAAAGGCTTCATCCTGTGGCTTTCTACTCTGGCAAACTCTCACTGGCCAAACAAAATTATGACATTCACGATAAGGAGCTGTTGGCTATCGTTGTCACCTTCTTGAAATGGAGACATTACCTGGAGGGAACGGAAAAGCCAGTAACAGTCTATACTGATCATCGAAACCTCCAGTATTTCCTTACAACAAAAGTCTGGACGGATAGACAAATAAAGTGGGCTCAAAGATTATGTGGCGTTAACTTTGAAATAGTCTATCATCCCGGAGCCAAAGGGGGCAAGCCAGATGCTTTGAGCAGGTGGCCGGAGTACTGCCCTGAGGAGGGAGCTACACCTCGCGAACAACAAATTCTGCAACCCAAGCACTTCAGAAAATTCCAAATCACCATTGTATGGGGTTCAAAAGTGCAACAGCTCCAACAGGGATTGCCTCAAATGGAAAGGGAAATCGGGATTTGGGTACAAAGACTCTCAGAAGACCCATGAATCCCAACAAAAGGATCAAAGCTAGTGGCCGGACACGACCACTACAGTAGCGAAGACATTCACATCCCGGCAAATAACTGAGTACTGGTTAAGATTGACTTAGCCATCGCAGTACCAGAAGGAACCTACGGTCGCATAGCACCTAGAAGTGGTTTGGCAACTAAAGGAATCTCGGTAGACGCAGGGGTTATTGACGCTGATTATAGAGGAGAAATCAAGGTTCTCCTTGTTAACCATAATGATGTGAACTATGAAGTGAGAAAATGTGACCGGATAGCTCAGCTGATTGTGGAACAGTTGGATGATCAAGATTAGATGGAGGTACCGGGATTAGATGTGACGGAAAGAGCGGGAAAAGGTTTTGGAAGTAGCGGGTTAGGGAACGGAGTTGGAAGAGGTTCAACTGATGATGTGGTTCCTTCAAGCGGATGGCAACCGTCAGTTCTACGATTCCTTTGATATCAATCAACATCCTATATTACGCAAGGGCCACGTCCTCCTATCTCACGCAATTATTGCTAAGGCCAGCTTAAGGAAATTTGAAGAAGATTTTCTATCATCAGTTAAAGAAGCGGCAATGGAGGATGAGAACTGGATGCGGAGAAAGGAAGAGTTGGAAACCTTAACAAGGGAAGAAAAGGAACTACCTAAGCAATGGTCGATATCCGAAGGCCTACTCTACTACAAGGATCGACTATTCATCCCCGATAACGAAGAACTGCAAATCCTTATCGCTAAAAGCTGTCACGATTCCAAAATAGCAGGACATTTCGTACAAGAAAAAATGCATGGAAATTATCACGCGAGATTTGTATTGGAAAAGGATAACCGATTGGGTAAACGACTATGTCCGATCCTGTACCACATGCCAACAAGCGAAAGCCCTGAGGCATGCTCGCTTTGAGTTACAGAGTCCCCTACAAGTACCTTATGCAGCTTGGGCCTCTACATCTGTAGACTTTATCACGCAGCTACCAAACTCAGCAGGGTATACTCAGATTATGGTTGTACTAGACGGATTCACAAAAATGGCCTACTTTATCAGATTACAAGAAAACGCGACGGCTAAAAAGGTGGCAGAAGGATTCCTTAAGGAAGTATGGAAACTTCACGGGCTACCATCAGAAATCATCTCGGATATGGATAGGAAGTTTGCCAGTGAATTTTGGGAGTCATTGTGTAAAGAAGTTGGCGTTGAGAGAAAAATTTCGACACCTTATCATCCCCAAACCGATGGACAAACAGAAAGAGTCAATCAAGTATTGGGAGGGTACCTTCGAATATTAGTCAACTACGATCAGGATGACTGGTATCACCTCTTACCCCTAGCCGAGTATGCTTTCAATAACCCTGTCACAACGGCTCATAACATGACCCCCTTCTTTGCAAACTACGGCTATCATTGACAAACCCAATGGTTAAAAGAACGAGAAGCACAAAATCCAGGACCCAATCTTTATGCCCACTGGATGCAAACGATACATCAACAAGCGAGACAATCACTGGAAAGGACAAGGGAAGCACTGGGACGATATTATGATCGAAAAGCTAAGCAACAACCAGACTTTAAAGTTGGTGACAGGGTTATGCTCAATGCAAAAAATATCCAAACGAAACGCCCCTCTAAGAAGTTAGCTCCAAAACTTTACGGTCCTTTCAAAATCCTAGAACAAAGAGGAGAACTAGCCTACTTTACAAGTTAGAAATATCGGATCGATAGAAAATACACCAAGTATTCCATGTGGCGCTTCTCGAGCCCTACCGAACTTGCACTCGACCTGCCCGAGAACAACCACCGATGACCCGAGAAAAGATAGATGGAGATCTTGAGTAGGAGGTGGAAAAAATAGTCAAGAGTGAAATAATCTCTTATGAATGAAGAGTTGGTGGAAGTACCAGAACCTTTGAAGAACTAGGGTACTTCGTAAAATGGAAAGGATGTTGGGAAGATGAAAACACCTGGGAACCACCCGAGCATTTAGAACATGCTAAGGAATTGGTTGTTGGAATTTCATAGGAAGAATCCAGATATGCCAAATTTGGGCTAAGTAGTATTACAAGGAAAGGTTTTCCTGCCGTGGCCAAGTAAACGCGGAAGGTTTTTTACCCTACCTAGTAGAGTACTAAAAAGAATTTATATTTATCGTTATACATGTATTATATGGAGTTTGAGGTCAAACCCCTTTGGTGGGAGCTAATATTACCCTAGGAGGAATAGCTTGAATAATTATGCGCGAGGTATATGCCACCATGGGGGAGAGCATATATCCGAACCCAAGCTTCCTGAGTAGGGACTTCCCGGAGGCATCTGGGAGACTACGCAGGAACCACAAAGAGTTCACGTTTCAAGATATGGCTAAATGATTGGAACAATGATTAGAGAATCAGTTCTCTACTCTTACTAATGCATACGCATTATGCATTGATAGATGAATATCAGACTTGATCACTCCATATTCATGATACTATTGGTATGTAGGTATTTAGACTGCATATTCCATTATAGTCTATCAGGAAGAAGAGATCAAAGTGTAACGACCATACAGATAGGTAGCTACAGTGGACTAGACTCAAGCCGGTATGGCATACCAAGTGGTAACCATATTGAGGATAGGCCAGTATACTTAGTATACTACCGGTAGACATGAGTTGGTACAAGTGTCTACAAAGTGACCTGGTGACATAGGGTTAGACAGGGTAAC
>Ga0307513_10004562_pt1 | contig 18469 bp, 11 predicted proteins | sample 15_EM_MG_FD_202174 | JGI IMG/M metagenome (GOLD analysis project Ga0307513, IMG submission 202174) | Populus trichocarpa ectomycorrhiza microbial communities from riparian zone in the Pacific Northwest, United States - 15_EM | ecosystem: Host-associated > Plants > Roots > Unclassified | place...
GACCGAAGGTATATATAGAGATACATGACCGCCAAGAGCCAACAACCGGTTCTACTAACCCTACTGCTCAACCCCAACACATATGAGGATAGCTACCCGTACCTACTGCTACCCTAATATCTAACAAGGACCTGGATACAGCTTCTATAGCATTACGCTCAAGAGGGGAGCTAGCTCTGGCCCCGCCTATCCGGTAGTACTGTATATCTGAAAAGTACCACCTGAGTATAGTACCCCATTGCATCAACCGACAGGTTGGCTAGAGAGACGGTAATCCCAAAACTGAACCATGAAATGGCTGCTGGGGTCTCAATATCGCCTCTCAATTCCTTCCCGCGACTAGTAGAAAAATGGGGTGAGTTCTCGTGACATCATTTTGTATGAATGCCGCTCTGCATCTGGCTTAAGAGCCCTATCCGTGTTAATCTTCACCCAGCCAGCAACAAATTGGAGCGGAATGTATGTATTATTTTTATATTTCTTCTTTTTATGCATCAGTATTATGTTTACTACCTTGTTCTTTCCTTTGTTTTTGGTGTTCTTCCTTGTCGCTTTTCTTTCCTCTATTGTATCTCGGTTCGGATTGGTGGAACCGGAGATGGAAATGCAACCTAATAGCTATCAGATTGTGGGGTTGTAACGTTGCCGTGGCAGCGTGGTTGGTTGCGCGAAAGACTTTGTTAATAGCAGGTTCATGTACAGGAGAAGGTATCGGGAATCATAGGGATAAACTCCGTGCTTCATTGTTATTTTCAGGGTCTACAATATGTCCTATGTATTTTCCACTTCTAGCAATGATGGGATGTTAGGGGGACACTATCCATATAAGAATCCATTACCTCCAGTGGTCAGAGCAGGATAACACGCTTCTTTTATTATCTTTTACGCATATCCTTACTTCTGCTTGGCATACGAAATAATTGAATGGCGTGAAAAACTCTGCCCGGCAGTCCCCAGCAGTCCCCAGCAGTCCCCTACGCTAATTTGTCTTACGTTGTAGGGCCCGCCGTTCTTCAAAATGACCGCCGTCCTGAAGTTTCCAGGACGAGAACTGACAGCGCTTTGCCGCCCCGTCCCGTCCAGGGCTCTTGCAGTCGCCCCGTTAGACCCATCGGGGGCCCCGGACAGTTGAGAACATTGAGAAATTTCTCCTCTGAGGAATATAATGAGATAGGGAATGACAAACTTAAATCCACCCAATTAGTGGAATCATAGGTTTTCTCACTTCAACTTCTAAATTTGGGTGGGATTTTACGTGGAGATATCCTAGTCAAGGGATTAAAGTGGGGTATGGTTGTATCGTACAAGCCGACTTCTACAACTGTCGAGTATTATAGCACTACATACTGCCTAGGCTTGAGATCTTAAGGGGGTTGGGAGCGCCTTCCTCAATTTGGGGCTGGTTTTGGGTCTGTGGCCCAATAACACTCGGGCCCCATGGCCAGATAATTCAGAGATCTCGAAGGGGGTTTTCTATTGCGTTTTCTACTGGTAAGATATTTCGTGGCCCCATTCTTGTTGGAGCTTTAAAAAGACACAGGGGAATCAAGGGACGAAAGTGCGATTGCGATAGGCTCTAAGGGTAGTGGGATATGGAAGAATGGTGAGGTGTACTAGTTGGCTGCTCCCTCTGCTAGCTAAGGGCAGACCAGAAAAAAGATCTCTCGGTCTAACAAACGACACCACCAAAGTCCCGAAACTCGACTGACTCCAATGAGACCACACAAGGCTGGCATATCCTCCTGAACCCTAGGTATCCCAAGCAATCTGGAACCATCCTTGGGTCGGACGGCGGGCACTACAGGGTGAGACATGTGTTTTCAGGGTGGGGGGTGATGGAGGAGGGGAGGGCTGGGGCTGTGGAGGACGGCTAGGGGTGGTGGGGGACGGTGTTGATTGTATGTGTTCCCCGGGATCAGAAAAAGAAGCTTGATTTTCTAAGGAAGCGGAGAGCGTGCTATTTATGCTTCGCAACAAGAACACATATCCACTTCAAGAAAACAAAAGAAGACAAAAGAAAAATCTAATGCGCATAGAGTTACATCAATAATTGACTGATTGAGCAGAGAAACAAATGAAAAGATCCAAAACAGATGAATGGAGCTTAAACTCTGACGGCATTGAAGTGAATCTAGTATGAACTAGGAAGTAGTGTCGTACTCAAGAAGATAGAGAGTACTTATCCGAAAGTATAAGTTCAATAGTGCGCAGCTTAGAAATTGAGGAAGCAAAAGGAAGACTCAGGAAGCGAACAAGAGTAAAAGAGGAACTACTCCTGTACGGCGGATAAAACCAAGTCCAACAGACGGCACGAGTGATATCTCATGATGTTCTAATGATTCGTTCGGAGGTGCATTGTTCCAATTTGGGCTAGCATCGGAGGTCCAAGATATAGGACTGTGGTCCCCTACAGCACCTCAGGTCCTCGCCTTCCCGGACGTAGTCCTAGCGCGCCCAAAAAGACAGACTATGAGCCGTAGTCAGTCCCGTCCATCCCAAAGACGGACGGACTGGACGGCTGGGAACACTGCCTATGCCATGCTAGTGTGCTAATTCCCATGTGTCTAAGGACAAGGGGTATGAAAGAGACATCATAAAACCAAATACCTCATACATAATACACAAAGACAATGGGTGTCAACAAAATCCAAAAGGAGTACCTTATGCCTAGCCCACATTGGATGCAAAAACCGCAACCTACTTCTAAGTGCCTAGTCGCCGTGCACTATAAGGTTATATGCTCAATAGCCGTATATATTTTAACCATATAACCATATATCTGCTTATCCGAACCTCCGCATCTCCGTGCAGCTACATATCGGCATAACCACCCAACCGCATGCCCTATAGTCAATCCAACAGTTCTCGCCTGCCTACTTTTACCTTTCCCTCACTTATTCTACCTAGTCTCCCAGGTATGCTCCGTTGCTGTCAGGGGGGGGATGGGGAGGGCAGAGGGAAGCAAGGAGAGCAATAGGTTTCATTAGAGCTTCTATATCGTTAAATTTGCCTTTTCGTTGTATAGTGTATATTAGAGAAAGAGAGAAGACTAAAGGATCATCCCAGGGGAAACTCCGCCACAATACTGTTGCGGGGATAATGCGCACGTAACGGTCAACCGGTCGAACTAGACTAGGGCTCAACTCAAAGGGTACTAGGGAGAATCAAAAACTTCATTCGCTCATCATTCCCATAACTAACTAACCAAACATAAGTCTATATAAGAATAATAAAACTCTCTCAATCATTCTATCGTCTGCCACACCTATCAATCTCTCCTTCATGCGTAATCCCCTTCTGCCTGCATACCTCCGTACTCTGAACAAAGGAAATATATAACCAGAAACCATTCCATCTATCCTTCCGTCTATCCTTCCGTCTAGAACAAATAAAACAACTATCCGCTTCCATCAACTCCAACAAATACCTGCATAATACTATATGCCACACTCTAAGCCGGGTACTTTCCACCATTAATCAAAGGAATGGGGCAATACAGGAGCAGCAGAAGGCGGGGCTTATGCGAGAAAACCTCTAACCCTAGTGTTCAGAGAACAAGGGAGGGGAGGGGGAGTATAGGGAGAAAAATATGCATTTACACAATATATCTCAGACAAGATAGGACAAACTCCACCTGCAGACCTAATATTTCCAATACTGGCAAGCGGTTAGGTCCGCAAGACAATATCATAGCCTGAGGAGCTCGAAGGAGAATTGGAGGAGAGGGTATGAGAGAAACAGTCATAAAGCGTCCGCTAATGTTGTAAGGGGGGTACATGAATATACTCGTCGGTGTCTAGAGGGGTAATATCTCCGGGGCCTTATACCAGGTGGGGGTAGGATGATTCGGGGCTTGAGTAGCTTGAAAGCTCAATCACCCCATTGCGAGTAGTAGCATGAAGAGGGAGTTCAGCCGTAATTGTCTTGCTTATTAGGGCTAGCGTCTTCCTGCCTTAAATAGTAACTCCTCTACCCTACCATGCCCACCCCGGGTGGCCCACGAGAGTGGCTTTTGGCCACGATTATCTGCCTTATCCGGGTTAACATCTTCCCGTCCTAGCAGTAGCTTTACCACTGCATCATGGCCACCGCTGGCTGCCCACGAGAGCGGTGTTTGGCCACCATTATCTGGCCTGTCGGGGCTAACTTCTTCCCGTGCCAACAGGAGCTTCACTACTCCGGCGCATCCGCTCCCGGCGGCCCACGAGAGAGGTGTTTGGCCATAAAGGTCTGGCCTATCGGGGCTAACGTCTTCCCGTGCCAACAACAACTTCGCTACCCCATCGTGCCCATTCCAGGCAGCCCACGAGAGCGGTGTCTGGCCATAATTATCTAGCATGTCGGGGCTAATGTCTTTCCGTTCCAATAGTAGCCTCACTACTCCATCATACCCATTCCAAGCGGCCCGCGAGAGCGGCGTTTGGCCGCGATAGTCTCGCCAGTCGGGGTAGATGTCTTTAAGTTCCAGCAGTAGCTTCACTACTCCATCACGCCCATTCTGGGAGGCCCACAACAGCGGCGTCCGACCACAGTTGTCTGGCCTATCGGAGCTAACGTCCCTCCGTCCCAAGAGTAGCTTCACTACTCCATCATGCCCATTCATGGTGGCCCACGAGAGCGGTGTTTGACCATTATTGTCCGGTTTATCAGGGTTGATGTATTTGCTCCGAAATATTAGATTCATTACTCGAGCTGTTTTCCCCCATCTGCGGCCCATGCTCCAGGGATTGACAAATAGACGACCAAGAAAAAGTCTGACCACCCCTTCATGCCCACCCCCAGCAGCCCATGAGAGCGCTGTTCTGCCATATTTCATATCCGGTATATCGGGCTGATTATGCTTTTGTTGCAAGAGTATATTTACTACTCCTTCGTGCCCATACATCGCTGCCCACATGAGTGGCGTTAGACCCGCACTATCTCTTTGGTTAACATCCCATCTTTTCATCTTTGTCAAATCAATTGCGACTTCGGCGATGCCAAAATATGAAATACAGTGCAGCGCGGAAAAGGGCTCGAGGGAATTAAAGTACGGCCCGATGGCTGATTTCCAAAGTAATTCGGCAGATATGTGGTTGTCGTATTGATCAAGGAGGCTGAGTGCGAGGTATACTGAGCGATCTGAGAGATCCATTCGCATGTGAGTTCCCCAATATAAAGAGGAATATTCTAGGAAGGGTGTGCCTCGGGGGTCACGAGAGGGGCTGGTTGAAAGCTCTTTAATGGCCCGGAAATTGAGGTACGTCAAACAGGTCTCCGCTATTTTCGAGTGAGCTCTGCCAAACAAGTCGGGACGACCGGAAAGATACTCTTTGAGCGTGAAATGGATTAGCCTAATAGTCGATGACTCGACGACCGCAAGTCCTTGACAACAGATTAACACTGTCTGGATTGAAGGCACATTGCTGGTATTCATGTGGGCTGACCCTATCTCGACCGCTAGGGCGTGACATATCTCATCTACCTTCAGAGGCCGCTCCGAATGAGAAATCCACATCAGAGCCGCAATCCCGAGTCTCGCTCTATCCCCCCCCTGTGCCTTTATCCGCCCTATGGTCGCATCATATACATCCCCCAAGCCAGAGCCATTTGCCATTGCACCAAGTTTTTCTCGCCTCCGATAGAGTGTTGTTTCCTGCAAGATAGCTTTGATATTCAGAGATGCCAGCAGGAATCTAGACACAGATCGGTCAGCTCATAACCTTAGATATTTTCTCTTGCGCCCTTTCTCCATACCTACATTTCTGAAACTGTTTCGGGAATGTTCTTTATAATGTCCTCCTCCAAACTCTTGTCCATCTCATCCGGTGTTGTATCCTCTCTCAGCTTCGCTTGTAGGAATCGAATGATATCACCCTTGGTGGGTGTAACTGACACAGCCACCACCCTCCCAGCAAGACGTTTCGCTACCTCATCTCGGATGTGGGGTCTTCCGGCTAGAAATATCCTAGTGCCTGGCGACTTGTGTAGAATTTGTTCTAGCGAATCAAGCAGCTTTCCCCGATACTCGGCCATGCATTCGTCGAGAGCGTCAAGACATATGAAGGTGGGCCGTGAGGACGAGATACCCTGTAACATCTCTATGATCTCACCCAGTTCCAGTTTTCGACCCCCAATGACCTTTTCCTGGTCTCGAAAAGCCTGGATGATCTTTGCCGGGATCTTTCCGAGTCCACCAACAATCTGTTTTAGGAGTGAACTTAGGATGCTCGTTGGGGATTGCTCCTTCTGGGTGGCAAAGTCAAGGTAGAAGCACGCAACTAAAGCATTTTGCCCTCTTGCCCAATCGCATAGCTTATCTATTACTAAGGAGCTAACATGACAGTTTGTTAGGAACACCTTTCCTTCATAGAGAGCACGCTTCCTCACCTGACGAAGGTCTTGCCGACCCCTGGAGCTCCATAGCACAACAAGGCTGAATTATCGGATTCTCCACTACGGATGCCATCGAACCAGTTTTTATATTCCTCTGTTCGAAAGAGCCAGTCTCCCACATGCTCGACTCGGTGCCCTCTAATATCCCCATGCAGTATCGGTGGTTCCAGTGGAGACAGCCATGTGAGGATCTCGGCCCTCTCGTGGGCACTAGGAAGAATATTTAGGTTGCGCACATTGTTGAAGGTTGTATTAATAGTATTATTGAATGAGATATTATTGAATGAGTTGGTATTATTATTGAAGGAGTTGTTAATGAAAGAGTCACTATTTCCGCCGACCCGAGATTGTGACGTTTCCATTTTTTTCGGAAGGTTGTAGATTCGATACAGAGGATTACTATGAGGGAGAGAGAGTTCTGGAGGCAGATGAAAAAGGGGGTCGAATACCTACTCTCTCTTCGACCTCAATTCCGTTTCTGTTGCGGGAGATTACTTGCGTAACGGTCGACCATTCGAACTACATGTACCGTAAAAACCCGAATAATTGAACCGTGTCATGAAGTCCAGAATTTCCTTCTCTGGAACGGGGGCAAAACATAGCAAAAACACAGCCCCTTTCCCCCTTCCGAGACAGAATTTTTTTTTTCTTGACCCTGAGAGGAAAGTCCAACGACATAGCACACGGTTCGGTTATTCAAGTTTCTACGGTAGACTAAGGCTAAACTACGGAGGTACAGCGCCTAAGTTTTGTAGGTTCCACAAGCGAGGCTTGCTGCCCTTACCCCCTGTGGAACATACAAAACTTAGGAGCTGTACCTCCGTATGGCCTCTCTTTGTAGCCCACCAGAGTGCGTTCTACCCAACCTGTCTGGCTTGTGGGGGTTGAAGTTTCCTCGCCAGAGAAGAACTAGTACTGTACTAGTACTCGAGAGGTGACAAAATTCGGGCGCACTCCATATACGGTAACTAGGGGTTTCCCCCATACAAACCCGTTTCGTGGCCTTTTTTGTTAGGGGGGAAGAAGTCGGGTGTACCCCCAGGTTAGGAAATAAACTCAAATATTTCCCAGCACCGCGCCAGACTTACCCTTGTACCCTGGTACGTTACGGTATAAGAGCTTGGAATTTTGGTTTAAGCGCGGGGTTTACCGTCCTGATACTATATAATCTGGCTCAACCCGGATCGACACTAGTGAGGACTTTCTTGAACCTATCCAACCATAGCTGCATATACTCGTACGTTTAAACTGTGGCGAATCTGCCTTCTTCGTGCCCTCCTGTTGGCTCGGTTGGCTCAGTTTCGCTTTAACTCCCTTCCCACTTTTGCCAGAGTATACGGTACTCTACTGCACAGTACTGTACATGCATGGAGACCCGAAGAACGAGTTCCACTTCTTTTTTTTTGAAAATTGACAATTTCAGGAGTCATAATTTTTTTGAATCCTATCGAGTTTGTCCTGTACAGTACACCAAATATAGCGTCTTTCGCGGTTTTACAATGCAGACACAGGCCGTTCAGTGGGATCAATCTTTTGCTGAAAACTTGCACTATGGCGACAAACGATCAACTCATATATTATGATAGCAGCGCTCCCAAACTCATACGGAGGTACGGGGCCTAAGTTTTGTAGGTTCCACAGGATGTGAGGGCAGCAGGCTCGGTTGTGGAACCTACAAAACTTAGACCCTGAACCTCCGTACGAGTGTGATAGCGCTACTACGCCCCCCAAAAACTGCTACCCCTAGCACGGCCCTAGCCCGAGGAGTCACCGCTCTTCTTACACCCGACTCGCAGTGCCCCCAGCCGTCCAGTCCGCCCGTCTTTGGGGTAGGACGGGACGGACTACAGCTCATAGTCCGTCTTTTTGAGGTGCTAGGACGGAATACGCCTAGGAAGGTGGATACCGGACGGACTGCAGGGGACTGTAGTCCTATGGCTCAGACCTCCGGTACCAGCCCAAATTGAAATCATGGTCCTCCGAACCAATCATTGTAAAATCATGAGACATCACTCGTGCCCTCCCAACCACCCCCACCGCCCCCTGCCGTCCTGAATACCTATGTCTCACCCTGTAGGGCCCGCCGCCGACCCAAAGACGGCCGTCCTACACGTTGGTAGCCCTAGGCAGACTAAATATAGCGTTTACCTAGAGTAGCGTGATATCTAGATTCTGGTCGGATTTCCAAAGTATGATACCTCCGGGGCAACATCAATCTTGACCGTCTAGCTACAAGAATTTAGACGGCAGGAAATTGGGTAAACATTTTTGCGCCGCCTAACTTTATGGTTTAATAGCGCTGGCTAAAACACCACCCCTTGGTAATTGCCGTCTTTCCCTCCCTCCCGTGGTGTCCTGTCCCAGAAGCACGGCTTAAATATTCTCTTCTAGCCGGAGGAAATCATACTTGATGGGAATGCACATATCTGTTACATGCCCACCCAAACCTCTAAACAGATTTTCCTACGTAGTCGAGTCTGGATTTTTTAGCCTCTGCTTAAAGTCTAGAGACTTGAGTTGATGCCTCTGGTATTTCTTTTGTATTGAAATAAACCGGGGTGGCTTGAAATTTCCGTCATATACGTTTTATTCTCATCCGGCAGCATATCCTCTTCGGGGGGAGCCCCCGTTGTTCCTCTATTTTTTTACTATCATTTTCCCCCTTCTTTTCCCTTTCGAGTATAGACACGAGGACTATTTAAGTATCGAGGAGAAATATAAAGTGCGAGTATTTCTAACGTCCGTGAAAGGTCACCTAAAACCTAGCTGTTAGCTAGGGTAGGGTAGTGATTGGCTTCCCTATGGAAAATATTTTCATGAAGGTCATAATTATATGCCACTGATCTCGGGGGGCTGGCTTCCTTACTAGGGATGGCGCAGGTGATACTTTCCAGATGCACAGCTGGGTGAGTAGGTTGGGTTACCTTCCCTCAGGATTGTAATTTTGTTGGGTTGCGCGTATGCCTGGACAGGTGGTGGCCTGCTCTCTTCTATACGAGATGGGGGCCAGGGAAACCACTAGGTCATCACCTGCATCACCCCCCCGGTCTATGGCAGCTGACAAACTCTCCCGCGAGTGAGCGGAGTGGTGGCAAAGGCTCCAGATGGGCAACAGATATCCCTGGGAGACTTGATGGGTGATGGGGTAGGGGCCCTCAATTCTTGTTATAACATGAGTCTAAAGACTAATAATTCATATCCCAACCAATATAAGAGCTATTTAGCGATCTAAAAATCAGAGAAACTTGGGTGAGGGATACAGGGCTGTGGCAGAAAAATTGAATAAAATCCTCATCAGTAATACACATTTAATCGATCGTACTCTGGCAAAATCGGTGGTAATCGACAATACTCCACGATGCCGAGCTCTTGTCATGATCGATCACTCGATTAGGGTTTCCTCCATTCGATCAATCCTCATCATAGGGACCTCTCGATGAGATGACCGAGCACAACCTTTGCGATCGGCTCAGTTATGGCTGCATCCATCACTAATCTCGCGGGGAGTTTTCTTTTGGGCTTCCCAAGTCAGATATTTGCTGACCTGGTTTTTGGTCTCTTTCTTCTTTCTTCTGCCGTTTCCTCCTGACCCCTAGGTATGCTTCGTTGTCACCAGGCGGGAGGGGTAGGCGAGAAGAGATAAAGGAGGGCAGTAGATCTTGTTCTGACTTCTTGGCCCTTACATTTGTCTTTTCATTGTGTAGTAGATATCAGATACAAGATTGAGAGATCCCCCAAAGGAAATTGGACCATAATACTATGTTCTACACCGCAACCCAAATACATTCTGCTATCAAGCAAAGGGCGAAGAAATACGGGAAAATCAGACGAAGGGACCGGGGGGGGGGGTGCCTTATGCAAATCTAACTTTAGTACCTGGAACGCCAGAAAAAAATAAAAATAAAAAAAGTACATGTGCCTCGCATATTTCGGACAAGGCAGCGTATCTCCGCCTGTCACCCAACATTTCTGGTATTAGCGGATGGTGATGTTTGCAAGACAACACCAGCGCGCTTAAAGATCAAATGGCAATCAAAGTAGAGGTTAGAAACAGTGGTAGAGTGTCTGCTAATGCTGTAAATGGGGAACATGGCTAGTCTAGAAGGCCCGAGGGGTCGTGTCTCCAGGACCTGTACCAGACGGGGGCTGCGGCCCCTCGGGCCTTGAGTAGCTCCACTACTCCACCGTGCCCATTCCGGGCGGCCAGCGAAACCGGTGTTCGGCCATAATTGTCTGGTCTACCTGGGCTAACCTCTTGCCGTTCTAACAGTAGCTTCACTGATCCATCATGCCCATTCCAGGCGGCCCACGAGAGTGGTGTTTGGCCATCATTGTCTGGCCTGTCGGGGTCAACCTCTTCACGCTCCAACAGCACCTTCACTACTCCATCATGGCCAGCGCAGGCAGCTAATGAGAGCGGGGTTTGGCCATAATTGTCTGGCCTGTCGGGGCTAACATCCCCCCGCTTCAACAGTAGCTTCACTACTCCATCATGCCCATTCCGGGCGGCCAGAGAGAGCGGTGTTTGGCCGGCAAGGCGTGTCCTATCGGGGCTAACGTCTTCCTGTGCTAGGAGCGGACTCCGTACGCCATCGCCCCCGCTCCCGGCGGTCTGCGAGGCTGGTTTTTTGCCGTGATCACCAGGCCTATCGGGGATAACGTCTTCCCGCTCCAACAGTAGCTTCACTACTCCGTCATGCCCATTCCAGGCGGCCCACGAGAGTGGCGTTAGGCCAGTAAGGTCAGGCCTATCAGGGTTAATGTCTTTCTGTGCCAGCAGTAGCTTCACTACTCCACAATGCCCATTCTCGGCCGCGAAGAAGAGCGGTGTCCAGCCACCATTGTCTGGCATATGTGGTCTAACGTCCTCCTGTGCCAACAGCAGCTCTACTACTCCACCATGCCCTCTCCCGGCGGCCCAGGAGAGCGGTGTTCGGCCCTTATTGTCCGGGATGTCAGGGTTGATGTATTTCCTTCCAAATAAGACACTCATTGCCCGCAGTGGTTTTCCCCACCGACGGCCCATGCTCCCACGATCGACAAACCGCCTGTCAAGAAATAGCCTGACCACCCCTTCACTCCCTTTCTCAGCAGCATATGAGAATGCTGTTCGACCACTCCCCGTTTCCAATTTGTCAAGCTTAGTATGCCTATACTGCAAGAGTAATTTTACTACTTTTTCACGCCCCCCGGCCGCAGCCCACATAAGTGGCGTCCGACCCACACTATCCCTTTGGTTCACATCCGACCCCTTCATTCTTATCACATCAACTGCAACTTCGGCAACGCCAAAATATGCAATACAGTGTAGTGCAGGTAAAGGCTTGTATTGACTGGGGTGCGGCAGGTCTCGCTTCCAAAGTAATTTGCCGGATATGTGGCCATCGAAATTTTCAAGAAGCTCGAGCGCGAGGCGTTTTCCACGATCCGAGAACTCCAATCGCATGTGGTCTCCCCAGTGTAAAGAAGCATATGTCAGCAAAGGTGTGCCATGGGGGCCACCGGAGGGACTGGCCGAAAGATCCTTAATGGCCCGGAAGTTGAGGTATGTCAAGCAACTCTCAGCGATTTTCGAGTGAGCTCGGTCGAACAAGTCGGTATGACGGGAAAGATACTCTTTGAGCGTGAAATGGATCAGCCTAATAGTCGAGGACCCGTTATCGACGGCCGCAAGTCCCTGACAACAGCTTAGCACTGTCCGGATCGAGGGTACATTATTTATATTAATGTCGGTTGATCCAATCTCGACCGCCAGGGCATGACATATCTCATCCACCTTCAACGGCCTCCACGAATGCGAAACCCACATCAGAGCCGCAATCCCGAGTCTTGCTCTATCCCCTTCCTGTGCCTTTATCCGCCCTATGGTTGCATCATATGCATCCCCCAAGCCCGTGCCATTTGTCATTGCACCGAGTTTCTCTCGCCTTCGGTGTAGCGTCGTTTCCCGTAGGATCGCCATGATATTTAGGGATACTAGCAGGAATCTAGACATAGATCTGTTAGCTTATAACCTTCAATATTTCTTCCTGCGCCCTTGCCCTCCACTTACATTTCTGAAACTGTTTCGGGAATGTTGTTTAGAATGTCCTCCTCTAAGCTCTTGTCCATCTCATCCGGTGTTGTATCCTCGCTCAGCTTCGCTTGTAGGAACCGAATGATATCAGCTTTGGAGGGTGTGATGGATACGGTTGCTACCCTCCCAGAAAAACGTTTCTCTACCTCATCCCGGATATGAAATCTTCCGGCCAGAAATATCCGAGTGCCTGGCGACTTGTGTAGAATTTGTTCTAGCGAATCAAGCAGCTTCCCCCGATACTCAGCCATGCATTCGTCGAGAGCGTCAAGGCATATGAAGGTGGGCCGTGAGGACGAGATACTCTGTAGCATCTCTACGATCTCGCCCAGTTCCAGTTTTCGACCCCCAATGACCTTTTCCTGGTCTCGAAAAGCCTGGATGATCTTTGCCGGGATCTTTTCGAGTCCACCAACAATCTGTCTTAGGAGTGAACTTAGGATGCTCGTTGGGGATTGCTCCTTCTGGGTGGCAAAGTCAAGGTAGAAGCACGCAACTAAAGCATTTTGCCCTCTTGCCCAATCGCATAGCCTATCTATTACTAAGGAGCTAACATCACAGTTTGTTAGGAACACCCCTGCTTCATAGAGACTATGCTCTCTTACCTAATGAAGGTCTTGCCGACCCCCGGGGCTCCATAGCACAACAAGGCTGAATTATCGGATGCTCCGCCGCCGATGCCATCGAACCAGTTCTGATATTCTTCTGTTAGAAAGATCCAGTCTCCCACATGCTCGACTCGGTGAGCTCTAATATCCTCATGCCGTATCTGCAGTTCCAGTGGAGAGAGCCATGTGAGGATCTCGGCCCTCTCGTCGGCATTAGGAAGAATATTTAGGTTGCGCACATTGTTGAACGAGGTTGTATTATTGAATGAGATGGTATTATTGAATGAGCTGGTGTTATTGAATGAGTTGGTATTATTAAAGGAGTTATTGAAAGAGTCGCTGTTGTCGCCGACGCGGGACTGTGACATTTCCATTTTTTTCAGTCTTTGGGAGGTTATCGATTCGATGCAGAGGATTCTGGGGGCGGGCAATTGACAGTAGAGTTTCAGAGGCTGAAGAAAAGTGGGGTCATCACCATCTTGCCGCTTTGATAGAGAACAATTAGTCCAATCAGCTCCTCCGGGATACCATGTGCACAGTACTGTACAGCCGCATTCTCACAACTCTCATACCCTTCCGAATACTGTACGACTACCCATTGGAAACGCTTCGCTAGCCTTCTCCTTCTATTATTCAGTAATAAATAAAAATGTGATGCTTATAGTGTCCCTAGAGGCGTATCTAATAGAGAGTTATCAAAAAGACCCTAGCCGGCCTGTTGTCAATAGGCATTGCTCTTGAGGTATTGTGCATGGACAGTTACCGTAACCGAACACCAACGAAGAGGCAAGTATTCGGTTGTGACAACTGCACTCTCTCACCAACCTTAGCCTACTGATAATAAAAATAAAAATAAATAAAAAGTATTTGGTCTAACTGAACAGAATAGGAGACCTATTATCTTAAAAAAAAAAGAGGTTGACCTGGCAGTTTGGTTTTATTCAAGCTAGATCAATTTCTTTAAGTGGGGTTGAATCGCAGGCTGGGGGGATTTGGTTGCCATGGATCTTTTGTGTTCGGTTAACTCCGTCCACGGACAATACAAGGAAGGGTATGAGAACTTGCCATCGCCGATAGAGGACTAACGTTAAGTTCTACAGCATAATTTAACGGCAGTCGGAAAACTGTTTAAGTTCCTTACAAACTAGTTTCCACCCCATTGCGAAGTGTCTCTTTTTCCTAGCTGTCACAGTGTTTGTTGCGCCCCCAGTTACTATGCATTCCACCCTGCTCTCTAGCAACCCCCAGTGCATAAAACTCCCTTACCATAGCTGCAATATTCAGCATATCGGTTGCTGATTAACTTCTAATAAATATCTCTAATCTTGCACTCAGCATTTGTATACTTTTTGGACACCAATTCAGGCTTGCGGGGGTGGCCGGCCGGGGGCGGAAACCAGAGTACTGTACGAGTAGAGGGTAAATCTTGCGTTGGGCTGTTATTCTATGCTAGGCTTGTAGTATCTTATGTGAGGCTGAGAAGCACGTCTTTGATAACCGGCCGGAACCTTGCCGAGGTTAGCATATCACAAGCCGCTACCCCAAATTCAAGCATTCTAAGTATCCCCAAAGCACTACACCAACCCGGAGCAATACTCTCAATGTAAAAAGTGAAGGCCATTTGACCCAAGAAAAACCCACAACAATATGCCCCTGGTGGCCGGAGGCGGTTGAACCATCAATTTCTGAATTTTTTAATTTTTTTGAGAAGTATCAGACTCCCGCTCACATACTAACAAGCTCATACCAGTATTCAGAGGGAAAAGAAACATTGATAATATATTTCACCAGGATCCTTGGGCTTGCTAACTAACCGGGGAAAAAAAATAGTTTCTTTGATCCTTCACGGCAGACGACGACGACCGGCCGCGATACTCCGGTAGCAAAAGGATCCCCCGGAGGAGCAAGCATTCGCCATTTAATAGCCCGTCTTTCGTGAGTTGTGTGGTTTTAAGCCATAGTATGACGCATTTTATAACCTCGTGCTCCTGTGCTGGGTGCTGGCTATCATGGGAGACATTGTAACCTTTTTTTAAAAATAAAAATCACGGCTGCCGGAAGTACACCATCAAATAGATTGCATACTCGAGTAATAGGTAGATAATTGAGAAGGGTTGTATTTCTTGCTCGAGATATGAGCGAGTGTGTATCTAGCGAAGTGTTTCCTTTAGCCTTATTAAATATTTTATCTATACATTCCAAACTGCAAATGCCCAGAGTGACATTGAGTCACCAGAGTGCCGAACAAAAGTTTTTTGGAAAATTTTGTGTAGCTCATGCACTCCAAAACGCGCGCCAGAGTTTTTAGTACTATGGAATTTACTTAATATCTCCTAGATGAAATTCTGCAATAATACTATACGCTACGCCTCAACGCAAGCTGGCTCTACTATGAAGAAAAAATGGGGAATATAAGAATAGTGGAATGCATGACTTATCCGAGAGGGTTTCTAGCTCTAGTCTCGGAGATGCCAGAAAATGAAAAAGGGAAATCAAAGAAGTGGATATACTCCATATATCTCAGACCAAGTAGCATAAGTTTCCCCTGTCACTTAGTATTCCCGGCACTAAGAAACGGCGATGGCCACAAGATAATCTCACCGCCATGGGAGGTAGAATGAGGATCAGGCGAGAGGATAGCTGTAAAGTGTCTGTTAATGTGAAAGAGGCGCATGGGTTGGCTCGAAGAGGCAGAAAGAGACCGTATTTCAAGGGCCTTATTAGATGCTGCGGGTTGCAACATTTCGAGCCTGGAGTAGCTTCACTACTCTATCGTGCCCGTTAAAGGTGGCCCACCGGAGTGGTGTTTGGCCACAATTTCCTAGAATATCGGGACTAACATCTTCCCGCCCCAACAGAAGCTTTACTGCTCCATCGTGCCCATTATATGCGGCCCACGATAGCGGTGTTCGGCCACCATCGTCCGGCCCATTAGGGCTAACGTCTTCTCGTTCTAATAGCAGCTTCACAACTCCATCATTCCCATTTCGAGCGGCCCACAAGAGCGGTGTTTGGCCGCGATTGTCCGGCCTGTTGGGGCTGACGGCTTCCTGTTTTAACAGTAATTTCACGACTCCATCATGCCCGTTCCGGGCGGCCAGCGACAGTGGTGTTTGGCCGTCATTGTCTGGGCGATCGGGGCTAACGCCTTCCCGTTCCAACAGCAGTCCCACTGACTCATCTCTCCCATACCGGGCAGCCCACGAGAGTGGTGTTCGGCCATAATTGTCTGGTCTATCAGGGTTGACGTATTTCCTTCCAAATAGTACTCCCATTACTCGCTGTGTTTTCCCCCACCTAGACCCTATGCTCCCAGAATTGATGAATCGCGAACTAAGAAACAGCCTGACCACCCCTCCATGCCCTCCGCCAGCAGCCCATGAGAGCGCTGTCCGACCATATTCCGTGTCCGGCATATCCGGTTCAGCATGCTTCCGCAAGAGCAATTTTACTACTTCTTCCCCCCCACACCTCGCAGCCCACATGAGTGGTGTCAGACCCATACTATCTCTTTGGTTCACATCCCATCTTTTCGTCCTTATCAAATCAATTGCAACTTCGGCAATACCGAAATATGAAATACAGTGCAGAGCGGAAAACGGCTTTCGGGAACCGACGTGCCGCCCGATGGCTGATTCCCAAAGTAATTTGGCAGTTATATGATTATCGTATGATCAAGGAGGCTGAGAGCGAGGTATTTTGCGCGATCCGAGAGATCCATCCGCATGTGGGTTCCCCAATATAAAGAAGAATATTCTAGGAAAGGTGTACTTCGGGGGTCACGAGAGGGACCGGCTAAAAGATCCTTAATGGCCTGGAAATTGAGATAGGTTAAACAAGTCTCCGCAATTTTCGAGTGAGGTCCGTCAAACAGGTGGACATGGCCGGAAAGATACTCTTTGAGCGTGAAATGGATCAGCCTAATAGTCGATGACCCGTTATCGACGACCGCAAGTCCTTGACAACAGATTAACACTGTCCGGATTGAAGGCACATTGTTGGCTTTAACATCGGTTGATCCAATCTCGACCGCTAGGGCATGACATATCTCATCCACCTTCAACGGCCTCTCCGAATGCGAAACCCACATCAGAGCCGCAATCCCGAGTCTTGCTCTATCCCCTTCCTGTGCCTTTATCCGCCCTATGGTTGCACCGTATGCATCTCCCAAACCCGCGCCATTTGTCATCGCACCGAGTTTCTCTCGCCTCCGATAGAGTGTCGTTTCCTGCAAAATCGCCTTAGTATTTAGAGATACTAGCAAGAATCTAGACATAGATCTGTTAGCTCTATAACCCTAGGTATTGCTTCCCGCGCCCTTGCTCCCTACCTACATTTCTGAAACTGCCTTGGGAATGTTCCTTATAATGTCCTCCAAGCTCTTGTCCATCTCATCCGGTGTTGTATCCTCTCTTAGCTTCGCTTGTAGGAATCGAATGATATCAGCCTCGGAGGGTGTAATGGATACAGCTGCAACCTTTCCAGCAAGACGCTTCTCTACCTCATCCCGGACATGCAATCTTCCGGCTAGAAATATCCGAGTGCCTGGCGACTTGTGTAGAATTTGTTCCAGTGAATCAAGAAGCTTTGCCCGATACTCCACCAAGCATTCATCCAGCGCATCGATGCATAGGAAGGTGGGCCGCGAGGAGGAGATATCCGAGAGCATCTCCACGACCTCACCCAGTTCTAGCTTCCGGCCCCCAATGACCTTTTCCTGGTCTCGAAAAGCCTGAATCACCTTTGCCGGAATCTCTTCGAGTCCACCAACAACCTGCCTTAGGAGGGAACTTAGGACGCTTGCCGGAGATTGCTCCTTCTGGGCCGCGAAGTCGAAGTAGAAGCACGCAACCGCAGCATTTCGGCCCCTAGCCCAATCACATAGCCTATCTATTACCAGAGAGGTGGCATCACAGCTTCTTAGCAACACCTTTACTTCATAGAGCGTACACTTTCTTACCTAATATAGGTCTTGCCGACTCCCGGATCTCCGTGGCAAAACAAGGCCGAATTATCGGATTCGCCTGCGCGAATGCCCTCGAACCAATTCTGATATTCCGCTGTTCGAAAGAGCCAGCTTCCCACATTCTTGACACGGTGAGCTCTAATATTTTCGTGCCGAATCTGCGGTTCGAGTATGGATAGCCATGCGAGAATCTCTGCCCTCTCATCGGCGACTCCAAAGTTATTCACGTTACACACATTGTTGAATGAGTTTGTATTGTTGGCTATGTTGCTATTATTGAATGAGCTGGTATTATCAAAGTTGTTATTGAGGGAGTTCCGCATTATTTGGTTTAACTGGAAATCGCGCTAGAGCAGCCAAATAAAGTGTGGCTCAATAGGCGAGTCAGAGTAAACCCCTATAGGAAGTTCTTTCCCTCGAAAAAGTAAAAACTTTGGTCGAAAC
>Ga0307513_10004563_pt1 | contig 18463 bp, 16 predicted proteins | sample 15_EM_MG_FD_202174 | JGI IMG/M metagenome (GOLD analysis project Ga0307513, IMG submission 202174) | Populus trichocarpa ectomycorrhiza microbial communities from riparian zone in the Pacific Northwest, United States - 15_EM | ecosystem: Host-associated > Plants > Roots > Unclassified | place...
TGCCCATTGGATGCAGCAGGTAAAAGTGGTGTACGACCTTTGATATCAGGTTTGTCGGGGTTGACGTCGCACCGTCCAAGTAGTGTTTTCACCACTGCCTCATGCCCATTCGAAGCAGCACACCAGAACGGTGTTTGGCCGTAGCGATTAGGCTTGTCAGGGTTGACATCGCCTCGTCTAAGGAGTATTTCCACCACTCCCGCGTGCCCATTCCTAGCAGCACACCAGAGCGGTGTTTGGCCGTAGCGATTAGGCTTGTTGGGGTTGATGTCGTGCTGTCCGACGAGTATTTTCACCACTCCCTCGTGCCCATTCCTAGCAGCACACCAGAGCGGTGTTTGGCCGTAGCGATTAGGCTTGTTGGGGTAGACGTCGAACCGTCTGACGAGTATTTTCACGACTCCCTCGTGCCCATTGGATGCAGCAGGTGAAAGTGGTGTACGACCTTTGATATCGGGTTTGTCGGGGTTAACGTCGCACCGTCCAAGTAGTATTTTCACCACTGCCTCATGCCCATTCGAAGCGGCACACCAGAACGGTGTTTGGCCGTAGCGATTAGGCTTGTTAAGGTTGACGTCGCACCGTCTGACGAGTATTTTCACCACTCCCTCGTGCCCATTGGATGCGGCCCAGTGGAGCAGTGTTTTGCCGTTTTCAACCAGTTGGTCAGGGTTGACGTCGTCCCGTCCGAGGAGTATTTCCACCACTCCCTTGTGGCCATTATCGGCGGCACACGAGAGCGGTGTTTCGCCGTAATAATCACGTGCGTCAGGGTTGACGCACCCTCGTCCGAGGAGCATTTCCACCACTCCCTCGTGTCCGTTCTCAGCGGCACACCAGAGTGCTGTTCGGCCGTACTCCTCTGGGTTGTCGGGGTTGACGTCTCCCCGCTCCAGGAGCATTTTCACCACTCCCTCGTGCCCATTCGAAGCAGCACACGAGAGGGCTGTTTGGCCATCGATATCCGGTCGGTCGGGATTGACGACTTCTTGTCCGAGAAGTAGTTTCACCACTCCCTCGTGCCCATTCCTAGCAGCATACCAGAGCGGCGTTTCGTCGCACCAATTAGATTTGTCAGGGCTAACGTCGTCCCGCCCGAGTAATATTTTCACCACTCCCTCATGCCCAGTCCTAGCAGCCCACATGAGCGGTGTCGCCCATGTGCTGTCCAGTTGGTTGATATCATAAGCTTGTACCTCCACCAAAAAAGTTACAATCTCAACAATTCCGAAAAAGGATGCATAGTGCAGGCCGGTAAACAAGAATGATTGATTGAAATCAAGACCTAATCTATCGAAACCGGGAGCTAAGGGATACTGTCTCTGTTCGTTCAAGAGGATTTCCCCAGAAATGTGGTCGCTGTAGTCCTCAAACAACTTCAACGCAAGCCGTTTCGCACCACCCGAAAGGTCTCTTTTTGCGTGCACTCCCCAATATAGAGAAGAATATTCCAGAAATAGTGTGCCTCGGAGATCCGGAGAGGGATCGCCCGAAAGAGCCCTAATCTGGCGGGAATTCAAATAACTCAGGCATGTCTCCGCCATTGTCGAGTGAGGTCTATCAAAAAGCTCAGTGTGAGCCTCGAGGTACTCTTGAAGCGTAAAGTGAATTAACCGGATCGTGGAAGCCTCCTTGTCTACGGCAACAAGTCCTTGACAACATGCTAACAATGTCCCTATTGAAGGAATATTGTCACCATCCAGATCCGCCGATCCGATTTCGACTCCTAGAGCGTGACACAATTCCTCGATCTTCAAGGGCCGCTCCGAGTGAGAGATCCACATCAAAGTGGCCATGCCCAGCCTCGATTCCTCCTCACCTTGTCCCTTTATCCGACCCAACGTCTCGCCATAAGCGCCCTCCAACCCCAAGCCGTCAGTCATCTCATTGAGTTTCCGGCGCCTGAGACCGATTGTGGTTCCTTGAAGGATCGCATCGATGTTCAACGAGACCAGCAGGAATCTAGATACACATTTGTCAATGGACAACTTGAGCCAGCTTCGTTGATTTTACCTACATTTCCGCAACATCTTCCGGAATTTTCTTCAGGATGTCAGCTTTCAGATTACTGTCCATCGCGTCTGGCCTTATATCTCCGTCTAGTCGATGATGAAGATAACTGATGATATCATGTCTCGGTGGAGTGATGCGTAATGCAGTTCCTCTTCCAGAAAGACGCTTCCCTACCTCAGCCTCGATGTGTGGCCTTCCCGTCACGAACATCCGAGTGGCCGGCGACCCTCGCTGAATTTGGTCAAGCGAATCAAGAATCTCGACTCGATATCGCGCCACACATTCATCCAGTGCATCGATACATATGAACGTGCGCTTCATGGAAACTGTATTCTGCAGCATCTTCACAATATCGGCAAGCCGCGGTCCCCGTCCACCAATTACCTGCTTCTGGTCTTCATATGCTTCCACTATTTCCTTGGGTACCTTTTCCAGCCCACTCACAACCTGTCTGAGCACGGCCCCCAGCATACTCGTCGGGGACTGCTCCGTTTGGGCCGCGAAGTCAAAGTAAAAACACGCAACCGCTACTCCCTCACATCTGGCTCGATCGCCCAAGTTGTCAATCACCAACGAGCTATCACGGATTGTTAGCACTTGCCCACCTTCCCCCCTTCGTCATGGTTCGTCCTCGGTACCTTATAAAAGTCTTCCCAACACCTGGACCTCCATAGCAAAACAAGACCGCATTATCCGATCCACTTCCGCCATTGCTAGCGTACCAACTTTTAAACTCCTCGGTCTCCAAAACCCATCCCCCGACACCTTCGACCCGGCTTTCTTGGACGTCCTTGTGCCGTAGCCTTGGTTCTAGTGGGGATAACCAGGCTAGGATATTGGATCGCTCATCGGCAAGAGTGAAGTTAACAGTGTTCAAAGAGTTAACATTATTGCTGAATGATTGAGACATTTTCTTTTTTTTTGCCGCCTTGAGTGTTGTGGATGATGGATGATGGATGATGGAGGAAGTCGGCAAAAGGTCCTGAATTCTTTGGGGCTCAAGAAAAGGGGGGTCTTGGTGGAACCTGGTAGATACCGGTACCTCATGGCCACCCCAATCATTCTCCTCCATAGTCTTGTCAACAACACCTCAGCTGCCGCCCCATCTTTCTAATGACTGAGGCGCAAACCTGCCAAGGCCAAACACACCGTCCGATAGCGAACCCACGCAGTACTCGAGTACAAGGGTCAGGGATTTAGTCATGGTGCAGGGCCGGGGGTAGTTCAAGCTGGTTTTGAAAGGAACTCTGGAACACTGCAACCAAAACACAACTATGACAACAAGAAAAATACAAGTATGCTCAAGTGGTGCAGAACCTCTTTAACAAGACTCTTTTACCAGGTGGTCTACTAACTTCGAGCCACAGATATTTCTAGCTACAACATATAGAAAGAGAATGCAAAATTAGATGATATACTGATATATTCTCTATGCAAGAATAATGAAGTTGGCTTGAATTATATGAAGCGTTTGGGTAGTCTTTCAGCCTGGTGTATGTTTTGATGGCATGAACCATAATAGAAGGAGATTTAAAAAACATAAAGTTTTGATTGAGTTATTGGGATTTGAAAAAGATAGTTAGTGGGCAATGTGAGCCCTATGAGTAGGGTTAACCGACCAGTTAACATGCCAAGACCATGGACACCCTTTTATTTAGTCTATGATAATATTAAATTAATGTAAATTAGCCTAAAATTAGTAGGTTAAAGCCAATGTCACAGGGGTCGGGCTTAAGGAGTCCCCTACTATCTTCTTGGCTAGTGTAATTATAGGGAATGTTATGCACCCCCCTCTGTCCTGTCTAAGTCTATGATCACTAAGTAGTCCCCATTATTTTGGAGTAAGATCCATATACATGATGATACAAGCAATATTAGCCACGGTCTGAGGTTTGCACATCCCAGAATTTGTGATAACTAATAAATGTTGGTTTTTAATCTGTGACAAGAATGCTGACACATCTCAAACAATGGCTAATATTAGCTATATTATCATGCCTATGAATATTATAACTGGGAAATACTGAGAGTTCCTTTGTCTTTCCTGTCTCATACACGTCCCTGGCAAGAGCGGGGTGAACACCAGGAGTGTCTTGGCAAAGAACTTTCAGCTGAAGGTACACTCTGGGTGTTTGGTCCGCTCATGGTAGAGATGGGTACATAACAGGGGGCCAGCATAACATTTTCCATTGTTATATGATCAGCCAAGGCGATAGCTTTCTTCAGCTCGGACTAATATTTTAAGGGCTCTTATTTTGACGGAATCGTAAGTTTCATCTCTGCTGCTTCATATTTCAACATACTGGTGCCTAGCTACGGTACAGTACTCAGTACTTAACAAATTCAACAGTCACCTGATATCTTGGTGCCAAGTGTCCTGACACAATATGAGAGATGACTTTGCCTCTCGCATCAAGAAGTGTGTGTGTAGCTAAAGTAAATTAGCCACCAAACTCACCTAACCTCAACCCAATAGACCACATGTGAAAGGTAATAAGATGGAGAATACTTGGTCATCAACGTATGGAAAGGATAACTATACCTGCAGCAATAGAGCTTGTTCTGAAGGAAGAATAAGGTAAGATCATGATTGAAAAAATCAATAATGAAATTGTGAAATTGCCAGATATTATGGTAAAGGTCATAGCTCTCACAGTCCCCTGTTGAAATACGTGTTGGGATAACTTTGGTGTTCTTTCTTTTATTACACGGTTGCTATGAGGGATTTCCTTTGCAAGGTTCACAACAAATGATATTGTTTCCTTGGTTACACAGATATGCGACTCATGCTATGGTATGAGTTGGGCCGCAAAAGGCTGTGTTAGGATTTTCATCTATATAAACAAGTACTTTCCCATCTGGACACTACACGGCACTTGAATACCATTTAGCTTTTAGCAATTACTATGCTATAAGCTGTTATAAAGTGATTTCTATACAAAGGCTTACTATAAATTTAAATAAAAGTATTAATATTAAAGCTTATCATATAAATAGAAAATGTTTCAGTTATAAAAGCATTTATATACACATAGTACAGTGAATAGAGAAGAATATTTACCCTTTATCTTTTTTATAACTTTTGTAATTGAAATTTTAATAGTATGAAAGAATTATTACTTTATTGTCACCTTTTTTATGGTTTCACCTTAACCTCAAATTTTCTGACTATATCATTCTTCATTCTTCAACTTTCTTCTATGAACTTTTCCTATATTCTTTTGTCCTTTTTGTTTATTAATTTCTCATCTTAAACTCTTGTTTTCTCTTTCTACTCTGAATTTTCTTTGTCTTAGTTTATTTCAGCATAGTTCAAGTTGATAATCAATTACAATTCCTCAAATTTGGTATTGATTGAGACCTACTCTGTAGTTGTGAAATATTAGTCAAATAACCACACTGGATTTCAATATTTTCTCTATCTTTTGAAATAACTACATAGCTCGAAATATTAACAATCACACATCGTTTTTACAGTACCCACTTGTGCTATTTCCCCTCTTCTTTCTACATACTTAGATTACCCTGTACTATACTGCCTCCAGTTCATTTCTCACTTGTGAGCAACTTCTCTACTTTGCCTAAATTAGACTATGCTTCAATAAGAAAGCTTATTATAACGTTGAGTAAAGTGAGTTGTCACTCATTAGTCTTTAATCTTATATCAGGCCTCAACGTATCATATTTGGAGAATCCTTATACTCCTCTTACTGTAGCCAGGTTTTTCCTTATTGACTGTATGTGTATTGCATGTTCCTACCTATTGCATCATTGACTTGTCTGGGGAAAAGGCATAATCGTGGCATTTGAGGTAGGGAACCCTAGAAAAATATACCAAGTTCTAGGAGATTCACTGGTGTGGAATGGGAAACCAAGCCAGGTGTTCTTGTTACGGGGTAGCTAACACGGTAGGATTCCGAGCTAACTAGGCCAAGGATATTCGAGACAACGGATTAATAGTCAGGAAGGCTCTTGGTAATTGTTTGATAAAGGTAAAGTAATAAAGAGTAGTCAAATATCAAAGAGTTAGAATATAACTCGATAACTTGTTATATTGTTAAGGTCTCTTCTCCGTTGCTTGATGATTCTTCAACCACCGGGGGAGAGGCCTACTATTTATACTAATGTTCATGCTACTTCGACTTCTCTAGTTAAGAAGTATCTTCTTACCAATTCAGTTCGTCAGAACATAGTGCGAACACTGTTTGACCCTGAAAACTTGTCCAGCTCAACTCAGAGAATCTCCCGAACTGCTATTTCATCTGAGGGTGTCCCCACTCCACCAGTAGACAGTCTTCGATCTCTTCGTCATGATAGACTATAAATGAATATGCGGCCTCAATGCCTACATACCAATAGTAATATGGAATATGGAGTGATCAGTTCCGATATCCAGCTATCAAAGCATTATGCAGCAAACGCATATGCAACTAGAAAATGAGAGGAGTAGTATTCTCTAAACCTCGTTCCAATCAGTTGAATCTATCTTGAAACGTGCTCTCATTTAGTATTCAGAGTCGTCTTCCAGATGCCTTTGTGAAGCTCATAACTCCGGGAGCTTGGGTTCGGATATATGGTCATCCTATGAAGCCATATACCTCGCTCTTAATTATTAGATAAGCTATTCCTGCTAGGGTAATAGTTCTATTTTTTCCAACCCTCAAGAAACTCTATCTTTTATTATACAAACCTGCGTACCATTCCCTTTAATTTACCAAGCTTGTACTCTACTTGTAATACATGTAACTTTTCAGATTGTTTTATACTTATACTCTGCCTCTTAGCTTCTAGATAGTTTGAAGCATTATCATCTTCTATACTATACATTATCTTTCTTGGGTTAATTGTTCATTTAGCTTGAGTCACACTTCTTATTACTATTTTATCAACAGTTTTTATTACACAACCAATATTGTTGATTATTTAAATTATAGAGGTTACATAATACTACTCAATGATAGGTTATCCTGCCTATCTCATTTTTCAATTTTCAATTTTTTCTTGATTATTGATATTAATTATGATTATATCTCTCCCTCTAAATCCCTTGTTTCTAGAGGATTTTCTTTCTCCTATTTCTCTTTAAACCAATTTTCCATAATAGTTTTAAAGTCAAAAAAAAAGTGTAGATATAGCAGATGGAAAGTTAGATAAGAATAAAATCTTTGAATATCTGGCTAAATCATTCAAGCATGCCTTTTGTATTAATCAATGTTATTTGAAAACCACAATATTATATAAAAATATATTATTCTATAGGTCTCTCTTTTTTTCCTTTCCACTTATCGAATTTTCGATCTTGTCAAATCTTATTATATTTATCTTTTTTTTCTCCTATTATCAATACACTGTAGTAGAGTCTGATTATTTACACATAACCTACTTGCTTGCTTAGAATTTTAATCTCCCTTTCCTGTCTCTCTTTTATAGTATAATACCCTTTTTCTTTATTTATATCTATTATTGTCATTTTATTTCCTCTGTCTACTTCGAACTTTCTTTGTCTTACTTAGTATAAGCATAGTTGGTCAAGCTTGTTTTTCCCTTTAAATTAAATTACTGCAAAGAGAGTTGTGGTAAAAGAACATCATTAATCGAATAGAGTATGTTTTCTTTCCCATGTTTTAAAAAACTCAGAATAAAACAGATGTTGATATACTGATATTGAGTATAATCTATTGATAGTATCCTATAAGATTGAAATAACTATTTTAGAATATATATAGAGGATCATGATACTCAAAGGTGAATTTAGAACTTGGTATTACTCAGATAACATTAATTTACTTAGTACAATACCCATGCCTTAGCATTTGTAATCTAATGATTGTCCTTTCATTAGAAGCTTGTTTTATCTAATAGTTAGATAGTATATATTACTGTTAGTGTTACAAATATCTAAATTGTAATCGCACATACTTGTATCATCAGATATACCTTTACTTTTAATATTATCTGAACTTCATTTATCTCTTCAGTTTATTCTATTATAGTATTATATAATATTGCTAGTGGAATAACTATTTTAAAATCTACGTAGTCTGGTATCAAAATGTGAATTTAGAAATTAATATTGATGTTATCCTGCCAGCATTAATTTACTTGGCACAATGTTAATATCTTGGCATGTTTGGTCATGTGATTGTGCAATTCTCAAAAGCTTGTTTTATATAATAGATAGGGGCTTTACCCCCTATTTTCTTGGTTCTTTATGCTACCTGGTATTTCTTTTACAACTTCTATACTTCAAAATATAAGGTCTTCTATTCTGATATCCAAGACGACGCCAAGAATCCACGAACCCTGACCCTCATCTGCCATTACGCGATAAGCCTTGACCGGAGATTGTTATCTCCGAACCCTCACACTAAACGACTGTTATCGTTTAGGACCATTTTATAGTTGTTTGCCTTGGACTAACATCCAGTGCTAAGCCCCCATTACCATAGCCACTTATGGGGAAACGAGTTCCAAGCATGTATTATTTGTACTTTAGATACTTTTCTTATCTTTCATTTCTATTTTTTGATTCTATGTCTTATTTCGTGTTGTTCTTTTCTCTCCTATCATTGCTACACCACTTCTTTTCCTTCTATCACTAAATCTTGATACACTGATTTCTGGAAACTTTTGAATTTGTCAAGTTGTTCACACTAGTTAATAGGGTAGTCCAGGTAGTTCTGTCATGGTTTCAATTTTTGCAAAGCAAAGTGAATACATGAAGATGATGATATAAAGAGACAATGAAAAAACCCTGAGAAGAAATAAAGAAATATGAAACCCAGTATCCATCTGAACCTCTTGCACTCTTTATTCATAAGTCCACTGCCGGAGGCATTGGGGGAATGTCGCTGCTCTTGTTGCGTGGGATCGTTGCCACCGATATATCCCACTCCAAGGCAGGTAGAGAAAGTGGCAGGAAGGTTGCCTGCTGTCCGGTGGCCAACCACCTCCCCCAATTCGAGACAGGTGAGCAAGCCATTTTACATACGCCTTGCTCGTGCTCCCTGAAAGCGCTCTGATAGGGATATTTGTTCCTCCTGTAAGCATTCGATATCGGCCATATATGCGTCTGATCTCCAATGTCCTAGAGTCTGAATCTGGGACTCCGAAATTCCAACTTCGGCAGCCCAGGTTGCTGCACCGCAGCGAAAGCTATAACTATTCCATGATGCTTGTCCGAAACCGGCCGTTGTTCCCAATTCTTGTAACTTGTCTGCAACATACTGTGTTGTAAATGGTAGTTGTTCTCTTCTTCCAACACAGAACCGGGGGGCTGTTTCCGGGTGGTGAGTATCCATTGTGAGAAGTTGTTTCATTGCCCTGAAGGGGCATACTTCGTGATAAGTGCCTGCAATAATTAGCTGGATGCCTTTTCAAAATGAGTCAGTTTTTGATGCTGGAAGGGTAAGTTCAATATGGTGATCATGCTGGATAAGTCAAATGCTGCTCTTTGTTAAGAACCAGTTCGGGAAGGCAGGTCCCATCTGGAGATCAAGTGCGCGATATGTAAACTCTCCTACTTGCAAGAAGCCCGCTACAGGCAGTGTGAATGCCGCCCGTGTTACAGTGTCATTGTAGTCATGTATTCGTAGATGATTGAGCAGGCTAAGCAGGTGTGGACCAGTAAGAGGTGTTTTGGTCCGCCGTGCCGGTTCGTTATGATACCTTTTAATACCCTGTAATGTTCTCTCTAGTCGTGGATCGGAAAAAGCAGTGCAATCAATCCCTAGGCCCAACTGATAGGACTTAATCCCAATTAGGTAAAGTTTCATAGTTTTGACCTTGATAGACCCTGTCAGGGAGCAGAGCCACTTGATTAGCCATGTGGCCGTTGTAGGCAGGTAGCCTCCATTCTGGTAACGATATCCTCGCAAGGTGCAAAAAAGTCAGAAGCGAGATCTTGGTGTATCATAATTGTGTCTCGTTGATGGAGCTAGTCCTCGCCATAGGTACTAGGCAGCTATTGGTGACAGTCCCGATTGTTGTATGTTAGAAACCCATGATCCTGATTGTTGCAAGTGGGATATATCAGCTGTGGGGCTAGATTAGCAATTCTGTTATTGTCAAAGCGGGAGAGCACATCTGCTAGCGCATTGTTCCCGGTCGGAAACCATCTGGCTTCAATCTCTAAGTCATATTCGGTAGCCCAGAGTCAGCATTGTCGTAGAATGTTCATTGTTGTTCCTCTGATTGTCCAGTTCTCCAAGCCATGAACTACGGCACGATTGTCAACATGGCATATCAATCTTTTCTCTTTGCAAATTTTGCCCCAGTGGAGTAGGGCCTGCTCCACTCCTCCCATTTCTTTAGTGTTAATATGTTCCTGAGTGCGTGATAGGCGAGGAGGTAGGGTTATTGAGAAGGCTGATCTGGGATTAGGCTGTAGATTCTGTTAGAAGTAACTATCGATAGAGACAGCCCCTAGGCCCTTCGTGCCGGCAGCATCTGAATATATTGAGATTGTCTCCCTTGACTCTTTTCTAATTGACCTTTCTGCAGCCCTGGCTAGAACTTTCTGCCACCAGGTGAGGCCTCTCTGGGCCTCACTTGATATTCGTCTACGGTAGTAGGTTCGCTCTGTCAGAATGTAGAGTTGCATATTATACAGGCTCCGGAGGAAGGTGCGGCCGAGTTGTACAACCGTAGCAATGAAGTTGAGATATCCCGTTAGCTTTTGCAGCTCAAGGAGTAAAAGTAATGTTTGATGTATTGCATTTTGCACAAGCTGCTGTGCTTTTAGTAGCTTCTTTTCTGGTAGTCAAATTACCATATTTTCTCTGTCCATCTCGATACCCCCAAAACTGGCTATCATTCCCTCCTCATTCTTTGATTCCTTGATGGAAAGTCCTAGTTCGTGACTGAGTTCGCTAAATCTTGTGGTATTGATGTTAAGATCTGTAGTGGTTGCCGGACGGAGTATTATCAGGAAATCGTCCAAGTAGTGGACAATTTTAGCTGGTAGTGCTATTCTTTGTAACTCATCATCTCGAATCCAGTGAAACATTTCTGCAAATACGTTGAATATGTAGGGTGCTGTTCGAAGCCCGAAAGGTAGGTATTGTTCTGCGTTGTATTTGTTCTGCTAGTAAAGACTGAGTAGGGGCATATCGAGAGCAGAAACAGGAATATGGCCAAAGGCGCTTGCAAAGTCACGCTTAACAAGGCTGGAGCTATTTCCAAACTGTTGAATTGCAGAAATTGCCTCCATGATGCCGCTATAAGAGATTGATCCATATAGTTCTGGTATTCCACAATTAATCGAGTTTGCGTCATTTGGAGGGTATGAGAGGTGGTGGATTCGCCGCTTAGTACCATCTGACTTCATCAGCACAAAAAAAGGTTACACCCAGACGCGCCCTATACGCCCTGTCTGTCCGGTGGTCCAGGTGCATAGAACGTAAACTCGCATCCTGAGTGTGGGGTCTTTTACTGGGTGCTGGTGGATAGGGGTCTATCCCCGCCGGACACACCAGACGCAACCAAGGACTCAGAAGATAACGGACGCAGAAAGGCCCTCCAGACGCGGAGAGGTTCTCCCGACCCAACCTGATACTCTAGTAGAAGAGTGGAAGTACTCAGGTGTAACTGGCTATCATTGGATACCTCCTAAGTGAACCACTCTACCTTGGATGACTTTGAATGAGTTAGTGAAAACTATAGAGAATATCCAAATTGTTCGGAAAGGTCCATCCAGTATTGCTCATGTTTACTTATTTGAGTCATTTAGATACTAAAAGAGGAATATCTTTATTAAAGCTAGTCTAGAAAATCAGAGCACCCGGTACCTAACAATTTGAAAGTACTTGCCCGGAGAACAAAGGTACAAAAGTATGAATAAGCCTTAAACCCATGGTCGGACACCGTCTAGACAGAGTGCGTTTGATTGCCCTCGGCCAGGGGAATTGAATGGTATAGGTCTCGAAGCGTCCACATAGCTATAGAGGTCAGCGGGGAGGAAAAGGTAGATACCTCAGTGGGCAGATGTCCGCCAGAGTGGGGAAGGGTCTCATTGGAGTCAGCTCGCCGAGGGGAATCGAATAGTACAGGTCTCGAAGTGTCCGCATGCCTGTTGCACTGTGTAGCTAACAATTTGAAAGTACTTGCCTGGGGAACTAAAGTACAAAAGTATGGAAAACCCTTCAACCAGCGGTCGGACAGCATCGGGACAGGGTGCTTTGGAATCTACTGGTCAAGGGGAATCGAATGGTGTAGGTTTCGAAGCGTGCGCATGGCTATAGATGTTAGCAGGGAGAAAAGGGGAGATACCTCAGCGGGTAGATGTCTGCCAGAGTCGGGAAGGGTCTTATTGGAGTCCGCTCGCCGAGGGGAATCGAATGGTATAGGTCTCAAAGAGTCCGCATGGCTATAGAGGTCAGCAGGGAGAAAAAGGGAGACACCTCAGTGGGCAGATGTCCGCCAGAGTCGGGAAGGGTCTCATTGGAATCCGCTCACTGAGGGGAATTGAATGGTATAGGTTTCGAAGAGTCCACATGGAGATAGATGTCAGCAGGGAGAAAAAGGGAGATACCGCAGTGGGCAGATGTCCGCCCGAGTCGGGAAGGCTCTTATTGGCATCCGCCCACCGAGGGGAATTGAATGGTATACGTCTCGAAGTGTCCGCATGGCTATAGAGGTCAGCAGGGAGAAAAAGGGGAATACCTCAGTGGGCAGATGTCCGCCAGAGTCAGGAAGAGCATCATTGGAATCTGCTCACCGAGGGAAATCGAATAGTATAGGTTTCGAAGTGTCTGCATGCCTGTAGAACTCAGTAGCCAACAATTTGAAAGTACCTGCCCGGGGAACTAAAGTACAAAGGTCTGGATAGCTCATGAACCGCCAGTTGGACAGCGTCGGGACTGGATCCGTTGGAATCCGCTTGGCAAGGTGAATGGAATGGTATAGGTTTCGAAGTGTCCGCATGGCTATAGATGTCAGCAGGGAGAAAAAGGCTGATAGCTTAGCAGGGAGATGTCCACTGGAGTCAGAAAGGGCATCATTAGAGTCCGCTTGCCGAGGGGAATCCAATGGTATAGGTTTCGAAGCGTCCGCATGCCTGTAGCCCTCCGTAGCCAACAATTTGAAAGTACGTGCCCAGGGAACAATAGTACAAAGGTATAGATAACTCTTCAGCCAGTGGTTGGACAGCGTCGGGACAGGATGCGTTGGAATCCACTTGGCGAGAGGGATCAAATGGTATAGGTTTTAAAGAGTCCGGATGGCTATAAATGTCAGCGGGGAGAAAAAGGGACATACCTCAGCGGGCTAATGTCCGCCAGAGTCGGGAAGGGTCTCATTGGAATCCGCTCGGCGCGGGGAATTGAACGGAATAGGTCTTGAAGTGTCCGCATGCCTGTAGCACTCAGGAGCCATCAATCTGAATGTACTTACCTGGGGAACCAAAGTACAAATGTATCGATAGCCCATCAACCAGTTGTCGGACAGCGTCGGGACAGGATGCGTTGCAACCCGCTTGGCAAGAGGAATCGAATGGTATAGGTTTCGAAGAGTCCGCATGGCTATGGATGTCAGCAGGGAGTAAAAGGCAGATGTTCACTAGGCTGGTGAAGGGTCTCATTGGAATCCGCTAGCCGAGGTGGATTGAATGGCCTATAGTCTGCAGCGTCTGGATATGCCTTATGGTATCTGCTTGCAAAGGTAGATTGAATAGAGTCCAGCTGAATAGAAAGGCATGCCTGTAGCTCGGTGTGCCTTGATAATGTTAGATAGTTCCACTAAGTTGATGTAGATGTGAGGCGAAAGAACTTAGGAAATTTTTGCGAGAGGTGTTACCTGTGATGATAAAAGGGGTATGTTGGGTGTGGTTACCGGGACAATAGCTGGTTAGTCATCCTATGTGAAGATCCTTTTTCGTCTGAAAAACCTTTACCTGACAGTGAAGTAGTCTGTCGTAAGTAGATGCCATCAGGGGCACGGATAGGTCCCGGATGCAGCAGCTCAAGGGGGTCTTCCCTGGGGGTACTTCAGACAATGATTGTAAGAAATTGACTATCTGGGTGCACCAGGCGGACAGGATGTCTGTTGAGTTGCACCCAAAGGAGTAGGATGTAACGCCTGTGCTGGGGTCCTCACAGTGCGGACTGGGCGGACTGGACGATCCAGACGGATTCCGTGCGTCCGGACGTACTGCCTATCCGTCCGACGCAAATGTTTTTTTTGCTGATGTTATCGGTAAGGCCTAAGTGTGAAGCTATGAAGTATCCTAGCACGGTATTGTAGGAACAATAATTCCTGAGACGGTTTCTCTTTAGCTTAGCCTCAATTTCGGCTGTGACCACGTCAGGGTACTCAAATGCTGAGGACAAATTTGCATGAATAGTAATTGAACTTCTGACACCTTCAAAACCAATTCGTACACCAAATTGGCATATACCTAAGATTGCCTCTGTGACTGAGTTGTCGGGGTATTCTTTCGTAAGCTTTTTCCATCCCTTGTACTTGAGCTGGCCTGCTGCCATTGGGTAAGAGGTAAAGAGTGTATAGAAGAGTGTAGTATTGGGGCATATTGGTAGTCTGCTGACTGGAGAAGGTAGTCTGCTGACTGTGGAGGGTGGTCTGCTGACCAGGATGCTTGGAGAACTGAGATAGTATGTATCTGGAATCACATCTATTTGCGCCCGTTCTCTGAGCACTTCTTCTCGCCGCGAGTGTGGCAAAGTAAGGATAAATAAAGATAGTACTCGAGTAATAGTAGCCAAATCCTAGCACTTTGCCCCCATACACAAAAAAGGAAAGTAGAGAAGAAAGTCGTTTATTCCAGCGCTCCCTCTCCCTTAGAGAGGTGAAGCAGCGAAATTCAGTGTACCCGAGAATTGCGCAACAGTGGAGTCTAAAGCAAAGGATAAATAAGCAGTTCTCAGCCTCATCATAACTGAGATTAACTTAAAAAGTGGCTTCAGCTACTCGAGTACCGGTATCGGTAGTATCATTTAGTCGGTTTAGTACTCAACCCCCGTCAAGCTCCCTTCCCTCAATTCTCCTACCCCGCTTTTCACCTTCTTTTTTGGGAAGGTGTAGGCGAGGTAAAACACCACACAACACACACATCAACCTCACGATCCTCACCCGCCCCTGAACTTGGAGCTTCATAAGGGGCTGGAAAGGCACTTTTGTGAGACAAACACACCCTACTAGCTGGTACCTTACTACTACCTCAATACATCCCGCTTGGTGGCCCCTCGCCATAGCCAACGGGGACAAATACCTCAATACTTTGGTCAAACCTCACAACAACTCTCTCGGGATGGAATGTCATGAGTTTGGCCTCCCCCACAAAACAACTTGGTCGGATTCTCTGAGCACTGTGTGGCTAGTATAGCACTACCTCTGGCTGCACCACTGCCCTGCCTACCGTTTACTACCTCTTTCCCTGATGCCTTACTCTTGGGTTGGCATAAGGTTATTCACAAGAAAAGGTTTCCTTGCTCCTGCCAAAAGTGAGGGGGGGTTTGTCTGACGGCCCTACACCCAGGATGATGAAGGATCAGACGCAAGTTGTATTACCAATTTTTTTTTTTGTTTTTCATATGTCATGAGATGTTCAGAAAGGTTTTCTTGTTGTCTTCTGCTTCTGGCGGTTAGGTTGTCGGACAAGTGTCCTGCTTATTATGTTGGTTATTTTGTCTTGTGCCTTTCCGGTGGAGATATATGTGCTGTTGGTTCCACACCAGAGGGACCTGGGACGACTTGTTTTTCCCTTGGCTGGAGGGGGTAGGGTTTCTTTGCCATGGGATACTTCCCGAATGCAGCGGATGTACCTTAGGTAGCACCTAAAAACAATCCACGGAATTAACAAAAAAAAAAAGTACTCAACCCCCGTTCGTATTCCCTGATATGGCGCAATTTCTCGGGAGCACTGAATTTCGTTGTTTTACCTCTCTAAGGGATGCCCCTCCACCTACCCCTTCCGCACCCTGTGCCTTCTGCGCCAACCCCACACGACAACTACCGTAGAATCTGGTCTTATAGACCGTTGCCAAGTTGGAAGTAGGTAAAATTAGTCTTGGACTATACTATATGTGGGAGAAATAGCGAAAAAAGATCAAAGAGAAAGTGCAATCAAAACTGATTTCTCTTGCTAATTGGCTAGAGAGCCGGGCTGTGCTGCCCAAGATGGTATAGTCATGCGAGTCACCTACATTGGCAATGGTCTGTATAAGACCAGATTCTACGGTACTCGAGTACACAGAAGAAGTAGCAACAGGAAACCCCCACCCCTTCCTTACCCCAATTCCCATTCCCATTCCCATCTCTTACACCTCACAATCTCCAATCGGAAGCCCACGGCACTGGCATAACTTAGCTACTATCCACAGTGCTCTTCCCATTCCTACTCCCACTTCTCTGATAGCAGTCGCCGGGTAAGCCCCACGTCCTCGAAACTAGCTTTTGTTGGCAACATCGCGTTTTTGCCCGCATGTGAGGGGCCAGGGTGCGCGCCCACCTCTCCACCACCGCCGGCCAAGCCGGGTAGTGGTAGTAGCATTTCCGGCGGCGGTGAGTCGCGCCCCGTTCCAACAAGCTGCTATGATACTCGCAGGAACATAATATAATTGTGAGCCCCGCTCCCCCGTAAGACCTCTCAGACTCCCGTTACTCCTCATGTATTCATCCTCGACCGAATTAATTTTTCTAATGTGATCTCCGCTTCGCCTCTGTTGCTGCCAGCATAATCCATATACTATCATAATATCACAACAATATTGCCCCATATTTCTAATGACTATGGTGTTATGTCGTAGATTCGTCAAAACCAAATCCCCTTCAACAAGTAACCTAAGTAGTAAGCTCAAGCATCGTCGAATATGATATATAATCACCTATTAGCCTAGGGTATTAGCTCACGAACTAGCCTCTACCACTAAAATAACGGCCCAAGACCATAGGGTAAGTCTCCGCCAAAATACAAAAGAGAGCCATCAGGTCGACACCCTCAGTGTACCCGGCTACTTTTATGGTCATTTCCAGTATAATAAATTAAGTGCCCACGGATGCATTGGTTCCATGCTAGCATAACCGGATTACTAGGTCTTTCCCATTCCAAACGCTTAAAAAATCCCCTACCCTATCAACTTAGTAGTGAGCTCTGCCCCAAAATATAAACGAGATTCCTAAGGCCGGTAGGTTCATGCAAATAAGGAATTCGAATTCGCTTTCGTCCACTCGGACACACTGCTACACTTGGACGCTAACTTGCTAGCTATCTCTGGGAAGGAAATTTAATAATCACCACCCTCACCTCCGCTGCATTGCAACCCATCACAGACGGTCACTCGTCTGGGATTTACGGGTTCGAATAGCAAGCTCACCCAGCATAATATGACATTCAGAATCCAATAAGTTAGTGCTATGGCACCCTGCATCCCCACCCATTCCTAGCGGCCCACCAGAACGGCGTTTTGCCATCGGTACCTGACTTGTCAGGGTTGACGTCGTCTCGTCCGAGCAGTATTTCCACCACTCCCTCGTGCCCTTGAAAAGCAGCCCGCGAGAGCGGTGTTATGCCGTTGTTAGCTGGCTTGTCGGGGTTAACGTCGTCTCGTCTGAGCAGTAGTTTCAGCACTCCCTCGTGACCATTCATACCAGCCTGCCAGAGCGGTGTCTGGCCGTAGTTATCTGGCTTGTCGGGGTTGACGTCGTCTCGTCCGAGTAGTATTTCCACCACTCCCTCATGCCCATTCCTGGCAGCCCACATGAGCGGTGTCGCCCCTGCGAGGTCCAGTTGGTTGATATCACAAGCTTCCACCTCCACCAAAAAGGCTACAACCTCAACAATCCCAAAAAAAGACGCACAGTGTAGGCCGGTAAACAGGTAAGATTCACCAGAGCCATAAGCTAAATAATAGCCTTCCCGTTCGTTCAAGAGGATTTCCGTGGGAATGTGGTTGCTGTAGTCGTCAAATAGCTTCAAGGCAAGCTGTTTCGCACAATCTGAAAGATCTCTTTTTGCGTGCACTCCCCAATATAGAGAAGAATATTCCAGAAATGGTGTTCCTGGGAAATCGTAGGAGTCATTTCGCGAAAGAGCGTTGACCTGATGAGAATTCAAATAGCTCAGGCAGATCTCCGCCATTGTCGCGTGAGGGCTACCAAAAAGCTCAGTGTGAGCCTCGAGGTACTCTTGAAGCGTAAAGTGAATTAACCGGACCGTAGAAGCCTCCTTGTCTACAGCAACAAGTCCTTGACAACATGCTAATAATGTCCCAATTGAAAGAGCATTGTCGCCATCGAGATCCGCCGATCCAATTTCGACTCCTAGAGCGTAACACAGTTCGCCGACCTCCAAAGGCCGCTCCGAGTGAGAGATGTTGAAATTCCGTTATATTTCCTATGTGCATTTCATAACACTACCGTGTATTCTTTTACTTAGTTTGTGTTTCGGCTCCACCTGTACACCGCTTACATTACTACAGCTAAGATATATATTATG
>Ga0307513_10004564_pt1 | contig 18462 bp, 20 predicted proteins | sample 15_EM_MG_FD_202174 | JGI IMG/M metagenome (GOLD analysis project Ga0307513, IMG submission 202174) | Populus trichocarpa ectomycorrhiza microbial communities from riparian zone in the Pacific Northwest, United States - 15_EM | ecosystem: Host-associated > Plants > Roots > Unclassified | place...
AAACAGGGCCCTAAGCGTTCACTATAGCCAGGTGTTCACTATACCAAAGCTGACTAAGGTGGTGTTGGAATGAGGAGTAGTAACAAAACGGTGAGGGGAGGCAAAAGTGGTAACCAGCCACTCCACCGGCATAATAGAAGCAGCAGAATTCACCAATGTTATGCAAATCAGAAAGGCGTTGAGTCCAGCACAGCCATGTCATGCCCTTCAATGTCAGTTCTTCCATATGCGGTGCCAGGCCAAATTCACCCAATAGCTAGACAATTCGGAGCTATACAGAATAGGTGGCGTTGTGCATGGACAGTAGTGCTTGAGAAACATGAAATCTGCAAGAAGCACTTTGAATCGAAGGAGAATGGGAAGGTTAAGTTAGTGCCTAGAACTCTAGGTGACCGGGTGCTATGTGTATTTTTCATCCTTATTTTCTTGTTCCCTATAGCCAAAATTGTTCATATGTAACTTCTTCCCTACTACCCCTGTTCATTCCCTATTCCCCGTTCATTACACTATAGGGCCTTTTTTCACTATAGCAAACAAGATTTGGTGGGGCCCGAATATTCCTGCTCTTGCCGTTCATTATAGCCAGGGATTCACTAATTATGTCCAGGTTCATTATAGCCGGGGGCAACTGTAAACAGAGTTTTTCCGTGGGCCCGATCGAGCGACATGACCGCTCTCACTACCCTATCAAACACCTCAGGGCACACCGGAACGAAAAACAAATTAGTAAGCAGTGCCAAGAAAAAGGTCAAACCCCAGGGTTTGACTTTTGGAAATCTTTTTAAAGATAGAAAAATATTACTTGAAAATCTGATGAAGTGGTACCGATTGATTGAACCTTTTTTGCAGGAAAAATAGCTTGTCCTTATGTTGAGGTTTTTGCCGAAGCAGAACAGACAACCTGGTGACTAGCGAAACGCTCCTATTATACAGGTCAGCTATAATTCCTTATATGTTTTCCTAATTACACTCTATTTTCTGTTCCCATTTTATAATTACTTCTAGAATTTACCTCACTCCAAGTTGTTTCTCCTGAAGAGAGGGATTTCGGAGCAAGAAAGTTGGTTAGTTCTAGCTTGCTGCGACGGCAACGAGCCACAGGCCGGGGCCCAGGTCTCACCCAAGAGATCACGTACTCGTACTCTTAAAGTTCGGTTAGTTAAGCTAGAAGATACCGATTTTTTTTTTGGCGAGGTAAACGATGGCAGCATGCCCTGACCCACGTTGCAACAAGCAAACATCACAGCTAACTCCTCCAGAACCTCCGAAATCCCTATTTTTCAAGTTCGCTTGTTCCCATGGTAAACACTATTGTCGCAGAGATGGCGCTCCCTAACTTTGTGCTCCGAAATCCCTCTCATCCAAGTCAAACCCTGGGGTTTGACCTTCGTCTTGGCACTGCTTATTAATTAATCCTGGTGATAGCAGTTAGTATGATATGAATAATAATATTATGATACAGCCACACATTAGTTACGAAGCTAGGTTTATTCCAGCCTTAGTCATCTTGTTTTATCCTAAACTTTCTTAGTTCTTAGTCATCTAAAAATCTGCCATGGAACCTACATAATATTATTAATACGATTGACATAATTATTGCCTTACACGTGTAGCAAAAGTAACCGAACATCCGCGATGCAACGGCTCACACTTCTTTGTCAACATTCAGCTCAACAAATGATGTCTAAAATCACGACCAAATATATTTAAAAATAAAATAAATCCATGATTCTAATTAATACCTTGTGTATTATCTATCTGCTTGATTGAGATTTCTTGTGGTGATGAAGGTATGGTGTGTTCAGGAGTGTGAGGGCTAGGTTGCGATACTGTATGGTGCAAGGTTGCAGGCGTCAAGTGTTCGGTTACTTTTGCTGGGGCACAATATTTAATAAAACGCAAAGACAAAATCAGCTGATATGATACCCCACCGACGCGGCCGAGGAGGCTTATCAACTTAACCTTAAACTTATTCCTATTTAATAGAGGCATTCAGCCCGGGATTGGGGGAGCGTTTTTCAAATGCCAGGTTTCTAATTGATCAGTCAGTTCTGTATGCGAAAGGGCGTTCATTACACACACCAAAGTTTCTCGACTCGAAAAAAACCTGCGCCCCCGTTTTTCAACCACGCAGCTGAACTCCTCCAATAATTCCATCATTTTTCCACCCCCGTTTCCTCATCATAACACATTCCCTCTGATCTAACCCAAGAAACCAAATTCCCCTCAGCCAATTTTAGTGAGAGCCCCGCATAGAGAAGTCTTGGCACACAAATCTTCTCCCCCTCCCTCCCTCCCTCCCTCCCTCCCTCCCTCCTCTGCACGTTCCGAACCGCACGAACCACACCGCACTTCTCCGCCATTTTTTCGATTTTGAATTTTGCCATTTGTTTTGTATGATACTCTGTCATGTTATGTACCGTACGTAGTCCTAGCGCACCGGTGTTTGTAAGATAAAAATGTCATATTCCGCACCGGAGGAGTGCTATTAACAATTGATTCTTGATTTTCTATGTGGGCGGCTTACGCTCGCTAGATGGGGGGGATGTTTTTACTTCTTTGCTTCTCGGGAAAAATGATTCCCAACCTTGTTTGCACCCTATTCAATATCTGTGGGAATAACCGAATCTAGGAAGCGAGTGCTTAGTGTGCAAATTGTGAAGAACGGGCGTTAGGGTGCCTCATATTCGGAGGATATAATCTCGTATCTTAGCCCTAACTAACTATCCGGCGATCCGTGAGGCTCTCGGTACTGTCGATCTCTTCCGTGAATGGCGTTCTTTTGTGGGGATTGGCGAAAAGGGTTTTTTTTACCAAGGTCACCTTAGCACTGAAAGCAAAACGGAAAAATTTGAAAGAAAGAAAGAAAGAAAGAAAGAAAGGTCAAACAACATCTCCTGTTGAGGAAAATCAAACTTCCCGTCCTTCGCTTCTCCTGATGTCCGCAGAGCCTCCATTTATACAATAAATTTGGGAACAAAAATCAAAGTAGTTGACGGGGGAAACAAGTAAGTGTGCTTATCGTTACCCAGTCTTGCACGCAATTCCATGAGTCTCTCAACACCTCCGACAGTACTGTACTGCTCCATACCGCAGGGTACTGACAAACCAAGCACTTTCTCTCTCGCAAGACCACCTGGCCGAAATTCCGGGAAGGGTTTTGCACCACTGAAGTAGGGTCTAACTTGGGCGGGCTGCCCGGTGGGCGCAAGGAAGGCTCCGAGTAAATAATCCCTTTTCGCGTTACCCTTGTATTATGAGTTAAGCCACCGCCGTCGTCATCAGTGATACCCTGTTGTTTTATTTTCACCATGGAGTGATAAAATATCGTATGGAATGCACATACACGGGACGTGCTCGGAGATCTTCCGAGAGCTCGGGTATCTGCGGGGGTTTGCATGGGTATCATATCTGCCGGCTTTAGCACGGTGGGGAATAATTTTGGCTGGACCGCCGATCTACTACCGTATGCTAGAGGCTAGGGCAGGGGTCTGAATGATCGGTTGGCCGAGCAATTGGGTTATGTGCTCGGCAAAGCAAGGCGAAGAATGGGCGACAAGGAAAAAAAGAAGAAAAAAAACTTTGAGCTCTAGCAAGCGAAGGGTCCTCTGTAAAAATGACATTTCTTGCAGGGAGTGAACGTGGTATCATACACCCACGTATTTAGTGTGGGGTTCAGTATAGCTGGGTGCCACTGTAATTAGTCAAGGTTTGTTTCGTTACCTCCAAGGAAAAGCAATTGGAATACCGGTGCACAAATTTTTTTACACATATCGATGGGCGCAGATAGTCAAAGGTCATGTAAAAATATTGAAACGGCGTTAAAAACCTATCGCGACAAGAAGGGAGGGAAAAGAACAAAAATTAGAAGAAAAAGGTAAGAACTAAGATCATGACAACCATCCGCAGTACAGGGCTTAAGCTAGAATACATATTCTATCAAGTAATGTCCCTCGGTAGATAAATTCACCAGGAAAATCACCCATCGCATCCATATAACGCCAAGTTCTCGCCCATGCCGCAATCCGTTCATCCATCCACTCATCTCAGGCCGTTCCATCCCAACTTCAACTCGCACAACTGGCTCCTTTCCATCAATCAGAGGAAAAAAAACTAAATCTGTGTAGACTCGGAATAGTGTTGAGTCACTTTCTCCCAAAGCGAGAGTCTTTTGGATTTATCCCTCTTTAGGAAAGAGTAAGGGCGCCGCGACGATGAGCGCGGAGGATGAAGGGTGGGAGTCGGGATATCGAAATCAGGAGTAATACTCTCCCGAACAAGCCTTCTCAATGACTCAGTTTGGGGAATATCCATGCCAGCACGGGCAAGCCTTCTACGTCGTGGTGGAGTATTTTGTGTAGTCGTCGTAGTAGCAGCTTGTCCAGCGCGGGCTTGTTCCTTGTCCCCCGCAGCTTCCGCCTTCTCTCGCTCACTACCGGTTTGGCCTATACCCCTCAGAGCTAAAGCTAGACCCTCCGCAAGCCGTAAATCATCACCGCCTCGGGCACCGCCTCGGGCACCGCCTCGGGCACCGCCGTTCAACGTCATTTCTTCTCCATCCCTATTGTAACAACTCGCCGCTGCCTCCCCAAGAGCAATGGAACTCCCCGGTAGATAAATCCCACTCGCGATACTAGGTGAAACTGCGCGGACCCACTCCCTCTCGCTATCACTAAGACCGTCAGTTGCGTCAGAGTTCGGATCCATCAATTCCTCCTCCGGCGGGATTCCCTCCATCCACGCGTGCACCACGGCTTCCAATCTTCGCATCTGCTGCATTCTCACCGGGTTGGCTGTGCTGACTGTTTCGTCGTCGTCGCCGTCGTGGGAGGGGCAATTGCTCGGATTGATATTGTGGTATGCGGGAACGTAGGTAAAGTTGAAGGTTTGGGAGTAGCCTTCATGGGGGTCCTCCGTGTGGCTGAACTGCGGCGGGAATGTTAGGACCACTTCCATACAATGTCGCCTGGTCGAAAGGGGGAATAGAAGCTTACAGTCAAACGCTTGAACAGCCTGTGCACAGGTGGGCGGACACGGTGAGTGATGAAAAACTTGAGCCCGTCGATGGTGTTCTCCTTTACCTTGTCGAACATGATTGTGTCCGGGGTGGATTTCCTAGGTGATTTTTCTCTCTTCTACTTTGTATTTTAGTGTGATGACGGCGGTGGGAGAGGAGGGTTTGCCCATCTTTATAGGTTGTGTGTGTAGAAGAGGCCGAGGGTTTTGTCTCTTTTTCTTCGTCCTGGGTGATGGCGAGTGGGGAAGTTAGGGCATTCAATTTTACTTTCCTCCGGGAACAGGGTTCTCTCTTGAGAGTGATGGCCTCTATAACGACGACGCGAGCTATGTCTATTCTCTTTGGGTTACGGTTTGGGTTGTGGTGCTCGAATTCTAAAGTCTACAGCGGCAGGAGGGGGTTGGTTTTATACCGGCATTTTTACCAACACTCTATCCACCGAGTTCGGGATCGCTTTGACACTCCCTACATCCACGGCGATCCCCGGTATGGGTTGAGGTCCTCAGGCACCTGTGAAGAGTAAAGTACGGTAGATGTGATAACTTCATATGCGCCCTCATCCAATCCATCTACTAACGCTAAAATGTGCATAAAAAAGACATAAACGGGGATGTCTAAAGATTAGACATACTACACTGGTATCCTAGTACAATACACGGGATAATCTCTTAAAGGTGGCATGCCTTACAAACTGGGTTCAGCGACATTCCGGGGTCGCCCGCGGTTCCTTATGGTTTTCTCGAGATGTGGTTTGGATCGTCATCCGGTAAGATTACCACGGCTTTTCGGACATCCGAGACGTAGCAAACTCCAAACATTAACCCGTTTACCCTGAGTTTCTTAGAGGTCTTCTGGTATGTTTTGTGGAACATTACAATAGCTACGCATCTCCTACCCGACAAAGCTCAAATTTTTCGCCACATAATCGCCCCTTAAGTACGCTCCCACCCACATATCACTCAAAATCTCCAAACCCCGTCCAAAACTGCACATCCTCAACCTCAGGCGCCCATCCCTTCACCAACTCCTGTCCACGCTCTTTCCAGTCTACCGCCTCCCTAAGCGCGAGTTCTTTCAAAACCGGGAACAGCACTACATCCCCAAGGCCCGCGATCTCGAACTTCCCCACAAGCTCACACTCAACAAGCACGCTACCCAGACGCTCCCCTAGGTAAACCAAGGATTTCTCCGTGAGTCCTGTCTCGCGAAAGCATAGCCTTAGCACTGTGACCATTTCCGAGAATTCCTGGGCAAAGGTTGCTATATGCTCGTCCTGGAGGGATGGTGAAGTTATCTTTCCAGTTACATTTAAGTGGGTTAACCTTTGCAAGTTGCGCGGTATAGCGAGGAGCTCGCTCGGTGGGATTTCGATGTGTGAAGGGGTGGAGGTATACGTCACACAAAGGTGTTCCAACTCCCGACAAGCTTCGGAAAGATTTTTCAGGAAGTTCTCTGCGGGGTCCACGAGTATTATTTCTGCCCTTGCTAGATTTCTCAGGTCTCTAGAGAGGAGGAGCATCCCTGCGGCCGACGCGGTGCACGTCAAGCCCACCAAAGCCGGGAATAGATCTTGGCCGTTGGTGTGCGCACGTGCGGATACGACGAAGTCTTCAGTGACCACCCCGCCGATTCCTAAAACTTCCAAATCCTGACGGGAAGACAGCTCGCAAAATACCTCCTTCGTTATCAACCTCTCCATGCCGTACATGAACACAACTCTTTTCAACCCCTGCGCGCCCTCCAAAAAACGTAGGAAACCCGCCGGCGTAACAACGTTGCGTGGTTTATCTATCAGGACTTCTTCCAATAACGGACATTTTTCCTATCACCCCCATCTGTCAGCTCCTCTTCTATGTGCTGCGTATTGTAGGAACTCACAGCTAAATCGCTCAAAAACTGATCGTCCAGCACACCCCCAAAGAACTCGAAAACGCGCAACCCCGGCTGGAGATATGGTTCTAGAAGTCGCCCGGAGGAATTATGTTCGGAAGAGTCGATACTAACCGAGCGAAGATTCGGCAGAGGGGCATTCCGGAATAGTGTGTGATGTTGGCATTCCGTGGATGCCAGCTCCAAGTATTGTATCTCAGCAGCGGCAGAGACGAGGTCGGATTCGCTGAGAGTTAACAGAGGTGACACTTGGGTCGGTTCCATAGTGCGTGCAAAGTTGTGGAATGGCTCAGTTTCTCTTTTAATGTCAAATTTGGTATGGTGCGGTTCGGTGTGATGTAGTGTTGCAGGGAAGGAGGGGGTACGATAAGCGGGACACGGACGTGCCAATAAGGTTATCGCTTAACGTATCAGCATGCAGGCTGATGGCGTCATGAAACGGTACGTACCCGCGTGTCTGACAGCTGCCAAGACGGGTACCAGAGCGGTTGTTCCCGCCCCCGGCCGGTCTGACAAGGATTTGACCGGTCCAGATTTCGGGTTAAAGGAGGGGCGGAAGGAGGGAGGGCAAGGCTTTGAACTGGAATATCGTAAGAAATAATTGAAATCTTGCTAGGACGCCAGGCGCTCTTGCTATATTTTTTTTGCCCGAAGCTTGGGGTTCAGGCGGTCGGTTTGCGCGCAATCCAAGGAATCTTGGACGCCTTAGCGCGAGGTTCAATTATTCTATTGTATCATAGCTCTTACAGTAGGAGCCGGCTTGCGCTACTCGAGTGCTGTTTTTTCCTCAGTCTGAGAAGAGCAGGTGCTGGGGCGCATTTAAGGTGGTGTGGTTTACAAGGATTACGGTGTTCGGGTGGGTAAGCTAACCCGAAATGAGGCTCCAAATAATTTATCTCGTGTCAACCAGCTGGGTTTGGTCAAGTTTGGTTTACGTCAGCCGGGTTTTGTTGAGGCTCACCGGTTAAGCCCTGAACCCTAAACACAACGCGAGTTGCAAAACACCGCATCCTGGGAACCAGCGTCCTCAAACATTCTACGAGCTCTAAAAGCGGGCAAAGATGCCAAAACCAAGCTGCGAGTGGACCTCTGGAATTGCCATAACAGTGGCGCCTCGATACAGACAGCAGCTGAGACTGCCGCTTGAACTTCTCAGCCTACTTGGAGAGGAACAGGATTCGCGGCTACTTGAACCACTGCGTATCACTCACCTTTCTTACCAAACGTTATCTCATTCGCGTGTTAAATGTTTTATCAGATGATACGAACTAACTTACGCAGTGCACGACGCTTCATACGGTAGGATATCTGGCCCTGTGTTGCTTGTCTGTCACTGAGGCACCGCGTCACTCACCCTGCCACTCAACCTACCGGGATTACACCTTACTCTAGCTCCTCCGGCAACAATCAAATTACGGCATCTTGCCAGGCGACATCGCTAGCGCAAATCCACCGAGCCTAATAAGTTGACTCCAGCAGTCCATCCATTTAGCTCACCGCGAGCGAAATCCCTTCTGCCATATGCCTGGGCGTCGTCCCTTTCAGTATTCCCTCCCCCCACAGTGGTTGGATAAAGCAGATGTACAAGGAATTTCCTCCAGGGGACTTTGGCAATCTGCGGCTACCCAGGGATCATATTGCACGAACACGCGAGCTTCGTTATGAGGGCGAAGGTCATGATCAGGTACTTTCATATAAGATTTTCATCATATTTCCGGGGGGCAGGGGGACCTCCGCGATCTGGGCACTTAACATCTATCGGATGATAAACCGCTCACAGGTTAGAGGGCTACAAAGATGACCGGCTCCCCTTGGTATGATATCCTCTGGTATGGGCCTGGGCTTGTCTAGGGAATTTCTAGAAATAGAACCGGGGGTAGAGGGGAAGCGAGTGTTTTCGCTGGTGAGTGCTGGGGGTACGGTAGTGGCTTGAGCATGGAATTCGGGGTTCAGGAGACGGGCAGAAGGGCTGCAACAGTGGGTCTCATTGTGGAATCTTGGGCTGTACTCCGGAGATAGACTAGTTTCATCTATGAATGAGCTAGCGGTGTCTAGTACCGGTAGTAGAATAAGTTGCCGGGGGGGTGGCTGGGTGGCAGGCCAGGAAAACAGATCCTGGGGGCCTCGGCGTGGGTTGAATGAGGGAGGCGGAGGTTGATGTTACGCTGCCGGGACCGGATCAGGGGTTCGAGAACAGCTTTGGTTGTGGTGTCTCCCGAACTCCGCGCACTCAGGGGATGCAAGTATTGCAATTTTTGCTATGATATCGGTGTTACTAGTGGAAAAGGTTATCTATGTTGCCGGGGTTAAGTTATTGATGCTGTGACTATTCCTCCTATCAGGGGAGCATTTAGGAGTTATGGTAGGCCTTAGCACATGAATTTTCATTCCGCCCTACCACCGCCGCCGCCGGGATCCGTTGCTCGTGGTGCTAGTACCCCTAAGTGTGCGAGCTCAAAGAAATACCCTGCAAATATTTCTTGTTCCTCAATAACTCTTTGATCTGCACATCACTAACCCCTTACTAAAAACGGTGCTCGCGTCTTAATTTTCTTACCATACTACTCGCAGACGGCGTATCTTTTGAACCCGACTTGGGCAGAAGCGCGGGATCTTCAAGAGATCTATCAAATCGCGGACAAGTATTAAAAAAGGATTGAAACGGCTCTATGGGTATTAGTTTCTCAAATTTCTACTGCTTTGGAATGAATCAGGCAAAAAGCATTCAGTAATGATGTGTTCAAGTTCATTAGAGCCAGCTCGTAGTTTTTGAGATGAATAGCCCTGGGGCGTTTGTGTAACAATGTCTGTGGTTGGAATGCTGTTAGCAAGGCGCAAGGCTTTACCATCGCCATCACCCCCGCTTTTCCTCAATTTCAACTAATTGCGTTAACAGACCCCAAGCTAACCAACACTTTGCTCTCAACAACTTTCACAGCTGTGAGAATCGAAAAATGTCGCAAGCCTTCAGCAATAACCAAAACTCTTTCAATAATACTTTTAACTACCTCACCCCCGATGATGAGTCTAAAATATTGGCCTGGCTATCTCCGCTAGAGCCAGGGGCACGACATCGAGACATTGGATCCCAGCGACTAGACAGTATTGGATCCTGGCTACTGGAGACCCAGGAATTCAGACGCTGGCATGGTGGGAATCGGGAGGATGGATCCAATCATCGCACCTTATTTTGCCACGGGAATCCGGGGGCGGGGAAGAGCTACATCATGTAAGAGAGAGCCTAGCACTGCCGAAAGTCGAATAATATTTCTAACAGTCTGGTGTGACAGCTCACTAGTGATAGACTGGTTGTGCGACGAGGCGGCGGAGGAGGATACTGCTGTTGCCTGTTTTTATTTCGATTTTGCTGCCCGGAGTGAGCAGTCACCTGTAAATATGCTCGGGTCCCTACTACGACAGCTTGTCAGTGGATTGGACGGAATTCCGGAATCGGTAGTCCGGTCTTTTCGGAACCAGAAAAAAGTGATTGGGGGTAGGGGACTACAAGTATCAGGAATTCTGAAGATGTTCCAGACGATCACAACCACGAAGCGCACATTTATATGTGTTGACGCACTTGACGAATGTGTGCCGGAGCATAGAATGGTAATCCTAGAATTACTAGGACAGATCACGCGGGAGTCTCTCGATACTCGGATATTCGTGACCGGAAGATCGCATATCCGAAGTGAGGTGGAACGGAAATTGGGTGGAGCGGCTGCTTTTGTGTTAATAGAGCCTAGGGGAGATGACATCGTTGGGTATCTACGTGAGAAGCTCAGGAGCGACACTACCCCGGAGATGATGAGCAGCGCATTGGAGGGAAGTATTTTGGAAAGCATTTCCCAACTAAGCTCGGAGACGTATGTAGAAACCATTCAAGGGCAAAACGACCTAAAGCTTCCTTAGACTAATAGCTAACTTCCGAACCTAGATTCCTACTAGCCTGTCTCCACATCGAGGCAATTCTGCGAGAGACAAGTATCGCTCGGCGAGGAAAAAGGCTCAAGGCAGTTAAAGATGGGGCAGGGTTGGGGGATGTATATGGTGCGACCCTAGCGCGGATAAAGGCACAGGGAGGGGAAAAGACAAAACTTGCGATGGCCACTCTCATGTGGATCTGTCACGCGGAACGGCCATTACAGGTGGATGAGCTGTGTCACGCGCTAGCAGTGGAGATAGGAGAGACGGATTTCGATAGCGAGAATGCTCCTTCGATCGGTGCATTACTAGGTTGCTGTCAAGGACTGATTACCGTTGACAAGGAAGCTTCGACTGTCCGAGTAATCCACCTTACGGTCCAAGAATATCTCTGCGCTCATCCAGATCTCTTCAGCCATCCCCACTCGGTAATCGCAGAAGCTTGCTTGACCTATTTGAATTCACCACAGGTCAAGAACCTCTCCTCCCACCCTCCCCCGGACAACCAAATCATGCCGTTCCTGAAATATTCCTCGAGACATTGGGGAACACATGCGAGAAGGGAGCTCTCGAGCCATACGAGGGCCCTTGGGCTGCAGCTCTTAAGTCAATACGAAGGCCACCCATCCGCAATATCACTTTTCGATCAAGCACGGCATACCGTAGCTAAGGCAGGAACTGGTTCTTCCCCGCGCTTCTCGGGATTACATTGCGCGTCTTTCTTCGGTCTTGTGGAACTTGTGGCTTCGCTAGCGAGTGCTCAAGGTTGTGAGATTAACACACACGATGGCGTCGGCTGCACACCACTCTTATGGGCGGCGAGGAATGGGCATGATGGTGTGGTCAGGCTACTGCTAGAACGTAAAGATATCGACCCCAACAGGCCAAATAACCAAGGCGGCACACCACTCTCGTGGGCCGCTGATAACGGTCATGATGTAGTGGTAAAGTTGCTGCTAGAACAGGGAGACATCGACCCCAACAAGCCTGATAACCAAGACAGTACGCCACTCTTGTGGGCTGCTAATAACGGACATGAAGAGGTTGTCAAGCTACTACTTGGCCGGAATGATGTCGACCCCAACAGGCCTGACGACCAAGACGGCACACCACTCTCGTGGGCAGCTCGTTATAGACATGAAGGTGTTGTCAAGCTACTACTCGATCGCGATGATGTCGACCCCAACACGCTTTGTGAACAAAATTGCACACCACTCTGGTGGGCCACTTTTTATGGACATGAAAGCGTTGTCAAGCTACTACTTGGCCGGAAAGATGTTGATCCCAATCGTCCGGGTCAGCATGATCGAACACCACTCGCGAGTGCTGCATTCGAGGGACACGAAGGGGTTGTCAAGCTACTGCTTGGCCGGCAAGATGTTGACCCCAATCGTCCGGGTCAATATGGTCGAACACCACTCGCGAGTGCTGCTTTCGAGGGACACGAAGGGGTTGTCAATCTACTACTTGGCCGGGGGGATGTTGACCCCAATCGTCCGGATCAGAATGGTCGAACACCACTCGCATGTGCTGCTGAAAAGGGGCATGAAAGGGCTGTCAAGCTACTACTCGATCGGAATGATGTCGACCCCAATCGCCCAGATGCAGAAGCTCTAACACCACTCGCATGTGCTGCTTACTGGGGACAAAAGGGCACGGCCAAGCTACTGCTGGCGCGAGAGGATGTTGACCCCAATTACCCTGATAAGTATGATCAAACACCACTCGGGTTGGCTGCGAGCGAGGGATATGAAGGAGTGGTCAATCTATTACTTGGACGGGAGGATGTTGACCCCAATCGTCCGGGTGAGGATGGTCGCACACCACTTGAATGGGCTATTGCAAATGGACATGAGGGAGTTATCAAGCTTTTACAAGCCAGGGTGTCTATGGAAGGCGCGGATGTACAACCATCTCACCAGCTGTGAAAGCTCCAACACCAGGTAGAAACTCGAGCACCCAAATTAACTACCCTGAAATCACGCTGGCTTCTTCGCTTTCTAGCCCCATCCTTGCTCAGCTTCCAGGAGCATTGTTTGCGCTGTTGCAGCCATCACCCCCACCCCCAACTCCCTTATTTGTCCCTTACGCCAGTCCTCAAACATGATCTCGAGGCTCTCTCCGGGTGTTATTGCTAGAAATCCAATTGGTATATAACACTATACCTCTCCGAAACCACCTGGTGGCTACCAATATTTCTAATTGAAGGCGCAGAAATTTCTATCCCCCGCCTTCAGCAGGCAGCAACTGGATAACTACCGCGTTGGCCAACCCGAGCCATTTATCTTGATCATCAATCCCCGGCGGAATAAGTCCCGTGTTGCGAAATCTCACCCGTTTCTATTTTTCCTTATAACACGATCTTTATTTCCTTCTTGTTTTTCTCCTACTAGCGATAGATAATAGATAGCCAAGTGGATAAACTAAAAATATATTTTCCTTTCCAATACAAGAGGGCCCGGAATAGGCGTTCCGGAAACTAGGGTAAAATAAAGAACCAACTCTTCAGGTTGTAATTTTGGGATAATATTTTATCAGTGATGTATAGCGCTTATCTACACCGGAAATATCTTACCATTCTATCAGCCCCCTACCCCCTGCATTCCTGTGTCCACCACTTTACCTACCTGGATATCTATCGCCTCACCATGCGGTGCCGTGGCGGAATCATCAAACTAATCCTAATACAGCGACTAGAATGTAATTATGTCCTCACTTCTCAAACCCACCGCGGCAGATAGGCTATAAATTTAGATTGCAAAAAGCTACGACCAGCCATACCCACCTAACAGTGGCAGTGTTCGGAACCGTCAGGGGGGGGTACAGGGACAGCGGGGATGATGCCAAGAAGACGGGAAGGTGCCGCTAGCCGTGGTTCTGTATAGGGAAAATTACTCGCGGAACCGCCGGGCCCTACACGCTAGGCCTTCATAAATATAGTGAGACAGTTAGAGCAGCGGCTGCTTAGGCGGACCGCAACAGGGATGGCAGGACTGCCTTGATTGCCCCGGGTATTATGCGGGGTATCGGAACGAGGTTGTGTGTGGGTAAGGACCGTAGGGTGTGGGAAATGAGTCCGGAGAGGGGGGGGGGGGGGGGGGGGGTGGGGGGGGGCGGGGGGGGGGCGGCCGGGGGGGGGGGGGCGCCGCCCCCCCCCCCCCACCGCGGGCGGGTACTGTATTAGGAATGGCGGCCGGGGGTTGCAGACAAACTATGAGTGATATATGGTGATGCCATGGAACCAACACAATAAACGATATGCCTGCAAGAGAAGGTTAAATAGATCAAGTGTTCAAAGTACCAGATAAAACCAAACCAGTCATTCCGCTACCAGCCTTATTTTTTCCTTTAAATGCTTCAATAAGCTTTTTGCTTTGACTATAGTACAAGTGGTGATGTTGCAACAAAGCTAAAGGACTTATGCAACCGACGTTGGCTCACAGCCTACTGCCTGGGATTTTCAGGAGCGGTTACCGGGAAACTTAGTTGACCCTCTCGGGTCCGGATATCTGCGATCAGCCATATTTACCCACATCAGTAATGCTCTTTATGGGGTACTTTAGGGGAATGATCTGGGAACACATATTGATGAGTAATCCTAGGCTTGGCATATAGGCCTTGCTTCTTGGTATGATAGCTGGTATCATATCATAGAAGTAGGGAAGGTATGGGTAGGGGGAAGGGTGTAAGACTGTGGTGTTTCAAGTAGCGTAGTATCGCCCAAGCGGCAGTGTTCGGAAGTGACCAGTTCTGTTGAACCCTAGGTCGGCCAGGGCTTTCTCGGGGACTTTCCCGGCTGCACGGTGGACTGTGGTTTATTTTCTGAAGCTCATTTGACACTGCCTGGAGGGACCTCAGATATATGCAAGCTTCCGAGTGATCAAGTGTGATTACACAGGGCTAGGAATGATTCTAGGACATGTGCCAACAATGATATAGATTGGATACCCTTGATCGCGTATTATGGTCCCAGATATTAGAGGCTTGTGCACCGGGACCTAGGTGGCGGTTAATAAGAAATGGACCTACGGTAGGTGAAAGAATGAGTTTGCGCGGTACTGTAAGTTAGGCGTGGGTAGCTCGGTAGCTAGACAATGGTGTATTGGGTAGGGTACAAGTAATATCGCATTCCCTCAAATTCGTTCCCGGCTCAAATAAGGATTCCCATCTACACAAGTTGGGTACGAACCATAATGTATGCCACGGAACAAATGCTAATCTGCTAACGAATGCCCTGTATTATCATCAGTAAAATCTTTTAATAAAATGTAAAGAGAGAGCTGTGTTTGATGCTGCTGTGAGCGTGCTTCTGTAGCGATCGGATATCTACAGGTCTGGAAAGACCAATTTTACACATCTCCCAGGTCTCGCTACCCACCTGGGTGTCGAAGACTTTTAGGTTAACAGAAATAACCTGTTTTCCTGCCACCTAGGTCTTCCGGCGCAAACTCTCTACGGAGGTATGATACAGCTCCTGGGTTTTGTAAGTCAAACCCCGCTTGTGGAACCTACAAAACTTAGGCGCTGTACCTTCGTAATCTAGAGGATTGAGTCATGGATGAAGAGGGGGATATTGCACTGGTGCAACCATTGCAGGCGCTGTAGGTAGAGGGTAGGGAGCGGCCGCAATCACGGTACCTTGTGAACTCCTCGCAGGAGATAGTGGAGGAAGTGTTACTTTTGCCGTCGGAGTTGTAGTTAGAAATGTTATTTCCGTTGGCGCTGTTGACGCTGCCGAAACGACAAGCTATTTCTCCCGGAGTCTCTCCCGGAGTCGCTTAATTTCTCTTTTAATGTAAAATTAGATAGGGGCTGTTTGGCGTAATGTACCACAAAAACTCTTGTCGTTCGCCATCTTAGGAACCAAAGACGAAGGGCTTAAAAAGGATTTGAATAGTTTCTACTAAAGTGTTGTCGGGAGGAAGGTACGATAAGGTTATCGCTTAACGTATCAGCGTGCAGGCGGGTGGCGTCATGAAACGGTACTCGTACGTACTTGTTCTCGCATGTCTGACAGCTGTCAAGACGGGTATCAGAGCGGCCAATTTTTCAAAGCCAAATAAATCCATTGAGATAATAGCCAATATGAGAGAATGAAAAACTGATGAGTACAGAGAAGTAAGAAAACCAAGACCATCTAAACGATCTATTCCATCAATCAACCTTGTTCCATGTTTCCACTGGCGGAGGCGGTGGGGGAGATGTCGCTGCCCTTGTCGCTTGAGATCGTTGGCACCGATAGATCCCTAGGTGACAATGAGGGCGCAGTGAGACAGTTCGGGGTGGTGGGTGGGTAACAAAAAACGCGAGCTGTAGCGAGTTTGGAGACGAGAATGCGAGTTGTAGCGAGCATCGAGGTTCTCAGCTCCTGGTTCTATATGTGCTAGTGGCTCTCCGGTTAGTGCGCAGTAAGCTATGACCTCCGAGCAACCAGGCGGACGTTCCTCCAAGACCTCCACACAGTGCTCCTGAGCTTTGCCCAATTGGCAATTGTTTGTTCCAACCCGACATTTGTTCCCGCACCCGGCCGGTCGGGCAAGGATTTGCCCGGTCCAGATTACTGGCTAAAGGAGGGACGGAAGGAGGGAGGGTAGGGCTTTGAATTGGAATATTGTAAGAACCAGATTGAACTCACGCTAGAACGCCGGACGCTCTTGCTATTTTTTTGCCCCAAGCTTGGGTTCAAGCAGTCGGTATTAGCTGTGGTTTTGCATCCAATCCGGGGGAGGGGGAATTTTGGACCGCTTAACCTGAGGTTCAATTATTCTACGATATCATATGTGGCTCTTACCGTAGGAGCCAGCTGGCGCTAGTGTTTTTCCTTCGTTTTAGAAGCAGTTGTGCGCATCTAATTAGGTAGTGTGGTTTACAAGGATTAGGTTCGGGTGAGCAAGCTAACCTGAAATGAGGCTCCAAATAATTTATTTTGTGTCAACCGGTTGAATTGAGTCAAGTTTGTTTTACGTCAGCCGGGTTTTGTTGAGGCTCACCGGTTAAGCCTTGAACCCTAGCGCAACACGAGTTGCAACCACCTCATTCTAGGAACCAGCCTCAAACATTCTACGAGCTCTAAGGGTGGGCAAAGACGAGCTGCCAGTGGACCTCGGGAATTGCCGTAGCAATGGTGCCTCGACACAGAGAGGAGTCGAGACTGCCGCTTGAACTTCTCAGCCCCAGTTGGAGAAGAGCCAGATGCCCGGCTGTTGAACCACCGCGTATCACTCACCCTTCTTACCAAAAGTTATATTATTCGCGTGTTAAATGTTTTATCAAATGAATCGAACTTACTTACGCCGTGTACGACGCTTCATGCGGTAGGACATCTGGCCCTGTGTTGCTTGTCAGTCTCTGAGGCACTGCGTCGCTCACCTTGCCACTCAACCTACCGGGATTACACCCTGCTCTCGCTCCTCCGGCAGTAATCAAATAACGGCATCATCCCAGGCAACATCGCTAGGGTAAATCCACTGTGCCTAATACTCCTGCAGTCTGGCCATTTAACTCATCGTGGGCGAGATTCCTTTTGGTATGTGCCTAGGCGTCGTCCCCATCTGTACCTCCTCCCCTCACGGCGGTTGGATATAGCAGATGTATAAGGAATTTCCTCCCGGGGGCTTTGGCAATCTGCGGTTACCCGGGGATCATATTGTGCGGACGCGCGGGCTTCGTTATGAGGGCGAAGGTCATGATCATGTACTTACATGTGAGGTTTTCATCTTTCCTGTGCGCGGAGGACCTGCGGGATCTCGGCACCTAACATCTATCCGATGATGTCCCGCTCACAGGTTAGAGGGCTACAAAGATGGCCGGCTCTTCTTGGTATCATACCGTCCTGTATGGGCCTGGGCTTGTCTAGGACATTCCGAGAATGGCTGGGAATAGTTTTGTTATGCCGCCCGTGAGTGAAGAGCCATTATGATCGGCTCGTAGGATTCCGGAAGACTGAGACTTAAGAGTGTCACAAGTTCGTTGTCCTCCATTCCTTTGCTAGTTGAAGAAAGACTTTCGATCTGGTTGGCTAACTCTCTAAATTTATTTAGATGTTCTGCCATGTCGTCACCTTCTACCATTCGCAGTCCCCAAAGTCGCTGCCTGAGTACCATGCGTCCGTTGGCCCCTATTCCCTGATGGACTACCTGTAAGGCATCCCATGCCTCTTTTGCTGTACCACAGCCCTGAATATGTGTTATTTGTGAGTCTTTAACATTCAGGGTGAGAATAGTAAACGCAGCATTATCCCGTGCCACATCCTTAGTATCGCTCTTGTCAAGCACTTTCTCAATTGCAGTGTGTAATCCCTTTTCCGTCAGGATGCGCATGATTCGGAACTTCCACGCCTGGTAGTTACTCTTACCAGCCGCCATGGAACCATCCAGCTTTTCTATGGATTGGGTCAGGGAGGTGGTAGAGGCTGGTGAAGGATGTTGAAATTCCGTTATATTTCCTATGTGCCTTTCATAACACTACCGTGTATTCTTTTACTTAGTTTGTGTTTCGGCTCCGCCTTTACACCGCTTACATTACTACAGCTAAGATATATATTATGGTGTTTTATTGATTGTTTTGGGATAATATTTGGGGATTTAACATGTGCTTTTCTATCCGGTGTTAAGGATTTTATGCATCTCTTATGC
>Ga0307513_10004565_pt1 | contig 18461 bp, 17 predicted proteins | sample 15_EM_MG_FD_202174 | JGI IMG/M metagenome (GOLD analysis project Ga0307513, IMG submission 202174) | Populus trichocarpa ectomycorrhiza microbial communities from riparian zone in the Pacific Northwest, United States - 15_EM | ecosystem: Host-associated > Plants > Roots > Unclassified | place...
GCAGCAGGCCCTTGGGCCGGTCTCGGGCTGCACCGGCTCCTGTGTGCCGCTCAACATCTTCGGCGGCGCCGGCACCATCACGCCGGCCATGCTGAACTTCATCGGCTTCACCCAGCAGGACACCTCCGAGCAGGAACTGCGCGACGTCAGCGCCAACCTCACCGGCGACCTGTTCAACCTGCCGGCCGGCCCGCTGGCCTTCGCCGTCGGCGTGGAGCATCGGGTGACGGAGGGCTTCTTCCAGCCCGACGCGATCGTCGCCGCGGGCCTGTCGTCCGACATCCCCGCCCAGCCGGCGAGCGGTCAGATCACTGTCAAGGAAGCCTACGCCGAACTGCGCGTGCCGCTGGTCAAGGACGCGCCGTTCTTCTACCGCCTCGACGCCTCGCTGGCCGGCCGCTGGTTCGACTACAGCGGGTCCGGGTCGGACTCGACCTACAAGGCCGGCATCACCTGGAAGCCGGTCGCCGAGGTGCTGTTCCGCGGCTCCTGGGGCCAGGGCTTCCGGGCGCCCTCGATCGGCGAACTGTTCGGCGGGGCCTCGCGCTTCGACCAGGTGGTGGCCGACCCCTGCTCCGGCTTCTCGGCGGCCACGCCGGCGAATGTGCGGGCCAACTGCATCGCCCGCGGCGTCCCGGCCAATGGCTCCTACGTCCAGCTCAACGCCCAGCTGCCGGTGATCACCAGCGGCAACGAGAACCTCGCGCCTGAGACCAGCGAGAGCTGGAACGTCAGCGGCGTGTGGGAGCCCAGCTTCCTGCGCGACGCCACCTGGGCCAGCGGCGGATCGATCGAGCTCGCCTACAGCAACATCAAGCTGGACGACGCCATCAACGCCCTCAGTGCGGCAACCGTGCTGCAGCGTTGCGCCAACACCAATGACGACCTCTCCTGCGCCACCATCTCGCGCACCGCGTCGGGCGCCATCTCGGGCATCGCCAACCCGTTGATCAACATCGGCGGCATCCGCACCGAGGCGCTGGACATCAACATCAACTGGACCTCGCCGGAATGGTCGTTCGGCCGGTTCGGCGCCCACTGGTATTCGACGCGTCTGCTGAAGTTCACCGAGCTCCTGCCGACCTCGACGGGCCTTGCGCCCACCAAGCGGCTGGGCACCGAGCGCGGCAGCCCGGACCAAGCCTATCCGAAGTGGAAGTCCAACTTCCTCTTGGATTGGGATCATCAGGACTTCGGCGCGACGGGAACCGTCCGCTACATCTCGAGCGTCCAGGAAGCCGACGATCCGAACAAGCTCAACAGCCGCACCTACTTCGACGCTCAGCTCCGCTGGACCCCCAGCACCTATGTCGACGGCCTCAAGATCGCGGTGGGGGTCAACAACCTCTTCGACAAGGACCCGCCGGGCTGCGTGACCTGCAGCCTCAACAACTACGATCCTAACGCCTACGATGCGCCGGGTCGCTTCTTCTACCTTCAGTTGACCTACCGCCAGTAGGACCCGGCCTCGCCCCGGGCTCTGCAAATCCGCAGACCCCGGGTGCGAGAACGCTGATTGTTAAGCTTAGGCGCGCCTTCTAGTTGAGCCCCTCCCCGAGGCGGGGCCCCGGCCAGACGCGCCATCCCGCCTCCAAGACCGCTTGGAGGATTACAAGACCATGTTCCGCAAACTTGGCGCGCTCGTCGCGTCCGCAGCCGTCCTTGCCGCCGTGTCGGCGGGTTCGGCCGCCGCGTCCGTCACCGTCTATTCGGGCAACGACTACGGCGCCGGCGCCATCTCGCCGAAGCCCAACGCCTACGGCGCCCGCGCCGATTACCTGGCCGCCGCGGGCGGCCTCGGCGCCGACCAGCTCATCACCTTCGAATCCGCCGCCCTGGGGGCCTTCGACAGCCTCGACCTCGGCGCCGGCGTCACCCTGACCGGCGTCAACTTCAGCGGCGGGGCCCAGAAGATCGCCAACACCTCCGCCTGCTTCGATGCGCTCTGCGGCTACAACATCACCGTCGCCGGCTCGAAGTTCTTCGAGATCTACGGCGGCGAGGCGACCTTCAGCTTCCTGAACCCGATCAGCTCCTTCGGCGCCTTCATCGCCGGCGCCCAGATCGAGGGCATCCGCTTCGCCTTCACCGACGGCTCCAGCCAGTCGGTCGATGTGCCCGGCCAGTACGGCACGAGCTTCGTGGGCTTCACCGATCCGGGAAAGTCGATCTCCACGGTCTCGCTCATCGTCGGAAACGACATCCTCTCGGTCGACGACGTGCACTTCACCTTCGCCGCCCCGGCGGGCGCTGGCGTGGGCGGCGTGCCGGAACCGGCCTCCTGGGCGCTGATGATCGCCGGCTTCGGCGGGGTGGGCGCGCTCCTGCGCCGCCGCCGCGCCGCGCTGCCGCTCGCCGCCGCCTGAGACGGCACGGCCCAGCTTGACCCCAGCTTCGGCTGGGGTCACACCGCCGGGATGATCCCCCGTTACGCCCGCAAGGAAGCCGCCGACATCTGGAGCCCGCAGACGCGGTTCTCCATCATGTTCCAGATCGAAGCCCACGCCGCCGACGCCATGGCCGACCTCGGCGTCATCCCAAAGGAAGCCGCGCGGGTGATCTGGGAAAAGGGCGGACACGCGATCTGGGACGCCGAACGCATCGACGAGATCGAGCGCGAGGTGAAGCACGACGTCATCGCCTTCCTGACCCACGTGACTGAGATCGTCGGCCCCGAGGCGCGCTTCCTGCACCAGGGCATGACCAGCTCCGACGTCAACGACACCGCGCTGGCCGTCCAGCTCTCGCGCGCCACCGACCTCCTGATCGAGGATGTCGACCTGGTGCTCGCGGCCCTGAAGCGCCGCGCCTACGAGCACCGCATGACCCCGATGGTCGGCCGCAGCCACGCCATCCACGCCGAGCCGATCACCTTTGGCCTGAAGCTGGCCGGCCACTACGCGGAGTTCGTCCGCGCCAAGGAACGGCTGGCCATGGCGAAGTTCGAGATCGCCACCTGCGCCATCTCCGGCGCCGTCGGCACCTTCGCCAACGTCGACCCCAGTGTCGAAGAGTACGTCGCCGACAAGCTGGGCCTGGCCGTGGAGCCGGTTTCGACCCAGGTGATTCCCCGCGACCGCCACGCCGCCTATTTCGCAACGCTCGGCGTCGTCGCCTCCTCGATCGAGCGGCTGGCCACCGAGGTCCGCCACCTGCAGCGCACCGAAGTCCTGGAAGCCGAGGAGCCTTTCGAGGTCGGCCAGAAGGGCTCCAGCGCCATGCCGCACAAGCGCAACCCGATTCTCACCGAAAACCTCACCGGCCTGGCCCGGTTGGTCCGCTCGGCCGTCGTGCCCGCCATGGAGAATGTCACCCTCTGGCACGAGCGCGACATCAGTCACTCCAGCGTCGAGCGCGGGATCGCCCCGGACGCCACGGTGCACCTCGACTTTGCGCTCCGCCGCCTGGCCTCGGTGATGGAGCGGCTGGTGATCTATCCGGAGAACATGGCCCGGAACCTCGACCGCCTGGGCGGCCTGGTCCATTCGCAGCGGGTGCTCCTGGCGCTCACCCAGAAGGGTATGTCGCGCGAGGCGTCCTACGCGGCGGTCCAGCGCAACGCCATGAAGGTCTGGCGTGGCGAGGGCAATTTCCTCGATTTCCTGAAAGCCGACCCCGAAGTCACCCTCTCCGACGCCGAACTCGGCGAGCTTTTCGACCTGGGCTACCACTTCAAGAACGTGGACCGGGTGTTCGCCCGGGTGTTCGGCGAGCAGGCTGAGGCGCAATGGCAAGCATCGAAGACCTCCGCCGGCTAGCGCTAGCCCTCCCGGGCGCCTGGGAGACCGAATTCCACGGCGAGCCCTGGTTTCAGGTGGGGAAGAAGGCCTTCGCGCTCCGCTTGAGGGATCGCTTCATCCTCAAGCTGGACAGGGATCACCAGCACTTCCTGTTCGAGGTGCGGCCGGAGACATTCCAACCCTGCAAGGTCGGAACCGGCGGCGTCTGGAGCTACGTGGTGCTGGAGGATCTCGACGAGGATGAACTGGCCGACCTGGTCCTGGAGGCCTGGTCGACCATCGTGCCGAAGAAGGTCAGCCGCGACTACTTGCCTTCGCGGACGCCTTCGCGGGCCTGAGCCAGCAGCTCGGCCATCTTCATCCGGACTTCGCCTTCGGTGATCGCCACGCCCGCGCCTTTCAGGTCCTCAAAGACCTTGCGCAGCACGTCTTCCTCGCCGGGTTGCTCGAAGTCGGACTTCACCACCGCCTGGGCGTATTCGGCGATGTGTTTCTCCTGCAGGCCCATCAGGCCAGCCGCCCATTCGCCTAGCGCACGGTTGCGGCGCGCGCCGGCTTTGAATTCCTGTTCCTGATCGAGCGCGAACCGTTTCTCGAATCCGCGTTCACGATCGTCAAAGGTGGTCATGTGGTCTCCGGAAAGCGGCGCGAACGGGCGATCCCATATCCTGCACCCGCGCTGGCCGCAATCGAAAGGGGGATGTTTGCGCCCCCGCGTCGCATCCGGTAATTTGCCGACGCCTCATATTGAGCGAGAGGCCGAGTCGGACCAGCGCGCGAGGGAAGCTATCGCGCGCGTTTTCGTTTTCGCCGACCGGCAAACCCCTCGCTCTCGGAGAAGGCGCGACGATGACCCGCCGCAAGAAGATTTACGAGGGCAAGGCCAAGATTCTCTATGAGGGTCCCGAGCCCGGAACGCTGATCCAATACTTCAAGGACGACACCACGGCCTTCGACGCCACCAAGAAGGCGGTCCTCGAAGGCAAGGGGGTCATCAACAACCGCATCAGCGAGCACATCATGACGAAGCTGAACGCCATCGGCGTTCAGAATCACTTCATCCGCCGCCTGAACCTGCGCGAGCAGCTGATCAAGGAAGTGGAGATCATCCCGCTGGAGGTGATCTGCCGCAACGTCGCCGCCGGCTCGCTGTCCACCCGCCTGGGCATCCCGGAAGGCACCGCCCTGCCACGCTCGATCATCGAGTTCTGCCTGAAGGACGACAAGCTTCACGACCCGCTGGTCTCCGAAGAGCACATCACGGCCTTCAACTGGGCCTCGACCCAGGAGATCGACGACATCATGGCGCTCACGCTGCGGGTGAACGACTTCCTCAGCGGGATGTTCGGCGCGGTCGGCATCACGCTGGTGGATTTCAAGGTCGAGTTCGGCCGCATCTACGAGAACGACTTCGCCCGGGTGATCCTGGCCGACGAGATCAGCCCGGATTCGTGCCGGCTGTGGGACGCGCAGACCAACGAGAAGCTCGACAAGGACCGCTTCCGTCGCGACCTGGGCAACGTCATCGAGAGCTACACCGAGGTCGCCCGCCGGCTCGGAATCATGAAGGAGATGCCGACCGTCATCCAGGGAGGCCTCCACTAGTGCGCGCGACGGTCCATGTTTTCCTGAAGCCCGGCGTCCTCGACGTACAGGGTAAGGCCGTCGAACAGGCGCTGCACGGCTTGGGCTGGGGCGGCGTCGAACACGTCCGCGTCGGTCGCACCATCGAGTTCGACCTGGCGGCCAAGGACGCCGCCGCCGCCGAGGCCGAGGTCAAGGCCATGTGCGACAAGCTCCTGGCCAACACCGTCATCGAAAGCTACCGCGTGGAGGTGGCGTGAGGCGGCTGAGCGTTCTCGCTCTCCTCTTCATCCCTCTCTGCGCCTGCACGCCGAAGACCGAGGCGCCTGTCGACCTGCTCGGCCTCGACTGCGCCCAGCCCTTTGAGGCCCAGTCGGCGAAGCTCACGGCCCAGCCCACGCTCAAGCCGGCGCCGGAGGATCGCGCCGAGCCGTACAGGTTCTATTCGAGCGACGACGGGCGTGTATCCTATCTCATCACCAAGCCCGACGCCCCAGGGCATCCGGCGATCATGATGCAGCGGGCCGCGGGCGGCACGGTGACGACCACCGGCTGCCCCTACGGCGACCGCAAGGCCTATGACAAGCTGCGCGCCTATCTGGAAGGGCTGAAGGCATGGCATCGGTGACCGGCTTCCACCTGGCTCAGATCAACGTGGGCCGGCTGCTGGCGCCGGTCGATCATCCGCAGATCGCCGATTTCGCGGCCAACCTCGACCGGATCAATGCGCTCGCCGACGGCCAGCCCGGCTTCGTCTGGCGCCTCAAGGGCGAGGGCGGCAACGCCACCGACATCCAGCCCAAGCCTGACGAGCCGCTCTTCGCCATCAACATGTCGGTCTGGACCGATCTCGACGCCCTCGCCGGCTTCGTCTACCGCAGCGCCCATCGCGACATCATGCGTCGCCGCCGCGAGTGGTTCGCGCTCATGGAGACCTATATGACGCTCTGGTGGGTCCCCGCCGGCCATCAGCCGACGCCCGCCGAGGGCCTCGATCGCCTCGCCGTCTTCGAACGCCTTGGCCCCACCGCCGAGGCGTTCAGCTTCCGCTACCCCTTCCCCTCGCCCGACGCCCAGCCGGTGCGGCCTGTTCTGGATGAATGCGCATGAAAGCCGCCGTCGTTGTGTTCCCCGGCTCCAACTGCGACCGCGACTGCAAGGTGGCCATCGAGCGGTCCACCGGCGCCCATGTCGATATGGTCTGGCACGGCGACAGCGCCCTGCCCGACGGGCTCGATCTGATCGTCCTGCCCGGCGGCTTTTCCTACGGCGACTACCTGCGCTGCGGGGCGATGGCCTCGCTCTCGCCGATCATGACTGAGGTGAAGGCCGCGGCGGAACGCGGCGTCGCCACCGTCGGCATCTGCAACGGCTTCCAGGTGCTGTGTGAGGCCCAGATGCTGCCCGGCGCCCTGCTGCGCAACGAGCGCCTGAAGTACGTCTGCAAGTCGGTCGAACTTGAAGTCACCAACGCTCAGACGCGTTTCACCGCCGGCTACGCGGGCCGCCGCCAAGTGGCGATGACGGTCGGCAACGGCGAGGGCAACTTCTTCGCCGACGAGCCCACCCTCGACCGGCTGGAGGGTGAAGGCCAGGTGGTGTTCCGCTACCTCGACAACCCCAACGGCTCCGCCCGCGGCGTCGCCGGCATCGTCAACAAACGCGGCAATGTGCTGGGCCTCATGCCCCACCCCGACCGGGCCTTCGAGGCCGAACTCGGCTCCGCTGACGGCGCCATCCTCTTCCAGAGCGCGCTGGCCAGCGCCTAGGCGGCTCGCCGCCACGCCCTGAAGTGCTCGATGAACGCCGCCAGCCCCGCCGACGGCAGGCGCTGGCGGGGGTAGTAGAGGCAGACGCCGGGGAACGGCAGCGTCCACTCGGGCAGGGCGCGCACCAGCCGGCCTGAAGCCAGTTCGTCGGCCACATAACGCTCGATGACATAGGCCACGCCCGCCCCGGCGACGGCGGCCTGGATCGACAGGTTGATGCTGCCCAGCACCAGCCGGCCCGGCGGCTCGATGCGCACCTCCTCGCCGCGTCGCTCGAACTCCCAGCGCAGGAGCGCCCCGCTCGGCATGCGCACCCGGATGCAGTCGTGCTGCAGCAGGTCTGCAGGCGCGCCCGGGACGCCACGGGCCGCGAAATAGGCCGGGCTCGCCACGATGGCGTAGGCTTCCTCAATCCCCAGCGGCAGGGCGACCATGTCCTGGGGCACGGCGTCCCCGCCGCGGACGCCGGCGTCGAAGCCTTCCGCGACGATGTCGACCATTCGGCCATCGCTCGCCAGATCGATCCGCATGTCGGGATAGGCCGTCATGAACGACAGCACGATCGGCAAGAGGCGCTCGGCGCCGCCCTCGGAGGCGTTGATCCGCAGGAGGCCGCTGGGCGTGTCGCGGAACTGGTTCACGGTCTCGACGGCGTCGGCGATCTCGCGCAGCGCCGGATGGATGCGGCCCAGAAAGTGCTCACCCGCCTCGGTCAGCGAGACGCTGCGGGTGGTGCGGTTGAAGAGGCGCACCCCCAGCCGCCGCTCCATGCCCGCGATGGAATGGCTGAGCGACGACGGTGAAACGCCCAGCTCGGCCGCCGCCCCGCGAAAGCTCCGGCGGGCAGCGACCGCGGACAGGGCGTGGAGTTCGGGAAGCGATACGCCGGCCACTGTGCAATAATCCTCATGACTACATGCAAGATTGAACGGATTATCACATCAGCGGACCGGCGCTAAGGTCCGCGCATGGTTGAGACTGTTCTGGTGACCGGCGGGACCGGGTTTGTGGGCGGCTGGCAGATCGTCGAGCTGTTGCGCCGCGGCTACGGCGTGCGCGCGACCGTTCGCAGCCTCTCAAAGGCGGGTTCGGTGCGCGCCGCGGTGGCGACGCAGGTCGATCCCGCCGATCGCCTATCGTTCGCGGTCGCCGACCTCGCGAGCGATGACGGCTGGGACGCGGCCGTCGCCGGCTGCGATTACGTCCTGCATGTCGCCTCGCCGCTGGGCAGCTCCGGCGACGACGACGCAGCACTGATCGCAGCAGCGCGGGATGGCACGTTGCGCGTGCTGCGCGCCGCCGTCCGCGCCAAGGTCAAACGGGTGGTGATGACCTCCTCGACCGCCGCCTGCAGCCCGCTGCTCCGCAGCCCCAGCAGCACCGGCAACGACGAGACCCGCTGGACCGACCTCAAGGACAGCGCGCTCACGGGGTACCGGCGCTCCAAGGCGATAGCCGAGCAGGCCGCCTGGGACTTCATGACGGCCGAGGGCGGAACGACGGAGTTCGCCACGGTCCTGCCCACCGCCATCTTCGGTCCGGTCCTGACGCTCGAGAGCATGAGTTCGGCCGGCATCATTCAGCGCTTCCTGAACGGCAAGATGGCCGCCATCCCGCGCCTGGGCTTCAGCGTCATCGATGTGCGCGACCTGGCGGTCGCCCAGATCCTTGCCATGACCACGCCCGCGGCCGCCGGCGAGCGTTTCATCGCCTGCAACGAATTCATGTGGTTCGAGGACGTGGCTCGGACTCTGCGCCAGCGCCTCGGAGATCGCGCCGCAAAGGTTCCGACCAAGCGGATGCCCAGCGTTGTGATGCGCGCAGCGGCCGTCATGAACCCAGGATTGCGGGGACTGCTGCCGACGCTCGGCCGCGGACACGCCTACACCTCGGGCAAGGCGCAGCGGGTGCTGGGTTGGACGCCCCGGCCCGCCGCCGACACCCTCGTCGACTGCGCCGACAGCTTGATGGCGCGCAACGCGGTCTAGCGTCCCCGGGGGGCTTCCCAAGCTGTCGGTATCGACTACGGTCAAGGCATGAATCGACATGCTTTGTTCGCGGCGGCGGCCGCTGTCCTCACGCTCGTCACCGGCCCTGTCGCCGCTCAAACCGACCCGATGACGCCGGACATTCCGGAGAAATTCGATCTTCCCACCGCGTCCAACGATTACATCAAGCGCACGGTGATGATCCCGATGCGCGACGGGGTGAAGCTCTACACGGTGATCGTCATGCCGAAGGGCGCGCAGGACGCGCCCATCCTGCTGACCCGCACGCCCTACAACGCCAAGAAGCGCGCCACGCGGACACAGTCGCCGCAGATTGACGCCCTGCTGGCCCAGATGGACGAGCCCTTCGTCGAGGACGGCTACATCCGCGTCTACCAGGACATCCGCGGCAAGTACGGCTCCGAGGGCGACTACGTGGCCACCCGCCCGTTGATCGGCGCGCTCAACAAGACCAAGGTCGACCACTCCACCGACGCCTACGACACCATCGACTGGCTGGTGAAGAACACACCTGAGTCCAACGGCCGCGTCGGGATCATCGGCTCGTCCTACGACGGCTTCACCAGCCTGATGGCCCTGATCAATCCACACCCGGCGCTGAAGGCGGCCGTTCCGCAGAGCGCGATGGTCGACGGCTGGATGGGTGACGACTGGTTCCACTACGGCGCGTTCCGCCAGCGGAACATGGACTATTTCCTGAGCCAGATGAGCGCCCGCGGCGAGGGCGTCTCCATTCCGCGCCAAGGCCTCGACGACTATGAGAATTTCCGTCGCGCGGGCTCGGCCGGCGCGTTCGGCAAGGCCGCCGGCCTCGACCAGATCCCCTTCTGGCGCAAGCTGACGGAGCACCCTGCCTACGACAGCTTCTGGAGCCAGCAGGCGCTCGACAAGACCCTGGCCGGTCAGCCGCTGAAGGTTCCCACCATGTGGGTCGGCGCACTCTGGGACCAGGAGGACATGTGGGGCACGGTCCACGCCTACGCGGCCACCGAGTCCAAGGACGTCAACAACGACATGAACTACCTGGTGCTGGGGCCCTGGCGGCACTCCGGCGTCAACTACGAACAGCGGAACCTGGGCGCTCTGAAGCTGCCCGGCGACACCGCCACGGAGTTCCGTCTCACGGTCCTCAAGCCCTTCCTCGACGCCCACCTGAAGACCAATGCCCCCAAGGCTGACACCCCGCCGGTGTTCATTTTCCGCAGCGGCGCCGACAAATGGGACCGGCTGCAGAAGTGGCCGCTGGCCTGCGAGACCAACTGTCCCGCGAAGCTGAAGCCGCTTTACCTTCAACCCGGCCTGGGGCTGAGCTTCAACGCCCCGGCCGCCGGCCCGGCGTTCGACGAATACGTCTCCGACCCCGCCAACCCGGTCCCCTACGTCCGCCGTCCGGTGCGCTGGGACGACGGCGACCAGTGGCGCTACTGGCTGACCACCGACCAGCGCCACGTGGACGGTCGCCCCGACGTGCTGACCTACGTCTCAGCGCCGTTGACCGCCGCGTTGCAGATCTCCGGGCCGCCGATCGTCAACCTCTTTGCCTCGACCAGCGGCACGGATAGCGACTGGGTCGTGAAGCTGATCGACGTCTATCCGGACACCGTGCCGTCGGACCTCGAGATGGGGGGCTACGAGCTCGGCGTCTCGATGGACATCTTCCGCGGCCGCTACCGCGAGAGCTTCACGGAGCCCAAGGCCATTGCGGCGAACGAGGTCCAGAAGTACCGGTTCGTCATGCCCACCACGAACCACGTCTTCCTGCCGGGCCACCGGATCATGGTGCAGGTGCAGTCGAGCTGGTTCCCGCTCTACGACCGCAATCCGCAGACCTTCGTGCCCAACATCTTCTTCGCTAAGCCGGCAGACTACCGCAAAGCCACCCAGCGCATCTTCCACGCGCCGGCGCAGGCCAGCGCCATCGAACTGCCGGTGGTCGAGGCCCGCTAGGGCGCGAATTCGTGACGCCGAAGGGCCGGACCCCCGGGGACGCGTAATGACCGACCAGCGCGGCCTGACCTAATGTCTGAGATGGGTAGAAAACCCGACCTCTACCCGAGCGTCGAATTGCTACCGCAAGAAGAAAAATATACTGTGATAGCGTCCAGATTGAGTCAGCTACAGCCCGCGTGTCGGGCGACGTGGCTTAACGACAGCCGCACAAGCAAGTGTGCCCAGAGATTAACCGAGCACGGGTGAGGCATGGCGCTGGAAGGCTTGGTGACAACGGCGGGCGGGTGGCTGGAGGTTGCTGATAAGCCTTCGCCGGAGGCGCTCGCTGCGTACTACAACGACAAATATTATGCGGCGGGGCGTGGTCAGTACGCCGCCGCCTATTCCGATGACGAGCTGAAGCATAAGCAACTCGCCGCCGCCGAGGCGGCGCATGTCTGCGCCCGTGACCGAGGTCGGCTCCTTGAGGTTGGCTTCGGCGAGGGGTTCTTTCTCGACTGGTTCGCCAACGCCGGCTGGGAGGTGGAGGGCGTCGATTTCACCGACGAGGGCCTCCGCGCATTCTTCCCTCACCTTCTCGACCGGGTGCAGGTTGGCGACGCCTTCGCTCTTCTCGACTCTATAATCCAGCGCGGCGAAACCTTCGATCTTGTGGTTTGCAACAACGTCATCGAGCACGTGCTCGACCCCGAGGGCCTGCTCGCCCGGCTAAAACCGATCGTCGCGCCCGGCGGGCTGCTTCGCCTTGCGGCCCCGAACGATGGCTCTTGGCTGCAGGAGGAGGTGGTCGAGCGCGGGGGCGCGGACGCGGGCTTCTTCGTCGCTGTTCCTGACCACCTTAGCTACTTCAACGCCGACAGCCTGCCCCGCCTGCTCCAGGCCAATGGGTGGACCGTGGCGGATCTGCTGGGCGAGTTCCCAATCGACATCTTCCTGCTCAATCCGGACACCGCCTACACCCGAGATCGCACCAAGGGCCGCGCGTGCCACCTCGCGCGCGTCGCGTTCGAGCTTGGCTTGTGGCAGCGCCGCGGACTGGAGGGCGTACTCGCCTATCGGCGCGGCTGCGCCGCCGCCGGCGTAGGCCGGAACCTGATCGCTTACGCCCACCGCGCCTGAGGCCCGAGAGACAAGCCATGCGCCTGACGTACTACGCCAACGCCTGCTGCCTCATGGAGAGTGATGGCTTCCGGATTCTGACCGACCCGTGGCTGGTGGACGGCGCATTCGAGGGTTCCTGGTGCCACTACCCGCCGCTCCAGGTGAGCCCGCGGGATCTGACGGACGTCGACGCGCTGTTCGTCAGCCACGTCCATCCCGACCACTGCTGCCCTGAAACCCTGGCGCACTTCCCCCGCGACGTCCCGGTTCTGGTGCTCGACGCCGGCCCCAACTTCCTGCAGCGGGTACTGCGCCAGATGGGCTTCACGAACCTGATCGCGGTGAAGGATGGCGAGACGGCAGAGCTCGGCCCATTTCGCGCCACGCTCTACGCGCCCTTCACAGCCCACATTTTCCACGAGTCAAATGTCGGAAACCTGATCGACTGCGCCGCGCTCTTCGAGGCCGGCGGCTTCAGCATCATGAACTTCAACGACAACACGCCCGACCTCGACTCCGCGCGCCGCCTGCGGGCTCGCCATGGAAAACCCACGGTCGCGCAGATCGCCTACAACCCGGCCGGGCCATATCCGAGCTGCTTCCAGAACCTTTCTGGCGAGGAGAAGCTAGACGCGGCCGAGCGCATCCTGCAGCGCAACTTCCGGCATGCTGCGGAGATCGCTCGCATCCTTGAGCCGCAGTGGCACATGCCCTTCGCCGGAGCCTTCGTGCTCGGCGGCGCCCACTGGACCAAGAACGTCTGCCTTGGCACGGCTTCGGTGCAGAGGGCGGCCGAGGAGATTGCCCGCCAGAACGGCGGTGTCCGCACGCTGACGCTGGGAGAGGGCCAATGGATCGATCTGGCTAGCGGTCATCGATCCGCCTCCGACCCAGCGCATGATCCGGAGGCTGAACACGCCTATCTGCGCGATGTGCTGTCGAACCGACCCTACCCGCATGAAGCCGACCCTCGGCCCATGACAGCGGCTCTGCTGGACCGCTGCCGCGCGGCGCGTGAAGCGCTATGGGTGCGCCAGAACCGGTTCGACTTCTTTCCGGACCTTGAGGTGCTGATCGGCGTCGACAGCCGTTGGTTCGCCTTCCACATGCAGGACGAAAACTCGGCGGTTGTCGACGCGCCCACAGGCCACGGCCCGCGCATCGCGGTCACCCTGGACGAGCGACTGCTTGCCCGAATTGTCGACGGCCGTGCGCATTGGAACAACGCCGAGGTGGGCTGCCACATCGAGTTCATGCGGGAGCCCGACGTCTACATCCGCGACTTTCACACCATGATGTCGTTTTTCGCGGCCCCTATCGCGAAGCCTCGGACCCTTGTGGCCTGACCAAAAGAGATCGCGCGCTGCGCGACCGGGGGAACCATCGCAATCGGAGGCATCTACCGCAATCTGGCCGACTGCGACCTAGGCGGTCTGCTTCGGAAACGCCGGGTCGAGGATCAGCTTGTCGAGGGTGATCGGGTAGCTGCGCACGCGCACGCCGCAGGCGTTATAGATGGCGTTGGCCACGGCGGCCCCTGCGCCGCAGATGCCGAGTTCGCCGATGCCCTTGGACTTCAGCGGGTTCGACTTGTCGTCGAGCTCCGGCAGGAAGATCGCCTCGACCTCGACGGCGTCGGCGTGGGCCGGCACGTGGTAGCCCGCGAGGTCGTTGTTGACGAACCGGGCGTAGCGTTCGTCCACGACGGTCTCTTCGTGCAGCGCTGAGCCCAGGCCCCAGATCATGCCGCCGATCGCCTGGGAGCGCGCCGTCTTGGCGTTGAGGATGCGGCCGGCGGTGAAAACGCCCAGCATGCGACGCAGCCGCGTTTCCCCGGAATCGATGTCGACACCAACCTCCGCGAAATGGGCGCCGTAGGCGTTCTGCGAGTAGTCCTCCATCTCCTTGCCGGGCGTGATCTCACCGTCCGCTTCAAGGCCCTGCGGCGCGTACTTCGCCATGAAGTCAGCCATCGTCAGGGCGCCGCCGCCGACGGTGACCCGTCCGTCCTTGATCGCGAGCTGGGCCGGGTCGTTCAGGCCGGCCGCCTTGGCCATGCGGCCGCGCAGCGCCATGCAGGCGACGTAGATGCCGCTGCCGGAACTGCCCGCCCCCCAGGAGCCGCCAGAGCCGGGCGACGGCGGCAGGTTGCTGTCGCCGATCTCCACCGTGACCTGGTTCATGGGCAGGCCCATCGCCTCGGCGGCGATCTGGGTCAGGATCGTGTAGGTGCCGGTGCCGATGTCGGTCATCGCCGTCTGCGCCGTCAGCCGACCGTCCGGCGCCAGCTTCACGCGCCCGTGCGAGGGGGCCATGAAGTTGGTGCGGATCGACGCCGACATGCCGTAGCCGATCAGCCAGCGTCCCTCGCGAAGGGTCGCGGGCTTCGCGGGCCGCCGCTCCCAGCCGAACCGCTTGGCGCCTTCGCGATAGCACTCGACCAGGTGTCTCGTGGAGAACGGCTTGCCTGTCTCAGGGTGCGCCGTCGGCTCGTTGCGGATGCGCAGTTCGACGGGATCGAGGCCGGTGGCGTAGGCCAGCTCGTCCATCGCCTGCTCGAACGCCAGCATGCCGATGGCCTCGCCGGGCGCGCGCATGTCGCTGGGCATGGGAAGGTCGAGGCGAACCAGCTTGTGCGTCGTGAGACGGTTCGGCGCGGCATAGAGGTGGCGGGTCGAATCCACCGTCTGCTCGGTGAATTCATCGAACTTGCCGGTGTGCTCGATGGCCTCGTGGGCCAGGGCGACCAGACGCCCGTCGCGTCCTGCGCCCAGCCGCACCCGCTGGATCGACTCCGTCCGGTGGCCCGCGTTGACGAAGGTCTGTGGGCGGGTCATCGCCGTCTTCACCGGCCTGCCAAGCTGCTTCGCGGCGAGAACGGAGAGGATCGCGTCCGGCTCCGTCGCCAGCTTGCCGCCAAAGCCGCCGCCCACGAACTTGCAGATGACCCGCACCTTCTCCTTGGGAAGCTGCAGGGTGGACGCGATCGCGTCGCGGCAATCGATGGGCAGCTGGGCGGCCGAGTAAACGGTGACCGCATCGCCGTTCCATACGGCCATGCTGGCGTTCGGCTCGATGGCGTTGTGGTGCTGGAACGGCGTCTCGTAGGTGGCGTCGATCTTGACCGCGGAACCGGCGAAAGCCTTGGCGAAATCGCCCGTGACGGAATTTGTCTCGATGAAGCCCCGGACGGTTTTCGGGGCGTAGGCCTGCGCCGCCAGCGTCTTCACACGGCTCTCGGCCTTGGCGCCCTTCGTGTAGCTGACCTTCACTAGCGCCGCGGCGTCGCGCGCCGTCTCAAACGTTTCCCCCACCACGAGTGCGACCGGTTCGCCCCAGTATCGGACCTGGTCGTCGAAGAGGACCGGCCTGGCGACGCTGTAGGCCGCGAAAGGCGACGGCAGCTTGTCGGCGGTGACATAGGCCGACTGCTTCGGCGCATTCAGGTGGGTCATCACCAGCAGGACGCCTGGCAGGCGCTGCGCTTCCGAGGCGTCGATGGCGGCGATGCGGCCGTTGGGAACCATCGCGCCGACGATGAACCCGTACGCCGTCTTTCCCTGGCCGGCGTACTCATAGGCGTAAGGCGCCCTCCCGGAGACCTTGAGGGGCCCATCCACGCGCGGCAGCGGCTTGCCCAGGACGCCCTGCTTTTCCTCATCCAGGATGTTGGGCGGGTAGCCGGGGGCGAGGTCAGGCACGCGTCGCCTCCTTGGCCTGCGCCATGGTGCGCACGACCATCCGGCGGATGAGCGGGATCTTGTAGTCGTTGCCGCCGTAGCCGTGGGCGGCGGCAAGTTCGGCGTGCGCCGCGGCGGCGGGACTGCCGCCGGACTTCAGCGCCGCCTCCGCCTTTGCGGCCCGCCACGGCTTGTGCGCCACGCTGCCCAGGGCGACCTGATCGCCGGCGACGGCCACCGAGATCAGCGCGAAGGCGTAGGACGCGCGGTCGCGGATCTTGCGATAGGCCTGCCCGCCCGGCGGCGGTGGCGGCAGGGTGACCGCGGTGATCAGCTCGCCCGGCTTGAGCACGGTCTCGACCTCGGGATGGGTCCCAGGCAGGGTGTGGAACTCGGTCATCGGAACGGTTCGGGCCGCGCCGGCCGGCGTCGCGATCTCCACCTGGGCGCCCAGGGCCGTCAGGGCCACCGCCATGTCCGACGGATGGACGGCGATGCAGGCCTCGCTGGCGCCCAAGACCGCGTGGATGCGGTTCATCCCCTGGAGCGCCGAGCAGCCCGAGCCAGGTTCGCGCTTATTGCAGGGCATTCCGGAGTTGTAGAAATAGAAGCAACGCGTCCGCTGCAGCAGGTTGCCGCCGGTCGTCGCCTTGTTGCGGAGCTGGCCCGACGCGCCCGCCAGCAGCGCTTCACTGAGCACCGGGTAACGCTCCCGCACCCGCCGGTCGGCCGCCAGCGCACTGTTGCGGACGAGAGCGCCGATCCGCAGGCCGCCGCCGGCGTCCTCGATTTTCGCCAGCGGCAGGTGGTTCACATCGACCAGGTGCGCCGGCATCTCGACCCGCACCTTCATCAGGTCGATCAGGTTGGTGCCGCCGGCGATGAACTTGGCGTCGGGACGGCCGGCGACGGCGCGGATCGCGCCCTTGACGTCGTCGGCGCGCTCGTAGGTGAAGGGCCTCATGCCGCGCCTCCCCCGACCTTCGCGACGTCCTTGATGGCCGCCAGGATGTTCGGATAGGCCGAGCAGCGGCAGAGGTTGCCGCTCATCCGCTCGCGGATCTCGGCGTCGCTCAACGGGATGTTTTCAGCCGCGACGTTGGGCGTGGCGTGGCTCGGGAAGCCCTGCTTGTGCTCCTCCAGCATGCCGACCGCCGAGCAGATCTGGCCGGGCGTGCAGTAGCCGCACTGGAAGCCGTCGCGCTCGACGAAAGCGGCCTGCATGGGGTGCAGCCGGCCCGGCTCGCCGAGGCCCTCGATGGTGGTGATCTTGTCGCCCTCGTGCATGGCGGCGAAGGTCAGGCAGCTGGCGATCCGCATCCCGTCCACCAGCACGGTGCAGGCGCCGCACTGGCCCTGGTCGCAGCCCTTCTTGGTTCCGGTCAGGCCGAGGTGTTCGCGCAGGGCGTCCAGCAGGGTCGTGCGCGTGTCCACGGTCAGCGACCGTTTCATCCCGTTGACGTCCAGTTCGATGTCTCGCGTCACGGTCTTCCCTGCCCGCTGTGGCTCCGCCGCGCCCGCCGCGCCCGACCCGACGACCGTCAGAGCGGCGCCGACGACGACTCCAGTTTCGAGCACGCCCCGTCGCGTCGGTCCCGTGGGAGGTTCTGCCCCAGCCATCGCGCGCCCAGCTGCTGCCTTCGGACAGAAACCTCGTTGTCGCAATTTGGGTTCCTCAGCGGGCGGGCATGACCTTGGGTCAGACTTGCCGCCGTCCCCGCGAAGGCTAGGGTGTCACGCAAGAACCTGACTGGGAGACACGCCATGGCCGATTTTGGAGCCGACCTCGAGCTTGAGGACTTCCGCAAGGAAGCCCGCGCCTGGGTCGAGGCGAACTTCCCCAAATCCCTCGCCGGCAAGGGCCATCAGCTCTCCATGGCCGAGCGCCAGTCGCCGGGCGCGGACCTTGCCGCCTGGAAGAAGGCGATCGGGGAAAAAGGCTGGGCGACGCCGACCTGGCCGACGCAATACGGCGGCGGCGGGCTCTCGACCCAGAAGGCGCGCGTGCTGCAGCAGGAGATCCTGCGCGCCGGCGCCTTCAACCCGCTGATGTTCGGCATGGGCGTCACCATGATCGGCCCGACCATCCTCGACTACGGAACCGAGGAGCAGAAGGCCAAGCACATCCCGCCGATCGTGCGTGGCGACGTGCAGTGGTGCGTCGGCTATTCCGAACCCAACGCCGGGTCCGACCTCGCCTCCCTGCAGACCAAGGCGCTGGACGCCGGCGACCATTGGACCATCACCGGCCAAAAGACCTGGACGAGCGGGGCGCAGTACTCCGACTGGTGCGGCCTGCTCGTGCGCACCGACTTCAGCGCCAAGAAGCACGACGGCATCTCGTTCATGCTGGTCGACATGCACCAGCCGGAAATCGAGACCCGGCCCATCGCGCTGATCGCCGGCGCCTCGCCGTTCTGCGAGACCTTCTTCACCGAGGCCAAGGCCCCCAAGGACGCTCTGCTCGGCCAGATCAATGTCGGCTGGACGGTGGGCAAGCGTCTGCTGCAGCACGAGCGCGCCAGCCAGACCGGCGCGCCGATGGGCGGCGGTCGTTCCGTGCCGCTGCACGAGATCGCCAAGCGCTACGTCGGCGAGGACGCCAGCGGCCGCCTGGATGACCAGGAC
>Ga0307513_10004566_pt1 | contig 18461 bp, 17 predicted proteins | sample 15_EM_MG_FD_202174 | JGI IMG/M metagenome (GOLD analysis project Ga0307513, IMG submission 202174) | Populus trichocarpa ectomycorrhiza microbial communities from riparian zone in the Pacific Northwest, United States - 15_EM | ecosystem: Host-associated > Plants > Roots > Unclassified | place...
TTCCACACGCCGTCACTGTCGCTGGCCTTCGAAACGCTTGGCCTCGCCATCGCGCAGGCCGCCGCCGCCAGTGCTGCGCGGTTTATCCAGCTGACCGGCTCGGGCCGCAATGGCCTGCCGCGTTATCTCTCTCCGATAGGCGGCGCTTCCGCCGGCTTCGTGCCGATGCAGAAGACCGTCACCGCGCTGATGGCGGCAATCCGCCACAAGGCCAATCCTGTGATGCTCGACTTCCTCGCCGTCTCCGAAGGCGTCGAAGATCACGCAACGCAGTCGCTGCTCGTCGTCCAGAAGCTCGGCGAAATGCTGGACCTCTGGCGCGGGCTGATCGCCTGCGAACTGCTGGCAGCGGCCCAAGCCGTCGATCAACGCCCAGACCATCGCTGCGGCAATGAAACCGCGATGACCTACAATTTCATCCGTGATGTCGCGCCCCCGATGTCGGAAGACCGCCCCCTCGGCGAGGATGTGGCAGCACTTTCCGCTTCTCTCCTGCGCGACGAACAATAGCTTTCACGAAAGCTCTGAGGGGCGGCTGCGATATCACCGGATGAGCCGCCGCTCCAGAAATGCCTCCATGTCGCGGCGCCTGTCCGCGCCGCAGTGGATGACGATGTCACGATAGATCACGCGCCATGGCGTCAGGACTGCGCGTCCGCCAGACGCTTGCGGATGCGCGCGAAGGACTCCGCGGCGGGACGGACCCTACCTTCCTCGACCTGTCGATTGGTGAGGGCCAGCACCTTCAGGAGCGCCAACGTTTCCTGTGCCTCCTCGTATTGGCCAATGTCTTGAAGCACGGCTTTTGCCTCTCCGTGAAAGGTAATGACGATAGGTTGCGGATTATCCTTCAATGTCCGGATGATCTCGATTCCCTCAGGTTCGACCAAAGTATCGTTCATTAAGTGGTCGATTGGAAGAATGCGCCCTGACCTCGAAAACGGCGAGGTCAGCGGCACCACTTTTCGATCGCCAGTGCTATCGCCTTGGTGCAATCGACGAGATCGCGAACGGAGACGCGTTCGTTCGGCTGGTGCGCCTGGGCCGGATCGCCCGGTCCGAAATTGACGGTCGGTGTGCCGCCGAGGCCCGTGGGCAGGCCGATATCGCTGTGGGCGCCGAAGCCGGTGAGGGCAGGCGAAAGCTTTGCCTGTTCGACCGCTAACTGCAGCACCGTGACGAAGGGACTGTCGGCCGGAATTTCCGCGCAGTCGGCATCAAGGATCCATTCGACGCGGGCCGGGTGCTCGCGCAGATAGGGATCGGCCTGGCAGATATGGAAGACGTGCTTTTCGATCTCGCGTTTCACCTTGCCGCCGAGGCCGAATTCGTCCTTTTCGCTCGGCAGATATTGCGCATCGATGGTGATCTCGGCCTTTCCCGCCATGGAGGACGGGTGCTCGCCGGCGCTCATCAGGGTGACGATGATCTGGTTGGGCAGATCCATCAGCGGGTGGTTCTTGCGCGGATCGAACATCCAGCGCCGGTTGAGGATATCGATGCCGTCAAGCATCTGGCGGCAGAGCTGGACGGCATCCACCGGCCCGCTGGTGTACCAGGCATTCGGCGTCAGCTCCGCATGCCCGCCGATGCCGTCGATGATGATCTTGCCCCAGAGAATGCCGTGGCAGAGCGGCGCGATCCGGTTGGCGGTCGGCTCGGTCATGATTCCGGCGTCGGCGCGGAAGCCGCGATCGACCATGGCAAGCGAGCCCATTCCGCCGATCTCCTCATCGACGACGGTGGTGAAAACGACATCGCCCGAAAGCGGAATGCTAAGTTCCTTCAGGATCTCGACCGCCATCAGCATGCAAGCGACGCCGCCCTTCATGTCGACGGTCCCGCGGCCATGAAGGAAACCGTCCTTCAGCACCGGCGTGAACGGATCGGTTGCCCAGTGCTCCGGCGCGCCGGGCGGGACGACGTCGATATGCCCGGTCAGCATGATCGAGCGGCCGCCGCCCGTTCCCTTGAGGGTGCCGCCGAGATTGGGTCGGCCCTCGAAGGTGCGTCCCTTGTTGGCGCCAGGGCGTCCCTCATATTTGGCATAGAGCGCCGGACCATCCGGATCCCAGAGATCGGTGGTGAAACCGAGCTTTTCCAGGCGCTGCTGCAGATAGAGCTGGCAGTCGCGTTCGCCCGGTCCGGCCTCCTTCGGGTTCGATTTGACGATCGACGGAAACGCCACAAGATCGCTGAGGGTCTCGACGATGCGGTTCGCCCCGGCTTCGACGCGTTGTGCGATGAGGTCTTCGATGGACGGCATATGGTTATCTCCAGCGTTGGGAAAGTCGTTCGGCAAGAAGGACGAGGAGCAGCAGGGCGCCGACGATGCCGACCTGCCAGATCGTGTTGACATTGAGTTGCAGCAGGCCGGTCTTCAGCGTGACCAGAAGGATGACCGCCGCCATCACGCCGCCGACGCCGCCGAGCCCGCCGGTGATGGCGATGCCGCCGAGCATCGCGGCCGTCAGCGATTCCAGCTCGAGGTTCTGCCCGATATTGGGCCGGGCGCTGCCGAGCCAGGCGATCGAGATCAGTGCTGCCGCGCCGGCAAGCGCCCCGCTGATCGTGTAAAGCAGCAGGCGGGCGCGATCGACCGGAATGCCGACCAGCCGCGCCGAACGTTCGTTGAATCCCATGGCGAAGACCCAGCGCCCCCAGGACGTCCAGACCAGAATGATACCGGCAATGATGAAGGCGGGAACGGCAAGCGTCAGGAAGGGAACCGGCACGCCGGCGACGACTCCGCGACCCCAGACGAGCAGCCAGGCCGGAACACCCGACAGAGCCGCGCCGCCGGTGATCGCCACCGCCACCCCGGAATAGACGAAGAGGGTGCCGAGCGTCGCGATCAGCGGAAGGATTGCGAGCCGCGTCACGAGGAGACCGTTGGCAGCACCGAGCAATGCGCCGATGGCGATGCAGGCGATGGGCAGGAGCGGTGGCGGCAATCCGGCCTTCAAGGCAAGCATGCCGAGGATGGCCGAGAGCGAGACATTGCCTCCGACCGACAGATCGATGCCCGCGCCGCCAGCAAGGATGACGATCGCCTGTCCGAGGGAAACCAGTGCAAGGATCGTCGAAAACTGCAGGATCGTCGTCATGGTCGAAAGGCTGAAGGCGGAGGGTTTCAGGAGTGCGAGCATCAGGATCACGATAACCCAGAGGCAGGTCAGCAGGCTGAGAACGAGGGCGGGACCCTTGAGATTGCGGATGGTTTTCATCGGCGCATCCACCCGGCATTGGCAAAGGATAGGCGGTTGGCGAGAGCCTCGAAGGTAAGAACGCCGATCAGCAGGCCGCCTGTTACAACAGGCTGCCAGAGCGATGGCACGCCGACGAGCAGCAGGCCGTTCTGCAGAATTCTAAGGAGAAGCACGCCGAGCACCGTGCCGATCAGGCTGCAGCGGCCGCCCATGATGCTGGTTCCGCCGAGCACCACCGCCGCGATCGCGTCGAGCGACAGGCTGCTGCCGATCGTCATTTCGACATTGCGGTAATTCGCGACGTAGAAGGTTGCAGCAAGGCCGGTCAGGGCGCCGCTGATGACGAAGGTGACGATCCGCACCTTGACCACGGCAATGCCTGATAGTCTTGCCTTCTCCTCGGAATTGCCGATCGCAAGGAGATGGACGCCGTAGGGCGCACGCCGCAAGGCCATCCAGACCGCGAGATAGGCGGCGGCAATCGCCCACGCCGCAACGGGAATGCCGAGCGGAGAAACCGACAGCAGGTTTGTCAGCCCGGTCGGCAGGCCGGAAAGCCATTGGCCGCCGAGCAGTACGAAGATCGCGGTGCGATAGACACCCAGCAAGCCGAGCGTGCCGACGATAGCAGGCACGCGGCCGAGCACCACCACGGTCGCGGTGATGAAGCCGAGCGCTGCGCCGATGGCAGGGCCGATGAGCGCCGTCAGCACCGGATTCATTTGCAGCCCGAGCGCGTTGCCGACACCGATGGCCGCCAGCCCCATGACGATGCCGATCGAAACGTCGATGCCGCCCATCGCCAGAAGCAGGGTCATGCCGAGGCCGGCAAGCAGCAGCTCGATGCTGTTGCGCAGGATGGTGCCTGCATTGCCTGATGTGGCGAAATAGGGCGATGCGACCGAAAAGAGGAGAACGGTCACCGCGCAGGCGGCAAGAAGAGACCACTCCCGCCCGTTCAGCGCATGAAGCGCGGTTCTTGACTGTCGCATCGCTTGCATCACCAGGCTCAGAAGTCGAACTTGTCGACGTTGTCGGCGGTGAAGATTGCCGGCGGGCCGAGGAGCAGGATGCCCTTCGCAGCATCATAGGTGACCGGGCTCGTAAAGCCGGGCACCGTGTTTTCAGCCGCGAAGGCCTTGCCGTCGATCAGCTGCTTGCCGGCCCAGACGGTGAGGTAACCGAGCTGCGCCGGGTCCCACAGAACGGTGAAGCCGAAGGCGCCGCTCTTGATATAGGACCGTGCGGTGTTCGGGCTGCAATAGCCGGTGCCGATGACCGAGCCGATCTTGCCGGCCGTTTCGATCGCCTGCGCCACACCGGGGCATGTGGACGAGGCGACGGCGATGATGGCCTTGATGTCGGGGTTGGCCGTCATCAGGTCACCGGCGATCTGCGCGGCGCGCTGTGCCGTGCCGCCGGCATATTGCGGCTCCAGCAGCTTCAGCTTCGGATATTTCGCTGCCGCCTGCTTCTGCATGAAGCCGATCCAGGCGTTGAGGTTCGATGCGGTCGCCTCACCGGAGACGATGCCGATTTTGGCATCCTCGCCGACGCGTTTGACCAGTTCGTCGATGATGGCAGTGCCGAGGCCTTCATCGGTCGCCTGCGCGACATAGACGGCGCGACCGCTGTCGGGCGCGTCGCTGTCACTGGTGAAGAGCTTGATGCCCTTGGCCTTTGCCGCCTCGACCACCGGCGCGATGCTCGACGCATCGAGAACGCTGACGGAGACTGCGTTGACGCCCTGATCGATCAGGTTCTGGACGATTTGCAGCTGATCGACAGGATTGGTGTCGACAGGGCCGCTATAGATGAAGTCGACGCCGAGTTCCTCGGCGGCGCGCTTGCCGCCGGCTTCCATGGCATTGAAGTAGGGAATGCCGATCAGTTGCGGCACGAAGGCGACCTTCGGCTTGTCCTGCGCGAAGGCGGCGGTTGAAACGGCGATCGCCAAGGCGGAGACCGCGAGAACTTTCTGGATATAGGCACGCATGTTGGTTGGACCTCTCTGGAGAATTGGACGCGCTTTATTCAGTTTGTTTTTTCGAGCGCCCGCACGTCGGGATGGGCGCCTGTTATGAGGGAAACGATTTCTTCCGGGTTGGTGTTTTCGCGCTGCCGTTCGGCGACCTTGCGGCCGCGCCGGAACACCACCATGCGGTCGGCAACCTCGAAGACATCGGCGATGTTGTGGCTGATGAGCACGACGGCGCAGCCGCGTTCGGCAAGCCTGCGCGTCAGCGACAGCACCTTGCGGGTTTCGGCGACGGCGAGTGCCGCCGTCGGCTCGTCCATGATGACGAGCTGGGCATTCAGGTTGAGCGCCCGGCAGATGGCGACGGCCTGCCGCTGCCCGCCGGAAAGGCTGCCGACCGGGGCTTCCGGATCGGATATATGCGCATCCAGCTCCTTTAGCAGGGCATCGACGCGCCGGCGCATTTCGGTGCGGCGCAGAAACGGGATGCCGAGCACCGGCCGCTTGAGCTCGCGGCCGAGAAAGACGTTTTCGGAGATCGACAGGTTTTCCGACAGCGCCAGTTCCTGGAAGATGGTGGCAATGCCAGCGGTCGCCGCATCCTTGGGCGAGGAAAAAGCCACCGCCTCGCCGTTGACGCTAAGCTGTCCGCCGCTTGGCGGATGCGCACCGGCGAGGATCTTGATGAAGGTCGATTTGCCGGCGCCATTGTCACCCAGCAGCGCCAGCACTTCGCCGGCCCTGATGTCGAGGTCGACATCCGACAGCGCCGTCAGCGCGCCGAAGCGCTTGGTGATGCCTATGGCACGGAGAAACGGAACGGTCATCTCGACATCCTCTTGCTTGGGCCGGTTCAGATCGCTCTGCTCGCCCAGCCCAAAATGTTCTTCCAGAGCCTGGCGTAGCCGGGCCAGGCGACGAAATCATTGGGCAGCCAATGCGGGCCGATATCCGAGGTCCAGGCCACGGTGCGGCCCTTGCCGAATTCACCGGTGACGAGCAGGGGATGGCCGCCTTCCTCCTTCGGCAGAGAGGCGAGCACCTCGACGCCGGGGATGTCCTTGGCGACAACCTCGTTGGCGCCGAGCAGCAGCGGCCATTCACCCTCGAGACCGGCAAGGATCGGATGCGTCCTCGATCCGGTCACGACGGCGCGGAAGCCTTCGGGAATCTCAAGCCTGTCGTCATAGGGCAGGCAGGAGACCGGAAGAGCCTCTTCGACCGGCGTGCGGCGCCAGCGCGCCTTGCCGTCGATACCCTGGAAACTGAAATAGCCGCCGGCCATGATCAGCCCGCCGCCTGCCGCTGTCCAGTCGCGCAGCAGCTTCAGCCGGTTCGCTACCGGCTTGCCGTGCAGCCAGACATCGGGCGGCAGCAGCAGCGAGTTCGCGCCGATATCCGAGAGGATGATAGCCTGGTAGGCGGAGAGGCCTTCCAGCGTGAAGGGCAGCTTCTCCACGGCCTCATGCGCCGGCATATATTGCAGCTCGAATTCGCTGCCCTTGAGCGCGGCGACCAACGGCTCGGCGCCGAGGTGGAAGGTCACGCTTCCGAACTGGTCGAAGCCCTTGTAATGCGTGGCGGAGCTGACCCAGCTCTCGCCCACAAGAAGCACCTTCGTCGTCATGATACTCTCCTAAAATTCCAAATGCGTCATGTCTGTCCGCGATGGCCGGTTCACCGGTAGCACGGAGTCAAACGGCGGTCTTTGCTTCCACCGAGGAAAGCAGGGCGTGCAATTGCGCAGCACTTGCGGTGCAGGCCTGTGCCCCTTCCGCTGTTGTCGTCAGGCTGGCGCCGATTGCGGCGTGGCGCGCGGCATCCTCCAGCGAGGCGCCATGCAGCCAGAGGCTGAGGAACACGCCGGCAAAGGCATCTCCAGCGCCCGTCGCATCCACGCGGTCGACGGGCAAAGCGGGCACCTCGATCTGCGAGCCGCCGCCCTTGCGGAAGACGACGGCGCCGAATTCTCCGAGCGTCAGCACAACATCGCCGCGCGGCTTGATGCGCGAAAGGATATGGCGCGCTTCCTCGATCATCGCCGCGAGCGGCGTGCGCAGATTGAAGATCTCGCGAAGGGTCTCGTCGTTGATGAAGGTCAGGTCGACGCGCCCGACCAGTTCGGCGAAAGCCTCCGGATTGCGCGAACTGACCGGAAGGCCGGCGGTGTGCAGGCTGACGTTCCAACCGACCTCGCGGAAGCGGCTGATCGAGGGGATCATGCGCTCATAGTGAAATCCTTCGATGTGAAGGCAGGAACGGGTCTTCGGCGGCTGGACCTCCATATTCGCGGTCAGGTCGATTTCGCTGAATTCGAAGGTCTCGTGGATGATCGTGCGGCTGCCATTGCCTTCGATGATGACGATGGCGCGGGGCAGGCGGTTCTTTGCCGGCCGTCGGATCGGAAGCGTGTTGACGCCTCGCTCAAGCAGTTCGGCAAGCGCCCATTCGCTGTCGCCGTCGTCGCCGACGGCGGTTGCGAGATCGACCTGCAGCGCATATGGCTCACCGACGCCGGCCGCCGCCACGCAAAGATTGGCAGCCGGCCCACCCAGCGCCTTCTCGATATGGCGGGCCGCCAGGCGGTCGTCGCGATGCGGCAGCACGTTCACCCGGCAGAGATAATCGACGCAGATATGGCCGACGACGAGCAGGCGCGGCAGGCCCTCGGAATTGCAATGTTTGCGCGCCGATTGCCCCGAGAGCGACCGCGCGAAGGTGCTCGGACGATATGTCAGCTCCCGGATTGCATTCTGGATGCGCTCGCCCGTCTCGTCCCGGACAGCAGCCGTTCCATTGATGAAATTCGAGACCGTGCCGATGGAAACACCGGCGGCTTGGGCGACATCAGCGATTGTCGGGCGTCTTCGTTGCATAGCGTCAACCTCAATTGAAGCGCTTCAACGCTACTCGGCTAATTCCTGCTATGCAAAAGGATAGATTCCTAAATTACATCAATTCTGCTCGGACTTAACGAGGATCGGTCGGAATTTATGGAATTTTCGTCTATCGAGAGGTCAGAATTGAAATAATTTCAATTCTGACCGAGTGCCATGTTCCGGCGCGATCAAGGGAATCCGCCGGACCATCAACCGGCCGGCCGAGGAGGGACTGGCGGTCGTTGTCATCTCGTCCTATCTGCTGGAGGTAGAGATTATAGATGCTGCTGCCCGTTCCCGGCAGCGCGGCAAGGAGAAAGATGTGGCGACCGTAAAACTTCTGACCGATCAGCAGGCCGAGGCCATTCCTGCGGTCAAAGCCGTGTTCGATGATATCCGCGCCACGCGCAAATCTGATTTCATCAACAATTTCTGGCGCGGTCTTGCCAATGACCCGCCTCTGCTTAAGCGGACATGGGAAGGCCTGAAAGCGGTCATGTCAGTCGAAGGCGCGCTCGATCCGCTGGTGCGCGAGATGATCTATATCGCCGTCTCCAGCGCCAATGGCTGCTCCTACTGCGTCCATTCCCACACGGCCGCGGCGAGAGCACGCGGCATGACGGATGCCCAGCATGGCGAACTCCTTGCCGTCATCGGCCTTGCCGGCCAGACCAATCATCTGGTGACGGCAATGCAGATACCTGTCGATCCGGAATTCGAAGCCGCTGACCGATCCTGAAAAGCCGGCAGCCGCTATCCGCGGTTGCCGGCCTTGCTGTCTCAGGCAGCCTTGCGGATCTTCGACGGCCGCGTGGCGGCAGCCTTTTCGACCATGGCGGTGACTTCGGCGCGGCGGGCGCCGGAAAGCGGCAGGCGTGGCATGCGAACGCGTTCGGAGCCGCGGCCCATGATCTGCTCGGCAAGCTTGATCGACTGCACGAGATCATGTTCGGCATCGAGATGCAGGAGCGGCATGAACCAGCGATAGATCTTGCGGGCTTCTTCCCAGTCGCCGCGTTCGGCGGCGGCAACGAGCTGCACGGATTCCTGCGGGAAGGCGCTGGTGAGACCCGAGACCCAGCCCTTGGCGCCGAGCATCAGGCCTTCGAGCGCCACGTCGTCGAGACCGGCGAAAATATCGAAACGATCGCCGAATTCATTGATGAGATCGGTGAAGCGGCGCGGGTCCGGCGCGCTTTCCTTGACCGCCTTGATGTTAGGCACATCGGCAAGCACCTTCAGCACATCTGCGCCGATATTGACGCGGTAGGCCGGCGGGTTGTTGTAGAGCATGATCGGCAGCGAGGTCGCCTCGGCGACGGTGCGGAAATGCGCGATCAACTCTTCCGGCTTCGGCACATAGACCATGGCCGGCAGCAGCATCAGCCCATCCGCGCCGAGCTTTTCGGCGTCGCGGGCATAGGCGACGGCGCGGCGCGTGTCGAATTCGGAAACGCCGGTGACGACGGGAACGCGGCCGTTGACCACCTCGACGGCGGCTTTCAGGATCGTGCGCTTTTCATCGGGATCCAGCGAATTGTTCTCGCCGCAGGTGCCCATGACGATCAGCCCGTTGACGCCGTCGTTGACGAGCGCGTCCTGGACGCGCTGGGTCGCGGGCAGATCCACGGAAAGATCTTCGTTGAATTGTGTCGTTACGGCGGGAAATACGCCCTTCCATCCTGTTGTCATCGATCTTGCCTCGTTGAAATTAATTGCCTTATATACAAACTGTCGACAAGATTCAATGATCTTAATCTCAAGAATTTGAGAGCCGATCGACCGGCGTTGCGGGAATCGGCCGAAACGAAATACAAGTCTCGGCGCATAACCCCGAAAATCGGAATCGATTTTCGGAAAGGATTATGCGCAGATTCAAAGTGATAGAGCGTCCCTAGCGCGTCCTATTGGACGCGCGGCGCTCTAGTGAAAGAGGACGGACGGATGCAGAACGAGGCGGAAAATGTGCGGGTGCGCGGCTCCGGCACGCAGAGCGTCTATGTCACGCTCCGCCGGGAAATCCTGTCGATGGCGCTGGAGCCCGGCAGTCCGCTCGACGAGGTGCGGCTGTCGGAGCGCTTCGGCATGTCGCGGACTCCCATTCGCGAGGCGCTGTTGCGGCTTGCCGCCGACGGGCTCGTCACGACGCTGCCGAACCGGAACACCATCGTTGCGACGATCGATTTCGCAAGCCTGCCCACCTACTTCGAAGCCCTGACGCTGATGTACAGGGTGACGACGCGCGGCGCCGCCCAGCGGCGAAACGGCGAGATCATGAAGACCGTCCGCCGGCATCAGAAGGATTTCGCCGACGCCGTGGCCGCGCGCGACGCCTATGCGATGATCGAGGCGAACGGCGAATTTCACGTCGCAATCGCCGAGCTTGCCGGCAATCCCTATTACACCGCCTTCTTCACCAGGCTGCTTGACGAAGGCCGGCGCATCCTTCGCCTCTATTATTCGACCTTCAACGACCGTCTGCCGCGGCAATATGTCGACGAACATGAGGAGATGATCGCCGCGATCGAGGCCGGCGACGTCGAGCGGGCCGACCAGCTGGCGATCGCTCACGCCGCGCAGATCGTCCGCCAGATCCAGGAATATATCGCCCGCGACCTCGACCGGCCGGTGGCGATCAGCATGTCCTGAAGCGACCGGCTCAGGTGGCGAGGGGCTCGACTTCGAGCGTGCCTAGTAGATGGATCGGCCGCGAGGCGCAGCAGGCCGTCTTCGACGCCGCTCGGATCGGCGCGGCCTTCAAGCCTTGACGATGCCGCCCGCAAGGTGCTTGCCGCGAGCCATCGGCGCTTCGATATATCAAGTATTACTTTATAAACGTTACTTGCTTCGTGACGAGATACAAGATTGACTGCGGCCAAACCTCTAATCGCGAGGATACGATGATGGATTTATTCAGGAAGGAGAATGATGGATCGGCGGGGCAACAAAAAAAGACATTGCCGGAGAGATATCGAAATATGGTTTCACTGCTTTCGATAACAGTGGTTGTCCTGTCAGTCTTCTTGCTATCACTTGGCGCTTTAATAGAATTTTTTCCAACGGAATTTCCGACGAACGTAATTCTCGGAAAAGTTCCTTTGTACTACATCTCCTGGTTTATGATCACCTTCGGGATAGCTATCGGCCTCATCAACGTCATTTTGGCGGCAAGGCAGGCGGTCGAGCAAGAGAGAGCTGAAAACATCCTTCCATTGGAAGCAGTCGAGATTAAAAAGCAGACTTTGCGTGATCTGCGAATGCGTCGAAACTGGTATGCACGATCTTCCAGGGTCAATCAGTACCTCTGGAATTTTCTGACGCTGGGAATCATCGTCTTGAGTGGCCTCTCTTCGTTGTTGTCGGCCTATGACGCCGTCCCCAGATGGCTTCCAATGGCGACCTCGGCAATTGCAGCATTTTTCGCGATAATCATTGTTCAATTCCGTATCAGGGACGCCTGGCAACTGAGAGAGCAGGGAAGGATCGAAGCGGAGATGCTCGCCGCCGAGGGGCATCTCATCGACATAATCGACAGCCCTACAGCCCTACAGCAGGCCGTCGCTCTTAGAAAGCGCGCTCACGCGCTGGAGATGAAGCAGCTCAACCAGTTCTTCGTGGAGACGAACGCGGCCAATCCATGACGCGGAGCAGCGTCTGCTGAAGATCGTGTCCTAACGCGCGGCGGTCTCTTCCATCAGCCTAGCGTATTCCACCTCGGTGGCCCCATCCAGGGGGAACATGCACTCGAGCCTCAGTTCCTGCGTCGTTATCGTCTGTGCGGTGCCGACCGTGGTGACGAGCGAGAAGAACCGCAGAATCTGGCCGTCCTTGATGAACGACAAAGGGATCACGGGTGTGCTGTCGGCCGTCGTGGAGACCTTCCAGGCATCATCCACTTGGGGATAGGCGAGGAGCGCGTCGATCAGCGCCTTGGTGCGCGTGTCGATGACGCGACCCACAGACTCCCTGAACGCCCGCGCCATCAGACTTTTTGCCGTTTCCTCCCAATTCGGGATGAAAGGTCGCAAGCCTGCCGGGTCGAACATCAGGTGCAGGAGATTGCGCGGTTTCTCACGTGCCGCCATGTCGATGAAGCTATTGAAGAAGCGCTGCGTCGCGTCGTTCGTCATCAGGACATTCCAGTAGCGGTCCATCACCACGGCCGGAAACGGCTCATGCTGAACAAGCATGCGCGTCAGCGCATCCGCAACGCCTTTCATCTCGGGATCGTCAATGCAGCCTTCGGCGTAAATCGGTGCATAACCGGCGGCAAGCAGTAGCGTATTTCGCTCCCGGAACGGCACATCGAGGGCGTCGGCGAGATGCAGCAGATTGTGACGGCCGGGCGTGCTGCGGCCGCTTTCGATGAAGCTGATTTGACGCTGCGATATGCCGGTGTCGAGCGAGAGATCCAACTGGCTCTTGCCCCGCGTGCCGCGCCATGCACGCAACTGGGCGCCAAGCTCGTTCGGCATTGTGCCTAAATGACCGTGCGTCCCGTTCATCTTTTGGCGATCTCCGTGTCCGTCCTGTTGATGGCCGGCGGGGTAGCGAAGACCCGCCAGAGACGATGCCGATTAGAAAGCAACCGGGCCGACGGATCCGTACCAGCGACCGACCTTGGTGGGCTCTCGCTCATCCATATAGAAGAAATGCGTCATGACAGGCCTCACAACCGGTTGATCTCCGTCGTCGGGCGTCATCGTGACCGTCCCGCGAAAGATCTTGAGCGAGCCGCCATCCCAATATTCCGTCACATCGTGAAGCGCGGAGAAGCCCGTATCGATGAAGGCGCGAAGGTTCTCGCGAATGACCTCTCGCCCTTTCCAGTCGGCGATACCAAGATTGCAGGTGGCGTCTTCAGCCAGGCAATCGAAGCCTTCGCCGAAGGTCTTGTCATCGATTTCCCTCCAGAAGGCCAGCAGCCATTCAGGAGGTTCCCGCCTGGTAAAACTCATTGTCGTCATCGCAATTCTCCTTTGCCGCCCGTCTCGTCAACGGCGGCTTCTGTTGAAGGGCTGGAATGTTCCTCCCGCAGGAAGGTGAATATGGATACCGCGAGACGGGGAATGGGCTCAATTACATCGGATGTAATAGGCGAAACGACCATTTTTGGATCGCAAGCGGTCGCGAAAGACGCTCTTTTAGCAAAAGCTTATCACATTCCTTTACTATCGAGCGCTACAGTCAAACACCGATGAAAAGCCAGAATGACTATACGGCTGGGGTAGCGATGCTTGGCGCTGAGATTGTAGCGTTCCTTGAGGCATATCCGACGGCAGCGCTTGTCTCCGGCGATGCTGGCTCGATTGTTTTTGCCAATGCCGAGGCTCTCAAACTGTTTGGCCGAGGTGAACGGCTGCTTGGTGCTGCCATAGCGGATCTGCTGCCCGAGTGGCCGCTTGCGGCAAAGGGCTCTCAGTCGATCCTTGTCGATTGCGGTGGCGACCGGCGATCGTGCCGTGTGAAGGTTCTGACCTGGCCATCGGCTGCCAGCGTGATGACGGCGGTGCTCATCGACGCGGAGGAGGATGAACGTCTCGCAGGACTGGCGGCGCGAGAGGCAAATCTTCGCCTCCGCTATGTCATCGAGATGCTGCCGGAAGCGGTGTGCGTCTTCGACCCGAAGGACCGCTATGTCCTTTGGAACCAGAAATATGCCGAACTCTACGCCGATATCGCCGATCATCTCACGCCCGGCATTCCGTTCGAGGATATCCTGAAGATCAGCCTCGCGGGTGACGAAATGCGGGAGGTCGTGGGGGACAAGGATGCCTGGCTCCGCGAGCGCATGCGGAAATTCCGCCAGCCTGTTTCGCATGAGGAACAGCAGTTGCGGGACGGGCGATGGCTCCGGCACGACGATCGACGCACGCCGGATGGCGGCGCCATCGGCATGCGGATCGATATCACCGAGCTGAAACAGCGCGAGGAATGGCTTCGCCAGCTCTTCGATGCAAATCCGATGCCCATGCTTCTATGCGACGGCGACAGCCTTGCCATTCTTCAAGCCAACCGGGCCGCCGTCGACTTCTACGGCTTCGAGGAAGCCGTGCCGCGATCGAGGAGGGCATGCGATATGCATGTCGAAGACGAGGCCGGCCGATTTGCCCGGGTTCTCCTTGACCTCGATGGTGATCACGAAGCGCGGACGGTCTGGCGGCAGCGTACGGCCGATGGGGGCGAGCGCCACGTGCTCATTTATGTTCGCCGGCTTCATGAAGGCGCCGAGCGGCGGCTTCTCCTGACCGTCGCCGACGTCAGCGACCGGGTTTTCGCCGAGGCCGAAGCCAACCGCCTCGCCTATCATGATGTCCTGACCGGACTGCCGAACCGCATGCAGTTCTACAAGGCCCTTAGCGAAACATTGACGTCGAGCGGCGGCAGCGGCGTCGTGGTCTGCTGTCTCGATCTCGACGGCTTCAAGCCGGTGAATGATACCTTCGGGCACGCGGCAGGCGACGACGTGCTCAAGATGGTCGGCGAACGCCTGCAGGCTGCAGCACAGGGTCACATGGTCGCGCGGCTGGGTGGTGACGAATTCGCGATCCTGGCGACAGGCGACGAAAAGGGCGCTGTCAATCTGGCAGAGCGTTGTGTCGGCGCCTTCGAGCCGCCCTTCCTGATCAGGGGGCTGGCACTCAGGATCGGCGTCAGCATCGGAATTGCAACGGCGCCGGCGGACGGGCTGGACGGCGAAGCGCTCGTTCTGGAAGCAGATCGCGCGCTGTATCGTGCCAAGGCCGATGGCCGCAACACCTGGCGGACAGCCTCCGATATCAGGATGACATCCGAGCGGGTCAAGGCGCGATAGACCGCAAAGGCGGTCTCGGAAACGAACTCAGTCTTGAGGGGAGGGCTGCTGTTCGTGGCCTGCCGCAAGCAGCCAGTCCCGAAGCGTCCTCGCCTCGCGGGGAAGGCCTTTGGCTTCGATGAGCCAATAGGCTTTGCCCGTGTCGGACGGCGTATCGAACAGCACTGTCAGCGAGCCTGCAGCAATCTCGCTCGTTATGAGCGCCGTCGGGCAGAGCCCGATGCCCTGGCCTGATATCACCGACCCGATCATCAGGTTGAAATCGGCAAAGATCGGACCGGCCCTGCGCGTCGTGCTGATGCCGACGTCGGCAAACCAGCGTACCCAGGCGTCGGTCGTCTCGTCATGGAGAAGATCCGAACCGATAAGGTCGCCTGGCGTTTCGAACGGGCCGTGGCGGGCGAGGAAATCCGAAGAGCAGGTCGGCCGCGTTTCGGCGTTCAGAAGTTCGATCGCCCCGGCACTCGGCCGCACGCCGTGACATATCAAGAGATCGGCACTTGCCGCCTCCGGCGTCTTCGCATCGAGCGCATAAACGATGTTGATGCGAATGTTAGGATAAGCTGTTCTAAATCTCGGCAGTTGGGGAATGAGCCACCGTATCGCCATGGAAGGAATGCAGGCGACGCTCACCGGTCGGCTGTGCGCCTCGAGCTTCAATTGCCCGGCAGCGGCCTCGATATGCATCAGCCCATGCATGACCGCAGCACCGAATTCCCGACCGGCGGCAGTCAGCGTAACGCCGCGTGTGTGCCGGACAAACAGCGGAACATCCAGCCAGTTCTCCACTGCCCGCACATGCTGGCTGATGCCGGCTGGCGTCAGGTTGAGCTCCGCCGCCGCCTTGACGAAGCTTTCGTGTCGCGAGGCGGCCTCGAAGGCGCGCAGCGAAGCGAGAGGAAGGTTTCTCATCTAGCGATGACTAAGTAAAACTTATCCAAAGAGCAAGAATGTTCTCAGTTGCCGGATTGCGTTTCGTCGCTAAAAGTGGTCGCCGATTTCATTTTGTCGCCCGAGCGTCCGAAACGCCGGATCTCGCCAGAAAAGCAGAAGGACCGGAATGCAGAAATCATCGACAGTGCCCATTCCCTCCGATGCTGCCGAAAGGCGAGCCAAGCCGCCGGTCGTGGTCTACCCGGTCGAAACGCTCCCGCCTGCCGATGCTGGCCTCCTCGACGCGACAAGGAAAACGCTGACGAAGGTCAGCGAGATCATCGTGCCGCCGCGGGAGGCGCGCGCCTTCCATGTTCCGCAGGGGCATTTCTTCCGCATCGTCGGCATGGACGGGCCACAGGTGGGCGACCTCAACCTCTGGAATGCCGCCGATCTCTCCGAGCGCTTCTTCAGCGGCAAGACGCGTGCGCTGCACGCCACCCATGTCGGCGTCGGCGACCGGCTGTGGAGCACGCTGCCGCATTTGCGACCCATGGCAACGATCACCTACGACACGCTTGGCTGGTATGGCTGGGATGATGACGGCGCCGGCATCCACGATGTCATCGGCACGCGCTGCGATCCCTACACCAACCGGCTGTTGAAGGGTGGCGATTATCATCATTGTTGCCATTCGAACCTGACGCGTGCGCTGGCATCCGACAGGAACATATCGCTCAAGGACGCCGAGACGCACGTCCATGACGTTCTGAACGTCTTCATGTGCACCGGCTTCACGAGGGATACGCATCAGTATTTCATGAAGGCCAGCCCCGTGCGGCCGGGGGATTTCATCGAATTCTTCGCCGAGATCGATCTCCTGGGCGCTCTTTCGGCATGCCCGGGCGGAGATTGCGGCTCCACCCATTCCAGCGACACGGCCGAGTGTTATCCGCTGAAGGTGGAAGTATGGCGCGCCAGCGACGAGAGTCTCAAGACCTGGGTGCCTCCGAGCCGTAGTGCCTATCCAGGAACGCACCGATAGGCGAGTAGGCCTATTGCTATCGGTAAGAATCGTGCCGGACGGGCGTCGCTCCCGTCCGGCACATTCAATTCAATATGGTTGCGCTCTGAGGCATTGTGGCCGTTCGCGCCTCTTCCTTCATCGCTGACTGAGACTGTCGGCCAGACGAACAAGGCCGAGGAAATCCGACCTATAGCCGAAGGAATCCGGTCCCCGCGATGCCGCGGCGAGATCGGCAATCGCCTGATAGGAATAGGCATCGACAGCCGCGGTATGGCTCAGTTTCTGGCCGAAGGCGGCGACCGCCACCGAGAAGCGGACGTCCTGCGGTGCGGCATCGACGGTGGCGACCGTGTTGCTGTCGTAAACAGGCGTGGTGATGAGGGCGCTCTTATCCTCATCAGGCCGCTTGTAGCGCATCTTGACGAAGGCAAGCTCGCCTTGACGCGCGCTGTCGGATGTCTCGGCCGGCACCGTGCCGGCCGCGCCATAACGCAGATCGTCGTTCATCACCGCAGGGCTTCCCTTGGGCGCAATTTCGTAAATCGCCGTGACGCTGTGGCCGGAGCCGATATCGCCGGCATCGACACGATCATTGTTGAAATCCTCGCGCTTGAGGGCACGTGTTTCATAGCCGATCAGCCGGTATTCGGCGATCCGTTCCGGATTGAACTCCACCTGGAATTTGACGTCCTTGGCGATCGGAAACAGCGTCGACCCTGCTTCTTCGACCAGCGTCTTCTGCGCCTCAGCCAGGGTGTCGATATAGGCGGCGCTGCCGTTGCCGTTCTGCGCCAGTGTCTGCATCAGGGAATCGTTAAGGTTGCCCCGCCCGAAGCCGAGAACGGTGAGGAAAATGCCGTCCTTGCGTTTCTCCTCGATGATGCGCTTCAAATCCTCGTCGCTCGACGGGCCGATATTGAAATCGCCGTCCGTCGCCAGCATCACGCGATTGACGCCGTCCTTGACGAAGGCCTGCCTGGCAAGGTCATAGGCCGCCTCGATGCCCTCGGCGCCGCCGGTCGAGCCGCCAGCCTCCAGCCTGTCGATCGCCGACAGGATCTTCGATTTCTCCTCCACGCGTGTCGGCGTCAGCACCGTGCCGGCATTGCCGGCATAGGTGACGATCGAGACGGTATCGTCGGCCTTCAGCCTGTTGACCAGCAGACGGAAGGCGCTTTTGAGAAGCGGCAGCTTGTCCGGCTCGTCCATCGAGCCCGACACGTCGATCAGGAAGACCAGATTGGCATGCGGCGCGGTCGCCGGCGCGATATCATAGCCCTTGATCGCCACATGCATCAATTCCGTATCGTGGTTCCAGGGGGTCGGCATCAGCGTCACGGTCGCCTTGAAAGGCTGGTCGGCCTTTTCAGGCCCCGGCCAGTCATAGGGGAAATAATTGATCATTTCCTCGACGCGAACCGATCGCGGATCGGGCATCGCCCCGCCGGTCAGCGACCTGCGGACGAAGGAATAGGACGCGCTGTCGACATCGGCGGAGAAGGTCGAGACCGGATCGGTCGCAACACTCTTGATCGGATTCGCCGCGGCATTGGCAAACCGCTCGCGCTCGGGATCGACCTGAATCTGGATACGGCCCTCTGCAGGCGGAGCAGGCGACGGGGCGATGGCGGCCATCGGTTCGGCCAGCTTGCGGGCGACAATGCCGGATGCAGCAGGAACG
>Ga0307513_10004567_pt1 | contig 18460 bp, 16 predicted proteins | sample 15_EM_MG_FD_202174 | JGI IMG/M metagenome (GOLD analysis project Ga0307513, IMG submission 202174) | Populus trichocarpa ectomycorrhiza microbial communities from riparian zone in the Pacific Northwest, United States - 15_EM | ecosystem: Host-associated > Plants > Roots > Unclassified | place...
AGAGTTCTTGAAGGTTACTGGGTTTGGATAGAAGGCGTGACCCGTTCGGTGGTAGGTTTCATTGGTTAGCCTCAAAAGGCCATTGGAGGTTAACTCAGCTAAGCCGTCAAGGCTTAGATTAGTGGATCGGAAGCCAGAGAAGGTAAAGTTGAAATCTTGAGAGGCTGCTATTGCTAAGCTAACGAAGACACGCACCAAAAAGACGATCCTGAATAACATTGCAACTGTATTTGTCTCCACCCACCAGTTTCTTGTTCATGTTTGTCAGTTATATTGGAGTATCCACGCAATCCGGGAGTTAGGAGTTTGTTCGCAGTAAAATAATTTTTTTTAAATAGTTATTTAAAAAATAAATTTTTTAAAAGTAAATTATTTATTAATGTTTAGTAGTATTATAAAAAATAAATTAGAAAATATTTTCCAGTATTCGGCTATGTCATAAAAAATAAACTGAAAAATAAATTATTAATATTTTTTTTCAAGTTTATTAAAATAATAAGGAACAAATTTTACAAATTAAAAAGTTGAATGAAAGTAAAATTAAAAAAATCTAATTTTATAAATTATCTCAAATAAAATAAATAACAATCAAAATAATAGAGATCAAATCTAATAGATAAAAAAAGTTGAAAGATGATGAATTAATTTTTTTTAATTTCATAAATTATTTCAAATAAAATAAATAACAATAAAAAAAATAAAGACTAAATCTGATTGATAATTAATTTCAATTAAGAAAATAATAAGAGAAAAACAAATAACAATTATAAAAATAAAAACTAGATATAAAAATAAAATTAAATTAAATTCTAAAGGATAAAATTAAAAAAAAGATTCAAAACAAAATATATAATAATAAAAAATTTGAGGATCAAATTTGATAAAATCAATAAATAACATGATATTTTTAAATTTTTCACAATTTCAGAAACGTAATTTTTTGCTCAAAATAAAAAAAATACTTTCATGCAAATTAAACTAATTTTTTTATTAAAAAAATATTTTTTATTGATTAATATTTTTTTAATAACAAATAATTATAAAAAAATTTGAAAAATGATTTTAACAAATCACTTTCCGTGAAATAAATGTGGCTTAATGATAGAGCCAATTAGTCAAACAATGAGGATAATCTTTGCATAATCTTTGCATTCACTGGTTGAGATAATCTAACTTGTCAAACTTTCAGGTTGATGTGAAAACACAATACCCTAATTTCAAGGCAATATGAAAAACGAGTCAATCTCAGCAACTCTTCCGTGAAATTTCGCGGTTAGGTATTGTATGAGTTGCAGCTGAACAGATTTTTTTAATTAAATTAAATTTTTTTTTATATTAATGTAATAAATAAAATTTAAAACATATTTTAATATATTTATAAATAAAAAACAATTTAAAAAATATTCTTCGCTACCCTTCCAAACAATAAGGTTGCTCTAAAGATTCGAGTTCTCTCAAGATTACTGCAGGTTTACATTATCGTTAATTTTAGAGTCTATAAAATTAGTCGAGATACACGCAAGAAACTGGTGGATACTCCAATATAACTCTAATATAATTAGTCGAGATACACGCAGGAAAGAATCTTGACTAATTTTATAAATTTATGATAGATCCACTTAAAAAAATAATTAAAAAAAGCAACTTCCACAAGTGCCCTGAGAAAGGAAGGAGAGACTTGGTTTCTAATAGACATTCCTATACAAAGATCAAAATTTCATTTACTGATTTAAAAGTGGACTAAAATATGACATCTAATGCAAGAGAGATAAATCAATTCCAACTCATGGCAAACACTAAGATGCTAATCCCTTGTTTGGTATTGCGATATAAACAAGAGTTGAGTAAAATTTGAATTTGTTTTTGTTTAAAATTATTTTTTTATGTTTTTGGATTATTTTGATATGTTGATATAAAAAATAATTTTTTTTAAAAAAATAATAAAATATTATTTTGATGCATTTCCAAATGAAAAACACTTTGAAAAGCAACCACTACCACACTTCCAAACACCCAAAAATATATTATAGAAAACTCAACTATAATAATCTACAATTCATCTTAGAAAGAAACAAATATCCGTGAAACCTACTAAGGGAACCTGCCTCTTGCATAACATAACAACACATGGCATTTCTTCTTTTAATCAAGAAAAGAAAAGTTGAGGTAGAAAATTAGACGGGTGTTTGAGAGTGTGGTAGTGGTTGTTTTTCAAAGTGAATTTTACTAGGAAAAAACATCAAAATAATGTTATTTATTTATTTATTTTTAACATCAACACATCAAAACGATCTAAAAACACTAAAAAACTAATTTGAAGCAAAAACAATTTTTAAATTTTAACGAAAAGCAGATTGAAACTCACTCCTAAACGGTACTTACAAGGTAAAGCACCTAGATAAAAAAAAGTAGTCATGGTATCTGGTGACTCGATATGGAAAGCCCACAGAGTTGGTAACCAGCAGCAGGTGGTGCCCGGTAAGCCAAATGACCGATAAATGTGCTAGTAGTAGATGGTGCCTAGTAAATCAGGTGATCGGTAGTTGTGGTAGTACAAAGTGGTGCCTGGTAAACCAGATAGTTGGTAGGTGGCACCAGCAAAAGGTGCCCTGTTATGGACATGGGGATTCTCTGATGGTAAAGTCAGTAACTTTGGAGAGAGAAAAGGTGCAACAATATTTTAGAGAGATAGACTCTGAAAATATTTATACTAAAAATGTTAAGAATGAACAGATTGTGAACCTTTGACTTGAAGGATTCATGACGTATTTATAGCCTATAAATCTTGTTCTTTTATGGGGAGAAGGGGTTGAAGTGTAATTTTATTCTTATGATATTCTGAGTTGTATTCTACTCAAAATAATAAGTATTAGATCAATATGAAATACTAAGGGACTCGTGTGGAATCCCGAAAAAATCTTTGATGGGTGTTGGGCTCGAGCCCATTTGAAGTGAGAAATGGGTTCAGGCACACTGCTTAGACCCAAGCATATTAGGCTCGAGAAGCGCTCCTGATCCCGAGCATGTTGGGCTCGGGTGCACGCCCGAGTATAAGGGGGTGCTGAGGTGCCCAACCCCTCTACTAGGCATTGGGTGCATGCCCAACAATGCCCAACACCTGTTGGGCATGACAACATGCACAGTATGATAAGCATGTGCCCATCCCAAAATGGACTCGAGCATGTTGTCTGGGCCCATGCACCTATGCCTAGTATGGGCTCAGGTTGTCATGACCGAGCCCATGCTTTTTGAGCCCTACTACAACTTATAATAGTTTTAGCGACGGTCATTTTTAGTCGGTGTAAGATTACCATTCAGTCGGTAAACATTTTACCAATGAATTCAATGACGGAATACCGTTCATTGGTAATTCCATATTTGGTCACTACTTTTGTCGGTAAAAAAAAACATCGATGGTTTTACAGACAGAAAATTCGCGCATAAAAAAAAAAACATTCCCGCTAGAAATATACCAACATATTTATTTCGTCTGTATTTTCATCGGTAAATTACTGACGGAATAACGACGTCGGTGATTGGGACATATGCAGTAAATATTTAGCAACTCTTTGTAAAATACCGACGGACTCATTCTGTCTGTATCAACGTCAGTGATTGTGGCATATGCAGTAAATATTTTGCAACTTTCTATGACATACCGACAAAATAATTCCGTCTGTCAATCCATCGGTTATAATTTAAAAATATTTTTAAAAATAAATTGTGTAGAATAAATAATATAAAATTGTATAGAAAATAGTAAAAAAAAAACCAATTAAGCAAATAAAATTGTATAAAACATTAAAAATATAAAAAGAAAGTTAAATAATATTCATCCAAATATTCATTACAATTTTAAAGTGTTTCCAAAAAAAAATTGAACTAGAACAATGGCGGAGTTAGAGGAGGAGGAGGTTGGTCGTTACCAGGACCATACAGCCAAAAAAGGGGTGCACACGTACCACCCATCTGTTATCTCATGTCCATGACGAGCTGATGGAGTTGTTCATAATCTGCTGAGAGTTCCTGATATTGTTTTTTCAAGGCCACAATCTCCTCAGACTGGGTGCTCGATACTGATTGAGAGCTCCCAACGGTTGAGACACTACGAGCCGCCCACAAGTTCTTGGCCGTAGTGTTGGAGAGTCCGTACACTCGATTTTTATCAGGTCCACTAACGATCCTGCCTCCATCCATAATTCCGGATCGAAATTCCGGTGGGTTGAAGGATCGTCCCCGTATCTCTCCCTCAACCGGTTATTATATGTCTCCTGAAAATTAAAAAAGAAATCATCACATTCAATTCAAGAAAATAATAACTTACAAAATAAAAAGGTTAAACAAACATACTACAAAGTGTTGAGCGCGGTTGTCGATGAACTATTGCATTCCCCTTTGGTAGTCTTCACTTCGCATGTGCGTCTCTACAAACAGCTCCATTGGGCTAGACTCATGTTCAAGAGACGTAGTCTGTAAGAAAAAAAAATGTTGCAAGTTAAATATATTTATAAATAGCAGCAAATTAATTAACGATAGATTTCATTAAAAATAATCTTACCATCCACTTCACATGTGCAGTGAACAGAACAGAGCCACCGGTGTGCGTGGTCACCGAAGCATGAATTTGTCGGTTCCGGTTATCAGCACTGGACTGTGAGCGTCGTGTGAACCGCTCAGACATCACGTGCTAGATATATTACGGCCATATATCTTTCGGGATGTATGGTGGCCTGAAATCCCTCCAAACCGCCACGTCATTCCAGCCTTGTAGACCATTATCTCTGGCGTAGTTTTTGGCCTTTTTCTGTGCTTCATACCAAAAATCACGCAACCTACTTCAATCAATGAATTTTATATTAGTTAATGACAAATTAGATTTTAAAACATATATTTTTTTAAAAAAAATATCGTATTGTTTTTTATATTACCTAGTTGCCGCCTGATTCTCCCACACCCTCCTCACAACATTGTCATGCGCGCTTTCCCACTCAAATTTTTTCTATGTATAAATAATTTATTTAAAATAAAAATAATAATTTATTAAAAATAAATAAAATTAGAAGTTAACACCAACCTCAAATCTTTGAAACCATGCATCGATATAAGGTCTCCAATCAGGATGTTTGGAAACCTAATTCCATTGAAATAATAAAATCTCCATCGATGATTTAAATGCCAATGTTATTACTCGGGCGACCTCAATGTTTGTGAACCTGAAAATAAATAAAATTAATGAAATATTAATTAGTTGTTCACAAATTATGTTATAAGTAAAAAAAAAAACTAAAAGCACAACAAACTTACATTGAAAGGTCGTCCTTCCAATGGCGCAAGTGACTATTCTTGATCAACACCTAAGGGCAAGTCATCCTCATTGCTAAAAGAACTAGTTGCGACCATATGTTCATGACGTGCTGTTGATTTCGTTCTACACATCTATACAAGTTGAACGAATAATTGCATAATCAAATTCAATTATTTAAAAATATATTTGGCAGCACCTCCCCTATACTGAGGACTACCCAAATTTTTCAAACCTGTAAATATTGACAATATATATGCCACAAACCAATTGATTTTATTTTATTTTTGAAATGATAATAAAATGTTTCTAACCATAAAATAAAGAAAAAAAATATTATATATAACCTAACATCTATACAAATTTAACAATAAAATACAAAATAAAATAAAATATAATTCTAAATATTCAACTAACATCTATATAAATTCATAAATAACAATTAAAATTCATGGAAACAATTAAACGCTCTATTACGCAATAATAGAGTAAAATTGAGATAAAATAATTAAATTTAATCCTATATATTTAATTAACATTTACAAGGCAAATTTAACAGTAACAATTAAAATTTAACAAAATATTCAATTATTATGGCAATATAAACAATAAAATAGACAACAAATTAAAAAAAAAACTATAGACTTTAAGAATGAAAAATGCTTACCTTAATAGTGTGTTTATTTCTAGACTTCATCTACATACAATACAAAAAAACAAAAAACAAAACAAAAATATATTGTTAATAAAACAAAGAAAAGATGAAAAAAAGAAAATCATTAAGTATATTGAATCACAATACATATCTTTTAATTTGTTGAATATAGAATTAGAGATTACAAGAAAAAACAAGAGTTTTAAAATGGATGAGAGAAAAAAAACGGATGAGAAGAAACGAAGGAGAGAAAAAAATAAACTGAAGGGGCTCTCGGTGGGAGTTATATTGTAATTTTTCCGACGGACTTACCAACAGACTATTAAATAATATCATTTTTAATTATTCTGTCGGTGAATTTTCACAGTTCGTCAGTAAAATTTTGAATTTCACATGAAATTTTTAAATAACCCTCCAAAATTTTCATTGTTCGTCGGTAATGTGAAATAAGTACACACGGTTAGAGATTCATTAATTACCCACGTTTTGGAATTTAAAATTCATCGGTAATTCCATAAGTGATTCAGAGGACTTCACCGATATAGGAGGTGAACAGTTCCCATCTTCTGGAAAATACCGATGGAATCATTCCGTCTATAGGGACGTCGGTGATTGTGACATATTTAGTAAATATTTTACAACTCTGTGAAATACCGACAAACTCATTTCATCTATAGAGACGTCAATGATTGTGGTATATTTAGTAAATATTTTACAACTCTGTGAAATGCCGACAGACTCATTCCATATGTAGGGGCGTCGGTGATTGTGGCATATTCAGTAAATATTTTACAACTCTTTGTGAAATACCAACAAACTTATTCCATTTGTAGATCCGTCAGTGATGTGCATAGAGCATGATAAATTGTGTTTGTATTGCCTATTTATCCTCCCTGCAAAAACTTAAATTGCAAACTACCCGCACAACACAATAACAACAGTGAAAAATTATAAAAATAAATATTTTATGGTAGAAAATTTCATCCATAATATTACATTATAAAAAATTCTTTACACTTTCATGTTATGATATTTAGTCAGAATTTTCTTCTTCTTCTTCGTCAATTGAATTGTCATCAGCTCCATCATAATCTTCAATGTGGATATCATCATCATCATCTTCATCGACATGTACTTGTCCGCTGGAGCTCAGAATAACATTCAACTCCTTTACGTCAATAACAACAAGACTATCATCAAAAATACAAAAAAATAAATTTTCTTCTATGTCAATCGAAGTAGCAACTCGATATGGTTCAACCAACTCACTAACTTGAAAGACTTCATCTCGCACATTTATGTCTTTGTTCTCATCCGAAACAACCTCGACACTACCCCTGGGTTTCATTTTTAAAACGGATAACCAATCAATTCTTTATCAGTTCTTTCTAAAGGAAGGGGTGTATGTGTAATAAACTTGTTAGCATTGCTTTGCGAAAACAAAGACATTGTTTACGTTGCAGAGTTTAGCTTTTGAGTTGATTTCTACTAGACCATAGTGAGGATCTACTCTGATTTGTCTGTCAGTGGTGTCATACCAATAGCAATTGAATAAAAATAATTTATTCTGCTTGTTATGATATTGCAATTCAACGACCTCTTCTAATTTACCATAGTAGTCAACTTTAAACTCACTACAAGTCGATCCCCTAACACAAACACCGTTGTTATATATCTTTCTTCTATGCTCGTATTCTTCAGTATGAAACACATATCCATTGATAAAATACCTATTGTAGCACTTAACGTTTCTTTTAGGACCCAGGCTTAGTAAAGACAATGAAATAGCAACACTTCTTCCCATTTGATAAACCTTGTATATCAAGTACAACAATAAACAATAAACAAGAATTATACAATGAAATACAATAACTTGCAAGAGATAATGAGTTTGTGATAGTACTTACATGTGTTTTGAACCACATGAAAAATTGTTCATGTTGTAATCCAAAAAAATTTGGGATTCGATCAGCTGTAAGTTATTGGACAATAAATATTGTTGATGTTGCCTAAAAGGTTTTCAAAATTATATGAGTTTATGATATTACAATATATAAATAGTACATTTTTAACAAAGTTTAAGTATTACATATACTTACTTTTTAAAAGGTCTCAGCTTATCACAGTTAAATAAAACATAATTGTGTGTTTGTCTGAACTTTAGCCCAGACAAATATCTTCCCCTTATGACATTTTTAGGTGTGGGTTGTCCAGGATTTGAGAATATTGATAAGTTCCCACTGGAAGACACTTCACCACCATCATCATGCCGTGGAACGTGGTTGATTCTTGTTCTTAAATGAGTTTCAAAATAGTACGAGATAAATGTTGAGATCTTCTCAACAATATAGGCCTTACATATCGAAGCCTCAACATACGCCTTGTTTTTAACCTTTTTTCTTAAGATTGAACAAGTACTTGTATGGAATTAAACAAATATTTTTCAATTAAGAAAAACAATGAAAATACCTTATGAATTACATTGCATCTGTAATATCTAACCTCTCGAATGGATACATCCATCTATACTAGACTGGTCCTCCAACTTTTGCCTCATACGATAAATGTATGGGTAGGTGCTCCATCGAGTCAAAAAAAGATGGAGGGAATATCATCTCAAGTTTGTATATTGTCTCGAGGATATTCATTTCAAGCCGCTCAATGTGATTTGTCTGCAACTTGCTAAAGCATATTTCTATAATGAAATGACTAATCTCCGTGAATGCATCCCATATCTCTTTTAGCAACAAATCACGATAAGCTAATGGAATGAGTGTTTGCATTAGGGGTGATCATTTTTGGTTTGGTTCGGTTTTTATCAAAAAAAATAACCAAACCAGTTTTTTTTAAAAAAACCGAAACCAAACCAAAACCGATTCAAACCGACCGGTTTCGGTTCGGTTATTTTAGAACAAAAACTGGTTTTTTTGATTTGGCTTGGTTTTTTTTGGTTTTTTTCGGTTTGGGTTTGGTTTGGTTTTTTCAGGTTCAGGCTTATAAAACCGAATCGAACCTACCAGATTGAAAACCAAACACAATGTCACCGTACTCTGATACAACGTCATGCAATTTCTTCACTAGAAAGACGCGGGGGTGCAACATCCTTTTTAACTCTGCCAACAAAGAAATCCTTTCTAATTCTTTCTGGACATATGATTCGTTGGCAAGAAACGATGGTGACAGTAAAAAAAAGAAGCTTTACCTCCGTTTGTTAGCGTGATGCCTTGTTGTTTTCCATGCAGTATGAACATGCTAGTTTTCCATGCGTGCTCCAACCAGAAACCATTTCATAAGCTGAAAAATCATTGATAGTCCACTTCAAAGCTATCCTTATAAGACAATTCTATTTTCTTTATATATTATAAGTCAAAGCTCCGGAGGACCACAACTGCATCAACTCATCAATCAATTGTTAAAGACAAACATCTATATTCCAGCCCGGACTACTCGGATCGGGTATCACCATAGATAAAAACATGAACTCTGGCCTCATACACATCCTCGGTGACAAGTTATAAACCGTGAGTATGACCAGCCAACAAGAATAAGAAGCAGCAAATGACCTGAATGGGTTGAATTCGTCTGTACACAACCTAAGATGCACATTCCTTGATTTAGCTGAAAAGTGAGGATGCACATTGTTAAAGTGTTTCCATGCTTCGCCGTCAGAAAGATGCATCATCACTCCATCAACCGCATCATGTGATTGGTGCCATGTCATGTGCTCAGCAGTCCTTGGTAATATGAATAACCTCTACGGTGTAGGTGTGATTGGGAAGTATCTAAGTTTTTTATATGCCACGAGAGTCTTTCTCATGCTAGTTCTGGGTTTGTAACAGGAATGCTCACATGTCATGCACTCGGTTAGCTTAGCATTTTCAAAGTAGTACAACATGCATAAGTTAGGGCACATGTCAATTTTCTAGTATCCTAAATCGAAGGGTTTCATCATGGACTTAGCAGCATAGAAATTCTCTTTCAGCATGTTCTTTTCAGGTAAAATACTTCTTGCCCATTTGATAATTCTATCATAACCGGCCTCACTTAACCCACAATTTGACTTGATGGTGAACACTTGTGCAACGACCGATAATTTACTATGATTCGTGCAGCCATCCCATAATGGTTCCTCAGAATCTTTCAATAGATCAAAAACCTGGCTGCATCTGCATTAAGTTCTTCTTAGACAGTTGGACATTGAGTGGCATTACCTTGATTCATTCTCATTGCATCCATAACCATATTCCTGTAAGGATTACTGTTGTCATTTACAACTTCATGCACGTTGCTAGCACTAGAAGTTAACCCAACCATCCTTTCTACCATGCTCTCATTACGAACAAATAGTTCTTCGTGTGCATACCAACACGGGTAATCCTCCATGAACCCCTTGTGGAGAAGATGAATCGTTACAACATCTAGATGCAAATATTTTTTATTTTTACACTTCCTGCATGTACACCTAATACCGCCTCCACTAGGATGGGCTGGACCCAACTCGAAAAAAAAAAGAGTGGGCCGGATCTGTGCTTTAGGCCCAGCCGGCCCAAATTATGTTTATTAAGGGTGTGTTTGGCAAAACACACCCTTATGCCTTGACCATAGTTTTTATGCCCATTTTAGTTTGATATTTGATCAAACGAGCCCCTTTTTTATATCAGAAAATTTCAAAAATATTTAGGGATCTTTGTTGATTTATTTGTGGGCCCCTCGCACTTTGATTTATTTTTTTTCTTTGCGCTTTGTAATTGTTTTAAGTTATGTGCTCAATCTGTGGCCTATTATTGTTAAATGCAAATCTATCGTGCAATGTTTTTTTTTTTTATTTCCATCTAAAAAGGGCAAATAATAATAAAGGATAAATAAGAAAAAAATGACATAGAAAATTTCTTCTTCAAATTCATTTTTTGCGAAAATATTCATTGACGCCAGAGTCAGGAGTATCATATTTTTTGGATTTATGCGATATTTACCAACGCCAGAGTTGGAAATATTCGTAGGAATTGTTCAGTGACGCCAGAGTCAGGAACATGAAAGGAAGAATAAAAAAAGGAAAAAAGGAGAACAAATTCTTAGCAATTTTAGACAAAACCAGCAATGCAGCCTGCTTTAGGTAGGACGCTTAAGGGGTGATAGCATCTTTCCCTTTGCGTAACCAGTCCCGTACCATAAAATCTCTGTTGACCAGTTTAGGGTTCCTAGTGACCATAATACTAGGTGGCGACTCTTTGAACAAGACCTTTTCCCCTAAAAAAACAAGATGCCAGATATCTGTTTTTTTTTTTTCCAATCGAAGGGATTTATTTTTTTAATTGGTCGCCGTGATGTCCGGGTGTGACAGAATGACGACTCCACTAGGGACCTTAGGACTAAGCTTTGCTATTTGTCTTTTTATTGTTAAACAATATTTGTCGTACTTTTTTTTCCTCCTTGTTGTGTTTATCAAGTTTTATTTTTTGCTTTTTTTACTATTTTAGCACGCATAGTTATTCATGTTTATCATGCATATATATTGGATATGGATCTAAAGCCTTCACACATTACTCATCTCATTTTTAATACATATAGTATCAACTTTAAGATAAGTGGAGGAGTAACGACACCCCAATGACTTTAGCCTGGGTAAGGCTCGCGAAACTATCCAACTCTCGTATGATTGTTTGCTCGATGGTGGTCGATATGCCGAACTGATATTACTCAGGGCCTCTATCTTCATGCTACTTGTAAACCTCATATCAACCTTTCGAGGACGATCACTAAGCATGCGAAAGACCGTTGAGACTAGATAGCAAAACTACCCCGATGCATTTAACGACTAGAACCTATCCTTTAGGTTAATCCCTGCAATAAGCTTAAATGTGCTTTTGGGTGATGCAATGGCCGCTATTCCTAAGATAACAACTGTTGAGTATGGACTCGAGTCTGAATCCTTGCAAATGACCGACGGAGACTGCCCTAGACTGGATATTGGTGAGATACCGCTACTCAAATATATTAGATGCATAATGAAAGACACCAAGAATGTGGCTGAAAGCTCAGATGATAAGAGGCTAAACAGATCTCCTCTCGGTATGTCAATGCATATCGAATTTGGATCTGACCGCATATCAAAATAGCGATCATTATGTCACCCCTTAAAAGGCGAATCCATACCCAATATGTTGCATTCATCTTTATGCATGTTTGAACATACACTTATAAACTGTTATAATACCGCACTCCAGGTGAAAAATATGGGTCCCCCATTGAAACACACTTATAATACTCGACCGCGAAAAAGAAAAATGAAAACAAAGAGAAAGCCCAGTTGGAAGCCCAACACCGAAAAGAGATGGAAAGTCTTAGAGAAGAATTCGTAAGGCTTACTAGCCTACTCGAACAGGCCTTGAGATCTAAACCTGAAGAAGCAAAATTTACAGCTCAGCCTGAACCTATGCTCGTAAATCCACAGAATCTGGGGCAAGTGCGATGTCTCAACAGGCTATGTATTCCCAATTTGCTCAACCAACATATCCCATAAGAATGTCATCTACCATTGACCTTACAATGAAGGAATCTCAAAAGAACAAGATGGTAAAAGAAGATGGCCTGGACAAATGGGCTGCCCTGGAACAAAGGCTGAGGGCATTTAAGGGAACTAGCCTACATGACCATATAAAGGCCTCCGAGATGTGTTTGGTACCTAACGTAGTCATTCCTAAGAAGTTTAGGGTGCCAAAGTTCGTCAAATATACATGAACTCAATGCCCTGTAACTCATCTCAAGGCATACCGCAACAAAATGGCTGAGGTGGTCCATGACGAGAAACTATTGATTCACTTCTTTCAAGACAGTTTGAGTGACGTTGCCTTTACTTTGTATATGCGTTTATACAATACCAAGATAAAAAAAATGGAAGGACTTGGTTGATGCCTTCATTAGGCAATATAAGTTCAATATGGATGTGGGCCCTGATAGGTCAAGCTTGCAAGCTATGGAAAAAAACAACAAGGAGTCCATAAGAGAATACACTCAAAGATGGCGTGAGACTGCCGCACAGGTTAATCCTTCTTTGTTGGAAAAGGAGATGATCAACTTGTTTGTCAGCACTTTCAAGGCCCCGTACTTTGAATACTTGGTTGGAAGCTCTGCACAACATTTTTCTGGCCTGGTTGCTATAGCTGAGAGGATTGAACAAGCTATCTGTTTAGGAAGGATTGCTGACTCGACCAAGGAGAAACGTTTCACTAGAGAAAAGAAAGAAACCGAGGTTTATATATTGAAGGTGATTACAAAGGTGAGAGAAAGAGCTACCAAAACAAAGACATCTAGAGATCACTTGTCCTGAAGATGAAGCTACAGTGCCACTAGGCCAAGACTGGTCTATGTGTGACCCTAACTGACTATTAGAAAGGTGCCCTTGTCGAGGAATTCATAGGAGAGGGACGATTGGAAGATTCCAGAAATTCCAATCGATGATTGCTAAGTGTTTAGCCCTTTTTATGTGTCACCTTTGCTAGTATAAGGTCTTTGTTACTTTTTAGGATTTCAATGAAATAATGAGTTTATCCTTCAATTGTGTCTCTTCCTTTGATTTACAACCAAAATATCCTGAAAGGGATTCCCTTAACGCACTCACAAATACACTTTTGAAGCCTCGCATGATCTTGTAGACTTAATTCATCTCTTCTACCAAAATCAATTTCCCCATTGGAATTTTAAAAATTGAACTTGCATTTTGATTTCAAAAATAATTTGATGTTTATTTAAAATGATATTTTTGACATTCTACTTGTAGAATGACACATGAATCAAGCAACCCCTTCATTGAGGTGACTAAACTCTGAACCAAAATGCAAGAATAAAAAATGAACTGTCATTCTCACACCATGACTCTTGAGCCATGTTGTCTTAAATTTATGAATAATGGTATGTAGTGAACTCATTGCTCATAGACTCATGAAATGCATCTCTTTGCAAAGACCAAACCATCACATTAGACGAGGCCAAAGTTTATTGATCTTAACTGCTTGCGTTTGAAATGAGAAAAGGCTATCTTTATTATTCCTTTCACATTCTAAAAAAGGTATATCCCTTGCGGTCCCTTTTTGAGCCTGAATAATTTTCTTTCATGAAAAATCCCGACTAAGATCACATCCCACACTGGGGGCAAGTGAAAATTTCAATGAGAAAAGATGAAAAAGCGGTGAGAAAGCCGAAAAGGCAAAGGAGTCTAAGAAACTCAAATGCTAGGGGGCATGCCCAAATCACAAGCAAGAGTGATAACCAAGACAAAATGAATATGCCCTAGTAAAGAAATGAAGAGCAAATCGAAGAAGAGTGACAAAAGAAAATATGAATGACACAAAAAGTTGAACTGCTGATAATGATCCTTAGTCTTTGAAACCCTGCAACACTTTTTGAGCCTTATGAATCCTTTTCTTTCATAGCCAAAAACCATGGCCTACATTACGTGCCTGTAAAAGTCCTTTCTAATCAAGAAAACAAGCAACCGGGGACAACAAACAATGCTCTCAAAATGCAAAGAGTACTTTTTCATAAGAGTCATGACATCAAGAACAAACTACCAATTATTATTCATGTTGATAAAATGAGTGTTCAAGAAGAGACAAATTTTTCTCAAACAAAACCTCGAGTTTTTTTGCTCAAGCCCTTCACTTTAAAACCCATAAAAATAGATGGTCACCTCTTGACGTACCTTCACCAAATGACAAATATTGCCAACATAGGAGCAAATCATTTCTTTTCTAAGAAAAAACCAGAGAGTTGCAAGATTTCAAAAGCAAATTATTTTAAGCTTACATCAAAGCAATTTTTGTTTTCAAAATGCAAGATCAAGATTTCAAGATTCATTCTAGATAAATATTCCTTCACCAAACTGAAAATAAGAGAAATGAGAGAATGGTCACTTAAAAACATCATTTGTCTGAGTTGCTGACAAAGCACACTTAGGGGTAATGGCCAATACAAGGGGGCAACATTGTGTTTAGAAGGAAAATCAATCCCTTCTAGAAAAAAAGAGAAGAACATTTCCTGTAACAAGACAAGGGGGCATTTTGATTTACAAAGGGCAGCTTGATCCTTCCAATAAGTGACACCAAGTGTTTAATCAATGATCCTCTCAAATTATATGACGAGACAGAAAATCTTTAGCAAGCAAGTGGGCCACAATGGGCACCATGAAGGTTGAGTTGTGTAAAAAAAATATGGGAAAAGACTTACATAGGCCAACTCAAGTGGGCTAGAAGTCAAACGATAAAGATGACCTATTCAAGATAACAAGTCCTTATCAATCAAGCAATAAGAAGATTAAGAAGAAATGGGGGCCTATATTTCAAATAAAGTAAAGATGCATGCATATCATCTAACCTTTGAGACATTGGACAATGAGTTTTGCAAAGTTCACAAGAGAAATCTTTGACGGGATCCATCAAATGGAAGGCCGCCTTGAAATGGCTAAGATTGAAATTGCTTTTGGAAAATTTTTCACTTTTGAGAAATTTTAACCTGGGCAGGCCGCCCATGAGAATTAGGCCGTAAAAAAAAATCTTTGTATTTTTCCACCACCTTTTATTTCTCATCCCTAAGGTAGTGCGTTTCCTAACCCTGCCTTCTTTTAAGTGTACCTTCGAGCCTTCGACCATCCAAGTTAGTGCGTTTCCTAACCCTACTTCCTTTTGAGTGCGCCTCTAAGCCCTTACCTCCTTTCGAGTGCACCTTTGAGCCCTAGAGCATTCAAGGTAGTGCATTTCCTAACCCTACCTCCTTTCGAGTGCACCTTCGAGTCCTCACCTCTTTTTAAGTACGTCTTCGAGCCCTCACCTTCTTCGAGTGCGCCTTCGAGCCCTCGACCATCCTTTTGAGTGCGCCTTCGAGCCCTCATTTTATTTCGAGTGCGCCTTTGAGCCCTCACCTCCTTTTGAGTGCACCTTCGAGCCCTCACCTCCTTTTTAAGCGTGTATTCGAGCCCTCATCTCCCTTTTGAGTGCTTCTTTGAGCTCCCATCTCGGGGATAATGCATCAATGAGGCAATTTCTTTATTTTCTACACTTGGGTAGGTTACCCATTACAATGAGAACCTTTCTTTGTATTTTCCCACCTGGGTAGGTCACCCATTACAATGAGACCACTTCTATAAAAAAAATGAAAAAAAATATGATGAAATCTCTCTCTATATATTTCACTATCGGGCAGGTCACCTGGAACAATTACAGCACTCACGAAACTCTTTTCGCGTTTTATTCTTCATCGGGCAGGTCACCTGGAAAAATGAGACCATTCGCGAAATCCTTCGCGTTGCTTCTTCCTATCGGGCAGGTCATCTGGAACAATTAGACCACTTGCGAAACCCTTTTCGCGTTTTATTCTTCATCGGGCACGTTCCCTAAAAAATAAGACCACTCACGAAATCCTTCGTGTTGCTTCTTCCTATCGGGCAGGTCGCCTAGAACAATTAAACCACTCATGAAATCCTTTTCGTGTTTTATTCTTCACCGGGCAGGTCGCCTGGAAAAATGAGACCAGTCATGAAATCCTTCGCGTTGCTTCTTCCTATCGGGCAGGTCGCCTAGAACAATTACACTCCAACACTCACGTGTTTAGGGTTTATGTGTTTAAATCTCTCAAATTCAATCAATGAATATGTTCTATCATAAGCTTGTTTTTCAATCGTATTACCACATATTACAAGAAATGCATGAATCAAAAGGTCTTATTTTCCAGTTGTAATGGGGCTAGGGTTAAGGTGAGGTAAAAGAGAGTAAAAGAAAAGGTTCAAACCAAAGAAAGTATAGCATGTTGAAAAATGATATTTCAAACAAGATATTCCATCAAAGCACATAAATTTTCATCTTTAATCACCAATGCTTAATTTCTTTTGATTTCAAGTTCTTTTAACATAAAACCTTAAGAACATGAAGGAATACTTTTTTTTTTCTTGTTTTTCACCTTTGGCAACTTTACCCATCTTTTCATCAAGCATCACTTCTTCTTTCTTTTCATATAATTTCCAACTATAATTCCATGAGATATCACAAGTATATGCTCTACTAATCCTTGGCTAGGGGAAAAGGAAAACATATAAAAAGTTAAGGCTTATACATGGATAAAGCAAAGAAAAGATAAACAAGCTCAAAAGGGGCTCACTAAGGATAATATGCTTTAGGTTGGCTTTTTGGTTCAAGTGGTTAGAATTCCTAATGCCTTTATCATCTTCATGTATATATGTAATGTGAATGTAATCTCAACAAGATATGAAGTAAGTTCTAGAGATACATATCATTGAAAAAATCCACAATCAAAGAATATAATGTTGAAGGCTCAAAAGCTTGTATTGGTATAACACTATAAAGTCAACATGACATATTCTCAAAGTCAATCCTTAAAACAATTAAATGTTTAAAATTTGCATGCACACTCATTCAATTAATTTATATCTTCATCTATCTCAACTAATTCTTATACATAATACTCATATTCTCAAAAACCAATGGGAGTTCAAAAGTTCAAACATAATTTTTTTTTAAGGACAACAAAGAAAACGAATTTTAAGGACAACAAAGAAAACCAAAATAAGAAAACCAAAATTCTCCTAATACCCCCACACTTAAAACACAACATTGTCCTCAATGTTGAAATAAAAGAAAAGGAATATAAGAGAATGACAAATATAAAGTAAAATATGAAAAATAAAAGATAAGGAAAAAGAAAGCAAATCTGATTTTTTTTTGCTGGTACCGCCTCCTAGTAAGCGCTTTTGTTTTATGTCATTGGCTCGACATGTTGCATGTTCATTCTTCATAGATTAGTTCAGCTAACTCCACAGAAGCGGTGAGTTCTGTCATCCAACCTTCATAGAAAGGTTTCAAGCGATGCCCATTGACTTTGAGTACTTTGTTGGTTTCTAAACTTGTAATTTCAAATGCACCATAATGAAAAACATTAGAAACAACAAATGGTCCAATCCAACGAGAGCACAACTTTCTAGGAAAAAGTTTCAAACTGATTAGTACTTAAAAGTGCATTCTCATTGTCATAACCCAATTTTTGAACAAATAATAAAAAAAATTAAATATAGTTGACAATGGGGTTAAGACAACAAAATTTGAAGTTTGGGGATGTAATTTGAGAGTTAATTGATCAATTTTGAAAGAATTAAAAGTTAAAGATTTAATTAAAGGCTAAATTGAACAATCCGGAAATTAAGGACTGTTTTGTAAACAGTGTTATAATTCAAGGATTCAATTGAATTTAATCCAAGGGCACAATTAGAAATTAATTGTTTCTGATTAGGATCCCAATTGTTAAGTTTAAACTGTTTAGGGACTAAATTGAAAAACAGCCATGCCCGAGGACACAACGGCACCGTTTTGGAAGCATTGTTCTTCGTCTCCTACGTTTGCGCGGATGAAGCCGATTCAACAGGAAATCTGCAGCAAATCGTGGACCACGTCTCTTGCCCATGATCCCGTTCGTAATTTGAATAACAGTCCTGCAAAGGCAGG
>Ga0307513_10004568_pt1 | contig 18453 bp, 18 predicted proteins | sample 15_EM_MG_FD_202174 | JGI IMG/M metagenome (GOLD analysis project Ga0307513, IMG submission 202174) | Populus trichocarpa ectomycorrhiza microbial communities from riparian zone in the Pacific Northwest, United States - 15_EM | ecosystem: Host-associated > Plants > Roots > Unclassified | place...
AACACTACCTCACCCAATTCGTTATTAGCCATGATCCTCCATCCGTTAAAACTTGGATTATTTTCTAAAAATTCTTGATCAAAACTCTAAAGGAATAAATAGGTAATCGAGGAAGAACTGTCCGTCTAATTTGCATGCAACATGATATATATCTATTGAGTTTTCCAGTTAAAAAAAATAAAAAAAAAAGTTATGGGAGCTTTGATTTTCTATTGAGTTATTTCCATTCGAGTTAATGGCCGGGATGTAATTTTCCGGTGGAGGTAGTAGTTAATGGTTCTGAGACTAAAAGACAAGGTATATTGATGAAGTTAGTGGGGGAAAAAGAAGAGGAAGATCGATCCATGTATGGTCTCCAAAGATGTAGACATAGGATCTAATATTTGATCCTTTAAGCCTGGATGTCAATTTTGATTGCTTGTAAGCTAATAAGCATGGTTTTCAAGTTTTTGACGTGTTTTTCTCCACAATTAGCTAAACGATGCAGCAGCAGCATCCTCACAAATTTCATTTTCAAATCAGTCCATTTATGTGTTTTATTTAATATTTAATCCCGTCTCGTGCACATGAGATATAGTAAATCAACTAATTTATAGACCCACCCTTTGGTGCGGGGACCAAAATTTTTACAGACCTAAAAAGCAATAATAAAATTATTTGATATTATTATTAAACCCGTTAATATAATCTCTTTGAATTTTGTTTCCCTTCAAGATACTTATTTTAGCTAATACAATATTTTTAACTGTAATCATTGGTTCTCTTAAAAAAAATAAATTTGATGGTTGTTAAAGAAATCTTTTTAAAAAATCAAAATAGTATGTCAATATTTTACATGTGATTGGAAACTAAAAAAATTCATAAATATGATAAAATCATGTTAAACATATTTTTGAAATTTCTAGGAATAAGAAAACACTTTGAATCAGATTTTTATGAATAATTTATTATTAGTATTATTATTTTCATATTAGATATATAATAATTGAAAAAAATATTAAAATTCAAATAAAAAATTATAATAATATTAAAAAATCATGTTAAGACCGAAGAGTAAGTGAATCTGTTAAATTTTTTTATGAGGGTAAAAACAAAACCAAAGAAAATTAAAAAAAAAACAAAGAAAAAGGCTAGCCTAACAATTGGCTTGCTAGTAATAGGCTAAGCGTGCATGAGCTTGGCCTAATTTTTTTGAAAAAAAAAAGCATAAATGATAGGTGTTTGTACTTGCTGCAAAGAAAATGGAGCACACCTCCCTCAACTCGATCTTGCAACCTTTGAATTGCGTTGCACATTATTATGGAATGTTATTATGTATATTTATACTTATCTTGTATTTACCTTATATAGGTTTCTGATCATGTGTAGTATATTACATGGTTAGTATTATATATATATATAAAAGGGGAGTGCTGCACACAACACATTACAGCCTCTAAAATATATCCCTCTTCTTCTTATGGACCCTACCGCAGCTCAATCCTCTCCTCTTCTTATAGCAAACATGCTAGCTGCATCACTTCCTGTTCCCTGCTAATTCTTCAATTATACAACCCGCGTCAGGTTTTTCAATGGCACCTTCACCTGGATTTTTTGCGTCATCACTTGTTCATTCTCTTGGATGTAGTTTCCCTCTAACAATGGCAGCAATATCTTCCTCTGCACCGATTGTTTCGGCACTTTCTGGACTCCCCTCTACAGCGTCAATTGTTCCCAACACACATCGTCATGGTGCTGCGGTAGTTCCTCTCTCAAATACTCATCGGGTTATCTCATTGAAACTGACCAACAATAACTACCTACTGGAGAATGCAAATGAAACGATATTTGTTGGGTCAGGGTGTGTATGCTTTTGTTGACAGGTACTATCCTTGTCCTGCACTCTATGTTACTGCCACCGATACAACAACTCCTGGTATCAATCCATTCTTTCTTTCATGGAAGCAACAAGACCAATTAATTATGAGTGCTCTCCTCTCCTCATTATCTACTAAAATTCTACATCTTGTGGTTGACTATAACACATCTCATAGCATCTGGCAAACACTTGAAAAATCCTTTGCCCCACCATTACATTCAAGGAATATGCAATTACATGGTTTCTTTCAGGATTTATGTTAGGGGGATGATTCAGTTAGCGCTTATCTGCAGCGAGCTAAGGTCCTCTTTGATGAGTTGACTGCTATTAGTTGGCCTATTTCCTTAGAGGATTTTAATCTTTATGTATTTTGGGGCTTACACAGTGATTTCAAAGACTTAGTGACCAGTTTGTCTACATAGGCAAACCCCTTGTCATACTCTGATCTTCACAGTTACTTGCTCACTCATGAATACCTCAATAAGAGCTCCCTTCAGTCCATTATTGGCTCTCCTATGACAACGTCTCTGCTACCTACACCTTCACATCCTACGACTTCAACATTCTTAGTTCATCATAGTGGTTTTGATGGTCCTTCTGGCCATTCCTACCGTGGGCATGGGCGACACCGAGGTGGATGGAGAAGCTACCATGGTGGTAATCGTGGCACCTCTGGATCTGGTTGGCAGCAAATGTCTGGGTCTAGTTTTCAGCAGGGTTCCCGTGAGTCTGGGATTGGTTGGCAGCAACATTCTCGTGGAGTTTCTAACTACAACAACAACGTTTGAAATGTCAAATGTCAATTGTGTTATGGTTTTGGGCATTCTACCAAATACTGTTCTCAATTTACTTCACAGTATTTACAGGCTACTGCTAACTTGGTATTTCAGAATCCTCAGCTCTCCTCTGCAGGTTGGTTTCCTGATACGGGTGCTAATCAGCATGTGACACCGGACCTCGCCAGTATGACGAGTTTAGAGCCATATCTTGGCAGTGATCAGTTACATGTCGGTGATGGTAAGGGACTTGTTATATCATATATTGCTCATTCTAAACTCTATACTCCCAAATACACTTTTATCCTATCAAATGTTCTTCATGTCCCACATATTAAAAAACCGCTATTGTCTGTTTAAAAATTTTGCATTGAGAAGAATGTATTTTTTGAATTTCATTCATTTGTGTTTTATGTTAAGTATCTAATAACCAAGGAGGTGCTCATTTTCAATCAGAGTAGCGATGGTCTATATGTCTTATCCGAGTCATCTGCAATGTCCGTACCTCAAGCTTTCCTGTCTACGTCTGTTTCCTCCACTGCTAATGTTTGGCATCGTCATCTTGGGCATCCTTGCTCTCGTATTTTAGGGTCTCTAGTATCAAATAATAAAGTTACATGTACTTCAAGAGTTTTTAATTTTAATTGTTCATCTTGTCCTTTAGGAAAAGCATCGTGTCTGTTGTTAGGCCTTACTGGTCATAAAACTTGTGCTCCTCTTGAGCTTGTTTTCAGTGATATTTGGGGACCTTCTTCTATGTTATCTACTGATGGTTATCGGTATTTTGTGATTTTTGTGGATGCCTATACTAAGTATATCTGGTTTTTTCCTTTAGCAGCCAAATCTGATGTGTTTAAAATTTTTCTTCAATTTCAAGCTCTTTTGAACGACAATTCACCACCAAAATTAAATCCGTCCAAACCGATTAGGGTGGTGAATATAGGAAGTTAAACACATATTTTAAAACCATTGGCATTCATCACCGTCTAATTTACCCTCACACGCATGAATAAAATGGTATTGTTGAGCATCGTCATCGTCATATTGTTGAAACTGGTCTTACGCTTCTTGGTCAGTGTACTGCTCCATTAAAATTTTGGAGTTATGCTTTTGAAACGGCTGTCTATCTTATAAATCGTATGCCTATTGTTGTTTTAAATGGTTGTACCCCTTTTGAATGTCTGTTTAAATCTTCCCCTGATTACAGTTTTCTTCGTATTTTTGGGTGTTTATGTTTTCCATTGCTTCACTTTTATAATCGACATAAACTAGATTTTCATTCTTCCTCGTGTGTGTTTCTTGGCTATAGTTCCTCTCATTTGGGTTATCGATGTTTTGATTTGTCATCATCTCGTATGTATATTGCACGACATGTTAAATTTCATGAAAATACATTTCCCTTTGCATGTTTTGAACAGACAACATCTTTACCTTCTCCATCTCTACAAACAACACTCCCAGCCTTAACTGTTTTTCCTACACCTAGGTCTTTTCCATCTACCCCATCTCTACCACCTTCTTCAAAGCCTGATCATAGGGTTGTTGCCTCCCTTTCTTCACATTGTCCCGTGCGTAACAGTCCCTCTACCTCATCTCCACTTTACTCTACTACCGATCACTCTCCAAGTATGGTCTCTGTTTCTCTAGGTACGGTGATCCCATTGTCAGCAGACTCCTCTCTTATTGTGTCTTCATCTCGGCCTCCTAGCAGTCCCACCTCGGGTCCTTCCTCTGCTCTTCTCCTGGCTTGAATTTGGTAGTTGATTTATCTAATTTTGATCTTCAACAGGTTTCTCATAGTCCATCAATTCTGCCAGCTGACTCCTCTCACAACCACCACATAACACTTCATCCTCGCTACCCCAAACAGACGCATCTTAGTGTGTCTCAGTCCTCTACTCCCGTGTATCCTGCTCAGTCCCCTGCTCCCGTATGTTGCGCTTCTCCTGAGCATGAACCCCTTACGTTCAAAGACGCTTCTCAACATTCAACATGGCAGCAAACTATGTAAGATGAGATTCGGGCTTTTCAATCTAATGGTACGTGGACTCTAGTTCCTTATTGTTCCTCTATAAATATTGTTGGCAGTCGTTGGCTCACAAAATCAAGCGGCGAGTGGATGGTAGTATTGACAGGTATAAAGCCTGTCTTGTTGCTAAAAGGTTCACTCAACAAGAAGGAATAGACTACCTCGAGACTTTCAGTCCAGTTGTTAAGCCTGCAACTGTGAGGTTAGTACTTACTATTGTTGTGACCCGTGGATGGTTTATTCATCAACTTGATGTTCACAATGCTTTCTTGAATGTGATTCTTCAAGAAGAGGTGTATATAGAGCAACCACCTGGTTTTTCTCACCCTACTCTATCATCTCATGTTTGTCACCTGCATAAGTCTATCTATGGTTTAAAACAGTCTCCCAGGGCGTGGTATACCAGACTCAGTGATTATCTCATTTCTTTTTATTTTCGTGCCTCCAATGCTGACACCTCTATATTTATTTACTCCGATGGCCATGATCTCATTTACTTGCTTATGTATGTGGATGACCTTCTGCTTACTGGGAACAATTTAACTCTGCTACGCCATTTGATTACCTTACTGAATTCAGAATTCAAAATCAGGGATTTACGCTCTGTGCATTATTTCTTGAAGATTGAAGTCACCAAGACTGCCATGGGATTTATGCTCTCATAACATACACTCTCGATATCATTCAGCGAGCTGGTATGTCTTCGTGTAAAGCTATCGACACGTCTGCTTCATCCTTGTCTAAGATATTGCTAACCTCGAATACTCAGTATTCTGATCCTACCTATTACCGACAGATTGTTGGTGCTTTGCAGTATCTAACTTTTACTCGCCCAGATATTTGTTATGCTGTAAATAAAGTCTGTCAATTTATGCACTCGCCTACCGATGGCTATTGGTCTCTTGTCAAAAGAATTGTCCGGTACTTCCAAGGAATGACATCTTATGGTCTACACATCGGGGGTCGTTTTTTTCCTTACATGGTTTTACAGATGTTGATTGGGTTGGTAGTCTTGATGACAGAAAATCCACCGGTGGCTACTTAGTATATCTCGGCAGAACACCTATTTCTTGGAATTTTGGAAAACAACGCACAGTGGCTCGTTCATCGACTGAAGCAGAATATAAGGCTTTTGCGGATGGTACTGCTGAGATTTTATGGATTCGAGCTATGTTGTCAGATCTTTATTTTTTCTTTAATCCTATGACTATCTTTTGGTGTGATAATTTGGGTGCTACCTACTTGTCTGTCAATCCTATCTTTCATGCTCGCACTGAGAATGTTGAAGTTGATTATCACTTTGTTCATTATCGAATTGCTAAAAAAGAAATTGACATTCAGTTCATATCCTTCTAGGATCAACTTGTTGATGTTCTTACCAAACCTCTTCCTCATGCGTCCTTCAATTATTTTCGGTACAAGCTTCATGTGGATTCTCCTCCTTCAGCTTGAAGGAGCATATTATGGAATGTTATTATGTATATTTATATTTATCTTGTATTTACCTTATATAGGTTTCTGATGATGTCTGGTATACTATATGGTTAGTATTATGTACAACCCTACACACACACACACACACAGAATATATATATATATATATATATATATATATATATATATATATATATATATATATCTAGGGAGTGATGGACACAAAACATTACAACCTCTAGAATATATTCTAAGACTCCTTCTCCCTTAAACTTCAATTCACATTAACCACTCAAGCTGAGACACAAATCTAATTCAAAACAATGAAAAAATACATTAATTTTTTTTTAATGTTCATATGAATAGTTAAAACGACCTTCAAATTTTTTAGTTTTTATTAATGTCTAGGAGTTGCTTTTCCAATAAATGCATTTATGGATGCAAATGTTATTACACAAAGGAGTAAAGAAAAAATTAAGCTGGCTCCATGGATAATTCACCATGATTAACAGTAAGGAAAAAAATATCATGCATAAAAATATGGTTTATAAGTGTAAGATTTGGAGAAAATTAAAGACCTTATCGCAAAAGGCAAACATAATAGGTTATATAATCCAACATAAATATCATACCCAAATATTAAGTTTTGTTTTACTACAAGTTAGAAAATATAAGAAATAGGTTTTGTGAATAATTGGTGGTTTAACCAATGTTAGCAGTCATCCTTTATATTTATGTAGTTAGGGTTGTGTATAATAGGATACAATACACAACATAAGATCATAACACTATACATGGTAAGTACATATACAAAGTAATTCCTATAATACACCTTTCAAGGTGAGGGTGGAGACTCCATATCCTACTTGGATTGAAGATGAACAAAGGTTGTATAAGGAAGAGATTTAATAAGAACATCAACTAATTAATTTTTAGAGGAGATAAATCGAACTTAGAGCTCCTTCTTAGCAACTATATCATGAATAAAATGATAGTCAACCTTAATATGCTTAGTACAAGCATGAAAAATAGGATCCATAAATAAATAGGTGGGACCTAAATTATCACACAATAATATAGCTATAGAAATAAAAGGAAGATGAAGTTCTAAAAGTATGGAGCGAATTCATACAATTTTAGTAATACCATCAGTTAAAGCCTTGTGTTTGACTTCAGTAGAAGAATAAACAACAATTCTTTGCTTTCTAGACTTTCAGAAAACAAGAGTATTGCTTAAATAAACAAGATAACCATAAGTAGACTTACGATTATCAACACTATTAGCTCAATTAACATCAATAAAGCCATGAAGAGCAAAAGAAAAACTACTAGTGATGTGTAAACCATGATTAACAGTAGCCTTTAGATAACACAAGATGCATTTAAAAATAGCCCAATAAGCATCAATAAAAGCATGTATAAATTGATAAACCTTATTCATTGCATCATATATATCAGGCTTGGTGAAAGTAAGATACTAAAGAGCATTAATAATCCATCTATAAGGTATAGAGTTAGAGTACAAAGCACCAGACACTATGACCAGGTTAGTAGTAGAAGAAGAAGAAGATGAGGAAGAGGAGAAGGAGGAAAAGAAGAAGAAAGAGGCAGGAGTATCAATAGGCTTTAAGAAGAGATAATCATTTCAAGCCATACAAAGACTTATAAAGACGACAAACAAGGGAAGAAAGAGTAGAGTGAACAAAACTAGATGGGTGCTCTATATACACTTCTTCTTAAAGTATCATATTTAAGAAGGAATTATGAACATCTAGTTAACTAATTTCCCAACCTCGAGAAACAACAACAATAAAAACCAAATGTTTAATAATTGGCTTAACTACTAGATTAAAAGTCCCAAAATAATCAATCCTCTCCTGTTGAATGAACCCTTTAACAACTAAATGAGTTGTGTATCTCTTAACACTACCATTAGCTTGCATTTTAATTTTATACACACAACAACTACCAACAACATTCATAGATTAGTGAAAGGCAATTAAATTCCATGTACTATTAGAGTATAGAGCCTGGATTTTCTCTTGCACGGCTTGATGCCATGTCAGATAACAGTTGGTGTTCTAAAAATTAATCGGTTTCTTTTCATGTAAAGTAACACATGAAGCAAAAAAAAAGTGGTATTTATTATTCTGGGCTTACTTATATAAAGAACCATAAAGTGTTGTTGTGGAACCTAAGTATGAGAAATCCAATTAGAATTCAAAATCTACTTAAGAGAGAAGTTAGAGAGATCAACCACTAAAGCCAAGCTAGGAGGTGACAAGTCATAGGTGGGTGGTGAAGAATAACCCAAGGCTGAATCATGCCGTGTAAGTACATAAGAAGCTAGAGAACCATGTGGACATTAAGAGAAAGAACCTGTACCTTAATAATGATCAGCAGAAGAGGAAGCACACAAAGATAAATCATCAGGAATATTACTCACTGAAATAGGTTGATTATGTAAAGTATGTGTAGGTGTTGGGTTGAGAGATGAAAAGGGAGAAGGTGTCAAGGTAGGAATAAAAGTACTTATGGATAATGCAGACAATGTTTCTATCTATTCAAATTCTTCAACAGGAAAAACATTTTCATGAAACCTAATATGATAAGAAATGTATATTCATTTAGAGAAAAAAAAATCAAGACACTGATAACCCAAGTAAGAGGATCTATATTCGAGAGACACAAGGAGTAGAGCAAAAATCTAACTTATGAATATTATATGGATAAAGGAAGGGAAAACATATAAAGAAAACTATAATTTGGTGTAGACTTAAAAAGAAATTTAAAAGGCATTTTATTATTTAACACAAGTGTTGGCATGCAATTTATTAAATAAATAAATGTTTCAAATGCATAAGTTCAAAGTTTTAAGGATGTTTTATATTGACCAGGAAGGGTAAGACCAATTTAAATAATATGTCTGTGCAAACATTCAACTGTGTCATTTTGTTCATGATTATATGGATAAATCAATCTATGTTGAATACTAATAGTTTTAAAATAAATTCTTAATTTTTTATACTCACCACCTCAATCCATTTGTACAGATTTAGTTTTAGTAAAAAATTATCTTTCAACTTGAACTTGAAATGGTTGAAAAACAATAAAAACATCAGACTTGGTAACTAAAGGAAAAAACCTAATATATTTAGTATAAAAATCCATAAAAATAATAAAATAGTGAGGACCATAAAAAAAAAAAAAACATAAGGGGGTGTCCCCAAGCATCACTAAATACCAATTTAAGAGGATTAGGTGTTTTGTGACCTATAGGTTCTAAAAACAAACATGATGCTTTTCTTAAAGAACATGTTGAACAATTAAAATTAAAATGTTTTGAAATACATGACACATTTTTATTTGACACCAAAAGACTCAGAATTCATGGATTAAGAAACACATGCAAACAAGAAAGGCTTAAGGTAAAGACATTATAGAAGACTCGGAGATAATATAAAGACCATCCCTACATAGATTAAAGTTCTCTACAGAGCTCGGTCTCTTTGCAACAATAATTTATCAAAGAAAGACCTTGTCTTCTGTAAATAAGCATTGACTGTATCATCGCCTTGTCATATATCTTGAAAAGAACTATGAATTTGCATAATACCAAGTTAAAAAAATATAAGAAATAAGCTTTGAGAATAATAGGTGGCTTAATCAATATTAACAACCATCTTTTATATTTATATAATTAGAGTTGTGTATAATAATAAAACACAAGATCGCAATACTATACAAAATAAATACATATATAAAGTACTTTCCCATAATATGTTACATTATCTTGCTTAAATAATGGTCCCTAAGTGTAAGATTCAGAGAAAATTAAAGACCCAAACATCACCGCTAGCAAAAGCTAAACAATAATATGTTACATAATTCAATATAAAGATCACACCCAAATATTGATTTCTGCTTTCTTGCCAATGCTATATATATATTGGATGGTAATTATCTTGTTTGGTAGGCCCTCTAAATGATTTCAATAAACATTCTGAGAGCACGTATTCTTATCGAAAACAGTTTGTTGGTGTTGATTAATAAGTTACGAAACCTCTGCTTTCTCTTTTAATATCATTCGAAGCAAGATGGCAATAGGGGCTTTAACAGGACCACTGAATCATGAGAGTGTGATATGCTAATTAAGTTATCATAATTACACGTTTTTAACTAGTAATCTGGCATTTTGTTTAATTTAAAACAGGATTTTAAATATTAACTTGGATTCTAGGAAAAGAAAAGGCTATATCATACGTGGTCAAAAGTCTTGTAGGTTTCAAAATGGCTATAGATTGGAAATTTTATTCGGGGGACCTGTTCGATTGTGGGGTACTAGTTTTAGGTCACAAAAATCAAGAGGTGACATTTTTTCAAGGCTGCTCACCATGCATCTACAAGACTATTGGCTCGAGAAATTATTTTGTTTTTTTTTCTTTTCATGAATTAATCAAATTCCATCCCATTCTTCTCAATATTTGATCCTTGATGTGCCCTAGAAATCTTTAATTCAAATCACCAACAACTTGGAGTTTCCTTTTAGTAAATATTAATTAATTAATTAATTGTCACAATTCAAGAATTCTAGTCACTGTCACGGCAGTCAGCTTCACGGTTCTTTAATTCTCTCTATTTTTAATTATCTACCTTCGCTAAATAAAAACTAGCACAAATGGGGTCGGGTGACCTTAGGCTGCAGTGTACAGCAAACAAGGCTCCAAACCTTTGATATTCTGGTAGCTGGTTGATGATAATCATATTTCCATGCGGTTGGTGAAGTGGGATGTTAGACAATAATGATGGATTAATGGGTTCAGTGGGTATAAGACCACCTACCATCATCGTTGACAATTATTGTCTTTGCCCTAATCTTTATCAGACTATAATTTTCATATAGGACGAAGGTGTATTTCCTCTGTCCCTTGAAACCACAGTGAAAAACGTTCTTACTTATTAGAATTCATATAGACGAATGTTAGTGGAATATTCACATAAACCTTTTGTTCTCCTTTTATTATTATTATTGTTGTTGTTATTGTACCTTGGATTAATATGCTTTCAAACAAATCTTGTAATCCTAATCTATGCCAAGTGAATTTACCCACAAGGAATCTTCTCCAGCAATGAGCAATCTTTTGAATTAAGTGTTTATTTGATATTTGTAGTAGCTTTTTAATTTTCAAAGGTTTTTCAAATTATTTTTTATATGAAAAAACTTTAAATTGATGTTATTTTATGTGTTTTTTTTTTTATGGTTTTGAGGTGTTAATATAAAATAAATTTTAAAAAAATTATTTTAATTAAAAAATATCATATATCATAATATTAAACATAATCCGATTATGGATGACTCAAACTTCAAATCACATTCTTATTTTAGTTTCTTTTTTTTATGGCTTGCACGTTAAAATTCTTTTTTTTTTATATATAGAAAAGTGAAATTATTAGGAAATGAAGTATCTTTTTATAATTGTTTGTGACATGTATAACAAGCTAAAACAATATTATAGCATATATTGAAAATTAAAAAACCAATTTTATGTTAGTTTTGGATTAAAAAACTAATATATATGGTTCATGATCAGAATCTACTATCAAACTTAGCCCCTCACCATCCGATTGTTTTGAAGAATGAAGGACAATTTCAAGCTTCGAGATGACTAAACATCTCTACGAAGAGCCAAAAAAAAGAAGCATTATATATAGCCAAGTTAGAAGAACTCTTGTTTATCAATTATTTTCTCTTAGTTATATGCTGATATTTACTCTAGAAAAATGTATAGCATGCATCAGAATGCATGTTTCGACGCTTTGTTAATTAAACACATACAAATCTCTCTCTAATAAAAACAAAACGTTGTTATCAGTAATTTTAATATAATATATATTTGTGGGCAAGCCTTGGAATGGCATATGATGGTCACCAACCATGCATGATTTACTGGTGTATCTCATATCATCAAAGGCGCATGCAGCAAGTTTAATTATATGTGGCTATTTTGTCGCAGACCAATTTGGATTAGGGCTTAAGTGTATACCACAAATGAATTGATCATTGACCCAGCCAACTTTTTAGGTGTCTGGGTAGAAAGGGGCATGGTGGGTCAATGTAAAATCAATAATTTATAATGATGTAGAGTATTTTGTCTCGTGAAATGAGAGATTTGAGCCTCAATTTTGAGTTATCTACATGTTAGCTAGATGCTTACTAATCTTTCTTGTCCATTCTTCTGATCAATTATTTGTTGGTAATTAAGTAGTTCTTGAAGGAAATTGATAGTTAGGATGAAGGTTTTAAGTGATGAATTAGTTGTCAAATTCTTGTGTTTATCATGAAATCTTTTTTCAATCCATATGAACATGAATATGGTGTATAATGTACTGTTGTGTCCCTATTTTCATATAGTTTCCAAGATAACCACGTTTTAGCTCCTCATTTTATTGGGTAATGCGAGAGAAAATTATATCAATTAGAGAGGTTAAATAAGTTATTTTTACCGTTTCTTAACAAAAGAATGTCTTTTATATTGAAGTTTAGAATAAAATATTCATTATCATAACCTAAATTCTCACCCTTTATGTTATTTTATATGGTGGAAAGAAACATCATTAGCATTTAAAATAATTTTTTTCATTAAAAGTAGAAACTTTCAATTAATTTCTCTTTAAAGGAAAAAGATCTTCAAATAACTTTTCATTAACGAAAAATCTTCAATTAATTCTTTCCTAATTGATTTTGCTATTATATTTAGAGGGCAATTAACATAAAAAAAAAAGAGAGAGAGAGGAGGTTTTTGTGAAAAGAACAAAAAAAAAAAAAAAAGAAACACGAGAGAGATTGCCCCTTTAGGTTTTTCTTCATTAGGAGAGTTACCCTCTCTTCCTCATGATTTCTCTAATATTTTTTTCATCAAGTCCATTGTTTCTGCAGCACCAAACTCTTTCATTTTCCAACCCCCAAACCGAACCAATTTCATCGATTAAAACATCATCTAAACAACAACCTCCCATCCCAAAAAAAACAATTTGCAACCACCACATAATAGCCTAAAAACCCCAGTTGCAAAACCCCCATAAAAAAGCTTGGAAACTTTGTGTGAACAAGAACATTGTTTAGTTTTTACTTTATAACAGGAGCCATGCATCTCGGTTTTAGTTGTTCTTTAGGTTGATGGAAAGCTAAGACTTTTATAAAGAATTTAAAACCTAGTTATGCTGTTTGGAAGCTTAGAAAATAGTCAAAACAAAGAAGTCAGAATTTGTTTAGAAGTTCATAGCAACTTAGATGTATTTTAGTTTTCAGCCTTTATTTGAAGTTACAGAAGTCATAACAATGCAAACTTAGATGCATTGAAAAGTTTAGAAAAATGTTTAAAACTTTTTTGAAAGGTCTAACTCCAAACTGTGTCATTTTAACACTCGAAATCAAGTTGGAAGTTCCAGAAGAAATAACAACAGTACTTCACTATAGCATCAATGCGCCACCATTTTTCTGACTGCTTCTACATGTTCTGATAGTTCCTAGACTGCCTTGGAATGTTGATCTCTAATCTTAGATCATTTATTTATATGAAATGTTAATATTTAGGACCAAACATTAGTGGTGTATGTGATTTTGGACATTTTGGTGATAAGTCATGATGATATGGGTTTGTATTATAATAGAAAATAAAAACATTTATCCTTATCAAAGTTTTTTTTTTTTAAAAAAAAAAGCACCACTTGATAATGGTTTGACAAGTCTCATTTTTATAGGGACCGATATTAAAATCTTGAAAAAAATAAGTCTTCTTTTTAGAGGGGCAGCGACAAAAAAACTTTTGTGAATAACTAAAATAACAAGTTTCCTTTTAAAAGGGACCAATGTCAAGATTTTATTATTTGTGAATAACCAAATCGACGACTTTTTTATTTTTAGAGACCAAAGTCAAATTTTTCACAAAACAATTAGAAATTAAAATTGAAAATAAGCTAAAAACAATAAGGATAATTAATGGCAATCACAAAGATAAATTTAGAGAAAAACATATAGTAAAGGAAATTTTTCGTAAGAAATGATGTGATAAGGGTGACGTCGCTCTTTCTTTAGACATAACTAACTCCATGCTCGAATATCTGGAACCAGTGCTAATATAAGGATTCCTAGTTTCCTTAAAATACTAGGTGATGACTCTAAATTTTCCATGATATATACTTTTCCACTTAATTTCAAGTCTTGGTTGACGTCGAGGTGCATGCCTTTTCCTTTTATTTAACTTAACATTTTATAAATTTTATTATTGATAACTTAAGATTTTTTATTTATTTATTGAGAGGTTACGAGGATCTTACAACAAAATAAATGATAATCCTCCTTCATTACATTATAACAAAAAAAACCCAAAACTATAATCACTAAAACTAGAATCTTATTTCATAATAAAACCATCAGATACATAATATATTGTCATGGAACGTGTTGTTAACATGTTTATAAACCAGATAGATAGGGTCAGGCTTGAAACAAAGTCCGTGAAAAAGCCTAGACGTGTCAGATTATGAAGCCTGACGAAAACAACAATGAAAAAATATATGACCATTGAATCGAGCTTAAATTTTTCTAGAAGATTCTACAAGCATTTTTTTTCTATAAATCTCTTGAAATTAGACTTGGAAGTTGTTGTTTTGGCTATTTTGGTTATTTTTCTAGATAATTTTGAATTTTAATTAGTTTTTCCTGCTTAACTTTGGACTCTTTAATTAGATCAGTTTTAAAACTTCTATGTAAATAGTTGGAGTGTTTATTATTATTATTATTATCCAAACTTTTATAAAATATCATAGATTTTTCTCTAATTCCTCTACATTGTTAGAGCATCTCTAAGGAAAGAAGCTATTTGGAAGAATCAAAATGGTAATATGACTTTTTGTATAGTGTAAATATAGCATTTTTTCATATATGCACTCCAATGATAAAAAGTCATTCAGTAAAGTCAATTGTATATTAATATATTTGATATCGATACAACTATTTATTAATAGTAACTAACTAATACAACTCCAATCAAAACCTTTTTTTTTTTTGCATAAAAATATATTAAACAAATGTTTAGCTCTTTTGACCAATATGTAGAAATAGCTCTTCAACTTATAAATCTATTTTAGCTCTTCAATATAGCTCTCCCATTGAAGTTATAAACATGATGGGATGAAAGGTAAAAATTGTTGTCCTCTTTTAGCTTTTCCGTTGAAGATGCTTGTAGAGTTGTAATTTTAGAGATTGAGAACTCTAGTCCCTAATCTTTATATGCGTCATCTATAAAGCTTACCTTTGTTTTCAATTTATATTTGAATCTTCAAATTCGAATTCAGTTATTATGATTGTTGTTGTAAATGCAATAAAAGGGATATAACATTTTGGTCACATATACAATAGAATTGATTCGATGAAATTAAGTGAAATTCGTAAATTAATAAAATATTGCAGATAGCTCATTTGATTTGATGAAAAGAAATCCTGAGAACAAAATATAATATTACTAATTAACAAGAGAAAGAATATTACTACTTACTAATGACGACAACAAATTTTTTAAAAATAAGTTTGAATAAATGTTGCTCATGCTCCGCTGTGAGTTTGAATTTGAGATGTTAATAGTGTTTTCATGAGCTTTTTTTTAACAAAAAGTATAAAAGAATAACATACTAAATTAAATTAGTCCGAACCTGAGATGACTAAAAGATATTATAAAGCGATGATGGTCGAACTTTTATTGTTGAAAAAAATAATGGCATTATTTTATTGAACACAAAAAAAAAAAAGAGGTCATGGATAATTCTGTGACAATATCTGTAAACTCGAACAAGCGGGTTAATCTTTAAACTTTACACACTCCACTGCGAGTTGAAGAACAAAATGCCCAAAAATAATATGCATGCATTGATAGTGCTTGGTGCAAAATTTTAAAAAGCAAAAAATAAATGTGTGTTCGCTAAAATAAATTGAGAAGCATATACATTAAAAACCTGATTTTTTTATGAGATTGTATTCATATAATCAAGACTGAATACGACCCAATTTTAGGGTGACATTTTTTTTTTAATATCGAGACAATGACAAATTGGACTGACACTGAATAACCCAAGTTAACCACAATATTCACGACCCAAGTCATGTACATGATCGCGATGTGCTAACAATGTGGGGCATCATCTCTTTCTTTTCCATTTTCATTATTCCCTCCTAATATTGGGCCTTCGTTGGACTCATGCTGGATGAAACCTAGACTAAATTGAAGAGTTATCAGACAAATATGGACTAAATTGAAAGGAGATGGCTTGGGTTCAAGTGGAATTAAAATCGGGACTCAATTGAGAAGTTTTAATAGATTCAAAGACCAAAATAAAAGGGAAGAAAAAAGGTTGTCACGTGAAGGACATGCGCAACATGTGGGAAGTGGCCACGATCTTTAAGAAGCGTGTGAGACATCATACGTCTTCTAAAAATAATTTTTTTTGGTATTATTGAAATTGTCTCACCGTCTTGTTTTGTCAAAACAACGCTTGCATGAAATGAAAGCCTGGTGTGTCTCCAACAACCATCTCTTTTTCTTTTTTTGATAGACAAAAAAAATGCCTTTTTGTTTTTCTAAGAAACAAAAGGTTAGATAATTTTTTTTTGTAAAATTAAGTGTAAATCTAAAACCGGGTTTTTTTTCGCACAGCGATAACTCTACACTAAGTTAAATGAATCAAGATAACAAGCTCAATATCAAACCAACAAAATGTGAAAGTACCTAAAATAAAAAAAATAACAATAAAAAAACTCAACGGATGAAAAAACAAGCAAACAGTGGGTCCAAATTAGTTTTTAGTTAATTAATTAATAATAGTGTGTTTGTATATAACTTTTTAACAGATAGGAAAACAAAAACAAAATATACTAATATTGGGATATGGGACCTCTTCATAGTTAGTTTTGCCCCCTTATTGCCGCGCAAAAATCAACATGATTCATCACTTGATGCCTATTCTTCCCATCATTCGACACATCACCTTTCCTCAGTTAAAATTACTGAAATGCCACTGGTAGTTGTTTTGAAGTTTTCTTTAGGCATGGGCATGTTTTTTTATACAGAGGTAGAAGAGGGGCTTAATGTTTTTCTCATCCTTGAATTCTTTATTTTGTATTTACATGGTTAATCTACTATATTTTTTTTAATCTTAATATCAACTATGTATTTTATATTTATTATTCTTACATTATATCGATAGTTAGTGTCATTAACGCCGTTAGCAGATATTTTTGCTAATGTACATTTTGGTCCTAGGAATTATTGAAAATTCTATTTTGGTCTCATATTATATTTTTTACAAATAAGTCCATATATGAAATCTTTATCACCATATTTTACACTTGAATACAATTTAGTCCATAAATTATTATTTTTTTAATAAAGTTAAGTCCTTATATGTCAAATCATAAACTTAGTCAAACTTTGTCAAATAATTAAAAATACATTGATGAGTACGAATTATGTGGATTTAAATAGTTGTGTTATTAAAAGAAAATATTTCATATGATATCATATATCTATTGTTATAAAAAGGTTTTTTATCTTCTTTAATCCATTTACTTGATTTAAACCTAAAATAAATATGATATGGAATTCTTCTTTACTTATAATTTTATTATTAATTTAAATAGGTGTACTTATTTAAATTCACTAACCCTTACCTTATCTTCCAATACATTTAAATTATTTAACTAATTTTTGATAAGTTTATATTTGATATGCATGGACTTAATATATAAAAAATCATCCAAGGACTAGATTGCATATGATTGTAAAATATGATGATAAACAAAATTTCAATTAAGGACATAATGATAAGAAAAATGTAGGGACTAAAATAAATATACAAAAAATTCTAAGGATCAAAATGCACATTAATAAAAAAAAATATATGTCTTTGTATATGTCAGTTTTTAATAGTGTTAATGATACTACCCGATGAAATGATGTAAAAATAACAAAATATAAAATACATAGTTGATATTAAAACAAAAAAAAATAGTAATAATTAAGACCTTTAAAATACAAAACAAAGAATAGAAAGAATGTTTTTTTTTTTTTGAATAGTTACTATGTATGATTATATTTTTTTAATATAATATAATATCACACACACAGTGTGTGTGTATATATATATATATATCATTATTTTATAGTATTTAAATAATTGATATTTATATATATATATATATATATATATATATATATTTGAAACTTGATAAATAAGATATTGATATTTAATTTTCTTTGCCCATTAAATAATGATTATGACATGAATATAATAAAACTCGACAT
>Ga0307513_10004569_pt1 | contig 18452 bp, 16 predicted proteins | sample 15_EM_MG_FD_202174 | JGI IMG/M metagenome (GOLD analysis project Ga0307513, IMG submission 202174) | Populus trichocarpa ectomycorrhiza microbial communities from riparian zone in the Pacific Northwest, United States - 15_EM | ecosystem: Host-associated > Plants > Roots > Unclassified | place...
CCGAAGTGACGGGGATCGACCACATCTACATCACCGTGTCGGACATGGCGCGCTCGCAGGCCTTCTACGACAAGGTGATGGCGGTGCTCGGGTTTCGCACCAACCAGTTCGAGATCAACGGCGACCCGCATGTGCAGTACTACAACCGCCACTTCGGCTACGTGCTGCGGCCGGCGCATGCACTGCGTGCGCACGACCCGTACTCGCCGGGCCTGCATCACCTGTGCTTGCGTGTCGATTCGGTTGATGACGTGGTCGCGGTGGCCCAGGCCCTGCGTGCGGCCGGTGTCGACGCGAGCGAGGCGCACCTGCACCCCGGCTACGCGCCCGACTACTGGGCCACCTTCTTCACCGACCCCGATGGCGTGCGCCTGGAAGTCACCAACTACCGGCAGGAACGGCGCGAGCGGCACGACGAGTGGGATCGTCCGGGCTCTTAAAGTCGGCTTAAAGGCCGCGGGCTAAGCTCTCGGCTTTGCTGCCTGGAGCGACTGCATGCCCCGCCAAGTTCTCGACGAGTCTTCTTTGCACCCGGCCATCCGCGACACGGTGGCCAACCTGAATGCCGACATCGTGCACAACGTGCAGGCGGCAGCCGCCTCGAACCCGGTGCTGGTGGTGGGCATGGCATTCAACTCCCCTGGCAGGGCTGCGCGCAAGGCACTCGCCACGGCCGGCATCCCGTTCCACTACCTGCAGTACGGCAGCTACCTCGGTCAATGGCGTCGCCGCAATGCGCTGAAGATGTGGACGGGTTGGCCGACCTTTCCGATGATCTTCGTCAAGGGCCAGTTGATCGGCGGTGAGAGAGATCTGCGAAAGCTGATCGAGAGCGGTGAACTGAAGCGCTTGCTCGGGCAGTGAAACCCATGGCGTGGCGGCGGTGGTGTGCGGTGCTGGCCGGAGCGGCCGGCATGCTGCTCAATGCGCACGCGCGGGCGGCGGAACAGGCCGAACCGTGCCGCGTGCCCGGCATCCGCCACGAGGTGCTGTGCGGCCAGGTGCAGCGTGCGCTGGACCCGGCGCGGCCCGATGGCGTGAAGATCGCAGTGCACTACGTGGTCGCGCCCGCACTCGCGCGCCGGAAGTTGCCCGACCCGGTGTTCCTGATTGCCGGCGGCCCGGGCCAGAGCGCCACCGCGCTGGCAGCCAGTGTGCTGCCGCTGTTCTCGCGCCTGAACAACCGGCGCGACATCGTGTTCGTCGACCAGCGCGGCACGGGTCGCTCGGCACCCTTGGCCTGCGACGACACACGGCATCGGCATCTGGCCGACCAGACCGACCCTGAACGCCAGCTCGTGCTGCTGCGCGAATGCCGCGAGCAGCTGCAGAAACTGCCCTACGGCGACCTGCGTTTCTTCACCACGCCGATCGCGACGCAGGACCTGGATGCCGTGCGCCAGCAGCTCGGGGCAGAGCGCATCAACCTCGTCGGCGGCTCGTACGGCACACGCGCTGAGCTCGACTACCTGCGGCAATTTCCACAGGCGGTGCGGCGCATGGTGCTCGACGGCGTGGCGCCGCCCGACATGGCGTTGCCGGCGAGTTTCTCGACCGACGGGCAGGCGGCCTTCGACGCGATGCTGCTCGCCTGCGAGCGCGATGCCGATTGCACTCGCGCCTATCCCCAGCTGCGCAGCGAATGGACGGCCTGGCTGAAGCGTTTGCCGCAGAACGTGACGGTGCAGCACCCGCTCAGCGGCGAGTTCGAGAGCTTCGTGCTGACGCGCGAAATGGCGGTGTCTGCCGTGCGCGGCCCGCTGTACTCGCCGGTGCTGTCGCAGGCCTTGCCTGAGGCGATCCACGAGGCGGCGAGCGGCCGTGTGCAAGCTTTGCTGACGCTGGGCAGCGGCCTGTCGGGCCGCAAGAACATGGCGCCGGCGATGGGCATGCACTTCTCGGTGGTGTGCGCCGAAGACGTGCCGCGCCTCGCGCAGAGCACCGATGCGCCGGGCGCCGACTTCGGCGCCGAAGCGGCACATCTGTACCAGCGCGTCTGTGCCGACTGGCCGCGCGGCGAGTTGCCGCCGGCCTTTTACACGCTGCCCAAGAGCCCCGCGCCGGTGCTGCTGCTCAGCGGCGGCATCGACCCGGCCACGCCGCCGCGCCACGCCACGCGCGTGGCACAGGCCCTGGGGCCGCTGGCGCGCCACGTGGTGGTGCCGCAGGCCGGCCATGGTGTGATGAGCCTGGGCTGCATGCCCGAGGTGATGCAACGGTTCATCGATGCGCCCGACGACACGACGGCGCTGGCGGTGGATGCACGCTGCGTGCAATCGACTCCACGACCACCGGTGTTCAGGCCGGTTGCGCCTGGAGGCACGCCATGATCGTGATCGAGAGCGTGGCCAAGCAGTTCGCCGCACCGCGCACCGGCTGGCGCTTGCGCCGGGACGCGAAGCCGGTGCAGGCCGTGCAGCACATCAGCTTCAACGCACCCGATGGACGCATCACCGGGCTGCTGGGACCCAACGGCGCCGGCAAGACGACCACGCTGCGCATGCTGGCCGGCCTGATCACGCCCGACGCGGGGCGGGTGGCGGTGGACGGGATCGACGTCGTGCGTTTGCCGCGCGACGCGCAGGCGCGCATGGGTGTGTTGAGCGATTCGCGCGGCTTGTACCCACGGCTGACGGCGCGCGAGAACATCGTCTACTACGGTGCCTTGCAGGGCATGGCCCGCGATGCCGCCCACGCGCGCGCCGAAAGCCTGGCACGCATGCTCGACATGACGGCTTTGCTCGACCGCCGCACCGACGGCTTCAGCCAGGGCGAGCGCATGAAGACGGCGCTGGCGCGCGCACTGGTGCACGACCCTGCCAACATCGTGCTCGACGAGCCGACCAACGGCCTCGACGTGGTGGCCACGCGCGCGCTGCGCGAGACGCTGCGCTTTCTGCGTACACCCGAAGGCGGTGCCAAGTGCATTGTGTTCTCGACGCACATCATGCAAGAGGTGGAGCGCCTGTGCGACAGCGTGGTGGTGGTGTCGCACGGGCGAACCGTGGCATCGGGCACCGTGGCCGAGTTGCTGCAGCAGACGGGGCAAGATGATTTCGAGCAGGCCTTCGTGATGCTCGCGTTTGCGGAAGAGGCCCGGGCATGAACGCAGTCGGCGTGGCGTTTTCCGTTTTCCGCAAGGAGCTGCTCGACGCATTGCGCGACCGCCGCACGCTGATGGTGGTGCTGGTCTCGGCCGTGCTCCTCGGGCCGATGGTGCTGATCGCGTTGTCGAGCCTGCTGGCCTCGTTCGAGGCGCAGGCCGAGCGGCGCGAGGTGGTGGTGGCCGGCATCGAGCACGCGCCCGGTTTGAAGAACTTTCTCGAGCGCCAGAGCTACACCGTGAAGCCGGCGCCGGCCGACTACGAAACGCGCCTGCGCCGGTCCAAGCTCGGCGATGCGGTGCTGGTGGTGCCCGAGCGCTTCGAGGCCCTGCTGCTGGCAGGCGAGCAGCCGGTGGTGGAGGTGATCTCCGACAGCGGCAACCGGCAGTCGCAATCGAGTGCGAGCCGCGCGGTGCAGCTGTTGAATGCTTATGGCCGCGAACGCGGGCAGGTGAGCCTGCTGATGCGCGGCGTCGCACCCGAGCTGCTGCAGCCGCTGCAGGTGGAGGAGCGCGATCTCGCGAGCACGCAGACGCGCGCGGCTCAGCTCACCGGCATGCTGCCGTTCTTCGTGATCATGGCGGTGCTTTACGGCGCGCTCAACGCGGCGCTCGACACGACGGCCGGCGAACGCGAGCGTTCGTCGCTCGAGCCGCTGCTGATGACGCCGGCTGCGCGTGCGTCGCTGGTGCTCGGCAAGTGGGGCGCGGTGGCATCGCTGGCGATGCTGATCGCGGTGCTGAGCTGTTTCAGCTTTCTGCCGGCGCAATGGCTGCTGCGCAGCGACACGCTGCAGGCGATGTTCCAGTTCGGCCTGCACGAGGCCTTGATGTTCCTCGTGGTGCTGTTGCCGTTTGCCGCAGCCTTGTCGGCGGTGCTGATGGCAGTGGCCATCCGCTGCAAGACCTTCAAGGAAGCGCAGGCCAGCAGCACGGTGGTGGTGCTGGGCGTGTCGCTGTTGCCCTTGGTGACGACCTTCAACCAGAGCGGCGAGGCGCCGTGGCACCTGTGGATGCCGGCGCTCGCGCAGTACACGCTGATGATGCGTGTGCTCAAAGGCGAAGGTTTTGGTCCTGAGCAGGTGGTGGTGCCGCTCGCAGTGTGCGTGCTGCTCACCGCGGTGGGCGTGGCCTTCGTGGCGCGGCGGCTGCGCAGTGCGGCGGTGCGCTGAAAGAGGCCTGCGAATCCCTACGGTTTGGTGCGGGCTCGGGTTTGCGCATGATGTGGGGATGAACCAGCCTCTTGCTTCCCTCGCCTCGTCCGTCACCTGGCAGTGCGCTCGCCTGCCCGAACTCACGGCACTGGAACTGGCGCGCATCTACCGCGCACGCCAGCAGGTGTTTTCCATCGAACAGGATTGCGTGTACCTCGATGCCGACGAGGCCGACGAGCAGTCTTACCACCTCGCGGCGTGGTCACCGGCGCATGCGGAGCCGCTGGCTTACGCGCGCCTGGTGGACCCCGGCGTGAAGTACGCCGAGCCGTCGATGGGCCGGGTCATCACCACCGCGGCGGCGCGCGGCACGGGCCTCGGGCGTGAACTGGTCAAGCGCGTGCTGGCCTTGTCGGACGAAGTGTTCGCGGGCCAGGGCATCCGCATTTCTGCGCAGTCGCGCCTGCAACGCTTCTACAACGAGGTGGGTTTCGTGGCCGTCGGAGAGGACTACATGGAAGACGGTATCCCCCACATCGAGATGCTGCGCCGCGGCGCAGCCTGAACCACGTCAGTGCTCGACGCGGGCCAGGGCGCGCTGAACCTCGGTCTGCCATGGCAACGCGTGCACGAGCTCGTTCAGGCGCAGCGCCACTTCGAAGCCGGTGAGTACCTGGCCCTGCGCGCCGACCAGCTGCAGGTTGGTGACCAGGCCGAAGGGGTCGGCCATCGCGACCACGCCTTCCTGGATCTGCACCCAGTCCCACGCGACACCGGCGGCGCCGTCGCCCGACGGGCCGCCCCACAAGGTTTGGCCGGTGGTGGGTGTGTCGGAATCGCCGGGGTTCAATACCCGCGTTCCCAAGTGCACGAAGTGCAGTTCGGGCGCCTGGACGGCCTTGCAGGTGACGGGGGGCCACGCACAGACGATCCATGCGGGCGTGGTCTTGGGAGGAATGGATTGTGGACGCAGCATGTTGAGATCCCTTTGATGGTTTATCAATGATTGGTGAAGTGCCGCTTCTGCGCAGCTGTAAGACCTGCCAGCTGTCAGAGATGTCAGGTGTAAACCTTGTCAGGTGGGAGCGGAGTCAGCTGGACTCAAGGCTGTTTCTCACGTGATCACAACTCCGCTCGAAAGGCAAATAGCAAGAACTTGCCATTACCTGGTTCGTCCGATTTGCGTAGGCTGTTTACACGCAGCTGCCTGAGCAATGCAGGGTGTGCGAGCGGATAAAGAATGAACAGGGAGTGAGGAAGCAGGTAGTCAAGAAGCACTGGAGCCCCGCCCCAGCGGGGCGGTCGTGCGCAAGTACTTTCGTCCGCAGCAGAGCCGAGTTTGGCGCCTGTTTCGGGTATTTTGCCGTGCCCGATGCCTGACATGCGCCTCCGCAGCGGGCCCCTTGAAAGCCTCTTCTGGGGGAAGGTAAATTGGGTCCATTGCCGTGACCTGAAGCCTCGGTAGCCCGCGTCAACGACGGGTCGGCCCTGACGGACTTGCCGGTGCAGGGGCTTGAGCGCGCGATGGCCGGCTTCAGCGCCGTATCCAAGGGAAGACCTCGGGCATCACGGTCTGGCATGGCACGCTGCCGGCGGACCTCGCGGCCAGTGCACTCATGTGACAAACCAGCGGCGACGGGGGACGGCGTGGCAGCGCTGCGTTTGGGGCTCACAGCTCTGGGAATCTAGGTACGCTCGCTGCCATCGAGGATGGATAGACAAGGGGGAGGAGGAGGCTGAGGTGTCGAGCCAAGTAGCATTGAGTGCGAACTGCGTCTTGACGCTGCCGATGCGCCCGAAGAGGCTGTTGATGCGGTACAGGTGTCATAGCGTTTTCTTGATGGCGCAAACACGGATCGCCGTGGCCCAGCTTTGATTCAGGGCTATGACGACTCAGAGGCTGTGAATTTTTCGAGCTTGCAAGTGCGATGCAATTCGAAGGGTGCTTCAGCCCTTTGGCACGTCAAACAGATCGATCCTGACGCGTTCTGAAATGTCGAATTCTGACCGCGACAAACAGAACGTTTGGTTCTTGAAAAATTCACACGCTTTCACTTTGGGAGTCGCGTGCCAAGGGTTCGGGGCGCGAGTGTTCCGACGCGCTTTGGATTTGAGCCTCTGGAAACAGAGGATTTTCGGAACGTCCTTAAGGAGAGTAAGAAATGAACGCAATCAACGAGAACAAAGCTTCGCAGACCGAGGCTGAGACCCTGGTCGTGGACCTGCCAGTGCAGGAAGCGCAACCCGCAGTCCTGAACTCACGCGGCTCAACGGCTTGTACGTCTCCATTAGCCAGGCTGGGGCCTTCGCTGCGCCGTTGGCTGCCGGCTGGTTTGTCGACAACCTGGCTCCGAGATGGGCAATTCTTCTGGGGGCAGCCGGGTACGGAACCGCCGCGATTGAATGCGGCACTTTTCTCACAGCACAACTGGTTGACGGTGGGATTGCTGGTCGCGACGACCGCCAATCTGTTTGTTGTGCCAATCGGTTTGGTCTTTGTCCCGATCCGCATTCAGCAAGTGGGCCTCGGGCCTGTCGAGCTTGGCTATTTCTACGCTGCGCTGTGTCCGCAGGCATCGTGATCGACGGAGTCTCCAAGTCGGCCAGGCTCTCGCTCGGTCGGGAGCGTTGGATCATGGGAGGCTACATCGCAGCCGCCGCATGCGCCTACCTGCTTACAGCCTACTTTTCGACGGTACTCGTTGTGGTTGCGTGCGGTCTGTTGGTCGGTTTCAGCCTCGCCCTTTTTGAGATCACCTGGAACGTGCTGATCGATCGCTCAAAGAGTTGGTCGGACGCGTCTATGGCCTGAGCAATTCACTGTCGTTCGGCGGTCGAGCTGTCGGGGCTGCGATCGCAGGTTGGGTTGGTCATCAGCTCGGTGTGGAGCGGGCCCTGCAGGCCTTTGTCCTGGTGACACTGTGTTGCACGGTGTGCACCATTTTGCTGCCGCGTGTTCTCCGTCCAGTCAAACAGGCCCACAGGTTCAACCAATCTTGAGGGAGACGCTGCGCAGAGGAGCTTCACCGACAAGAAGCGCTGCGACTTGCATGGCTCCATCGCGTAGGCAAGAATGCCGCGGGCTTACCGCTTACCGCTTACCGCTTACCGCTTACCGCTTACCTGTACCTCGCACTGCTCCCGCTCTCGCGACCTGAACGACGGCCGTACCGTCGCCCTGGTCCAGTGCGACGCGACAAACTTGGAACGCTTGATCAGGTGCGTAGTAGCCTGGGTGCCTGTGGATTCGCAGTGTGGATGAAGAACATGCTTCAAAGCGACTATCTAAGGGTGCTGAAAGGCGAGACGCGGGAGGAGTTTCAAGCTGAACTCGTGCGCTTCACCAAGCAGCAAGAGTTTGAGATGGTCTCGGCGGTAGTAGTGATTGACCGTATCAGGGATGAACCGGAATTCATCGTCGTCGACAACACGCCAGCCGGCTACCGTGCGACCTTTCAAGATCGCAGCAAAGGAAAGCGTGATCCGGTGGCGCAGCACTGCAAGGCCAGTAAGCGTTGCCCATTGTTTGGGATTTTTCCACCTACACCGAGGCGGGGCGTGGACATATGTGGAAGCACCAGGGCTGCTTCGGCTACCGATGTGGCATCTTGCTTGCGATGCATTGCCGAAAGGTCTTCACATTCTGATCGGTGTCGACCGTGATCAGCCCATGCCTGCCTGTTCGGTTCAAGGCATCCGGATGACCGCTGATTTGCAATTGTTTGTCTATGCGCAAGACGCTGCGATGTGCATGTTTTTGCCGACTAGGTGTGCGAGCAAGCATCAGGCAGTTCTGAAGGCCTTGCTGGAACTTATCCGGTAATGGCGGTGGTCGATCCAGCTCGTCGGGTTTGCGCGGGGATGTTCAGAGGAGCCTGCGAGTGGCGGTCTGATGGTTTCTGAAAATGTGGTCAAGCGCGTCTTCTGCACAATGGTTAAACCAATCTGTTGTCGAGTTTGGTGTAGCTCTTGTCAAGTTGGGCGTTGCTGAGCCTTGGGAGTCGTGAGGTGAATGGTGAGCATGCTTCAAAGTCGCTACTTGTCAGTGCTGGAAGCGAGGAATCGTGAAGAATTCGAAGCTGAATTCATTCGCTTCTCGCGACAACTGGGGTTCGAGCTGTTCTCAGCTGTGGCGGTGATCGACGATGCCCTGGGAGGGGCTGAGTTCATCACTGTTGACAACACGCCAGCCGGTTACCGGACGACCTTTCTTGATCGCGATGTTGCGAGGTGCGATCCAATTGCGCAGCACTGCAAGACAAAAAGTGTTCCCATCATTTGGGATCAGTCCACTTACATTCAGGCCGGCCGAGCTGACAAGTGGGAACATCAAGCTCGCTTTGGCTACCGCTGTGGCATCTCGCTCGCGATGCACATGCCGAGGGGAGTCCACTTCATGGTGGGAGTTGATCGTGATCAGCCGCTGCCGACGTGTTCGAACCAGATCAGCCGAATGACGGCGGACCTTCAACTTTTTGTCGTGCATGCACAAGAAGCCGCGATGCGGGTGCTTGTGCCGAAGCTGCCACAGGAGCAGGACTTCCCGAGCTTGACCCGGCGCGAGCTGGAGTGTCTGCGCTGGACGATGGAAGGTAAAACCGCTTGGGAGCTGGGTCGGATCCTAGGCATTGCGGAACAGACCGCGGTGCGTCATACCCATAACGCTACGCAGAAGCTCGGGTGTGTGAGCAAGCATCAGGCCGTTCTGAAAGCCTTGCGTCTGGAACTCATCTGGTAGTGGTCTTGGAGTCGCACGGCGAATGGTGAGCATGCTTCAAAGTCGCTATCTGTCGGTGTCGGAAGCGAAGACGCGCGATGAGTTTCAGGGCGGGCTTGTGCGCTTTGCGCGGCAACTCGGTTTCAAAACCGTTTCGGCGATGACGGTGATCGATCATTTCTTGGGCGCGCCTGAGTTCATCACTGTTGACAACACGCCTGCTGCCTATCGCACGGCTTACGAGGATCGCAACAACGGCAAGCGTGATCCAGTGATGCAGCACTGCAAGGTGAAGAGCGTGCCCATCATCTGGGATCAGGCCACCTACGTCAGGACCGGCCAAGCCGATAAGTGGGAGCGTCAGGCATTCTTCGGCTATCGCTGCGGTATTTCGCTCGCGATGCACATGCCGAAGGGCCTCCATTTCTTGGTAGGTGTCGATCGCGATCAACCGTTGCCGGCTTGCTCGGCCGAGATCAATCGCATGACGGCTGACCTTCAGCTGTTCGCGGTGTATGCACAAGATGTCGCGATGCGTTTGCTTGTACCGAAGCCACCACAGGAGCAGGACTTCCCGAGCTTGACCCGGCGCGAGCTGGAGTGTCTGCGCTGGACGATGGAAGGTAAAACCGCTTGGGAGCTGGGTCGGATCCTGGGCATTGCGGAACAGACCGCGGTGCGCCACACCTACAACGCCACGCAGAAGCTCGGGTGTGTGAGCAAGCATCAGGCAGTTCTGAAGGCTTTGCGTTTGGAACTCATCTGGTAATGGTGGTGGCTGATCACCCCGCGCGGTCTGCGCTGGGATGATCCGGGGAGGCCACGAGTCACCCCTGAAGATGCTGTTTGATGGTTTCTGAAAAATGTGGTCAAGTGTGCCTTTTGCACAATGATTAACAGCCTGTTGTCAGGCCCGGTGTAACCTTTGTCGGATAGTGGGCGTTGTTGTGCGTCACCTGATACTTGACTCGTGAAGCGAATGGAGAACATGCTTCAAAGTGGCTATCTATCGGTGCTGGAAGCCAAGAGCCGTGACGAGTTTCAGGCGGAACTCGTGCGCTTCACCAAGCAACTGGGCTTTGAGACGGTTTCTGCAACAGCAGTGATCGATCATTTCCTGGGCGACCCAGAATTCATCACCGTCGACAACACACCGAGTGCTTACCGCGATACCTTTCTGGATCGCAGCCACGCTAAGCGCGATCCGGTGAGCCAGCATTGCAAGACCAAGAGCGTGCCCATCATCTGGGATCAGTCCACCTACACCGCTGCAGATCGCGGAGAACTGTGGGAGCACCAGGCCCGCTTTGGCTATCGCCACGGCATTTCTCTGGCGCTGCACATGCCGGAGGGGCGGCACTTCTTGCTGGGTATCGATCGCGACCAAGCGTTACCGAAGGACCCGACCGAGGTGACGAGAATGGTGGCGGCATTGCAACTGTTTGCAGTGCACGCGCAAGAGGCAGCGATGCGCATTTTGGTGCCCGCGCCGTCCGAATCTGGGCTGCCGGCACTTACACCGCGTGAGCTGGAAACGCTGCGCTGGACTATGGAAGGCAAGACTGCCTGGGAAGTTGCCAACGTGCTCGGCATCAGCGAGCGCACTGCGGTGTTGCACGCCAACAATGCGATGCATAAGCTGGGTTGTGTCAACAAGCATCAAGCTGTGTTGAAAGCGTTACGACTAGGCTTGATCCGCTGAAACCGATTCCGGGGCGCTTGTCACCCTGTAAGAGCTGACAGTTACCGAGAAGCATGGTCGCTGCTGCAATGGCATCAGTGCACAACGTTTTGTGCACACATGCCCTACAGGAGCAGACCATGCAGCCCACGACGAACCAGACCGTTCCCGCGACTTCTTCTGTGCCGAACCAGGCAGCCGATCGCCAGTCTGCCTCTGCCGGTCAGGCACCTATTCCGTTGGATGCTGAGGCGCTTCGCCAGATCAGTGGTGGTGTGGTGGTGGCGACAGCAGGTCCCGCTGCAGGGTGGTAGTCGCTTTCAGGTGGTGAGCCACACCACATCTCTGGGTCAAACCTTGCTGGCAACCATCCATGGTCAGTCTCTTCCGCCCTGAAGTCGTCGAAGGCCGGCGCCAGGGTTGGCTGGGCAGCATCCAGCTGATCCGCCCGGTGTCGTTCACGGTGTTGACCACGCTCGTCGTCGTCATCGCGGTGGCAGTGACTTCGTACCTCAGCTATGGCGAGTACACGCGCAAGGCGCGGGTCAGCGGGTATCTGGTACCCGACCGCGGCGTGATCCGCCTCGTCACGCCGCAGGCGGCGACCGTGGTTGAGCGGCACGTGGTCGAAGGCCAGGCTGTGAAACAGGGTGATGTGTTGTTTGTGCTGTCGCTGGAGCGGGCCACGCTCAACGGCGACACACAAGCAACCGTGCAGTCCAGCCTTGCTGCGCGTGAGCGCAGTCTGCAGGCGTCGAGCAAGCAGCAGGCGCAGTTGCAGCAGTCGCAATCGGCGGCACTGCAACGGCAGATCAGCGACATGCGCAGTGAGATGGCGCAGATGGGTGCCGAGGCCGACCTGCAACGCCAGCGCCTGGCTTTGGCGCAGCAGGCCCAGGCCAGGCTGGAATCGCTGCGCAACGAGAACTTCGTGTCGTCGGCGCAGGTGCAGGCCAAGACCGAAGAAGTGCTCGGCTTGCGTGCGCAGCTGCAAGGCCTAGAGCGCCAGAGCGCGGCGCAGCAGCGCGAGATCGGCAACCTGGAGGCTCAGCTTCGCGAGTTGCCGCTTCGTACCCAGGCGCAGCAAGGCGAAATCGACCGCGACCTGGCCTTGCTGGCGCAGAGATCGGCCGAGAGCCAGGCGCTGACACGCATCGTGATCCGTGCGCCGCAAGACGGCGTGATGACCGCCGTGCTGGCCGAGCGCGGCCAGCCCGCCACACCGGACACGGCGCTCGCGAGCCTGGTGCCGTCGGATGCGCATTTGCAGGCTCATTTGTTTGCACCGTCGAGCGCAGTCGGTTTCTTGCGCTCCGATCAAACCGTGCTGTTGCGCTACCAAGCCTACCCGTACCAGAAGTTCGGCCATCAGGCTGGGCACGTGCTGCAGGTGTCGCGCACACCATTGCAGGCCGCCGAGTTGGCCAGCCTGGCCTTACCGGCACGCGGCCTGGACACGAGCGAGCCGCTGTACCGCATCACCGTCGCGCTCGATCAACAAGCCGTGCAGGCTTACGGCCAGGCCCAGTCGCTCGCGCCAGGCATGCAGCTCGATGCCGACGTGATGCTCGATCGGCGCCGCCTGATCGAATGGATCTTCGAGCCCGTGCTGAGCATCGCGGGCCGGGTGTGAGAATTCGGGTCCATGTTTGACAAACTCAACCTGGGCTTGGGCGGGCGCCGTGTCCCGCTGATTCTGCAGACCGAGGCCGCTGAATGCGGCCTCGCGTGTCTTGCGATGGTCGCCGCGCAGCATGGCTTGCGCACCGACCTGCCGAGCCTGCGCAAGCGCTTCTCGCTCTCGCTCAAGGGCGCGACCATGGCCGACCTGGTCCGCATGGCCGGCCAGATGCAGCTGAACCCGCGGCCGCTGCGCGCCGAGATGGAGCATCTGCCGCAGCTGGCCTTGCCATGCGTGCTGCATTGGGATCTGAATCACTTCGTCGTGCTGACCGAGCTGCGTGGTGATTGGGCCACCATTCACGACCCGGCCCGCGGTGTGCGGCGCCTGCGGTTGAGCGAGGTGGCGAAGTACTTCACTGGCGTGGTGCTCGAGTTGTCGCCTGCGGCCGACTTCAAGCCCAAGGTCGAGCGGCAGGCGGTCAGTACGCGGCAGCTGCTCGGCCGCGTGGTCGGGCTCAGGCGGTCGCTGGGGCAGATTTTCGCGTTGGCGCTGGCGCTCGAAGTGTTCATGCTGCTGTCGCCCTTCTTCATGCAGTGGGTGGTCGACACCGTGCTGGTCAGCGCTGACCGCGACCTGCTGGTCACGCTGGGTGTGGGCTTCGGCCTGCTGGTGCTGGTGCAGGTGGCCACCGGCGCCATCCGCTCGTGGGCTGTGCTGTACCTCTCGGCTACGCTCAACCTGCAGTGGTTGTCGAACGTGTTCGCGCACCTGATGCGCCTGCCGGTGAGTTGGTTCGAGAAGCGCCACACCGGTGACATCCTGTCGCGCTTCGGTGCCATTCAGCAGATGCAGCAGACGCTGACCACCAGCTTCATCGAGGCGGTGCTCGACGGCTTGCTGGTGGTGCTGACGTTCGCGGTGATGTGGTTCTACAGCGGCACGCTCACGGCCATTGCCTTTGCGAGCGTGGCTGCTTATGCGTTGCTGCGCTGGGCTTTCTTTCGCCCGCAGCGCGACGCAACCGAAGAGTCCATCGTCCACGACGCCAAGCGTTCCACGCACTTCCTCGAATCGCTGCGCGGCGTGCAATCGATCAAGCTCTTCAACCGGCAAGAGGATCGCCAGGCGCAGTTCATGAACCGCGTGGTCGATGCGATGAACGCCAACATCGCCACCCGCAAGCTCGACCTGATGTTCGGCGTGATGCACAAGCTGGTGTTCGGCCTGGAGCGCATCGCGGTGATCTGGGTGGGCGCGCTGCTGGTGATGGACCATCGCTTCTCGGTGGGCATGCTGTTCGCCTTCTTCGCCTACAAAGAGACCTTCGCGCTGCGCGTGAGTGGGCTCATCGACAAGCTGGTCGAGCTGAAGATGCTGAAGCTGCAGGGCGAGCGCCTGGCCGACATCGTGCTCACCGCACCCGAAGCCGAGCCTGACGTGCCTGCCGGCGACGGTGATCTGCCCGCGCGGCTCGAGCTGCAAGGCGTGAGCTTCCGCTACTCGGACAACGAGCCCGAGGTGCTGAAAGACATCAACATCGTGATCGAGCCGGGCGAGTCGGTTGCCATCGCAGGCCCTTCAGGCTGCGGCAAGACGACGCTGCTCAAGCTGATGCTCGGCATCCACTCACCACAGTCGGGTGAGATCCGTGTCGGCGGGGTGCCGCTGCGCCAGCTCGGCTTGCGCAGCTGGCGCGACATGATCGGCACGGTGATGCAGGACGACCAGCTCTTTGCCGGTTCGATCACCGACAACATCAGCTTCTTCGACTCCCACGCCGACCCGGTCTGGGTGGCGCAGTGCGCACAGCTCGCGGCCGTGCACGACGAGATCGGCGCCATGCCCATGGGTTACCACACGTTGATCGGCGACATGGGCGCCAGCGTCTCGGGCGGGCAGAAGCAGCGCATCTTGCTCGCGCGCGCGCTGTACAAGCGGCCGAAGATCCTATTTCTCGACGAGGCCACCAGCGCACTCGACGTGGACCGCGAGCGCCTGGTCAACCAGGCCATTCGCCAGCTCGATCTCACGCGCGTGATCGTCGCACACCGCCCCGAAACCATGGCCTCGGCCGGCCGCGTGATCGTGCTGAAAGACGGTCGCGTGGCGCAAGAGCTCCGCACCGTCACGGGCGCGGGCCGGTGAACTCCTGTGCCCATGCACCTTTCCCTCTCACCAGGGAGCGAGCCCAATCCGCATGCGCTCGCGGCGATGGCGCGGGCGGGCGAGTCGTATCCGATTATTGCCTCGCAAGACATCGTCGATGTGCGCGGCGTCAAGCTGTGGGCGCGTGACCAGCCGGTGACGGCGGCGCTGCAGCAGCGCCTGCTGGAGCGCAGGTTGCAGCAGCCTTTGGAGGTGTGCCTGCAGGCCGAAGGGGGCGTCACGCTCTTCACGCTGATGCACGACCTGCAGGAGCTGATCGAATCGGCGCACCCGCTGGCGCCTGCGCTGAAGCCCTGGGCACAGGTGCTGGTGGCGCAGCTCAAGCAGATCCCGCTGCACCCGGTCGCGCAATTGCTTCTGACCACCGCGGCCGCAACGCGGCCAGCGACGCTGGCGCATGCGGTGACCGGCATGGCGCTGGCGGGCGCGATGCTGGCGAGCCGCCAAGCCAGCCACGCCGAGATTCGCCTCGCGATGCTGGGTGGCTTGCTGCACGACATCGGCGAGGTCTACATCAACCCGCTGTACCTCGACTACGCGCGGGCACTCGACATCATTGGCCACAAGCATCTGGTGGTGCACCCGCGCATGGCACAGATGCTGTTGACCACGCTGACCGACTATCCCGCGGGCCTGGGCCAGGCCGTTGCCGAGCACCACGAGCGGCTCGATCGTTCAGGGTACCCGGCGCGGCTGGGCGATGAAGCAGTGTCGACGCAGGGCCGCGTGCTGGCCGTGGTGGAGGTGGCGCTGGGCAGCCTGTGCGTCTCGCATGCGCCGCTGACACGAGCGAGCTTTGCCTTGCGCGTGGTGCCGGGTGAGTTCGACCCGACATGGGCTGCGTTCGTTTGTGATGCTGCGCAGGAAGCAGATGAAGACTTTGCGGGCGAGTCGCTCCCCATCGCCTCGACGCTGGAAGCGCAGTTGGCCGACATCGATCGCCAGCTGTCGGAGGCGCATCAACTGGCGCTCGATTTGAACGAGCAGCGCCGCACGTCCAAGATCACCGACGTGGTGACCGACGCGCTGCACCGGCTGGATCGGCTGCGTGTGGCCTGGAATGCATTGGGGCTGTGGGGTTTGTCTGGCGACGAGATGGCCAACGTTGCGTTGCCGTCCGAGCGATTGGAACTGGAACTCGCCGAGAGCGAGCTGCGCCAGCGCATGCGGGCGTTTCATCGCGAGTGCCTGTTGCTGAGCGAAGGGCTCACCGAAGCGGAGAAGTTCCGCTTGTCGCCACTGTGGCAAGGCCTGCTCGATTCGCCTTGAGTGGCGTGTCGCCGTCAGGGGGCGGTATCGCGTTCCATGTGGCCCAGCCAGCGCAGGGCCTGCTCGCGGCTGTTGCCGCACATTTCGGCAGTGGGTTGGAGCGAGGAGCAGACCGCAGGTCGGTCCGGGTGACCGAAGATGGCGCAGGCGTTGTCCGCCGTGAGCTGAATGCATCGCACGCCAGCGGGCTTGCTGATGCCGCTGACCAGCGGCAAGCCGGGAATCGGGCTCGAGATAGAAGGCGCGATGCAGCAGGCACCGCAGCCGGGGCGGCAGTTCATGGCGAGGATTATTCGGCAACGAAGCCACGCCTGGCCGCGGGCTTGTGCCATGGCGAGTGACGTAGAAGGGGCCGCGGCCTAAAATTCACTCCCTGCGCCTGCCAGCTTCGCCCCGCGAACGCCGCGGCCGCCCAGCCTCTCGGAGTTCCCATGTTGTACCCCCATGAATTCGACGTGATCGTCGTCGGCGGCGGCCATGCCGGTACCGAGGCCGCGCTCGCAGCGGCGCGCATGGGCGCGAGCACCTTGCTGCTCACTCACAACATCGAGACACTCGGCCAGATGAGCTGCAACCCGTCGATCGGCGGTATCGGCAAGGGCCATCTGGTCAAGGAGATCGATGCGCTGGGCGGGGCCATGGCAGCCGCGACCGACGAGGCCGGCATCCAGTTCCGCATCCTCAACGGTTCGAAAGGCCCGGCGGTGCGTGCGACGCGCGCCCAAGCCGATCGCATCTTGTACAAGGCTGCGATCCGACACCGCCTGGAGAACCAGCCCAACCTGACGCTGTTCCAGCAGGCGGTCGATGACCTGATGGTCGAGGGGGATCATGTGGTGGGTGCAATCACGCAAGTTGGCATTCGCTTTCGCGGCAAGGCGGTCGTGCTGACAGCGGGTACCTTCCTTGACGGCAAGATTCATGTCGGCCTTCAGAATCACGCGGGCGGCCGGGCGGGGGACCCGCCGGCCGTGTCGTTGTCTGCACGCCTGAAGGAACTGAAGCTGCCGCAGGGTCGGCTCAAGACCGGCACGCCCCCGCGGCTCGACGGCCGCAGCATCGACTTTTCACAGCTCACCGAGCAGCCCGGCGATCTCGACCCGGTGCCGGTGTTCAGCTTCATGGGCCATGCATCGCAGCACCCGAAGCAGGTGCCGTGCTGGATCACGCATACCAACGAGCGCACGCACGAGATCATCCGCTCCGGGTTCGACCGCAGCCCCATGTTCACTGGTGTGATCGAAGGCGTGGGCCCGCGCTACTGCCCGAGCATCGAAGACAAGATCAATCGATTCGCCGACAAGGACTCGCACCAGATTTTTCTCGAGCCCGAGGGCCTCACGACACACGAGGTCTACCCGAATGGCATCAGCACCAGCTTGCCGTTCGACATTCAGCTCGCCGCTGTGCGATCGATGCGGGGGCTGGAGAGCGCCCACATCCTTCGGCCCGGGTATGCCATTGAGTACGACTACTTCGACCCGCGTGGGTTGAAGGCCAGTTTCGAGACCAAGGCGATCAACGGCCTGTTCTTCGCAGGCCAGATCAATGGCACAACAGGCTACGAAGAAGCCGGTGCCCAGGGCTTGTTCGCCGGAGTCAATGCGACCCTGCAGGTGCAGGGCAAGGAGGCCTGGACGCCGCGGCGCGACCAGGCTTATCTGGGTGTGTTGGTCGACGACCTCATCACCAAAGGTGTGACCGAGCCTTACCGCATGTTCACCAGCCGTGCCGAGTTCCGGCTGCAGCTGCGCGAGGACAACGCCGACCTTCGCCTCACCGACATCGGGCGGCAGTTGGGCCTGGTGGACGATGCTCGCTGGTCGGCTTTCAACCGTAAGCGCGATGCGGTCGTTCGTGAAACCGAACGCCTGAAATCCACCTGGGTGACACCCAGTGTGCTGCCTGCGGTTGACGGTGAACGTCTGCTCGGCAAGGCCATCGAGCACGAGTACAGCTTGGCTGAACTACTGCGCCGGCCTGAAGTGAACTTCGACGCCTTGGCAGAGGTTGTGGCAATTGCCAAACCGGAAACCATTGTTTCACGTGAAACTTTGCGCGCTGAACTGGGCGTTGAATTGGCCGATGCCGTCATTGAGCAAGCCGAGATCAGCATCAAGTACGCTGGCTACATCCACAAGCAGAATGAAGAGGTGGAGCGTGCCGTGCATTTCGAAGCACTGCGCTTGCCAATTGAGCTCGACTATTCGTTGATCACAGCACTGAGCTTCGAGGCGCGCCAGAAGCTAGCGACGCATCGCCCTGAAACGCTGGGTCAGGCGTCGCGTATTTCAGGCATCACGCCAGCTGCCATCTCGCTTTTGCTGATCCACCTGAAAAAGGGACGCTTCAAGGGCTTCGCCGCGAACGAGCTCTCGGGTCGCGATGCCGCTTGAGCAACGTGAGTTGCTGAAAGAGGGCGCTCAGGCGCTGGGCCTTGGCTTGAGTGAGGCGCAGTGCGACATGTTGCTCGCCTACCAAGCGATGCTGATCAAGTGGAACCAGGTCTACAACCTCACGGCGGTGCGCAAGCCAGCCGACATGCTGACCCATCACCTGCTGGACAGCTTGGCCGTGTTGCTTCCGTTGCAACGACATCTGGCGGATCGCCCAACCCGACTGCTGGACGTGGGCAGTGGTGGCGGGTTACCTGGTGTGGTGTTGGCCATCATGCTGCCGGAGTTGGATGTGACCTGTGTCGACACCGTGGGCAAGAAGGCGAGTTTCGTTCGCCAAGT
>Ga0307513_10004570_pt1 | contig 18449 bp, 16 predicted proteins | sample 15_EM_MG_FD_202174 | JGI IMG/M metagenome (GOLD analysis project Ga0307513, IMG submission 202174) | Populus trichocarpa ectomycorrhiza microbial communities from riparian zone in the Pacific Northwest, United States - 15_EM | ecosystem: Host-associated > Plants > Roots > Unclassified | place...
TTAACAATAAGTACTTTTTCCCCAATTCATGTCTAAGAACCCTAACCTATGATTCAATATCAAGACATCAATTCATTATCGAATTTAAAATGAATTTTTAAGATCATGTTTAGAACACCTTACCCAGTACGAATTAAGATTTTGATCTTCAACCAGTTGAAGATTTTTAACTCCCTCCTTTCTTTTCTTCTTGTTCAATTTCTTAGTAATCCCTTGCTCTCAAGTGTTTATCCCATCTATAAACCCTTAATCTTGGATGGGTTGTTGAAATTTTAGTGTTTCTCTCTTGATTTCGCAAGAATGGGTATAAAACTCCCTATTTTCTCTCCTTATGGTTCCTCTAAATTTTTGTTGAGGAGAGAGTACTTATACTCTATATTTTCCCTTATTTGCATTTAGGCCCCCTTTTCCTTTAAGTGTATTATTCTCTTCAATTAAATCCAACCCTCAACAGTATCGGGTTTATTATAATGTCTCGAATTATTTCACTTGGAAATTTATATTCAAAAATTTCTGAATTCCTGTTTTTATTTAACCATATGCATGAATTTCTTCACTTTTATTTATTTTTTTCCCCCGGGGTTTACACAAAGGTACGAAGAAACACATAATCAGGAATCGATTTTAGAAGACATTCAAAAGGTGTCTTATGATTAAAAACTGGAGTTGGCATGCGATTAATCAAATGAACAGAGCTTTCAAAAGCATAACTCCAATATTTAAGGGAAGCGTGGCACTACCCAAGAAGAGTAAGCTCAGTTTCAACAATATGTTTATGACGACGTTAAACCATGCCATTTTGTTCATGAGTGTGCGGGCAGATCACACGATGATGAATACCAATCATTTTAAAATATGTATTTAGTTTTCGATATTCACCACCCTAATCAGTTTGAACAAAGTTAAATTTTAAGGAGAATTGGCGCTCCACAAGCGCCTGAAACTGATGAAAAATTTGAAAAACATCAGACTTAGCAACCAAAGGATAAAACCATATAAACTTCGTATGGGCATCCAAAAAAATAACAAAATAGCAAAAACCATCAGATGACAACATAGGAGATGAACCCCAAACATCACTAAAAATCAAGTTAAGAGGAGCTCGAGTTTGATGACCCGTAGTTTTTAGAGTCAGACGAGACGACTTGCCCAGAGGGCACTCAACACAATTAAAAGTAAACTGAGTTGATGTACATGACACTTTTTTTTCACCAAAAAATGTAGAATACGTGGATTGGGATGCCCAAGGCGACGATGCCAGGCATCAGCGGAAGTAGAGAGACAAGTAGATGAGAAAACTTGAGGCAACGACGTTGCGGACGACTCAGACAAAACATATAGACCATCTCTACTCCTCCTTAACATAAAATAGAGAGGAATGAAATTCAAAAAAGACGTTATTCTCAAGATAAAATTTTTGAACAGATAGCAGAGGTTTTTTAATGGCAGGAACATGTAGAATATTAGATAAAGTAAACGTGCATTTGGGTGAACGAATTTTAGAGTGGGAAATATTTGAAATAACAAGGCCCTTACCATCACCAATATGCAGATGATCATTTCCAAGGTAATGTTCTGAACTCGTCATACTTACAAGGTCCGACGTGACTTGATGATTTGCACCTGTATCAGGAAACCAAGTAATAGGAGTAGTGGTAGATACATTATTAAATGCGAGATTACCATTTGCTTGCGTAAGATGAGTAGCCAATTGAGAACACTGTTGGGTAGTATGCCTATATTCATAACACAGCTGACACTTTATATTGCGATTATAACCACCAAAATGATTTCCTTGTTGCCTAAAGCTGCCTGTTATCCGTGAGGAAGAACCAGAGGAGAACTGGTTTCCATGTTGGCCACATTGTTGATTGTTAGGTCTCCAGCCCCCACAAAACCAACCTTGTTTGCTAGTACTAAAGCCAGATTGATGTTGCACAAAGAACACAGCTGACTGCTGCGTTGGAGTTGGTAACAGAGGAGATGTTACAGATGGTTGGAGAGAGGCTTTGTGAAGAAACTCACGTGTAAGAAGACTGCTATGAAGATCAGTATAGGAGATGGTAACATCCTTAGTGGACAAGCTAATGACAAGATCCTTAAACTCACTGCGTAACCTTCGAAACACATACAAGTTGAATTTGGCCAAGGAGATTGGTCTGCTAGCTGCAGCAAGTTCATCAAACAAGGTCTTTGCCTTCTACAAGTAAATGCTAGCAGAATCATCAGCCTGTTGTAAATCTTGGAATGAGCTGTGAAGTTGCATAATTCGAGAATTTGAAAGAGAGGCAGGAGTTGTTTCCAGCGTTGTCCAAATGTCATGGGAGGTGTTAGAATCCACAACTAAGTGCAAAACTTCCACCGAGAGAGAAGATAGGAGGGCACTCATGATTAAGTGATCTTGCTACTTCCATGAAAAATATGCAAAGTTGACAGAAAGTGCATATGTCGCAGCAGATGCCAAATGTGAAGGACGATATAATGATGTGCCATCAACAAAGGAATACACGTTTTGGCCTAAAAGAAACGGTTTCATCTGTATCCTCCAATACAAAAAGTTGGTGTTGGAGAGTTTTAAAGAGACTACCTGGTGTGTGATAGGAATAGGTATGATGGCAGCAGTAGTGGATACGCCATAGATAACTGATTGCGCCACAGGCGAGAAAAAAGACTGTAGTGCTGATGCAGCAACAACAGATTGTTGAAGTTCTTGATTGTCCATGTTGCAAGGGAGAAGAGGTTGCAGTTTGGTTTTAAGGAGGAAGAGGACCTCCAGATATTGCAGATATGAGGTAACAGAGGAAGAAGATGAAGATCTCTGCTAAGAAGGACGACTGCTGGTGGATATAATAGATGAGAAGTAACAGAGGAAGAAGATGAAGATCTCTGCTATGAAGAACGGCTGCTGAACGATTTTGAAGGTATGTTTTAATAGGCCATCAAATAATAACATATATAATATTCCTTTTCTCTTTTGAGGGAATTGAAAAGGGACTTATAAGTTGCATCATTTTTAAGAATAATTGTGCAGGCACGACTGCATAATAAATAAATAAATAAAAGATTTAACTTAAATTAGTTTTCAAATTATATCCCGAATATCAATTAAATGCCTAATAATTTTGTTGTGTTATAAAGTTTTTGAAAATTCTCAATTAATTGTTTCATCCATTTTTTATAATATTTTTTTTAAATATTAATATTTTAAAAATGACAATTTACCATCCATTTATGATCTCATTTATTTTATATGGAAAATAATAAAAAGAATTATAATAATATGTTCTTAATGTCCTATTTTATAATAGAATTAGTGATGTCCCATTTTCAATTTAAGTAAATATTGATGTGCTTGTATATTTTTAAAACCAAAGGATCAAATTGTAATAATAAGACTATGGTTAAATTTCTTGTCTATTTAAGATCAAAATGTATTTGTATGTTTTCGCATATGAGTGTATCATTTTCACTAACACTTCATGTAATATTATCAGTTTTAGATTATCATATTATTAATTTTTAGATTATTACTAGATAGGTGTCCAGCGCTATACCACGAGTCTATTTATTTGTTTTTCATTGTAGAAAAAAATATCAAGATGACGCAAACATTTTTAAAAAAATATTTAAGATTCTGGTCATTGACTCGAGATTAAAAAAAACTTAAAAAGTAATGAAAAAAAAGACCAAGTCAAACCCAGTAAACTTGCTGAATCCATAACTTAGAACATGATATTATAATAACTTTATAGAAAGAAAAGGCAAAAAAAAAAAAAATACAAATTACCAACGAATCTAATGATGATAGATGAAATTAAAATTAAAAAAATAAAAATGACCGAACCCAACCTGACTCAACCTTTAAAACTTGTGATAATGATCATAAGACCGGATCACAACATAAAAGACAAATCCAAACACGGATTATGAGATTGTGACTGATTAGAAAATCTAGTCTTAAGAGCAGTCTAGACTTGTTTGGATGTGGTTAAACCATACACTATTCTAACAAAATTTAGACTAAGAGATGATAATATAATACCATGTTGTATAAGAGGGATTGGGTGAATTATCAGCATTGGTTTTCCCAGTGACAAGTTCAAAACCTTCAACGAACACTAGAAGATCATTACTGTTTAGAAATGATAGAAATTGGGACTAGCAGATTAGATAATTTGATCCATCAAGTTTAAAGGATGATAGAGGTGAGGTATGAGAAAGATTGAGAGGGTTGTTGATATCATGTAAAGGTAATAAAGAAGACATTATGTGGAAGCAGAATCAAAGAAAAGGTATCTGTGAGCTATAATGACTCTGATGCCAAGTTAGGAGAAAAATGTTTTTGTATGATTCTTATCTGATCAACTTAAACATTGTACATTAGTTTGTATTTATATATAGGAGTACATTATAAAAGAGTAAAAGAAGAAGATAAATGTGGAGCTAATTTAGTTTATAGTTGTACATAATCATAACAGATATTCTTAAGGAATTATAGCACCATATTATGCAGGATTGACTGCAGATCATAAGGAAGTTTTATCTGAAAAACTTCTTGAATAGGATTTTTCTTATCAGTAACCTTAACAATATTGTGACTCTAAGTTTAGACATGCAACTGAAGTGTGTGTGTGTGTGTATTATCTCACCATCCAAAATCTCAGTAATCCAAGTCAATGGATCGGATCAGATGTAGTCGGTTACTCATGAAGCCAAATTCTGACTTGAAATCTCACCAGCAAATGATTGAGGTAGCCCTCATGTTTTGTCTGGGATAGAGTTGTGAAGAAGGAGATCCAGATTCATTTTATTTCCTTTCAGGATAAACTTGCAGATGTCTTTACTAAGCCACTTCCTACTACTTTTTTTACAACTTTTCATTTCAAGTTTCGGGCTGATCCTTCACCCTCAATTTGAGGGGGCATATTAATGCATCTATATAGGAAATATTGTAGGCATACTGTATAGGAAATATTGTAGTTATACTCCTGTGTTGTAACCTCCACCATTACTATTGTATATTGCCCTACACATATATATAAAAAGGGTTGGCTAACCAATAGGTTAAGCCTGCTAATTATTCTCAACTTTAAACAAGTTAGGCATATGTGATATTTATGCACCAACTTAGAGAGGAAGTGTAAAGATTATTATTTTTTTTTATTAAAAAAGAATAATAATAATAATAATAATTATTATTATTATTGATGTGAAAATAACATAAAAAAAATAAAAGAGAAAGTGAAGTTTGAATAAGAAAATCATTTAACCACCCCTTGGTCATATAAATTATTTTCTTTCGTGCATACATTCTATTCGTTGGATTTTACAAATATAAAATCTTTCCAAAAGGATAGTTTATGTGTGCATAACCAGCATGGCAAATGTTTTTGCTCTTCAATATATTATCATTTGATGAAAAAAAAAAAAGGAGGAAGGAGGGAAAGGTCCATAAATTCAAGTGCTCTTTAAGAAAACAGATTATGTATAAAGAAAACCTTCGATACATCGATTCAAAGTAAACACTTGATGACATGGTGATTTTTATTATGTATTTTGAAAACAATACCAATAACATCAACTATTGAAAAGAACTGCTTCAATACAATTAACCAAATGACCACATAATCAAATACTATTAAAGTAATAGAAGATATACTTCTGTACTCTCAATTTTTTTTTGCCAGTAACAAGGATGGAAAATTTACCCAAAGGAAGAAGAAAAGGCAATAACCACACTGCCAAAGACAACCAAGAAAAAGGCCACACACACACATGGGAATTTTCATATTTAGGCATCTGGATTTGCCAAGAAGTAGGCTTCAACAGCCTTGAACAAGCCTGCGGTCTTTTTGCCATACACGTCCTTGATTTGGTCTTTGTTGATCTCTGCATCACCCTTGATGTAATATGTGCTGGTTCTCTTGCAAATGGAACCTCCCTCAGGAGTTGCCACGAACTTGTGCTCGTAAGTCACCTTTTCAACTGCATCCTTCCAAACATTGGCTTCAATCAAGCTGAAGCTGTAGGTCAAGTTCTCTTCGTCAATTGCCTCAATCTTCTGCTTGGCATAACTGAGATCTTTTCCTGCAAGTGCAAAATCAATTTGTTACTTCTTTGTGCGGTAGATATAGCGAGTGTTATGCTGATTTCAATATAGTTAATATAATTAAAAGTAATTGCAACATATAATATACTAACCTTCAGCAAAAGTGATCTTCCTGATGGCTCCAGGCCCTCCATTTCCTTCAATTATCTCAGAGCTCTTAATGTGCTCTGGTAAAATTTTAGGCAAAAGAGTGTCGGTCTCAAGGCAGTATGCCTTGAAAAGCTTGGCCGGGGCGACAGCAACAGCAAACTCGTTTTCCAAAGTGATGACACCCATTTTAACTTGGGATTCTAAAAGACTGAGAAGGGGGGGAGAGATTTTGTTGATTTGGAAGATGTTTTTGTGATGCTGAAACAAGAGGAGGAGAGGTAGTATTTATAGCATGAAATTGAAGGTTATGTGGTGTGAAAGGATCACATATATGTGTCGATGACCAGTGCTAATTAATTCTTCATATTCTGTTCTTGGTCATTATTTGTTTAAATTAAATAATTTATGTCCTCGTCAAATAAATCACCCTTGAAACCATATAAAATTCTATTTGACTATGTATGCTCTCCAACATTTTGGAAAATCCTAGCACATCAATTTCATGGAAGATAACTATATATTTACGACTCGAACAATTCCAAACTGACGGGAATTTCTTCAGATGGTTTACTTGAGTTGTTTTGTATTTATATAGTTAAACAAAAAACTGGGTCTTTCAAAAATCAATAATGGAATTAAAAAGATTTTAAGAAACGGAGATTGGAAAACATAAAAGTCAAACTCATGATCCCCCCATATCTACAAGTTTAAAGCTTACAGAGGCGGCCTAAATTATATATTTAAGCAATATTTTTTCCAATTTTATATGTATATATATAGAGAGAAGCCACCGGATGATCATTAGCGAATGGTCAAATGAAGCGCCGACCAATGTAGATAGTATAATAACTTGAAAAAAATTGGAAAAAACAATTTAAAAAATCTAGAAGGTATGTTTTGATAGGCCATCAAATAATATAATCGTCAACTATATAAAAAAAAATATAGTATTCCTTTTCTCTTTTGAGAGAATTGAAAAAGGACTTGTAAGTTGCATCATTTTTAAGAATAATTGTGTAGGCACGACTGCATACTGTATAAATCTCACCACCAAACGATTGAGGTAGCCCTCATGTTTTGATGATTAAGCCAAATTCATAGTCGGTTAGTCCAAGAATGTTTCTTTTAGAAATTGATAAAACTTAGAGCCTATTTGGTTAAAAGAACAAAATCGAAATGAAAATAAAAATTAAATCTAATTTTATTTTCATAGTGGAAGGTGAGAATAAAAATAACAAATGAGAATGATTTTTTTTTAATTAAAAGAAGGATATATTATTTTTATTTATTTTACGTCAACTACTTTATTATGCTATTTATTCTTACATTGTACCCTTTTCGTCTAAGTGGCTTTACATTGAAATAATATTGAACACTTTTTAAAAATAAAATATAAAAATAGAAAATCAAGATACAAGAACTATTAGTGGGTTGCCAAAAAACGATATACTGTAAATCCTTCTACTTGCCTAATTTATCTATCGGAAAGTGTTTTTTTTTTTTTTAAATATTTTTCATGGAAAGTAAATTTTTAAAAAGTAGATTATTTTTTTATATTTGACAATACCATGAAAAATAAGTTGGAAAATATTTTATAGTATTTAGCTATGCCATGAAAAATAAGTTAGAAAATAACTTATTAATATTTTTAAATATTTTTCAAGTTTATTAAAGAATAGGGATCAAAATTAATTGATGAAAAATTTGGAGGATGAAATTAAAAAAAATTGTAATTTCATAAATTATCTAAAATAAAAAAATAGTCATAAAAAAATAAGGACCAAATCTGACAGAAAAAAAAATTAAAAGACGAGTAAATATCAAAAGAATAGAAACCAATAACAAGATAAAAAAAATTCAATTAAGAAAAGGATAGAAGAAAAACAAATAACAATAAAAAAAAATAAGAACCCAAGATAATATAAAAATCAAGTTAAATCAAATTTTAAGAGACAAAATTGAAAAAATAATAACTAAATAAATAATTCAAAACAAAATATATATAGGTGAAATTTAATATAATCAACATATATAACAAAATATTTTTAAAATCTTATAACTTTTAAAAAATATATTCTACCCAAAATAAAAATAAAACTGTTATTCTACGAAGTGTTTTTCATTGATTATATTTTTATTGGAGTTTAAGAAGATAGAGAAAAACACTTTACAGGATGGACAAAGTACAGGAATTTATATTTGAATTGAATATAAATAATTGAATAAATTAAATAGATGTGCAATAGTGAAATAGAATAGCTGGCAGAAAAATACATTGTGATTTATACCCATCTCAAAATGGTAACCAAGAAAAAGACAAAAAGGAAATAGAAAAAATATATGATGCTGAAGAATAACAATTAACTCATCACTTGCCCATCAATCCCATGGGCTCAATTTGCACTCCACTGGCAGCGCTGGGAATCTTTCAGTGTCTTTGCAATAATCATAGATCACAAGGTTTCTTTGGACCCAGGCACAGTCCATTTTCTGTTCATCTGAGAGATGCCAAGCATCGTATTGATCCCACCAGTATTTAGTCGTTGTTGATACACAGGCAGGGTATGGATCTTCCCATTGACAAGCTTCAACAGTGAAGTCCTTGTAAGAGGACACAAATGGGGCCTTTTTCCAGTCTGTCTTCTCTAGCCCTCCTCTAGTAGCCCAATCATCGGCGTTCCAGATACTTGAAAATAGGTACATGGGCTTCTCATTGGGGAAGAAATTATTTGGTTCTCCATTGTTCTTGGGCACCCTTATTGCTCTACTTTATCAACAAAAAACCTGCTTAGCGTATGAAAAATCCAAGTCAGTGTCACTGTCCATCGAACCCAAGTTGCAAGCAAATCTCTGAGGCTTATTTATTGACTGTTCCCACAATGTTTATCTCTTCCTGCAGTAGCTATTGCTTTTCGTCTCAGAGATATTAAATTGATGTTTTTAAGTGTTTTTTAATGTGTTAATATAAAAACATAATTGTAATATGCATTTTCAATGGAAAAACATCTACGTTACCAAACACACCGGGACGCAACCAGCCCTTTAATCTACTGTTTTTGCCATTTTCTTTTTTGCTTTTGCTTTTGTGCAAGATTGCAGCATGAAAACTTGAATCATCAGGTGCCTTGATCTAGCTGTAGCATAGAATCGAAGGACTTACACTATCTGTAGATTGTTCCAGAGAATGGAATAGGTGTGGAACTCCTCGGTAGGGTCGAACCAAAGCATGTGCCTCCTTTCACGGTTACCAGTACCATTCTTGTATATATTTGTTTGAATCAAATAGGGTTCTCCAGTTCTATTCCCCAAGAACTCAAAGTCCAGCTCATCTCTTGTTGGCCCTGCCCCATTCTCTGTACACATCTGCAAAAAAACAGATGAATCCACTTTAGCCTCCGTCCCTGATAATTTCCTGTACTTACTGTCAAGCTAGAATTAAGTACAAAAAAATAGTTAAAATATTTATGAAGTCTTTGATTAAGCTTCACAGCCATGAATCTTTAAGGCATTTTGAGCGTATGGGGCGGTAGAAGAAAGACTTCCATAATAAGCTGTCATGTCACAACACCTGCAGAGTCACCTCCAACCAATTTCAGCTTCATGCTAAACCACCCAAATCTATATTTATGCTTGGTTTGAAATCCACAACCTGATAATTAAGAAAAAAGTGATTTAATAAGATTGCAAATCTTGAACATTAAGCAAGGAATATATGATACATTCATCCCATTCAATCAATGAACGAATAAAGAACTCTTTAGTTTGCTCTGATTGAAGATTATATAAATGCATAGATATGTGTGTACCTGTTTCTTTGTCCAATGAGAGATATCAGATCTGCCCATCTTCAGATGTTTTAATTTTTGATTTAACACTATAAAAAATATTAAAAAACATTAATTTAATACTTTTTAAATAAAAATTAGTTTACAAAACAAAACTATAACTAAAATATATTAACCATGAATTTGATGTGGAACATTATGCTACAAAACCGACATGGGTATTGTAGGAATTTGATAAAAATGGTGCATGGAGAATTTACATCACAGAAAAGATAAATGGAACACTGAGAAAGCCTGGCTGCCCTCCAAAGAAAATATTAAGGTGGGGTCAATATGTTGTTGCAAGAAGAGGGAGTGATTTTGATTTTTCAGACAATAATCAGAACGTTCTTGGACTTGACATCTGGAATTTTTGAAGCACGACATTGTATGAAGTTAAATTGTTATATAGTAATTCACCGGCCAAATTTGCTCGCCTCGGCTCAAAATTTATTTTATAATTTGAGCTTTTTTAGTTTAAAGAAAAATTGTTACGTGTAAGAATTTAATACATGCATTTAATTAATTAATTTAAAAAATAATTTATATATAACTAAATATTAAAAATTAAATTGGAAAACTGAGAAATAAATACAGATTAATATATTAAATCTCGTGCCATATAAAACAATTTATATTTTTTTTAAGTCATTATATGTAATGATTTTTTTATAAAAAAATAAAATAATTTAAATTTTATTGAAATAAATATTTTTCTAATATAATTCATTTTTTTACTAATCTATTTTTTTCAACAAAAAAACATAGCTTTTTAAGCAATATACTTCATTTAATAAAATCCGAAGGCCATTAAAATAAATATCTAATAGGCTATAAGGGATTCAAAATAATGATAAAAACAACATCCTTTTAATTAAAACCTATTTATTTTATTAATTCAATTTCTTTTTTGGAAAAGTATTTATTAAAATGTTATTTTATGAAGCAAAAAATTATTAGGGTCGTAAAAGAAAAATCTAATAAAACAATAATCGATGGTTTCATTATTAGGTCTCGAATGTATTACAAAAATATAAAAATAATACATCAAAAACATTTTGACTATGTTTTTTTTTGCGATCATGTGATAATAAAAAACAATTGCGCAAAAAATCCCAAAATCAAAATTTAAGAAAAAAAATATATACAAGTCACAGAGGGTTGTAAAAAAAAGTGCTTGTTAATTTTATAAAAAACAACTATAATCTTATTCTTGAAAATGATATTTTGAATTTATTTATTTTCATAAAATTTAATTAGAAAAAAAAAAGTATAATCAAATATACAAAGGCTAGGTGGTTGGGTCTATGTGGCCCAATGCCTGGCCCATTTAAAAAAAATAAAATAAAAGTAGACAATGCGCATTATCTACTTGCTTAGTTTCCAATCATATCTAGTTAGGGTTTTTTCGACTCAATAATTTATTTTTCCAACCTATTTTCATTTGAAAACACCTAATAAACATCCTTATAATATCAATAAACTATCTATCAACGCAAAGCACTTTTAAAAACATAAAATCAAAATGGTAAAAAATCATCTCACAACCTTGATCTACTTTTTTTGAAAAGATAAATTAAGGTGAAAAAACACTTCAATGAAAATCTTTCTATTGAATGAAACCGTTAATACCAAGATTGTGCTTTTTTGTTGTTAGAATATGGTCAATTGACAACTTTTTCTCTCATTTGCCATTTTCGATAATGTTCTCTCTTAGATGTCAAATCTAATAAAAAAATGAATCTATGGATCAAAATCAAAATTCTAAAAACTTTGAGACTAACCACGTATTTTTTGTATGTTTTACATTATTATCCTTTCTCTTTTAATTTTATCTTTCCGCAACTTTTTAAAACTTTATCTCATAGAATTTAGTCATAAAAAATAATTCAATAAAAAACGTTTCAGGATGGAATTTTTTTATTTTAAAAAAGACAAAAATGAAAAGAAAAAAGAAAGAGAGTTGGGAAGCTCTCTAGCATTTCTAGAAAAAAAACATTGCAATCTACGGGCTTTTCAATGTAATCACTTAGTTCGTTTCTGCTGGTTTGGTTCACTTTAACCTAGCAATGGAGGTTTATTCAAACTATAAAGAAAAACTTTTACTAGGAAGCAGAGCTTGCTTTCTTCGAAATAAAACTAGCATGCTAATAACAATGGCCAAGAAATGAGGCAGATTATATTACACAGTGACAAAACAATATCCTCTTCACTATGTCTCGGAGTCTTCACACAGATCTTGCGGGCAACCAGTGGTATACCCTCAAGTATGCTAAAGGATGGAATATTGATAGCCGTTTGATTACAAGTCAAATGCTTGAAACATTGGGTTTTAATGGTGCACATGACATGTAGCAAGTTCATCAAATAAGATCTTTGCCTTCTGCAAGTAGATGCTGACAGAATCATCAGTCTGTTGTAAATCTTGGAATGGGTCGTGAAGTTGCATAATCCGAGAATTTGAAGGAGAGGCAAGAGTTGTTTCCAGCGTTGTCCAAATGTCATGAGAGGTGTTAGAATCCACAACTAAGTGCAGAACTTCCACCGAGACAGAAGATAGGAGGGCACTCATGATTAAGTGATCTTGCTGCTTCCATGACAAATATGCAAGGTTGACAGAGAGTGCTGATGTCGCAGTAGATGCCATATGTGAAGGAGGACATAATGATGTGCCATCAACGAAGGAATACACGCTTTGGCCTAAAAAAACAGTTTCATCTGCATCCTCCAATACATAAAATTGGTGTTGGAGAGTTTTAAAGAGACTACCTGGTGTGTTTTAAGAATAGGTATGATGGCAGCAGTAGTGGATACGCCATAGATAACTGATTGCGCCACAGGGGAGAAAGAAGACCGAAGTGCTGATGCAGCGGCAGCAGATTGTTGAAGTATACCTTTAGGGTTGTGTACAATATAATTTGGAATGTATTACACATAATAACTATCCGTATATAAGAGTATTTACATGTATAGGGTCTCTTGCCTTAATATATATATATATATATATATACATACTTTTTCAATAATTTCATGCATTAATTTCCACTCTAGTGCTTGCGAGTTTTTTGATACTTGGATTTTCTAGCTGGATATCTGCGCAGGGATGACCAAATATTGTTCAATGGAATTTTATTCTATGTTGGTAGCAAAAAAATTCCAGGAGCTAGCTATCTCCCCATGTGGAGGTTAAATGGTGTAATTATAACAGCTCTGATTCATACGGGTCCGGTGGAATTTCTGTATTATTGGCTCTATCGACTTCTTCATCACCACTATCTCTACTTTCGCTATCATTCCCACCACCATTCCTCCATTGTCATAGAGCCCATACTTGTAAGTCTCCCTCCAAACACCCCCCGGGCCCATGGTGTTGGAGGTTTACAAGTTATTTAAGAATTTCAAAGTGAATAATTAATATCTTAAAGTACTTCTTAAGAAGAATGACACACATTTATATATGGTGTGCATTTGAGTCACTTTGACGAAGGTCTTGAAAGGAGCCATGGAGTTGCATGATGCGAGAATAAGACGGAGAGGCAAACACTTTCTCAAAAGTGCGCCAAACACAATGCGAGGTAGAACAATCTACCACGAGATGCAACACATCCACAGAGAGAGAGGAGAGTGAAGCACTCAAAATAAGTTGATCTTGTTGCTTCCAACGAAGAAAAGAAGGGCTGGTGGTAGATGAAGAACCAGCAAAACTGTCAAAAATATGAGATGGAGGACACGGCACGGAGCAGTCAACGAAGTGAAAAACACCTTGACCAAGGAGATATGGCTTCATCTGCATTCGCCAATAGAGATAATTTGTGTTTATAAGTTTCAACGAAACAACTTGGTGGGTGTTTGATAAAGGAACGATAGCTGGAGTGTGTGTTCCCATGAGAGGCAAAGGAACGACAGAGACTTGTGAAGAAGAATCAGAGACATGCTCTGCAAGTGGAGGCTGCTGTTAGGGAGAAAAGATACCACCGGCAGCAGCTTGGGGATGGCTGGCCGGCTGTGCTGCACCACCGGTGGAGAGAGGGAAGTTGGCGGCAGCTGTAGAATCCATGGAGGAAAAAGAGAGAGAGGGCCGGCTGCAAAGGGAGGGAGGGAGAAAGGAGTTCTGACGGCAAAAGGCTCTGATACCAAGTTGAGAATAATTAGAAGGCTTAACTTAATGGTTAGCCAACCCTTTCTATATATATGTAGGGCAATATACAATAGTAATGGCGGAGGTTACCACACAAGAGTATGTCTACAATATTTCCTATATACAATAGTATATAAGAGTATTTACATGTATATCGTCTCTTGCCTTAATATATATATATATATATATACTTTTTCAATAATTTCATGCATTAATTTCCATTAAATTCACAGTTTGATTGTTCAACACTTCACCTGCAACGTGCTCCGACTGACCTCGAGTTCTTAAATTTATAAAGATGATAATCAATTTTCAATTTTGTGATGAAGACACGGTCGTAGTCTCTCAAAAGAGTTTTCTCTTCTTTTCTCTTTTTTATATGACATGCATGCATGAATCATTTTAAGCAAGAGTTTTTATCATCTTCCTTCCTTGCTGAAAACCTTGATGGATTCTGGACCTTTCCGCACATGAGAATGTTTTCTCCTTGTAGGAGTCTATCTATTTCTTTTTTTGTGTCCTCCCTTGCCGGACATTTTCATGAAGTATTTATACTTGCAAAAACAAACCAACTTGCTCATAGACGTGAGCATACACCACTAAAAAATTGGAGAATAGTAACAAAAACAAATAGATGTGGGCATGCACTAATAACAAAAACATGACAAAAAATGTTTCATAATTATTTACTGATGGAAATTACGATGAAAGATTTTCTTCAATAATTTTTTATGGGAACAAAAACGGAATAAAAAATAAAAATATTTTGTCGACAATTACATTGGTATTTTAATATTTTTAAATTGCTAAATGATTTTTCATTGATGTTTTTAAAATGAATTAAAACTCAGAGTTCCTCTCATCTTCCAATTTCTTTTTCTTTTTCTTTTTCTTTTTCTTTTTCTTATTCATTATCATCAAAACAACAACAGTAACTATCTTACCCCTACCCCACTCACACATCCGACGTCGACAATACCTCTTTTCTACCCATCTGAGGTTTGATTTCTTCTTCTTCATTTAATAAACTTAGGACTTGGCATTGTTAAATCCTAAGTTTAGGTTATGGTTTTTACCCGATTTGAAGGTAATTTATTTGCTATTTGGTTTATGTGATTTAGGTTTTTATGGGTTTTGTTAATTTTTGCATGTTGGTAATATAGGAAGATTGTTTTTTGAATTTTAGGTATTGTTTTAAATGTTTATTTTTTTACTTGGTTTAGTGGAGGATTATTTTTATTGATGATTTGGGTTCTTGGTTGGTTGGTGGAAAAGTGGGGTAATGATTTATAATTTATAGTTTAAGTATTTAGCTAACTAAGAAAAAGAGATTAGTGAATTTTTGAGATCTTCGTAAAAGAGTTTGTTTAAGTATCAAAAATGGTTTCTTGGTTGGTTAAATAGTTGTCGCACGTGTTCAGCGTTGCGACGATCGTCCACCCACTCAAAGAAAAATGTAATGGTCTATAGGTCTATCTGGCAAATATGAAGATACAAGGAATTCTTGTCTCTTATCAGTAAAAATAGAATGAGAGTTGCCACCTAGTGTTCTGGTCACTAAGAACCCTAACTGGTCTCGGAGATCAGGTACGGAGACTGGTTGCGTAAAGAGAAGGTATTAGCACTCCAACTACGCGCTATCTAAGGTAAGCTGCATTGTTTTGTTGTCTGATAAAATCTAAAGTCTTGTTATGGTTTCTAATTGTCGGTCTGTCTACGATTTAAGAAAAGTCCTCCTCTGTAAGGAGATCCTTATCTTATCGGGTAAAAACCTAACTGTTCTATGTCGTCAAAAGAAAATACCTTTTTAATATCGGCAATATGTTTTACATATAAATTCGTAATCCTTAATACTAAAACAACACAAAATAAATTCTTTTTTTTTTTATATTTTGGTCAATGTTCTCTTGACTTTAATAAACTGGTTATTAAAGCCAAAATGCATGCTATAACATTGTTTTTTTGGTGTATGAAAAACACAATATGATTTTTTAGCTTTGAGACACTTGGACGTATGCATAAAAACATTTATTTCAATTTTTTTTTAAGTTGACGAAAACTAGGTATTTTAATACCGGATTTGTATTTTTAAAGACGTAAAAAAATATTTCGATACTAATAAAAAAAGACGTAAAAATAAGATAGGAAATAGTAAAATTCCCAAAAAAACTGGGTTGGGCTTGGCCCACCCCCTTCTGGGCTGGGCCGGATCCAACCCATCTACTATGGGCTGGGCTGATGTCTCGGCCCATGCCCAAATGGGCTGGTTACTGTGCATCAGCATAATGACCAGCCCACGTTGCATTTTGCAGCAGAACGTGAAATATTAACATTCTGTATACAAAAATGCAAGCGACGCCGGCAAAGAAACAAACGGTGGGGAAGAGCCAGTTACCTGAAGCGGTGGCACTGCTGGTGGTTCGCGATGGCATGCTGTGGTGGCCGGTGGTGGTTGCAGGCGGTGGACAGTTTCTTCCCCCTTGTCTTCCCCTGTTTTTCTCTCTTTTTTTTCTTTTTTTTCTTCTCTTGTTCTTCCAACCTTTCTTCCTCTTTGGGTCTTCTTGTTTTTTCTTTCTTTCGGTCTTTCCCCCTGTCCTTTTCGTGCTCTCCTTTTGTGCTCTCCCCCTCTGTATTTATAGGTAAAACAGAGGGGAGAGAGAGGCAGGGGCGACCACTGTGCAGCGACCTCACAACCGCCCAAGTGGTGCATCCCCTCTGTTTTTCTTTACCTCGTGGTAGGCCACAGGTCAGAACTTAGGCAAGTGGGGTGTTTTGGGTCGGCGTCTTTTTGGTGGTTTTGGAGAAAGAGGGAACGAGCAAAGCAGGGGAGAAAAGACTTCTTCTTCCCCTGCCTCGCGCGTCCAGGGGAACAAGAAAGGCTACACTGTCGTTCAAAACGACACCGTTTTGAGCTTTTTGCTTCTTTTTTAATGAATAGTGTATGTAATGACGCCGTTTTAGAAGAAACACACCGTTTCATTTAAAAGGAAAAGGCGGCAAAAAAAAACGTGTCAGAGTTCACATTGGTTCTCAATTTGTGATTTGTTCAATCAAGTCCTCAATTACAATTTTGATTTAAAAATTAATGCAATTGCATCCCTGCCAAAAAGAAAACAGTGGCCCTGAAGTTGGCCGCCATTTTCACTTTGGTCTTGGGTCTTTAATTTATGCAATTTAACCCTCAATTGATCAATAAACTCTAATTTCTTCAATTTGGCCCCTGATTCGGTTTAATTACAGCCCCTCTATTTACGCGTGTTTTTCATTTTGGTCCTTGGTTTCTGATTTCTTCAATTAAGTCTCTAATTGACCATCAAACTTCAATATTTATGCAATTAAGCCCCTGATTTGACCAAATTAACTCTAAAAAATTATAATTTGACCACAAAACTTTAATTTCTTCCAATTAAAGCCCAAATTCACTCCAAAAATCAATTTTTCTTGCAATCAAATTCTCCATAAATTCAATTAAACCTTCAATAAAATTTAATTGAGTCCATAAATGTTTGATTTTGGACTTTTCATCCTCAAATTGAATTTTCTTTGTCAACAGGGCTCTCATCAATCAACAAAATACCGTAAAATTTTAACCTTTGTAGTTTTGAACCTCCTCAACCAATTTTTAACCATTTTTTTAGTGTTCTAGCATCCTCTTTTCACTGTTATATTTTTTGATACTATTTTTTATTTTTTTGTATTTTTTGAAGAGAGAAAAAAATATGAATTAGGAAATAACCCAAAAATGGGTTATGACAATAGTGAAGTGAAGAGAAGATAATTTATGGTTAAGTTTAGGTGATTGAGGGGGTAGAGATTGTTTTTAGTAATATAATTTATTTTTTGTTGTTTCTGTAAGTAACCTATTTGTTTGGTAGCTAAGAAAGTACGGGAAAAATGAGAAATTATGGTTTTTTTATATGTAGGGATAATGTTATCATTTTTTGCTTGATTTGGATTCCTTAAATGTACTTGTTGTGGAGTAGCACAAATAAAAAGGTGAAGGCTTTTACTAATTTAGATGTGTTATCTATGAAAGGAAATGTAATAATTGGTTTTTTGATGAAGTGAGATGCTATTTTGATATGGTTATAGAGTCATATTTGAATATTTTAGTTTTTGTTTTATGTTCTCTCTTTGTGTGTTAATTTTCTTAGCATGTTTATTAGAAAATTTGACAAAATAAAATTTGGCTTGTATGAGTTTGAATTTAAATTCCATGAGTATGTGTTGTCATTATGTTATTGTTTCTTTTTAGGTACCATATATTCAAGAAGAAATATGTCTAAGT
>Ga0307513_10004571_pt1 | contig 18449 bp, 10 predicted proteins | sample 15_EM_MG_FD_202174 | JGI IMG/M metagenome (GOLD analysis project Ga0307513, IMG submission 202174) | Populus trichocarpa ectomycorrhiza microbial communities from riparian zone in the Pacific Northwest, United States - 15_EM | ecosystem: Host-associated > Plants > Roots > Unclassified | place...
TACATTTGAAATGTGTAATGACCAGTTGTTTCCTTCATCCCTACGATGCAAAAAGTGTGTGTGTGTGTGTGTGTGTGTGTAATTACAGAAGAACCAGTAGAAAGAAGAAGAGTATATTACCTGGGAACCTGAGCAAAAAACCAATCTCGAGTTTAATTGCTTGTACCTACGGTATATATCACATCATTCTTCGGATCAAACTGTCTACATATGTGCTTGGAATCCTCTGATATTGAATTAATATAAATATATAACACTATTTTATAGTTTTTTTGTTGGATTGATTTAGATGGATATTTGATATTTGATTCAGGTCATCAAATATGAACTATAAATTAAAATCCTATTATATACAATAATTCTTGATATTCATTCAAAATTTAACCAATTTTCTTGGTTGATCGTTTTTTTATATAAAAAATAATAAAGAATTTATACGTGTATAATGGGCCTTGCAGCAAAATAGCCAGAACATGAACAACGTTTTTTAACATCTTGGGAATAATTTCTAGGCATAATGGGCCTTACAGCAAAATGGCTAGAACGTGGGCTTTATAGGTCTAAAGTCAGGATTATAGATCGAGTCATAAGGTCCTAAACGAAGTTGACTTCTCTTTTTTACTTCATGTGATTTCTAATTCCATCCAATCTTTCCTTTCAAATGGACTTTAACAAAAAAAAAACAACGTTTTTGACGTTAATAATGATATAAAATAGCATAATTTGCAATACCTTCCATTTAGTATTGTAATATTATATGAATTATCTAAATGTTTAAAGATTTTGATAAAAATTTCCTTTAAATTTAATAAATATTACAAAAATTCCTTTACGTATCCCAAGTCGCCGTAGTTTAAACAATATATATAGATATAAATATATAATATTAAAATAAATTTCTATCAAATGTGTTAATATTGTGTTGACAAAGCATTTTTATTTAAAACAGAAGCTATCAAGATTTGATTCTTAATTTAAATAATTTTATAAAAAAAAAAGTTAAACGGATCAACTCCTACTAATTTAATTTCAAATTAAACTCTAAATCAATCTGCTTTACTCGATCAACCCCCCCCAACCCAAAAAAATAATAAAAAAAATGAGACAGGATTGCATCAGAATTAAACTTGGGCTCTATGGACAAACCTGCAGAGGGGACGGGACAGCAAGTATTGCATGTTTTTTTATGAAATATATATTTTTTATTTTCTAAAATTTATTTTTAATATAATATATTAAAATAATAATAAAATATTAATTTAAAAGTAAAAACAAAAATTCTACCCTAGAGTCTTCTTTTCCGCGGATGACGAGGTCTTGAGCAATGCGAAACACGTTGGACTTGGGCTCTGTGGACAAAAAAGCAGAGGGGACGGGACAGCACCGAAACCAGTGAAAGGAAAAAGAAAAGGACCAGACTTGTGTTCTTCGTCTTTCGCTCTTATTTTGTCTGAGTGCATTCATACTTTCCACCGTGTGAACATGTTGACAAAGGCTACGTACGAGATAAGATAAAAAATCAAAACAGTCCAGAAATTATTTGCTAAAGGCAGGGAAAAAAATTCAAAAGCAGCAGCCAGCCAAGCAAATGCCAAATCACTGGTAAAGTTAACCGATCAGCAGGAAATCTTTGCACGGTCTAATTCTGGGACCATACCATCTAGCATTCGAGAGTCTTTTTTTTTTTTATTGTCGTCAAAATTTTTAAAATATAGCACAAAAAATTATTGTCTTTGCATTCAAAATGCGAGAATACTTGTCTAAAACGAATACTTTTAGAAAGATTACAGGCATATTGCTTTCATACCATTGGCTTAACACTGCCAGCATACGGAATGAAATTGTGAAAAAAAAAAAGGGTTTTCCATGGCTGGTTTATGGTATGGTTGGGCTTGGCAGGTTCATGAGCTTTTTTGCAAAATAAAATCCTTATTTAAATAGGAAATTCTTTGATACTAGAATTAGTTAGTATAGGAGGAGTACAGAGTGTGTGAAAATAAATATATAAACAAAGAGTTTCTGTGTGAAGAATGGAAAAGACTATTTTAGTATCTCTTGTATAAGTTGGCTCTAGCTTTGTGTGGCTTAGAAATGATATCTGGCTAAAGCTTTCAATGGCTAAGAGTAGCTTTGGCTTTTTTTTATGTGGAGACTTGGTGTACTCTCTGAACTTATCTCATGGAAAAGAAAAATATTTTTATAAAAAATTAAATCATTAGGTGATGTGCCTTGTTTGTTATTAGTGGAGAAGTTGGTGTAAATATTTTCTTACAAATTCGAGTCATCGCTTGTTTGTTGTTCCATGCGCACCAATGATAGAAATGTTGGCTACATTATCCAAGAAAAGTTGTGTCTGCACTACATAGAAAAGGTATTGCACGCATAGAAAATAGTACGTGAATGGATAAACCAAAGGGATCTTAGTGTAGAGATTTTTAATGGAGTCATAAAGATTTTAATAAAGATATGAAGATTTGTTCATGGAGTTATGTTTGGAGACATTGTATCTTATAATAGAGATTGTTTTGTTAGAGATAGTGGAGATAAAGAAAAAGTTACTGCTTTTATTCAAAAGTTTAAAAGATAGTGAAAGATACATTTTTTAGACTTACCTAATCTCAAGTAATGTGTTTTGGAGATTTTTTTTTATTTGTTTAAATTGCATCACATTCTTAATAAATTATTTAAGATATTCCTTGAAGATAAACCTTTTTATCTCTCTTTTCAGGGCATGATATACTTTAATGTCATGACAGTAGTCATGGTGAAAATGACAAAACTTGTTAGGGTTTTTATGTTAATACCACTCTTCATGAAATATATGGATATCGTACAAAATTTCTTTCCTACCTGGGATCTAACACCTTTATATGCATAGTGGTCAATGGTGCGGATAGGAGCTCATAAAATATTAAGAGATCATAAATGGGATCCCATGGTGCTTTTCTTATAAGTATTCTTATATGATCACACTTGTTTCTTTCACTCAAATATGGTTTTTTATTACATGTCTTTAATTAATTGACAAAAATTTTGTTAAAGCATTCCTATAATGAATATTTATAGAATCCACATATTAGAGCCTCAATGGCCATAAGTACACTTAGATTCTTCATGTTTAGCATTTATTTGTTGAATGTCTATGAATATGTTTTGTGCTTTTATTCTCTTATTGTGTAATGCTGAAGAGCTTAATCATGTTATTTTTACTTGGTATACTAGTGCTAAAATAAGAGGTTAGTTTAACATACAAATTATAAAGATCAAATATGGAGCCAAGATCAATACTGTGATACCATATCAAAGTAGAACAATAAAGTAGAGCATGCGAGCAAAAATCAAGGGAAGATTGATGGAAATAGTCATGCATATGGTTAAGATCTGTTATGGAGTGCTCTTTATAACAAGAGTAGTTTTATTAAAAAGTTGAAGTATTGTGCATATTTTTCAAGTTTGTTTTCATGTTTTTTTCATGAAACTAGAGTTATCGTTATCTTTCGGTGCATATAATGGATTACTGTGTTGTATTACTTATTGATGAAATGAAAGAGGGTGAAGCTTGTCATAACCCATTTTTGGGTTATTCCTCAATTCACACTTTTTCTCTCTTCAAAAATACAAAAAAATAAAAAAAAATGATCAAAAAAATATAACAGTGAAAAGAGGATGCCAGAACGCTAAAAAAATAGTTAAAATTGGTTGAGGAAGTTCAAAAATAAAAAGAGTAAAATTTGATAGTATTTTGTTGACTAATGATAGCCCTGTTGACAAAGAAAATTCAATTTGAGGAAGAAAAGTCTAAAACCAGATGTTTATGGACTCAATTAAATTTTATTGAAGGTTTAATTGAATTTATGGAGGGTTTGATTGCAAGAAAAATTGATTTTGGAGTTAATTTGGGCTTAAATTGGAAGAAATTCAAGTTCTGGGGTCAAAATATAATTTTTGAGAGTTAATTTGGTCAAATCAGGGGCTTGATTGCATAAATATTGAAGTTTGATGGCCAATTAGAGACTTAATTGAAGAAATCCGAAATCAAAAGACCAAAATGAAAAACACGCATAAATAGAGGGGCTGTAATTAAACCGAATCAAGGGCCAAATTGAAGAAATTAGAAGTTTATTGATTAATTGAGGGTCAAATGACATAAATTCAATACCAAGAACCAAAGTGAAAAAGGCGGCCAACTTCAGGGCCGTTGTTTGATTTTTGGCAGGGATGCAATTGCATTGATTTTTAAATTAAAATTGCAATTTAGGACTTGATTGAACAAATTACAAATTGAAGACTGATTTGGACTTTGACATAAGTTTTTGCCACTTTTTCCTTTTAAATGAAACGGCGCGTTTTGTCCAAAACGGTGCCGTTTCATGCATTGTTCATTAAAAAAAAAGAGCCCAAAACAGTGTCGTTTTGAACGACACTATAGCCTTTCTTCTTCCCCTGGATGCGCAGAAAACAGGGGAAGAAGAAAGTTTTGTTCCCCTATTTTCACCGACTTCTCTTCCTCTAAAGAGCATCAAAAAGACGCCGACCAAGGACCCCCACTTGCCCAAAACTTTCCACTTATTGGAGGGGCGGCAGCACAGTGGCCGCCCTGTCCTCTTTCTCCCCTATTTTTCGCCTATAAAAACATGGGAAGGGAGAGCACAAAAAAGAGAAAAGGGGGAAGACCGAAGGAAAAAACGAAGAGAGAAAAGAGAAAAGAGGAGGAGAAAAGGAAAGAAAAAGAAAGAAAAAAAACAGAGGAGGGAGAGGAGGAGGAAGGAGAAGCATCGCCGGCCACCAACACTGCCACCGCGACAACAGCACCTCCGTCGCCAGCAGCACCGCCTCGACGCCACCCCAGGTAACCTCCTGCTACCTAGTCTATTTCCCTCTTGCTCAGCCCCTGCCTGCATTTGCATGCAGAACTTGAATAATTCATGTTTTGCAGCAAATGATGGAGAGGCTGGTTACTGTGCTTATACACAATAACCAGCCCATTAGGTTTTGGGCCAGGTTTGGCCCAGCCCACTGATCTGGGTTGGGTCCGGCCCAGTTTCAAAAACAAATATTTTAAATTAAAAAAATAATTGATTAAAATATATATATTTTAAATTTGTGATTTCCCCTCGTGTATTGTTTTACGTTGTTTTGTTTGATCTCAGTCTGTTTTTTGTCATTTCGAAAAAATACAAATCCGGTATTAAAATACCCGGTTTTCATCAAAACTTTCAAAATACAAAAAAATTTGAAATAAAGAAAAAATATTTTTGTGCATACGACAGTGTCTCAAAGCTAAAAAATCATATTGTGTTTTTCATACACCAAAAAACAATATTTTAGCATGCATTTTGGCTTTAATAACCAATTTATTAAAGTTAAGAGAACACTGACCAAAATTTCAAAAACAACACAAATTTTATTTTGTTTGGTTTTAGTATCAGGAATTAGAAATTTATACGTAAAATGTATTCTCAATATTAAAATGTATTCTCAATATTAAAAAGGTATTTTTTGTTGACAACATAGAACAGTTAGGTTTTACCCCCATTAAGATAAGAACCTCCTTACAGAGGAGGGATTTTTTAAAATCTTAAACAGACAGGACCAACAATTAGAAACCACAACAAGACCTTAGATTTTATCAGACAATAAAACAATGCAGCTTACCTTAGGTAGGGCGTATTTGGGGTGCAAATACCTTCCCTTTACGCAACCAGTCTCCGTACCCCATCTCTGAGACCAGTTAGGGTTCCTAGTGACCAAAATACTAGGTAGGGACTCCCATTCAAATTTTCTACTAATAAGAGACAAGAATTCCTTGTCTCCCTATATTTGCCAAATACACCATATAGATAGATATTAGCCATTTCCTTGAAAGTGAACGGTCGCCGTGACACCACACACGTGCGATAAAGCTATTATTGTATAGCTAGAATAATATTATTGAGCACCTATACTTGATGGGTGAGTTTCTGAAGACCTAAAGTTCTTATGCTAAGGAGATCGATTACTCTCTCTCTTGTCCTAAAGTTTTGTCAACCATGAAAAGTGCTTTTGGTGATGATTGAAAGAGAATGAACTAGCTTTTGTTCTTTTCCCATAAATAGCGCCATTAGTGAGGTTATGAAAAAACTTTAGATAGAATTGGATTTATCATGGTTTTGTCCTGATTGATAAAGTGGCTAAGGGAGGCAATTATGACTGCCAATTATATACTTAACAAAGTACCTTATAAAAAGCTAGAAAAGACATCATATAAAGTATGAAAAGGTAAAAATCCTTACTATAAATACTTTAAAGTGTTTCAGTATATTGCAAAAGTGGCAGTACCTGATCTTAAAAAGGTCAAGATAGGACCTAAAAACATGGATTATATTTTTATTAGATATACTTACAATAGTAATGCATATAAATTTCTTTTACACAAGTCAAGTTTTAAGAGTATTAATCCTAATACTATTATGTAATCAAGAAATGCTACATTCTTTGAGGTTGTGTTTCTATTTAAGGAAGTATAAGAAATCACTCACTAGAGAGAATGATTGAGACTAGCTCATGTAGTTATCATCAATTAAAAGTTGATGAAGTTGAGCCTAAATAAGTAAAAAGGAAAAAAACCAAAATGTTTGGTCATGATTTTCTAACATATTTGTTAAAAAATGAACCTCTAAGCTATTTCAAAGCAATGTCATGTTCTGAAGCTTCTTATTAGAAGGAGATAGTTAATGGTGAGATTGAATTCGTTATGAATATTCATATATGAAAACTAGTGGATCTTCCACTAGGAGATAAACCATTAGGCCATCAATGGATCTTCAAACAAAAAAATAAAAACTGATAAAATTATTGAAAAATATAAAGCAAGAGTTGTTTTTAAATGATTTAAATAATAAGAATGTGAGAACTATATTGATATATATTCTTTAGTATCAAGAATAACTTTCATACAAACATTAATAGTCACTGCAACTATTAATAAGCTTGAAATGCATTAAATAAATGTGAATATATCTTTTTCAAATAGTGGCCTTGATGAAGATGTTCATATAAAATAACCCGAGGGTTTATTTTAAATGGACAAGGGAAAAAAGTGTGTAAGCTTGTCAAATCATTGTATGGTTTAAAAAAGCACCTAAATAATGACATAAAAAAACATGGTTAGTTATCAAATGAGTTCAAAATCAACAAAGTTAATAAATGCATTTATATGAAAAACATAGAAAAAGTTTATATCATTGTACATCTTTTTTTAAGACAAAATATTGATTTTGTGCAGCAATGATCACACGATCAAGTCTACTAAGAAAATATTAAATAATAAATTTAACATAAAAAATCTGGGTGTTGTAGATGTCATAATAGAAATAAAAATTATAAAGACATCTAATGGATTGATATTGTTTCAATCTTATTATGTAGAGAAAATTCTCAATAAATTTTCTAAAGATGACCATAGCCTAATCAAAGCACCAATATACTTAATTGTGCATCCATCTATAAGTAAATGTAAAAGAATAGACCAATTAGAATATTTTTGCATAATTAGGAGCTTGATATATTTTATAAACTGCACAAGACTTGATATTGCATACTCAATTAACAATTTTAGTAGGTTTACCAACAATTCAAATATGTATAATTGGAAAGCAATAAAAAAAGGTACTCAAATTTTTTAGATACACCTTGGATTATGGGTTACTATATTAGTTACCTAACAATATTAGAAGGGTGTAATAATGCAAATTGAATATTTGATAATAAGGATTTAAAATTTATTAGTGGATATATCTTCATACTCAGTAAAACATTTGTGTCATGGAAATCCTCTAACTAAATATGTATCACAATATCCAAAATAAAATTAAAGTTTATTGTTCTTAATAAAATTAAAGAAGAAGCCAAGTGACTTTGGAATTTGTTAGAGAATATCTTATATTAGCAAAAAACAGTGCAAGTTATTCAAGTCCATTGCAAAGTCAATCTGCAATTAGAAAGACAAAGTATAATGGTAATTCTAGACATTTATATTATAGATATAATATCATTAACTACTTGTTGTCAAATAGAATAATTTCCATCGACTACATAAAGTTTGTCACACCCGACATCATGGATACGTTTAAAAATTAAATATTCTTGAAAGAAGAGGTTTCTGACATCTTGTTCTTAGATAGAAAATGATCTTGTTTAAGGAGTCGCCACCCAGTATTATGATCCCTAGGAACCCTAACTCATCAACATAGATTCTATGGCACGGGGATGGTTACACAAAAGAAAAGATATTATCACCTCTTAAGCGTCTTACCTGAGGTAGAATGCATTGTTGTTTTTGTCTTAAATTGCTAAGAGTTTGTTGGTTTATGCTAAGATGGTATGTTTGTAATATTCCCGACTCTAACGTCAGTGAATATTCAACTACAGATATTTCCAACTTTGGCGTTGATAAATATTATATAGTAAAAACAATGGATGATATTCATGACTCTAGAGTCAGTGAATAAACCAGTAAAATAAATTTAAATGAAGGCATACATATTCTTTTTATTTTTTAAAAAGGAAAAAAATATATCGTATATCATATCTGCATTTCACAGTAAAAATCCCTAGATCAATTATACAGTGAAATACCTAAAACATTCGAGGGACCCACAAATAAATAAAAAAAGGTCCATGAATTTTCTGATAGGCGGAATGACCTGTTTGACTAGATATCAAAATAAAAGAGGATGAAAATACAGTGGTAAGGCATAAAGGTGTGTTTTGCCAAACATTCCCTTAGCCTAAAATAGTTTGGGCTGGCTGGGCTGAGGCCCAAGCCCCACCTAGCCTCAGTTTTTTTTTCTTTTTTGGGGGTTTGACCCAGCCTGTATGGGCTGGGTTGGACCTAGTGGCCTAGCCCGATCATGGGTCCAAACCAGTAACCCGATCAGTTACTATTGCAAGCATGTGTGACGTTGTAGGACAAGCTACAGGTTTAATGCCTATCATTTTAGTGATGTCAAGAAGATTTAAGATATGTTTAAATTATATGAGATGAAGTCCTTCATTTTTTTTTTGTGCTTCAATATCAAAGAAGAGAAATAAAGCTAAAATATTAAGTTTTTTTTTGGTTTTATAGTAGATAATTAAAGCTAATAATGAAGAGAAATTATTATGGTAATTGTCATAACCCATTTCTGCATAGTTATCAAATCCGGCCCGGGGGTTGACCCTGCCAAGGGGTCGAGTCCCGGGTTTCATAGGTCAACCTGGAAAAATTAAAAAAATTAAAAAAATATTTAAAGTTTTAATATTTCATATGAAAAAATTAATAAAAAATTCATGTGAATATATGCTATACATGCTATAAATAATGAAGTTTAAAATAATATTTTAAAAAGTTTATTTATCCCACATTGAAAAGATATTATGTTATCCTTTTAAGTTGAAATATTTCAACCAATAAAGTATTTATCCCACATTGAAAAAACATAACTTTTTTTCTTGTGAACATAAAGTATATATACTAAAGAGTTTAAAATCTCACATTGAAAAAATAACTTCTTTCTTGTGAACATAGAGTATATATATTAAAGGGCTTCAAATCCCATATTAAAAAGATATTATGTTATCCTTTTAAGTTAATGTATTTAAACCAAAAAGTTTTTTTTTTCCCACATTGAAAAAACATAACTTTTTTCTTGTGAACATAGAGTATATATACGAAAGGGCTTCAAATCCCACATTGAAAAAATAATTTTTTTCTTGGGAACATAGAGTATATATACTAAAGGGTTTCAAATCCCACATTGAAAAAACATAACTTTTTTCTTGTGAACATAGAGTATATATACGAAAGGGCTTCAAATCCCGCATTGAAAAAATAACTTTTTCTTGGGAACATAGAGTATATATATTAAAGATTTCAAATCTCACATTGAAAAGATACTATGTTATCCTTTTAAGCTGAAGTATTTAAACCAAAAAGTTTTATATCCCACATTGAAAAAACATAACTTTTTTCTTGTGAACATAGAGTATATATACGAAAGGACTTCAAATCCCACATTGAAAAAATAACTTTTTTCTTATGAAAATAGAGTATATTTACTAAAGGGTTTCAAATCTCACATTGAAAAACATAACTTTTTTCTTGTGAACATAGAGTATAGATACAAAAAGGTTTCAAATCCCACATTGAAAAAGCATTTTTTTTCTTGGGAAAATAGAGTATATATACTAAAGGGTTTCAAATCTCACATTGAAAAAATAAAATATTTTTCTAATATTTATTTAGTGAACTTTAAAAAGTGTTAATAACCAACTAAAAAAAATATGAAAAAAGAGGGGTATAGGAGAAAAACCACATTTGAAAAAAAAACACCAGGTCTCTTCCGGGTTTGCCCGGGTCATGGGTCGACCGGGTTTTGCTGGGTCGTTGCACCGGCTAGTCTTTTACCAAACCCGGACCGGTCCAGCCACCGGGTCGACCGGGTCCAACCACCAGGTTGACCTGTCGGGTCGGTCCAGGTTTAATAACAGTGATTTCTAGGTTATTCCTAAAAATTACTTATTTTTCTTTCCAAAATAAATACCAAAAAATAAATAAAGGCTAGAAACGTGGAAAAAACAGGTCGAGGAGGATCTAAAAAATACACAAAAATCAAGTTGTAATTTTAAAGAAAATTCAAGGCCTAATTGTACCCCATTACACCCAAAACTAAAGAAACAATGCAAATTAAAGGCCAACTTAAATGATTATTGGGCTATTAAGTCTAAGGACATAATTAAATTTTCAATAGGCCAATTTGATTTAATCATGAGCTAAATTGAAGGTTTAATCATGTTTAGTAATTAATTTGGGTCCAATTAAAGGATTTAATTAGGTACAAGGACGTAATTATACTTTAAAAGGGTCAGATTAATTTTATTAGGTGTTTAATTGGTAAAGAATTAGGTCTAGGAGTCCAATTTGGGCTTAATTGAGAAGACTGAAATTTTAGAATACCAAATTTAATTTTTACCATGTCAAATAATTGAAATTAAGGGCAAAATTGCAAGAAAAGTAAAGTTTTTGGGTCAAATTGAAAAATTTCGTAGTCAATGACCATTTTGTAAAAGGTGTCGAACTATAGAGGCTTAATTGATTGAAACCGGGGTGAAGAAAAAATTGAAAGTTTAATAGTCAATTAGGGGCTAAATTAAAGAAATCCAAAACCAAGGACCAAAATTGAAAAGGCTCTGAAGTTCAGGGTTAAAATTGAAGTTTTCTAGGGACTAAATTGCATTAAATCAAAAGTTTAGAGTCAATTATAAGTGCAATTAAAATAAATCAAAAGTGAAAGGACTAAATTGAACTTTGACAAAAATCCCTAAATGGCGTCGTTTTGAAAAAAAAAACCATACGAACTGTTGTCTAGTTACTGTTTATTATCTTCTTTCTTTTTAGCCTGAAAAGACTACTCAACGGCTACTTTGCAGGTGCTTTTAATGTCTTTAACCTCCACCAAATTTGACAAAATCAAACCAAAATGATCACTTGACATTTCTCTACAAACTTGTATTCTTCATTCAAGCTGATTGACACCACATTGGCCATGACGCCAGCCTAAAATGGTCAACTCAGATAGCCTTGAATTGTCTGATTTGACAGTTTATGATGCCTACTTTAAACCAACAGTTAGGATCTTTTCCAACCAAATCAAGGGCCAAAAGTTTTTTCCAATGAAGATAAGATTACCCTCTTACATCCCCTATAAATAGATTTCAATTTCATGGTCTGAGCATGAAGAAATCAGTGTACAAAGTTGGCAAGAAACCATCTTTTCCAGATTTTTTTTCTTCTCCTCCGTCAGCCATACTTTCCCCCTCTTTTTCTCCACCTCCGGTGATGCCACCACCTCCAGCCACCATGCATAATCTCCCCTGTAACACCAGCAACGCCTCCAGCCTCTCTCCTCCTCTAGTCAGGTGAGTTTTCTCCCCTTTTTCCCCTCAAAAACTCCCCTCCTGGCCACTGCATTTTACAGCTAAGTTCAGCCTGAAAAAAAGAAAAAAAAAAGCGCAGGTTTTCTGGGCCGAGGGCGGCTCAATTAGTTTGGTCAGCTCATCCCATGTATATATATATAATAACAAAAACAATTTAGAAAATTCAAAATGACTCCCAAATATCAATGCAGATCACTGTACAACAAGGAATTATTAATTAAAGAATTCTAAACTTGCTTGAAATGAACCCAAATCAAACTCTATGCTAGGGGTGAGAAAAAAAACCGAAAAATTAATTAAACCTAGCAAACAAAAAAAAAATAACTGAAAAAACCGAATCGTAAAAAAAACCAATTAAACCGATTAAAATTTTTTAAAAACCAGCCGATTAGGTTTTGATTTTATAAGCAAAAAACCAAAAAAACTAAACCGAACCGAACCCAAACCGAAAAAAACAAAAAAAAACCGAGCCAAACTGAGAAAACCGAGCCAAACCAGAAAAAACCAAGCCAAAACCGAGCCAAACCGGTTTGAACCGGTTTTTGTCCTAAAAAACCAAACCGAACCGAAACCGGTCGGTTTGAACCGATTTTGGTTTTTTTTTAAAAAAATTTCAATTTAATTATTTTTTTAAATAAAGATCAAATCGAATTGAAAATGATCCCCTACTCTATGCTAATAAGTATGAGAATTAAAAAATGGCTCTAGACTCATAGTGCACGCCAGCTAATGAAGAGACGTTTACTATAATTTAATTCAATAAAAACGACTCCACATCGACTCTAAAAATCAATGCAGATCCTTCATGGACAAGACTTATTAAAGATTTCTTAAATTGCTTGAAAATGACTTCAAACTCTATGCTATCCTAATAAGAGATTGGTAGCCATAATCATTATATTTTTAGTTTCTAATTATATCTATTAATGAAGTTATTGTATCACAAAACAATACTAAAATGTTAAAAGTGATTTAATTTGTACCCAAATAATTTTATAGACATGATTTATTGAGTGAATTAATCATAAAATTTGGATATCCATCAACTCAATTTTAAGTCTGTAAATATATTTTTTCTTTCATGACTTCTACTTTTGAAAAATAAAGTCATAAATACTTCTACATAATTGTATATTCGCTTCTTTTTTTAAAAAAAGAAGAAGAATATAAAGCATAACCATTTTACAATTTGTTACATTGAAAATTTTAATAAAATAGAAGAAATACATAAAATAAAGTCACTTTAATCCCTATCATAAATAATAGAATGAGAATAAAAAAAAAAAAATTGAGAATAATAAAAAAGTGGAGTTAGAATTATTTTTAAAAGCTCACCTACTAGCTTAGATTCTGGGTAAAATGGTTCCTTGAGGCATGGAAACCTCTTCGATTGAGTTAGTATTTGATTATCAACACACTTAATTATTTATATGTTAGTGAATTAATATAAAAAAAAATCAAAACTTAAGCTTTTAAATTAGAATCACTTTTCAATATTTACCAATCGGTTCATTCTCTAGTTTTGAATCTTGCCAACTTCATTTTTTTTAATAGAAACTAGATAGATAGCTTGCGTTATACTACCGATCAAGTTAATTTTTTGCTATCGTGAAAAAAGATGTTCATGCGATATCAATATTTTTAAAGGAGTAATAAAAATTTAAAAATTTAATTACCAAAAAAAATTGCACGTGCTGTTATAGTAATGACTTGAAAAACAAAAATAAAAGACCATGAATCGAGTATTTCATGCTTATTCTCACGTAAATGAACAAATTACAAATGAATAAAAATTTAATCTTAAAAAACTTTTGGTTAACATGCAAATTTAAGACGCTCTAAACACTCTATCTTACATAGAAAAAAAAAAAAACTTTTATAGATGTTTATATAGTAAGAATATAAAAAATTAAAATAAAACCCAAGCTTTTACAGGAAAAGGACCTAATCTAAATGGTCTTTGAGGTTAAGCCAAGTGTGTGCACACAAGCCTCACCTCGTGCACAAGCCTCGAGCTTTGAACCTTGTTTAGGCCTAAGTTAAGGCACATGTTTGAGTTTGCTATAAACTAATATTTGGGTTATAAAAGATTTTTTTTCCAACCTATTATATGCTTGGATTTAGATTTATAATTCTTTGACCTATAAAGAATTTTTTTCCCATCCTATTCTTTTGTCAAGTCCATGAATTAAAGATTTTGATTAGTTTATTTCATAATAGTTTCTTAAAACTTAATAATTTTTTCAACTCAAAAACTTCAATTTAAGCCAAAATATTAGGTTTTTTTGATAATTAAAACTAATAATAAAGAGAAATTATTATGGTAATTATTAAAATTAACTCGATATAAGTTTTGGTTTCAAAATCCTCTGTAAAAATGGACTGAAGAATAATATTGTTTTGTTGGTTTTTTGTGGACAGTGTGTAGAAAGAATTTGTAAAATTTTTGACACTTTTCCTCACCTCAATTTTTAGCATAATTTACCTGAAATACATGTTTGATGAGTTAAGTAACAATATCCGAGCTTCTTCTTCTCTTTTTTTCAAATCTTGCTTTTTTTAATTGATATCTTCTTTGAATGTCTTTTTTCTTAAATAATTTTTAAATTTATAATTCAATTAATATCCCTCCTTTGTGATTTTTTTCTTATTTAACATTTTTTGGATATAGATTTTTTTAATGGTGTTGTGTGTATTTAGTTTTTGAAAAGATTATTCTAATTTGTCTATTTTTTAATCTTTTATATATATGAAATTTATTTTTTAAAATAAAAATTTTTTTAATATGTGAAGCATTGCATGATATTTTTTTTATTTTGTTTTATTCAATAAATTTAATGTGATTATTTTTAATATCATTTGATTGAATAAAAAATTAATTTTAATAAATAAATTTAGTAAGCACAATCAGGTAAATATTTCGTCTTGCAAGATTAAATGTATTGATCTATACTTGTTTCTTATTTTTTTTTAATTATTGTTAATGATTTTTTTTTCTGTTTATTAATACATGTAATTCTCAATTTATTTAATAACATGAATGCATGAATATTTTAATTTATATATATTTTTAATATATGAAAACATATTAAAAAAGATAATATAAATAATTTTTTTAATTAAAAAAAATCTGATCCGCAATAATTGCCGAGTAAAATAGCTAGTTTATAATCTAAAGGATGGACAGCGCCAAAAAGTATAGAAAATTCAGACCCAATTTGCAACTTGGTTGAAAAAGACTAAATTGCATGCTATTTTATTATAATAAATAACGAATCCAGACAGATTTCTCGCCAGCTAATTATGAAAGCTTTATACTACAATTTAAGAGATTAAAAATGACTCCAAAAAAATCATTGCAGATCCCTGTATAAATAGGAATTATTAATTAAAAAATTCTTAACTTGATTGAAAGAATCATTTCAACCTAATAGATTAAGTTATTAAGTGAGGTCCTAAGATATGTTTTATATTATTTTCTAACACACACCTTTAAGTGAAAGCCCTTTGAGTTTGAAACTTGCACAAGCTCATACTATCTTGTGCTTAATTTTTATCACATAAATGAGGTTAGTGAGATTCGAACTCGTGATTGTTTAGTCATAAAAGCTCTGATGTCATGTCAAAAAACAATCTCAACCTAAAATCTTAAACTGTTACGTAAGGTCCAAAGATATGATTTATATTATTCTCTAACACACCCCCTCAAGTGAAAGTCTTTTGGGCTTAAAACTTGCACAGACTCACATTACCTTATGCTTGATTTTTATCAAATAAATGGAAGTGATGAGATTCGAACTCGTGACCACTTGATCATCAAAGCTCTGATACCATGTCAAAGAACAATCTTACCCAAAAGTTTAAGTTGTTAGGTGGGGTTTCAATATATTATTTATATTATTTTTTAACACTAAGTATGAGAATTAAAATATGACTGTAGACTTAAAGTCCACGCTAGCTAATTAAGAAATGTTTATTATAATTCAAGTCAATAAAAATGACTCTAAAAATCAATTTTGAGAAATTATTATGAACCCTGAGGGGTAGTTCAATTAGTCAGGTCTTGAATTTGCTCCCTAATAGTCACGAGTTAGAGTTCTCTCAAGGCCACTGGTGGCTTATATAGTCGTTAACTTCACGACCTGTGAGATTAGTCAAAGTGCAAACAAGCTGACCCAGACACCTATGTTAATAAAAAAAATTTAAGAAATTATTATGGTAATTATTAAAATTAACTCTATATAAATTTTCGTTTCAAAATCCTTAGTAAAAATGGACTGAAGAATAATGTTCTTTACTAATTTTTTCTGGACAGTGTTCAAAAAAATTGTAAATTTTTTAATACTCTTTCTCACCTTAATTTTCAGCATAATTTACTCGGTTTTAAGCTTTGTGTTATTTTTTAGTTTTTTTTTCTACACAAAAGCTTAGATTCAATGAGAGATATTTGGATACAATTCATGAGTTTGTTTGATTTTATTTAGGAATGTATTTAAACAATATAATTTTTATTGAAATCCTAAGAAACTTATTAAAATCAACTTTTTTGTATTTAGTGGAAAGTAATAAAATTTTAAATACAAAAGATTGATCATTCACAACAATATATTTTTAGATAAATATATTTTTAAGTATTTCTACAAGTAAATATCCTATACATGTTTTTATTTAAATACATGCTTAATATGAAAGTTGTATATTGTCTTTTATTGCAATCTTACAATGATATTATATTGCATGTATATAAATTATACTTCTATATTCTCACTATTTAGTCTACTAACTTTGAACAACATTTTTTTTCACGGGTACATTTCTATAAATTTTTGTTTGGTAATTTTCACGAGTCATTAATAACTTTGCTCAGTTTGCGATTATTTCCATCAATAACATGGATCCAAGATTGTTGGAGGCAGCACGGAGAGGAGATGTCATTGAACTACAGGAGCTGCTCGGAGTAAACGATTACCTTCTAGAAAGAAGTTGTCTCAATGACTCCTCCGAGACAATCCTACATATTTCCTGCTTAGCCGGACGAACAGAATTCGTGAAGGAGCTACTGAAGAAGAAAGCAGATTTAGCTAAAAGGCTCAACCCAGATGGGTTTAGCGCAATACACATAGCTTCTGCAAATGGGTTTGTGGAGATAGTGAGAGAGCTATTGATGGTTAACAGCGAGCTTGGCAGGCTTAAAAGCAGTGATGGTAGAACTTCTCTTCATTGTGCTGCTATAAATGGGATGGTACATGTGATCAAGGAATTGCTCAAGTTTTGTCCTGCGAGCAAGGACATTGTGACATTCAAAGGGGAAACCGCATTTCACCTTGCTTTGAGAAATAATCAGTTTGAGGCTTTCAAAGTCATGGTTGATGTGCTCCAGCCGCATAACATTGAGGAGCTTCTGAATGTGACGGACGAAGATGGCAATACTGTTTTACACCTTGCGACAGCTAAGAGGCAGACTCAGGCAAGTCCGCTTTCCCTTCTTTCTTTGCTCCTTATCTTTTGGGGTGCCTTGGGATGGGCATGATCGGGTATAACTTTCTAAATTTCGAATTATATTTCTACAACTATGGTTTTCTGCATAATGGTAGACATAAAACTCAACTACGAAACTAGATGGTCATTTTCCCTTCGTACTTGAATTTCCTATTTTCTATTCATTTTGATCTGGTTTAGTTAAACCTTCAAAACAAGGGGAATTTATGTTGCTCGTAATCAGAGCCATCAAATTTTAAATTTAGGAAACTGAAACACTGTTTTAAACTTACCAAAATATGTGTTTTACGTGTTGAAATTAATTTTGATTTTTTCATTCAAATTATCTTTTAGTTCTCCTAAGTATCTTCTAAATAAATGCATATAACAGTGAAAAATACAGAGTTTGTGAAGAGAATAATTTGTTCCTCTTTCTAGCACGACATAAAATAGCCACTTTACAAAGCCCTCTTTATATCCTATAGTTTAGGACTGATTGACTAATTATATGGAAACCTATAGCTATCAAGATACAATCACATGTTCACAGGGATTCTAGTAATTCTATTATATCTCTGTAGCTAGCAGTAGAGATAAAATAGGGGCTTGAATATTGGAGATCCAACTTGAAGATAATTACTCATAATTATCAACACTCCCCCTTATAAATGTCATCCATGCCTAGTTTGTTGAGACAGTCATTAAATGCTTGGTTTGACACTGTCTTGATCAGCACATCAGCAAGCTCGTCTTGAGATCGAACATGAAGAACTTCAATCAATTTTTCTTTTAGTTTCTCCTTGATAAAATATGTATCAACCTCAACATGTTTAGTTTGATCATGCTAACATTTTGATTATGCTAACATGTTTAGTTTGATCATGTTAGATAAAATTATGAGCAATATAACACGTTGTCTTGTTATCACAATATAACTTCATAGGGCTGACTTGCTTAATATGTAAATCTTGCATCAAATTTCTAATCCACAACAATTTGCATATTGCCTTAGTCAT
>Ga0307513_10004572_pt1 | contig 18443 bp, 19 predicted proteins | sample 15_EM_MG_FD_202174 | JGI IMG/M metagenome (GOLD analysis project Ga0307513, IMG submission 202174) | Populus trichocarpa ectomycorrhiza microbial communities from riparian zone in the Pacific Northwest, United States - 15_EM | ecosystem: Host-associated > Plants > Roots > Unclassified | place...
TATTTCTAACTGAACCAAGTCGGATTTGGCGTATCCAAAATGCCGCCCAGCCTTCAATTCAAGGCAAGACCTTCATACTCCCACCGATGCATCCAGCCTGATGCTATCCTCCCTCCGTGTCGTCCGCACCGTCTAATCGCAAATCTTTTACTGTTCCTCAGCGTTAGTATGACCAATGACGGTCAGAACGGGTTTATCGCAAATCGTCCGCCGCGCTTGAAGCTTTTTCGCACCCTCAACAGCTTCCGTCTGGATCATTGATGTCATATGATATAATGATATTCAAACTTGATTAATAACATAAGGGTTTGTACTCCTAAATATCCGGAGGTCCAGATGGGCGACTTTAGACCCCGAGCAACGCCATCGGGTGAACACAAGCACCTCGGCACGCCCCGTCATTTAGGCATGCTTCGTCTGTTCAGAAGCGTCCGTTAGACATCGCCATCGCGCATTCTGCGGGTCCGGTAGCTTTTCATTGAAGCTTATTTTACCTTCGTGTGTCTCTCACTTACCTACATATGCCATTTTGTGCAGGAAACGAGCGGCCACCGGTCCTCCAAAGTCCGTAGATCTCGGAAACGACCAAATGACCACATTCCCATTTCCATTTCCCTAGGACATATATGATGTAGTTGTCTACACCCACATCTGATCCCCCGAGCTGCGTGGATCTCGGAGTCGGAAACATGACCGTTTCATCAAGTCGGTCACGTGGTATCTAGCTCCAGATTGCGCTGTATACGCACAAAAGCAGCACATACACCGCGAGAATAACAAAAAAACCCTGCCTAAATAAAACCCTGATGCTAACGTACACAAGCGGTAACGCGTCGCCTCCTCGTGCGAATAAACATTGTCGGTGCTATAGTAGCTTGACGACAGGAGCCTGCCCATATGTTCTCTTGCCACCACTTGCCGCCGTCTCGGCCGCAACGGCATCTTGACCCTGTTTGATGAGCCTTCCGGTGCGGAAGAACAGTGCGTCTAATAGAGACGCGACGGTGAGCACACCACCGACGATGACGGCCGTCCTGGAAAGAAGATCGAGGAATAATCCCGTCGACGTCAAACATCTATGGGTGCAGAAGTGGGAAGGGAGACGTACGAGGTGACGAAATGAGCAAAGCTTTGCCTTGACTCGAAATGCATGACCTGCATAGGCGAAATTTCGATGTTGAAGAATGCGCCGGGCAGACCCGCGCGATCGTGTGTAAACCGTACGCCCTCTTCGTTCTTGCCAAAGACCCCGGCGGCGAGATCTCGCTCATACGAGGTAGCACTGAACTGGTGCGTCGAGTACTGCAGATATGAGGATTAATGGCTTCGTGGCGAGCAAGAAGTAATTAGAGATGTGCGCACGACGTCGCCATTGAGGGACTTGTATTTTGTAGACACAACCTTGAGGAAATACTGGAACATATATTCAGCAGATTCAGTCTGTCGAGGATGAAAATAAATATCAGTCGGTGGTCGACGTGTAGCCCCGAAGGGAGATGGAACGTTGGCGCTAACATGTGAGTAGATTTCATCAAGGGGGCCATGTTCTATGCCCAAGACCCTCTTGATACTCGGGTCGAGGCCATGACGTGTAAACCGGTTCTCCGTCTCCGACTCGAATGCAAATTGGTGAATAAAGTGGCCAAAATAGTGGTTCATATCCTTGAGGTAGGGCACAATCTCGTACACTTCGGCACGGTTGAGCACGAAGGACCGTCCAGGAGAGAACTGGATGTTCCCTGCAACTTTGTTCACTCTGACGGAACCAGCAATGTTACACCCCTCGTGGGCCTGCTCTTGCAATTTGTCCTTCCAATGCTCCTGTACGCACTGTTATGTGGCGGTGTGGCGGTCAGCAGGAGCTTAGAGTAGAAAGAAGGAAGGTCACTGACCTGGTCGATGGAGTCAGGATCGTTGAACGCCCAGCCGCGATCCACGTACGCTGTTCGCACTTCATCGCAGGTCTGGCAGCAGCCTGACTCCGAGGGGAGACCACCATAACAGCTGCCGCACCAGCCTGGGCTGCGCGAGGACACAAGTTTCTCGAGCTCGGACTTCGGATGGATGCTAACTTTAGCGTCGGAGATGGGTCGCATCGTTTTTTCATCGAGCCGGGTCTTCGTGACAAGATGAGAAACCTCGCGCTGGGACTCTCCGCTAATGTCGGTCATGTCGACGCTGAGCACTTGCGCGGTGTGAGGGTAAGATTGGGTAGTTATAGTGAAGGACATTACAGAAGCATGGAACCCTTGGGAAGGTGATATTAAAAGTAGCTGTCAGCTTTTCGCCTTTGCTGCGGTCGACGACGATTGCCGAGTCGATGTGGAGCCTGCGATAGTCGTTGAACTCGACGACGGTGAATGTGATGATAAAGAGAGCGGAGAGAAGGGTAACTGGAAATATTACAGATTATTAGCTGCTGCTATTCGAGCTGTAATAATATTTACGGAGGGCCCCTGAGCGCGTTTTAACTTTTACTTCGTCGACTGTGCGTGCAAAGCCATCAAGGCCCCTGAAGGATCCAAAGAGGCCGGCGGCCATGTTGGGAGGGTGTTAGGTGTGACTGTAACGTGGCAATGTTTGGCCACGCAAGCACAGCGGCAAGCACGGCGGCAAAACACAGACATATACGGTGCGGTGACAGGTATGATACCGTCATAAAGCAAGCGAGGATCGTGCGTCGTCGGGTTTAGATGCGGCTGTGTTTGCTATCTGCTGCTTCTGTACTTTTTGCTTCCAACCATCCGCGACAAATGAGCCAGCTCTTGCCTTCGTTCTACACCGACGAGCTCACTCGCGCTCTCAATGAGGCCGCGTTTGGTATCCACTCGTACGACGTGCTCTCTCCGATCGCCGTTCAGGATGCATGCCAGGACTCCCAGGCAGTCGCTAGAGTCACCTTGCTCGAGGGTATGATCATCTACCTCCGCCTCTCAATAGCTGGCTACCAGGTACGTCTTTCCCCGACGACGTCTTTCCTCCCATCCCCCGCCTCCGCTCACTCTTTTCTCTCTGCTATCCCTCGTTACCGTTACCATCACCATCATCAGGTCATAGCCAGTCCAGATGCTGCAAATCCAGGTTCACCACAGCTTGAGATCGTCGAGTCGCTCGAGACAATGCTTCGCATACTCTCCCCTCTCTACGCAACCAAGCACACCGATCTGCTCGTACAACGGCTCCGACAGGAAGCTATTTGTCGGTAGCAATTCATCTCCCCCATTTCTCGTCATGTCCCGCCATCCTAGCATTTTCCTCCATAGACTCACTCTTCTGTTACCGTATACCATGCTGCTATCTCCTCCGTTTCGGTGATCTTGTCATGCTCTTCCTGGATATATTCCTTTCATATCTATTAATTAATCTCCAAGTGACTAGTCCTCGACATCGCCACTTTGCATGTCGCCCCTTACTTACTTCATAGCTGTATTCCTCCTGCAACTTCCAAACCAATCATAAACGGCTCTTTATTATTCCACCCTCCCCACTACCAGTCCCGAGCCCAGCCCGCTCCTGACCCCGCTTCAACCTCTTTTCACGCTCCTTCCGTTCTTCTCGCTCCCAATCCCATCGCGTCTTCTCCCTTTGTACGGCCTCTTGCAACTTCTCCACCCGGTTTATCGCGTACGCAATCCTCTCCCGCCGGTTCGCTTGCCCCAACGCATCAACCTCAAAGCCCACCGGTTGGTGACCGTAGCCAATCGTCGCAACTTTGAGCATAATCGACGCCGTCAGCCCTGCAACAGGCTTGGTCCCGCTCGCCTCACGCCCGGTCAAGAATGTGTGCAGTCGCACGTTGGTTGGACCCCAACCTGTATCGTACCAGGTGTGGTACGCTGTCGGACTAGGTTTTGCAGGAGGCGGTCCACTTTCCCGCGATGACGGTCTCAAGACGGGTTCACCTGCGGGTTCGCGTCGACCGTTGGAACGCTCGTTGGACATGGAATCAGACATATTTGATGAAGATGGAGGCGATGGATTAGACTGTGACAAAGTTTGTGAAGACTTCTGCCGCTGCTGTTCTTGTTCGAACCTAGTGTTTGAGTGGCCAGAGGAAGCGAATGTCAGAATGGGATGACGCCGCGCCTCGACTCCCTCTCATTATTAATGGCACTCACCCTACTGGTGGAAGGGGTTTTGGGCGGAAGCCTGGCGCTTGGTCGTCTAGTGCCGCAGCAGGGAAGACGCGCAAGGAACTCGGCAGCGGAAACGGTGCGGTCGTGCTGAGGAATGATGATAGTGGGTGGCTAAAAAGTGTGTCGACTTCTGGCGCGTTCAGCATTGGCTGCGATCATCGTCGTATTTGGGTTTTGGGTTGTTTGGTTTGTTTTGCAGACATAACACACGTAGTCAGCATCCTAGTCCCTTGCTATGCTCAATTTTACGTAATACTGATAGCATTCTATCTTTGGCTCTCGCTCTATCTCGTCCGGTGTTTTATGGTTGGGCAATAGTGCCCAGGATGCTTTCTTTACAGTCATGTGAAACGGCTCACCTTGATGGTTGGATCTGTCACTAAGACAACGACTCTTGGCATAATGTGAGACACAAATCGCGTAGGTCGAACAAGGGAAGGACGCACGGGGTAACGATGAGGTGATTACGCGCCAGGAAAGGCTCTAGTATGCATAGTAGTGGTACGGTCCTCTTGTTGATTGGCAGCCCTATCTGCCGACCACACATTACTCAGTCTCGTTCGGCAATATGAATTCAAGGGCACCAGTACGCGCCTCTTCAAACGCTTCCCTACGCGCTGTAGCTTCTAATGAATGGTCTCTGGGGTCTACTCGTCCACCTGGCAAAGCCGTGTCCCCCGCGTAGGTACTCAAACTTGCGGCACGTCTGTCCAGTTAGGGAAATATTCCCAAATTAGGCGAGGAGCGGAGGTTAACTGGGTGGGATAAAGTACCTGCTCAGGAGCACGTAGAGGTCGCCCCATCGACCTATGAATATAGCCACCAGCACTGCGGCGGAGCAGGATCGCGGGTAGGGCGGTTGTGGGCGTGGAGCATATGTTGCGAGGCGCTTTAGGCAGCTGTCGACATTTATGGCATCAGTACCGCAAGGTGCAAAAACATGAATTCGCGCACTCACTCGCGCGAGGTGGGTTTGAGGGGCTCGATGTATGCAACACCTGGGTTCGCGTGTCGTCTTTTCTGTGGATACAATTTGCCATCTCGTTCTCGTTTTTTATGTTTATCCGATTCTGACATTTTCTGGTTCCGCGGAAGTTGACAAATAAAGTGGCCAGAGCCCAACTCATGGCTGCTTTGTGGAATGTCCATTAAGTACATGCGAGAAACTGTGTAATGTTACATAAACCCTCCGTGATAAACTCATAATGCGAAAATGTCTCGTAGCTAAGCCCGTCGCGGTTTGTTCACGCTCGCGAGCATCTCCGCCTCCTCTTCCGCCTCGTCCCCCGAATCGCCCTTCCAGTCTGTCGCGTCATAGTCAACACGGCGCGCTCCGGGAGGGGTAGTCAGGTTTATAGGAGGTCTCCCTGCTGATGATGGGTCGCCCTCGTCCTGCCAGGAGGACAGGTCCGTCCCAGAGAGGTATTGCAGGCCATAGCTCAGCTGGGCCCGTAGTTTGCGCACTGTTAAAGGAGGTTCAATGTCCTTCTTTGGACAAGGGGTTCGTGGGGGGGAAGGAGTGTTGTGGTTCTCTGGTGTGATGAAACTGCTCTGGTGATTCTGTTTTCGTGGGGAAGGTGTCTTGAGAGAAAATTGCACGCGAGGGCTCAGGAGATCGGATTGGTTTAGGCGCTCTGGTGATGCACCGGGCGTTGCGTTGCCTTCGACTGGTGAAATCATAGCCGCCTCCATGAGGATTGACGTTTGGTTTGTGGGTCGGAAAAAGGGCGAGGGTTCTAGAAATGCCACGGTATTAGGAGGTGTGGGAGGTGTCTACTTGCTCTGAGGCTTACCGCCGGCGTGGCCCGCCATCATGGGTGTAACTCCTACAAATCATTTGGATGAGTCGCAGTTCAAGAACGCGAAGCCTTCTCACCTGTAGCGCGATTGCTCGAACCAGAGGAGCCTGCTATGTTCCGGTGACGTGGAGAACGCCTCTCGCTAGCAGAATGCCTCATGGCAGAGCGCGGCGCGAGCCAGGCAGGGAAAGCGGGTTCAGCGTGAGATGTGGCGGATGTACCACCGGGGCGCGAATATGGTGCTGCACGAGACCTCCCTAAAGCAGCTTTCGTGAAGGTACGGTCTGGACCAACGCCGCGTTTCTGTGGCGGCGGGAGGTCCACACTGGGTAACAAGGAGGTTGAACGGGTTGGAACGCTGGGTTGCTGATCGTTAAGAGATGGGCCTTCATTTGTAAGTTCAAATGGGCCGTTATGAGACATTCCGGTGGTGGGGAGGGATATGGGGGGGTCCAAGACTAGCGCAAAGGGATTGACTGTTGGCGGAGAAAGACAATGTGGTGCTCCCGAACCTGCAACTGTACGTACTTGACGCGTCCAAAACGCGTCTTATGTACCCGATCGACCCCATCCGGTTCATTCCAAACACGGCAGTGGTTAGACCGGACACGCCAGAGGTGGATAGGATCGGCATAACTGTCTCATCGAAGAAATCAGCCAACATTATATCGAAAACTTGGCGTGACTTTGCATTCTGGTCATGTCGTGGCCGTGGTCAAGTTTTCTCTTCCAACCTTGATCTGCGCCAAAATTTCTCCAGGGATGAGGGGCGTCCCCATCAAGGATACGCTCGCCTTTAACTTCGAACGGCAGCTGCAGTTGTACCTACAGACAGTATTACCTACTGTAGACCCTCTGATCGCCCAACTCCAGGCCTCTTCCTTGCCTGACGCGCTACCTCTCCTCTCAACCCTCTTGAAAAACCCCAAGTACACTCTTCTTGTCCTTCAGAACTTCAGACCGATCCTACTAGACCTCTGTGCTCGGTGGTTGGACGACGAAATCGACGACGAGGCAAAATTCTCGGCCTTTGGTTTTCTCATTCCGTGTTGTGAGGAGCTCTACCCGTAGGTCTCGATCCCAACTATAAATGATATAAGTCGCTCATAGTTATGCTTTAGTGTCCTCTCTGCGTTTTTGCACCGACCCTCACTCAGCCATGGCCCTCTCACGTTCATCAATCGAGAAAACGCGGTGTCGCTCCCAGCTCAGCACCTGCATGTCATTCTACTAGCCCATTGGCGTATCATCACTGTCTCTCCACATCTCCCACTTGAATTCCGTTGGCCCGTTGAGCCTCTCTCCGCTCTGTGCGCTGCTCCTCATCCCGACCCTGGTGTCCTCTGGCTGGCCCTCAACTGTTATGCTATTCACATGGGCTTGAATGAGCCTGGCCGTGTTCAGTTGGAGGAGAAACTTCTTGAAAAGGACGTAATCACCTCCATCTATTCACCTTTTGACGAAATCCTAGAAGGCCGGGTGCTCCCGTACATTGAAATGAGACGCGCAAACAAGTATCTGGTCGTCACCTCCGAAGACTATGCGTCCATGTTCGCAGAAGAGCGCTGTATAGATCCAAGTTTGCTAAGGTAAATAGTAGTTCGTCAGTTTTCGAGCCGTTGAATACCAACCCTTCTTTAGTCCAAGGGTTGCATATCTAGCGGGCATCTTACACCTCAAGTCTTCCGTCAGCCCTGCCCCAAATACACCCCTCGTCGCGACAGCAACAACTCAAGATGCTCTACGGGAACTCGCGTATCGCCTTACCTACCGACTGCCTATTCTCCTTTCGGCACCCCCGTCTTCGGGGAAGACTCTTATCATCACTCATGCTTCCGCCCATCTGCATCCTGATTCACCAACTCAGATTGTCCGCGTCCATCTTGCCGATACCTCGATCGACGCGCGATCCCTGTTGGGCTCTCACGCGGCATGCCCAAATAAGCCTGGAACATTCGAGTGGCGTGAAGGTGCGGTCGTTCGTGCTATGAAAGAAGGAAAATGGCTCGTTCTCGAGGATATCGACAAGGCAAGCGGCGAAGTGCTGGCTACCCTATGGCCCCTGGTAGAGAGTCTCGCTCTTGAAAAGCACATTGGAGGACACGCTCAACTCCGAGTGCACGGCCGCGGCCTTGTCCGCGCAAAAGAAGGGTTCGCTCTGTTCGCCACGCGATCTGTAATGAGTTCAATCGACGGCCACGTTCCCACCCTGACATTCCTTGGTGCTCACAAATGGTATCCAATCAATATCACAGCACCCACGGACATTGAGCTCCGCGATATTATCCACACCAGATTTGCAAAGCTGCCACCCGCCGTCATACCACCCATCTTAGGAGTGTGGTCCAAACTGCAACGACTGGCGAATAGCTCCGCTGCCGCCAGGCACCTTGGAACCCGCGATCTTATGAAATGGTGCACGCGAATCGAGAGTCTAAAAGTACCATCGATGATGGATCTCGACGAGTTGTCCAATACATCATTCGTCGGTGTAATACCGAACTCGAGCATCAGAGAAGAGGTATTTATCGAGGGTCACGACATCCTCTTTGGGGCCATGTCGGACAGGCCCGCTGCTCAGGCTCTCATGACTAGCATGGCTTCGACGCTGGCAACTGCCCTTGGATTCGGTGATGAAAAACTCAAATTCCTACTCGCTGACAGAGTCCCAGAATGGGAGGTGGTCAAGGGCTCTGATGGCAAGGTTCGGACGGTGCACGTTGGGCGGGTCAGCTTGCCAGCTGTAGTCACTAAGGGCCCCCCTCAAACCAAATCTAGGCGCCAATTTGCTCTGCACAAGCCGTCGTTGCAACTGCTTGCTCGTCTTGCAACCTGCGTCGCCCTCAACGAACCTATCTTGTTAACTGGAGAGACAGGCACTGGCAAGACCACTACCGTGTCCCATCTCACTTCCCTTCTTTCTCGCCCACTGCTATCTCTGAACCTGTCCCAACAAACTGAGTCGTCGGATCTTTTGGGCAGCTTTAAGCCAGTCGATGCGCGGATCCCTGCGGCAGAATTGCAGCGACGCTTTCAAGAAATGTTTGCGGCCAGTTTCAGTCGGGAGAAGAACCTCAAATTCGAGGAAGCTGTCCGCACCGCCGTTTCCACGGGTAAGTGGAAGCGCGCTGTTGCATTATGGAAAGAGTGTGTGAAGAGGGCGAGAGATCGAATTCAACGGAACCAGGAAGGGTAAGGTAGTATCTGCTTAGTTTGAGTCCTGCTGAGACTTTATCAAGTGACCTAACATCCCTTGATCAAGCTGGCCCTCGCAAACGCCGCAAGATCACAGGAGATAGGCTGAGAGTGTACGCCTCTGAATGGCAAGCATTTGAAGACAAAGTAGACGAGTTCGATAAAACACATGTCCGCGGTAAGGGCAAACTTGCTTTTGATTTCGTCGAGGGTCCTCTTGTTCATGCCTTGAAGGCCGGAAATTGGTAGGTGATTTACCAACAAAGACGAGGTGATGCCTAACGTCGTCTCAGGGTGCTGCTAGATGAAATAAACCTTGCCAGCTCCGAGACACTCGAAGCGATTGCGACTATCCTTAAGAGCCCGACCGCTTCTATTACCCTCACGGAACAAGGCAGTCTTGTCCCCATTGACCGCCACCCCGACTTCCGTCTGTTCGCTTGCATGAATCCTGCAACCGACGTTGGAAAGAAGGACCTTCCACCTCACATTCGCTCTCGTTTTACTGAGTTTTTCGTCCTTTCCCCCGATGCCAATCGAGAAGCGCTGCTCGCTATCGTCAAGCAATACATCGGGGAAATAGCCTCTGGTGACCCTGCCGCTATACTGGATGTAGCTGAGTTCTACATCGCCGCGAAGGCTTTATCGGAACGTCGAGAGATCGCCGATGGGTCCAACCAACGTCCCCATTACAGCATGCGCACGCTAACGCGCGCTTTAATGTTCGCAGTTGATGTTTGCCCTACATTCGGTTTGCGAAGAGCGTTATGGGAGGGCTGTCTGATGGCGTTCATGGTGGTCCTTGATCAACCGAGTGCGTCCGTGCTACAAGCCCTTGCTATGAGACACATCCTCGGCTCGGTGAAGAATGTCAATTCCCTTCTTACCCAAATACCTCACCCCCCTGCGAACGACCCCGACCAATACATCGCCGTCGGGCCCTTCTGGCTCGAGATGGGTCCACTTGGGTCTCAGCCAGTCGAACAATACATTTTAACTCCTTCAGTGCAGCGCAAGTTATTGAATTTAGCTCGCATCATTTTGACTAGACGCTTCCCAATCCTCATCGAAGGACCGACATCCAGCGGGAAAACCAGCGCAATCGAATACCTTGCGAAACGAACTGGACATCGCTTTGTGCGGATCAATAATCACGAACACACGGATATTCAAGAATACCTCGGTACATACGTCTCCGATCCTCAAACCGGCCGCCTTGTCTTCCAAGACGGGTTGCTCGTACGAGCACTTCGAAATGGAGATTGGGTTGTCCTCGACGAACTCAACCTGGCACCATCCGACGTCCTCGAGTCACTGAACCGACTGTTAGATGATAACCGAGAACTCTTGATTCCAGAAACGGGCGAGGTGATTCGACCACATTCCCACTTCATGCTTTTCGCCACCCAAAATCCGCCAGGACTATATGCCGGTCGCAAAACGTTATCCCGAGCGTTCCGTAATCGATTTCTCGAGGCCCATTTTGAAGATGTTCCGCAGGACGAGTTGGAGGAAATTCTTAAACATCGGTGCCAGATCGCTCCCTCCTACGCTCAGAGGATCGTCGCCGTCTTCCGCGAGCTACAGACTAGACGACAAACAGACAGAGTCTTTGAGACTAAGCACGGGTTTGCAACTCTCCGTGATCTATTTCGTTGGGCTGGTCGAGGGGCCGCGAGCGTCGAAGAGCTGGCTCAGGATGGCTATATGCTTCTCGCAGAGCGCACAAGGCGCGAGGATGACAAAGCTGTGGTCAAGGAGGTACTCGAGAAGCAGTTCAAGGTTCGGATCGACGAACGAGCCATATACGACTTGGATGATGTGCGAGTTCAGGAGAGACTTGGGTGCCCACTCCCTCCGCCAGGTCGTGTTGTGTGGACGTCATCAATGAAGAGAGTGTTTGTGTTACTTGCCAGAGCACTCAGATACGACGAACCAGTCCTCCTCGTTGGGGAAACTGGCTGTGGCAAGACTTCTGCGTGTGAGGTATACGCTCAGGCCGTGGGTCGACATCTTTCGACTATTAATTGCCATCAAAGTACAGAGACGTCCGATCTTCTCGGCGGCCAACGTCCCATTCGAAATAGAGCTGCTATTCTAGTAGCGACCTTGCGACAGGCCCAAGAACTTGTATCACCTCTTGGTGTCACAACGTCCGACGACAAAGACAGTCTTGTTACGGAGATTACTCGTGCTCTCGCCGATGCCAATTCCGAAAGCAAAATCATCCTCAAACAGGCACTCTCCATTTTGCAAAACCCGATCCCCCTCTTTGAATGGCACGACGGCGTCCTAGTTCGCTCACTTCTTGCTGGCGATATCTTTCTCCTCGATGAGATCTCACTGGCAGACGATTCAGTCCTTGAACGCCTCAATAGCGTACTGGAGCCCTCTCGAAGCCTCATTCTAGCAGAAAAAAGTGGATGGGAAGCTGAGAAGGTCAACATCACCGCCGCCGACGGTTTCCAACTGGTATCCACCATGAATCCAGGTGGTGATTATGGGAAAAAAGAACTCTCACCTGCGTTACGCAATCGGTTTACGGAGATCTGGGTTCCAATGGTCAACAGCAGGGAGGACCGACTGATGATCGTGAGGTCATTATGGCAACACGATGTTCTTGCTTCGTTCTCAGAATCCCTTTTGGATTTTATGGAGTGGACTGCCAAACGTGTAGGAGATCCTGCAGCTGTCGGATTGCGTGATATTCTGGTTCGTTCCCATTCTGTCTCTGCGGCGAACCACTGATCGCCAATGATTAGGCTTGGGTCAATTTCTCGAATAAGTTGTTGAACATGAGTGCGAAGTGGTCTCCGAACGCAATATTCGTGAGTCCATTTCCGGGCGTCCGGATGCATATTAACTGATGATTTATGAAGCACCATGCCGCATATCTTACCGTTCTTGATGGTTTACCAGCTATACCTCAGACACATGGGTGGAGTCACCAAGATCTTGTCAAACTACGACAAGACGCGGCGCAGATGCTTAATGCTCTAGTACCCCCTCTCGAGTGGCTAAATTGCAAAGTTGTGCAAGGGGGCAACGGTAATTTAATCTCGATCGGTGGTTTCTCAGTCCCTCCCGGTCCAATCGCCATTGCCAAGTCATCTTTCACCATCCACGCTCCGACTTCATTGGACAATTCCATGCGTGTCTTACGTGCATGTCAGCTGGATAAGCCCATTCTACTAGAGGGTAGTCCCGGGGTTGGAAAAACAAGCCTTATTGCAGCATTGGCAGCCCTTACTCGCAATAACCTCTGTCGCGTGAATCTCTCCGATCAAACGGACCTGATGGACCTTTTTGGCTCCGACCTTCCCGTAGAAGGGGGTATGCCGGGGGAATTTGCATGGAAAGACGCTGGATTTCTTCACGCTCTACAAGAAGGCGACTGGGTTCTGCTAGATGAAATGAATTTGGCACCACAATCTGTGTTGGAAGGACTTAATGCGATTCTTGACCATCGCGGGACTGTCTTTGTTCCCGAGCTCGGACGGTCCTTTACCAAGCACCCGAATTTCCGCATATTCGCTGCGCAAAATCCAGTCCACCAAGGAGGCGGCCGAAAGGGTCTGCCTAAATCATTGGTCAATCGTTTTACAAAGGTCTACATTGAGCCTTTGAGCGCAGAGGACTTCCTCATCATCTGTCGGCACCTTTATCCTTCATACTCGGTTGATCTACTGTCGCGTATGGTTCAGTTCACCATCAAGCTGGAGGCTGCCTTCAAGTCGGGCCAAGGGTTCGGGCGTCAGGGTGGTCCTTGGGAGTTTAACCTGCGGGATATTATACGATGGCTGGCACTTCTTCACGACAGAAGCGGTTTCGAAGAGATGCCAGGTCATCCAGCTGAATTCTTAGATGCCGTGTTCCTTCGTCGTTTTCGAACCAGGGAGGACCGGCTGAGAGTTGAAACTCTCTTTCACGAGATTTTCAATGACCACGTTCCCAACCCCCTTCCACCTCATCCGTCCCTCTCTTCTACATTCGCACAATTTGGCCACGCACTTCTACAACGTACCCCAACTTGGGGCCACCGACTCCCTTCAACACCCCTGCAACATGATCTATACGCTTTGCAAACCGCTACAAGATGCCTTCAACAAGGCTGGCTCGTCATTCTTACAGGTGCCCATGGTAGTGGGAAGAGCAATGTCGTCCGACATCTGGCAAATGTTTGCGGAGCAGGTCTATATGAGTTTGCTGCAACACCTTCGACCGATACTACTGACTTGCTTGGGAGCTTTGAACAAGCGGATCAGGGCCTGCTAACCTCCATGTTCCCTGACACACTCTTGCAGTCACTCTATTCAAAATTCTCGCCTTTTGGCCTGGACGACCAACTAATCGCTTTTTTGCAATCTGAGGGCTCCCTGGCACCAGAGTTACTTCAACAGCTCACAGGAATGACTTCGGGAGGCACTGGGATCGGCCATACGCCGCAACAACTAACTACCACTCAAGCAACAGGCAGGTTTGAATGGGTCGATGGTCCTCTGGTACGCGCTATGAAGGACGGAAGGTGGTTCCTTTTGGACAATGCAAATTTATGCAACCCATCCGTCCTCGATCGTCTTAACTCTTTAGCTGAAATTGGGGGTCACCTTGCTCTTACCGAACGAGGACTTGTCGACGGCACAGTCCAATTGATCAACCCTCATCCTAACTTTCGACTGATAATGGCAATGGATCCGACCCGAGGCGAACTCTCTCGTGCTATGCGAAATCGAGGAGTCGAAGTCGCCCTGTCAAGTTGTGACCAGCCTTTGCTGGAGCCTCGCCTCCAATCTCGCTGCTATAATCTGTCGGTGGCAAGCCACAGCGAGCTCGTCGATCACCAGGCCACTTTCCAGGTTTTGGAACAGTATCGCGCAGTTCCGGAGCCGTCGCGGTTTGCGTTGTTGTGTAGGAACTCGTCGGCCCTGAGCCTGCTTAATTTCCAGTGCCTTGTTCGGTGTCGGATTTTGAACTGCACGCTTGACGTGAACCCCAATTTACTCGCTCAGTGGCGTCTGGCAGCGAACACTGAGTCTTCTCCCTGTGTACTCACACCCTTCCTCGATTATCAGGTGCGTCCTCTGCTAATTTGATGTTATCCATTCTCAATTGTCTTCAGGGCACCGATATACTTCTCAATCGAAATCTCGTTACATTTTGGGACAATCAGGGCCTTGGGATGATCACAACAAAGCACAGTGAAGCATTGGATTGGTGCCTGCTTACTTATACAGTCATCCCTCCCACCCCGACTTCTCCTGTTCAGCATGGAAGTAGCATCCGAATTGGTGCACCATCCCCTATTTCCAGTGCTCTGTCCGCCTTGATTGCGTCCGCCCGATCCTTCCTGAAGGAAATAATGCAGTCTTCTCTCCTTGTTCGTGCTAGAATCTCTCATCCTGTTTTCTTGATAGCTCATGAAAATGTCAGGAAGTTATGCCTTCGATTGAATGCCCTGAGACCTTCGAAGCTTTGCTCCTGATTGAACGAGGAGCCAGATGGGATTATTCTTCTCTTCACGCTTTAGTAACCCGCTTCGGCAAAGCGATTGCTGAGCTATCAATTCAAGCCCCCTCTGATCTGCGGGCGGCCCATGAGTCCTTGATGAACCAGCTTCGTCCCAGAAGCGGCCTTGGATTCACCGCCATCTGGCAGTACTACGCTGTTCATTTAACCCGTTTCACACAAATAGGTTCAAGATTATTGGGACCATCACCAGTATCATTGCCGAAACGCCAGAGTATGTGGTTTGAGTGCCACCTGTGTTCACTGCTCACTAGCTTTTGCAGTGGAACAACGCATAAAGATGTTCGAACTCGCTGTATCGTTCGTGTCTGAACCATCTCATGCTGCCGCACCTGTCAGTCTCGTTGACTATAAAACTGATGAGGTACGTTCAGCTACGGACGAACAGTCAGACGAGCTAACCATCACGTCAAGCGTGCGTCAGAGCCTCTATTCCCTCAAGCATCGAGATGGACTTGGTTGCTCTCTCGTATGATTCATTTACAATTGCTTTCTCGATCAGCACCATTTGGTCCAGTAGGTTCCCCCTCTCTGTACCCGTGCTGCATAGTTAACATTTCGAAGATCGAGGTATTCAACTCTTACTTTGCTCTCGCCCTCGAAGATTGGAGCGAACCTCTGGGCGATTTGGTTGCCTTCTGCGGCACGACTCGGCTACACCCCGATTCCTCTGGTAATCTCAATTATACGCCTTTAAATTAAATAGGCTCAACTGCTTGCAGATCTGGGTGCCTGGTTGTCCCTTGCTCAAGGCGACTTTATGCGTTGCATTTGGCGAGAAGCTGTGGTGTGTCATCAACCTCCCTCTCAAATGTAAAATACTAATTCCATTCAGGGCCCAGAACTCCTACTGCTCCCTATCGCTCCATGTGCGGTCATTGACGCTTGGCACGTATGACTTTTGCGGTTCCAGGATGAGTCTGACCTTAACTCCCCAGTGGCCCAAAACACCAACCTTTAGCGTCCCTTCCGTCGTATATTGAGACCCTTGGTCATGGGAAACATCTTCTGCGCTTCGCTCTTGGAACTGCTGCAGAAAGCAGAGACTCCATCCTCCAAAGGCTGCTTTACCGCGACCTATGTTCTGTGCGTGACCGAGAGAAAAGGCGGTAGCCAATGAACTAAGATATCCGTACAGGTGTTGCGGTTCCTTTCGCTGCTTGAGGAGGATCGAGAACCAATAGACTCTTTGATCGAAGTATTTGCCATATCCCCGAGCACTGTGTCCTTCGATGCCGTACTCTCTACTCTCCATGTCTGCTCACAAGATCAGAAGCTGAATGAGACCATCAGTTGGCTGCGGAATGAGGTGCATCGTCTATTGACCCCAACTTCTGGATCGCCCGGGATGTTGGGGCGTGTCTGGGTTGCACTCGCACTCCTCATGATCGACTTCTATGTTCCCAATCTTCCCATGGATCCAGTCGCCGGGAATCATGCTTATCTCAACATCCTCCATGGGCGGCATCAACGCTTGCAACAGGAGATCCAGATGCTACGGATAATGGCAAAAAGTCGGACTGGACATGACAGCAACCTACTCGTCGATCGCTTGCTTCACCGCCTCTCAGGGGTTGAGCAGGATATCAGCGCTCAATCACACGTCGTCAAGAGGGACACAGACGCAGTACATCTGCAAGAGTTGTTCACAGAGATCCACCAATTCCAAACAAGAGTACTTAGGAGTGTTTCGGCGCATAACTTGATCGAAGCTATGGCACTCAATCCGGGCGAGGCTGTCACAATTGAGACGGTCTTGCAAGAATCGGTCATGAATTTCCAACAGCGACTGAAAGCGACCTACTCTCGATTCGCCGATATCATCCTTCCTCTCGACGAGTGGCTCACGAGGCTGCGCTTTGGTCTTCGTATACTTCGAGACGACCAAAGCACATCGTGGAAATCAGAAGCCACCTCTCTTGCACAGTCAATTACGACCTTCCCACCTGCGATAGCCGCCTTCAGAATACGTGCCAACACCACCACTTCTACCAATCTTGGTGATAAGGAGGATCTCATTATTCTCAAATTGCAAGCTATCGAGCACGAGGTCCTCTTTGGCCTTCACATGTCTCGGAGGCTAACCGAATTCAGCAAATGTTTCGACGAATTGTTCCGAATTTGGATGAAGGAGCAAAAGGAGAAGGCGAGGCGCGATGCCGAAAATGCTTCTCTGTATCGTGGCGCCATGAGCAAGACCGAGTATGAGCTCGAAGAGGCCGAGTTCATGGAACTGTTTCCTCAATACGACGACGTTTTGGACGAAAAAACGACAAATCCAGCCCCTGAACGTAAGGTTTCTCGCTCGAATACAAACACCACCTCGCGAATTTTTACGAATCTGATGCAAACAAGCAAGGCACTCTCACCACCGGGTCGTATATTTACAGCGTCCTTCGCGGCCAAATGGTTACCCTCCGTGATTACACAGCTACCCATGTCTCTCGACCGCCACAGTATCGTCTGGTCTCTTCGGTATCTCCAAGACCACAGTGAACGCTTTCTCCGCTCTCCTGCCGGAAAGACTTACAACTTCTACAAGGATGTCAACACCTCACAAACTTCACGAGTCATACCGATTTTACTCTCCTTGCGCGATCGTCTTTCGTCATTGATCGACCAGTGGCCAGACCAGATGGTCCTTCAACACCTCCGCGAACGGTGTGAGGCGATCCTCGGGCTCGATGTCAATTCACCTGTTCCTCGAATTCTGTCAGCCCTAGAGCTGTTGCTGCTGCAAATAGAGGATTGGGAGCGGTACACGTATAGAGAAAACACCATCAAAGAGTGGCAAAGCACCATCAGCTCGCTCGTTGTAGAGTGGAGACGAGACGAGTTGTCCGGTTGGGCCCAGTTGTTGAATCATGAACACACGGCGTGTGTGGAAGGGACATCCGAATGGTGGTTCCGAATATATGAAGCCACGGTCTATGGGACGCGAGCAGCTGTCCTGGAAGGAACACTCGATCACCATCTTTCCAGCCTGCTACCATTGTTGGAGAACTTCTTCATGTCGAGCTCAGTTGGCGAGTATTCACCTAGGCTGCAATTACTCCGGTCCTTTGGTAGATATACGTCCATGCTTGCAAGCAGTGGACAAGATCGTCACGATCAGGCGATGGCCCGTGTCTCGATACTCCTGGAGGCAATCAGCTGCTTCTATGGTCGATTCTTGGACCAGATATCCGCATCATTCAACCAGCAACGAGTCGAATTGGACAAGGAGATCGATTCTTTCATCAAATTGGCCAGTTGGAAGGATGTGAACGTCTTTGCTCTCAAGGCTAGTGCTCAGCGAACGCACCACCAACTTTACAAGTCTATCAAGCAGTTCCGACAAATCTTGCGCCAGCCTGTCACCCCATATCTCGAAGCCAAATCGCTGCATTCACCAAGGTGTTGTGAAGAGGTCACCTACCCCATGTCAGAACTCATTCCCACTGCCCCTGATTTTCAATTCTCTGCCCCTGTTCCAGCACACAGACAACATCTCAACTCAACAATCTCGCGCTTTGACACACTTCTGCAGTCAGTTCTGCCCAAGCTCCGTATTTCTGCCTCTATCGCGACAGAATCTTTCCTGAGCTCGATTATTGAGATCAATCAAGAACTCGCTACGGATGTCCCGCCAAAAGAGGTCAAGGATGCCTCGAAATGGAGCAAGAACTTGCTGACTCGCAAGAAAGCCGCATTTGCTAAATTGCTCAAAACATGCAGACTTGTTGGCCTTTCGGACAATATTCAAGCATCAGTGCTGGAACGACATCGAAACCGAGTATTCCTTTAC